>Ga0134128_10000377_pt1 | contig 62360 bp, 49 predicted proteins | sample KB31754_FD_96462 | JGI IMG/M metagenome (GOLD analysis project Ga0134128, IMG submission 96462) | Terrestrial soil microbial communities with excess Nitrogen fertilizer from Kellogg Biological Station, Michigan, USA - KB3-175-4 | ecosystem: Environmental > Terrestrial > Soil > Unclassified ... | reverse complement strand
GGAGTGAAAACCGGGCGGAGGCGCCTGCACAAAAGAAAAATGCTCTCGCACGGTAACGCTTTGCGGATCCGGCGTCACTTCCCGCACCCAGCCTCCGGGGTCCTCGCTGGTGAACGTGAGGGTCGATTCCACGTCGGAATTTTCGGGGAAATTTTTGGTGCGCGGCAAATAAATGGCGCAGCGCGAGGGATCGAGCCGGAACGTACCTTGCTTTGTAGCTTTCAGCTTTGCGATGACGTTGTGAGTGTCATGCAAGAAGAATGGCGTGGCGTCCACGAGCACCGCGTCGCCGCTATCGGCTGCGGCGTCGAATCCCCACAGGACGGATTGCGCGAATGCCTGCTTGACGGCTTGCTGCTGCGCCGCATCATCCGTCACGGCGCGGTAACGCTCGTTTTCCGCCATCAGCAAGACGCGCGGGCCACTGCGCTCGAAATGAACCACCTGAACTTCACCCGGCTGGCCGCGGTCGAGGCCTATGTCATTCGAGCCCACGCCGTTCGGCAGCGATTCGACGTAGAGGAATTCGGTGTTCCATTTGTCGACCTGCAGCCAGATTTTTCCTTCGCGCGCGTCCCAGTAATAGGTGAAAAAGCCGGGCATCTTTTCCATGTTGGCGGTTTTCTGTTCGATGCTCGGGAGCGGCTTTGCTTCCATCTGGGCCGCGCCATTCTGGGCAACGGCAGACGTTGCCGCGATAAAAAATAATAAGGCGAAGATCAGGGCGCGCTTCATGAACGTTCCTCCATGATGAATGTGACCGCCCGTGTTTATATCAGAATCAGCGCCGGCGGGATGGGACTTTTCTCAGGGGTCGTCCTCCTGACGTTTTTAGGGTAGTGAAGGATGCTTTCAGGTATAGTGTCGCGCCAGCAGCCAGCCAAATTGTTTGAGGTATAAAACCTCGGCTTTTCAAGGCGGATGGAGGTACCCCTCGCATGCCGAACTCAGAGGTGCATCGGACCAAGCTCTCGATTGTGACCTACGTGGTTCTGACGTTTGCGTTCAGTTGCGTCTCCTACTGGGTGATTATCCGGCATGGTTCGTTGAGCGCGCACGGAGGACTCTTCGTTTACACGCTAATGTGGTCACCGGGCGTGGCGGGTTTGTTGACGCGGTTTATTTTTCAAGGCAACTTGCGCGGCCACGGCTGGGGCTGGGGCAAGACGAAATATCAATTCGCGAGCTATTGGATTCCTCTGGCGTACGCGGCGGCGGTTTATGTGCCGCTGTGGCTCGCGGGCTTTGGTAATTTTCACGCGCCGGTCCTTGCGCAATATTCGGAGGCCATGACGCGGAGAGGACATCCTTCGTGGACCGGCGTGGCTGCTTATTTTCTTATGCTCGCTACGTGGGGAATGTTTCTTTCCTGCACGCGGGCGCTTGGCGAGGAGCTCGGTTGGCGCGGCTTCCTGGTCCCGCAATTGGCGAAGGTCATGTCCTTTCGGGGCGTCGCGGTGACAAGCGGAGTCATCTGGTCACTGTGGCATTACCCAATTATTTTGTTCTCGACTTACCGGGGCGCGGGACCGCGATGGTATTCACTGCTGTGCTTCACGGTGATGGTGATCGGAATCAGCTTTCTTTTTGCCTGGATGCGGCTGAAAACCGGCAGCGTCTGGACCGGGATGCTGCTCCATGCGAGCCATAACATTTTCATTCAGGGGTTCTTTGATCCACTGACGCGGCCGGCACTTGCGACGAAATATTTAATCGGCGAATTTGGCGCGGGGCTCGCCATCATTGCCGTCGTCATCGCCGTGATTTTCGACGGAAAGCGCGGGCAATTGCCTGCGCTGCGCGAAACGGAACCGATGGGGCCGCCTGTTCCCAATGCACAGCCTGACATTTCGTAAAATGCCTGGCGCCTGAGTGCGCAACCTTTGCCACCACACGCTCTTCTGTTTTGCTGACGGCAGGCCGGGATGAGGAGCTGTGTTCTCTGAGCCGGGCTGCTCGCGCGATCCGTCCGCAAATTCACTTTGTGTTATATTGAGAATCCGCGTTTTTTTCGCGAATTGCACATGACCAAACTGCGCATTTCTGTCGTTGAATATCTGAACACGGCGCCGCTGGTATGGGGCTTCACAGAAGGCCCGCTGGCGGGCAAATATGATTTGTCGTTCACGGTGCCTTCGCAATGCGCGGAGGCTTTGCGGCGCGGCGATGTGGACGTTGCCATTATACCGGCCATTGAATATCAGCGCATGGAAGGCCTGGTGCTTTTGCCGGGAATGTCCGTGGCGGCGAAAGGGGAAGTGCGCAGCATTTTAGTGGTGTCGAAAAAGCCGATTGACCGCGTAAAACGTATCGCGCTGGACAGGAGTTCACGAAGTTCCGCTGCGTTGGTGCGACTGCTGGCGGCGGACGACTGGGGCATTGAGCCTGAGTTCGTGGAGGCCGAGCCGGACCCGTCGGCGATGCTCGCTGATGCGGACGCGGCGCTGGTGATTGGCGATCCGGCACTGCGCATCGCGTTGAAGATGGAATTTCTGTTCGCGAAAACACCTCGCGCGGGCCTTTCGGGTGTTTGCTGCCAGGGCGATGCCGACGAATTGCCAGTGCCCGGATTTCCGTCGGTGTTTGTTTACGACGTGGCTTACCAGTGGCGCGAAATGACGGGCAAGCCGTGCGTTCTGGCCATCTGGGCGGGGGACCGCGACAAGATGACTCCTGAAGTAGTGGCTGATTTCCAGGCGTCGAAGGAATTCGGGCTCGCGCACATCGAAGACATCGCGCAGGCAGCCTCGGTGAAGCTCGACCTGCCCGCGAGTTCGTTGGAAAGTTATTTGCGCGACAACATTGATTTTTCGCTGGACGAAGAAAATCTCGAGGGACTGAAACTTTATTTTGAGAAATGCGCAGCCGCGGGGCTGATTCCGCGAGCGCGGCCGGTCGAATTCGCAGCGGCGCCAGCCGGATCAGTCGCGGGCAGCGGAGCCTGAGCGTTGGAGGCGTCGCACGCTTCGTTTTCTGCAAAGCTTGGAACGATAGAAATTCTCCGCCGGTATCCCTTTAAAGGCATGGCCGGCGAAGATCTGCACGAGGCCTTCGTCACCTACGCGGGGATTCAGGGCGACCGGGCGTATGCCTTCGTTGACCCCACGAATTCTCCGAGCTTTCCGTGGATGACTGGCAGAATAAAACGCGAAATGATTTTGTTTCGTCCGCGGTTCATCGCACCTCCTGATCCTGCCGAGGAGCATCCGGCACAGAGCTCCTTTCGTGCGGAAGTGGCGACGCCGGATGGCCAGGCGTTTTCCGTCGATGATTCCGCGTTCACGCCGTTTTTTGAGGAACGCTTCGGGAGGAAACTCGAGCTGCGTTTTTCCGAACGCGCGATGCATGATGCTTGCCCGCTTTCGTTGCTGGGCCTCGATTCCCTGCAGTCTCTTTCACAAGAAACGGGCATGGAACTAGATCACCGACGCTTCCGAGCTAATCTCTACGTGCGCTGGGAAAGCGGTGAGCCATTTTATGAAAATGAGTTGGAGGGCGCGAAGCTGCGCATCGGCGAGAAGGTCGAGGTGATGATTGTGAAAAAAGACTCCCGCTGCGTTATCATAACTCTGGATCCATCGACCGCCGAGCCTTCGCCGAAAGTCCTGGAAGTCGTGGCGAAGAGTCACGCGAATTGCATTGGCGTTTATGGAGCGGTGTTGCGCGAGGGGATTGTGCGAGCGGGCGACGCTGTCTGTGCGGTCGACTAGAGGACATCGAAAGCGCGACAATGGGAATCACGCAGCAGGAAGCACTCGACCTTTTCAACTCCGATGATGTGATCGCCATCGGCATGGCGGCGAATGAAGTACGCCGAAAGAAGAATGACCCGCGCGTAGCCACGTATCAGATCGATCGCAACATCAATTACACGAATTTCTGCACGGAGTATTGCTCGTTCTGCGCGTTCTACCGTCCGCTGGGCGCGAAAGACGGCTACATCTTGCCGTTCGAGGAAATTTATCAAAAAATCGACGAGATGATTGAGCTCGGCGGTACCGGCGTTCTAATGCAGGGCGGGCTGCATCCCGATTTGCATATCGAATACTTCGAAAATCTGCTCAGCTCGCTCAAGCAGCGCTACCCGCAGGTCCATCTCCATTGTTTTTCCGCGCCGGAGATTACTTGTATTGCCGAGGTGTCGGGACTCTCGATTCGGGACACAATTGCGCGGCTGGCCGACGCGGGGCTCGATTCCATTCCGGGAGGCGGCGCGGAAATTCTGGACGACGAAATCCGCTCGCGCATATCGCGCTTGAAATGCTCCGCGGATGAATGGGAAGTGATGCATCGCACCGCGCATTCGCTGGGCATGCGCACGACCGCGACCATGATGTTCGGCTGCGGCGAGGAATATCGCCATCGCGTCAATCATTTTGAACGCCTGCGCCGCATTCAAGAAGACACGGGCGGCTTCACGGCATTTATTCCGTGGATGTTCGCGCCGGAAAACACGCCGCTGGGCAAGAAAGTTGCCGAAGCGACCGCGGTTGAGTACTTGAAGACGCTGGCGATCAGCCGGCTTTATCTGGACAACATCGACCACATTCAATCGAGCTGGCTGACGCCGGGAATCAAGGTGTGCCAGGTGGGCCTGCAATTCGGCGCCGACGACGTGGGCAGCATTTTGATCGAGGAAAATGTGGTTTACGCCGCCGGCGTTCGCAATCGCACGAATGAATCCGAGCTTCGCCGCATTATCAGCGACGCGGGTTACATGCCCGCGCAACGCGATACGCTGTACCGCTCCTACGTCCTAAAATAAACTGTTTTTCCCCGCATTCGAAAAACGCGAGAATCAAGAAACAAAGGCGCAACCAATCTTGCTGCGGCCGTTCTCGATTTTACGCGTGTACACCCGGCGAAGATTGACGCGAAGAGGCGGAAGATGGGAACGTGAAGGACGGCGAAGAACGGCGAGGCCAAGTCTTCCGGGTTGTCAATGATGAGGGACAATCCTCCCGTACAAAGGTCCATAACTGTTGCGCTCTTCTTTTCGTTTCCCGAGATGACGGCATAAGCGTGTGTTCCGGCGAGTGAGACGCGTTCCCATTTGCGGCGCTCCGATTGTGGAGACTGCTTAAGAGTTTCGCGAGGGGCCGCGACTGGTTCGACAGAAACGGGAGTGGGCTTCGACACTGGCGGAGGAGCGACGTGCGTCGGGGCAGGCTCGGTGCGAATAGAGGGCGCGGTTTTGGGAACGTCAGCCGAACGTGTCTGCGCGCGCTGGGCATTCTTGAGCCGGTAAAGGCGTTCGTCAGCCAAGCGAATGAGAATCTCTTTGGTGTCGCCATCCTGGGGGTGGACGGCAATGCCGTAGTCGATGGTCACTGAGGTACTGAGTTTCATGGGAGCCAATTCGGATTCAAAATTGGCTCGCAGACGATCACAGAGAATGGCGGCCTGCTCGGGGTCAGATTGAGGAAGAAGCAGGGCAAACTCATCCCCACCTATACGAAAGGCAAAATCAGAGGCGCGCAAAGTTTTTCGCAGAATGGTTGCGGCGAGTTGCAGAACTTCATCGCCGCGCAAGTGTCCATAGCGGTCGTTGACTTCCTTCAGGCGATGGAGATCGAGTAGCACGAGCGCGAGGTGTTGACCGTAGCGCTTGGCGCGATTGAATTCCTTATCGCAGTATTCCTCGAAAAGCCGGCGATTATAGAGGCCGGTGAGCGAGTCAGTCGCCGCGTTTAATTGGAGTTTCTTAAACTCTTCGTACTCCATGAGAATGGGCACGCGGAGGAAACTGGTAGCTGCGAGGACGTCGACCAGCGCGGTCTTCAGAGAGACACGCTTGCCCATGCTTTCAGAAAGTTCGGTGCGACGCGCGAGGATCTGATTCCAGTAATCGAGGCTTTGCGCGGGTGACAAATCGATGCGCGCGATGGCTTTGAAGAACTGTTGAAGGAACAGTCCACGGACAGACTCCTCGACGTTGTCGAGGGTCTCGACGAGCAGGTCGAAGAACGAGTCGTCGGCGTGCAGCGGTGGATTAGACTCGGATGGCTGGGGCATCAAAGTGTTGGTCTTAACTCTTTCGGGATTAACAGCCCACTTCTATGTGAACGACTCCTGCGGGGACATTGGTGAGCATAGCAATGACAATGCCAACGCTCAAGGAATTTGTTCGTGAGTACGAATCCGTATGTCACTGAATCGGAAGGATGAAGGGCGGCACGTGTTGGTTACGGACGAGACCCGACGGACGTGAGGGCGAACGAAGGGAAACGAATTCGTACTTCTTGCGAATATCGTGCACTTTATTGGGGGTCTTCGTTAACTCTCTTCTATTCTAGAGGTTTTAGGAATTCAACGGCAGCGAGCTTCATGTCGCCACTGGACTCCAATCGGCGCACGCGGGCCTGAATTGGTGGCGTCCCGGATTCACCAAACTCGGCAGTTCTGGGAAGCGGGGCGGGTATCGTCAACAGGATCAGTTCATCGTGGCACAATGTATAGGGGCTGATTAGCCTCGCGCCTTGACCGCTAATATCGAGGGTTTTTGCCAATTCCAGGAACTCGACACCTTGATTATTTGTTCCTCGAATAAAGAGGGGGACCTGAACGCGAATACGCGGAGACTTGCGACGCTCCGTATGATGGCCATTGAAATTCATTACCTTCGCCCCCAGGCACGAGAATTTTGCGTCCTCAACGGGACCCCAGTTTTAGTACTGGGTTGCAGAGCAATTTAAGTGCTAGACTGGGGCTTATTTTAGCGATTTAAAGCGTTTGTTATCATAAGGGAAAAGGGTCCGAACCCATGACGAATTCTAGGTGACTCCGCTGTTTCCGAAATTCGACATTCCTTTGCATATTAAGTGCAAAGCAAACGCGTTTACCATTGACACTTCACAGGGCCCTTTGCCAACATCAAAGGTCCAGAACAGCTTCCAGGAATCGCGAGGCAATTTGGAAGCCATATTCCCCGAAGACGGTTTGAGAGGCTCTTTTGAATAAGGGTGCATCGACTGAGGTTCAAACGCCCGGAGCAACTTTGTTCGGGCTGATGTCCAGTCTTCTGGACGCTTTGGATAAACCTCTCTTGGTTACCGATCGGAGCGGGCGAGTGCTATTTGCCAACTTGCACGCGCAAAATTCTGTGCAGTGGGACACGGTCGACAATGGAACGCAGCCGAATTTGTTCCGCGACGTTTTGCATGTGGATGCAAAAGGCCTGTTCGGACAACTCGAAGGTGGAGAGCAAGAAGTAAATCTGCAGATTCAATGTGGCGGCGCGCCTGCACGAGCGCGGATCCGCTGGCTGCCAGAGCCGGACTGGCTGGTGATTTTCGCGGAGCCTGCGCCGAACGAAGCCCCGGCCGATCAGGACCAGATGAGACAGACGGTCCACGATCTGCTGCAAGAAAGAGAAATTACCTACCGGAATTTGCTGGCGGCGTATCTGCGGCTGCAAGAAGTGAACCGGCAGAAGACCGTGTTTTTGGGATCGGCCGCGCACGAGTTGAAAACGCCCTTGGCGGTGATGAAAGGTTATTACGACCTGCTGCTTTCTGGCTCACTGGGAAATTTAACGGAAAAGCAACGCGATATTCTTCAGGAATCGAAGCACAGCTGCGACCGCCTGGTTCGCCTGGTGTCAACGTTCTTGAATTACACTGCGCTGGAAAGTGGAAAACTGGTATTGCAATTCCAGGACAATGATATTCGCGACTGCGTGAATGACATGGCGGTGCGCTGGAAAGAGGCATTTCGACGCGCCAACGTGCATCTGGACGTGGTCTTGGATGAGAAATTGCCGGCCTTCAAGTTCGACTATCCGAAGATCCAACAATGCGTGACCAACCTTGTCGACAACGCGCTGAAGCATACGCCGGCGGGCGGAAAAGTGACGCTGCAAGTACAGGCGCAATTCTGGGAAAGGCGCATTTCTCCCATTACTCCGACAAAGGAACGGCGCGCGGGAAAGCGTCCCCAGCCGAATAGCGTGCTGGTTTCCGTGACGGACACCGGGGTAGGGATCGCGGCGGAATTTCATCAGGAGATTTTTGAGGATTTTGTGCGCGTCGATCCGTCTTCTTCCGGTATGGGATTGGGACTGGCGATCACGAAACGGTTGATTCAGGCGCATCACGGCAAGATATGGGTGGACAGCGAGCCCGGTCGCGGAAGCTCGTTCAAGTTTTTGCTTCCCATGAAAGTCGAGGTTTATAGCTATGCGTGAAGCCTCAAAGGTCCACGTGGAAAGTGCGGCCGATAAAGAGAGAATCCTGATTATCGATGACGAGCCGAGTATTCGAAAGTATCTCCAGACGCTACTGGAAGTGGACGGGTTCGAAGTGACCGCGGCGGCGAGCGGCACAGAAGGACTGGAGGCGATTGGCGGCGGCGCGAAGCCGGACTTCGTGATTCTGGACGTGTTGATGCCGGAGATGGACGGGCTGGAAACGCTTCGGCGGCTGATGCAAATGGACCGCGGGCTGAACGTGATCATGCTTTCCTGTTCGAATGAGGTGAGCACGGTTGTCGAGGCGATTCGCCTGGGCGCGCATGACTACTTGACGAAGCCATTCGAGAAGCCGGAGCTGGATGCGGCATTGTTGAAATGCAGGCAGAAGAAACAGCTGAAGGCCGAAAATCAGGCGCTGCGCGAATACTGCGACCAGTTAACGGAGGACATGTCTTTTCTGGTGGCGAGCCCGCAGATGCTCAAGATCCGGCAGCAAATTCTGCAGATTGCTCCAGTGGACGTTCCGGTTTTCATCAGCGGCGAGAGCGGCGTGGGAAAAGAAGTGGTGGCGCGGATGATTCATCTGCGTTCGACGAGGCGGCAGCAGGCATTCGTGAAGGTGAATTGCGCGGCGCTGCCGGGCGAGCTTCTCGAATCCGAGCTGTTTGGCTATGAACAAGGAGCGTTTACAGGAGCAGTGCGGGCGAAGCCAGGGAAATTCGAACTGGCGAACAAAGGAACGATTTTCCTGGACGAGATCGCGGAAATGCCGCCGCATCTGCAAGCAAAGCTGCTGCACGTGCTGCAGGACAATCAGTTTTCACGGTTAGGCGCGCGCGGCGGTATTCAGGTGGATGTGCGAGTGCTTGCAGCGACGAATGTGCACGTGGCAGATGCCATGCGCTCGGGCAGATTCCGGGAAGATTTGTATTATCGGCTGAGCGTGCTTTCTTTGCATGTACCGCCGCTGCGCGAACGCACCGACGAGATTCCGATGCTCTTTCGGCATTTCCTTGTGAAGTACAGCGAGAAATTTCAAAAGGTTGTTCCCGAGCCGACGGAACATCTGCTGGAGGCCACTCTGCGATATGCGTGGCCGGGGAATTTGCGAGAGTTGGAAAATTTTGTGAAACGGTACGTTATTCTTGAAGACAATGACGGCAGCCTGAAGGAATTGCTCGAATTAACGGAAGCGCAGCAGCGGGTTTCTCCGCGCGAGGAAGTCCGCGCGCCCGCGGAGCAGGGATTGAAAGCGCTTGTAAGGGGCTTGAAGGATGAGGCCGAAATGGAAGCGATCGCCGGAGCGCTCGAGAAGACGAATTGGTGCCGCAAGGATGCGGCGAAAATGTTGGGGATTAGTTACAAGGCCTTATTGTACAAGATGCGGCAGTTCAATTTGGATTCCGGCAAGGGGACGCGCGTGGGGGCATCGCACGGAACACCCGTAATTCGGGGCGTTTAGTTTCCCAAAGCATTGCAACTACTTGCATATTGAATGCAGAAGGCTGGATAGTACTGGCCTTGGAGTTGGATTCAGGCACATCGTCGAAATATTTCCCTTGTTTCTTTCTCCGGAATCTGGGAAAAGTTATCGCCCTGCAATTGTGCGGGCCAGTGCGACGTTGGGGGTTGTAAGCAAAGGAGTTGTCGCAGTTCTTTAGGGAGGGCCAGAACCAGAAGCAATGCGACAGATTCGATTACGGTCAGGGTAAAACGATCGAGCATAGGGGAATCTGGGTGCATAAACAGTTTGGAAGCCGGATTGCTGCCTTTGAACCCGTCGGGCGGGGGAATCTCTGTCTGCGGGTAGTCTGAGAGGAGCACTGGGGATGACGGAGCGTCGGTTGGCTCGTCGGTACGATTTGGCCCTTCCCGTGATTGTTCAATTGCCCATTAATAAAGAGGCATCTCCCCACAATGGGCAAACGCGCGACATTTCAACACGCGGCGTTTACTTCATGCTTCCCAAAGAACTGCAACCTGGCACGGAGTTGGATTTTACGCTGACGCTTCCTGCCGAAATCACCCAAGGGACCGAGGTGTTTGTGCGGGCGCATGGACGCGTCGTGCGGGTGGACAGGAAAAATGAAGCTGGGGGCGCTGCCGAAGCGAATGTGGGCGTGGCAGCGGTGATCGAACGCTACGACATCATACGTGGTGAGCCTGTTCACGCGTAAACCGCTTGGTTCTCACAATTCTCACGCAATAGTATTTTTCAGAACGAATGCGATTTGCAGTATTTTCATGTGTGTGCGTCTGCCCAAGAGACGCGTCCGCTCCTAAACCACTCGTATCTAACTGATTACAAAGTAAGTTCGACCTGGAATCTACAGGTCATTCTTCTAGTTCTTGTGCTCCGTCTAGTCAATTTCCGCAAGAAGAGACACCCACGAAGGCATTCGACGGAACGGATTGAGGAAAACAGGAAAATGGGTTCCGGAAAGTGAAAATATTTTCCTATCTAAACGGACTATTGTTGAGTTCGATCGAGTATGCGATCTTCGTAAGAAAGTCCTTTATGAGACGGCAACGGATACGTAAGTCACTAATATATATGGAGTTGAGCAATGTTCGAGGGTACGCTGAAAATACCTATGCGAGGTTGGTTTTCAGTGTGCAAGTAAATGCGATTGTGCAGGGTCGAACTGAATGACTCTGTCCTGGACGGTGTAGCAGTGGGAACTATGACGCGTCCGAGTTCGAGTCGCTTGAGCGGTGAGATTAACCTCAGCGTACCGCCCAACGAAGTGGTGTTCGGCCGCTCAGAGGTAATGAGCGTGGTCCGGCAAAAGCTGGACAAAGTGGCGGGCGCAAACATACCGGTGCTGATCGAAGGCGAGAGTGGGACGGGAAAAGAAATCATCGCGAAGCTGATTCATACCCGGTCGCCGTGGGACACCGGGCCGTTTGTCAAAGTTAACTGTCCAGCGATACCCGGGACGCTGGTGGAGAGCGAGTTATTCGGATACGAAAAGGGGGCGTTCACGGGCGCGAACGGTACAAAACCCGGGCGCGTGGAGTCGGCGCAGAACGGGACGCTCTTTTTGGATGAAATTGCAGAGCTCGAAATGGGGTTGCAGGCGAAACTACTACAGTTGCTGCAGGACGGACAGTTTTGCCCGATCGGCGCTCAGGAAGACAAGCGCGTGGACGTGCGCGTGGTGTGCGCGACGAACCGGAATCTAGAAGAAGAAATCGACCAGGGAAGTTTCCGCCAGGATCTCTATTACCGAATTAACGTTGTGAACATCCGCATTCCGAGCCTGCGAGAGCGCGTGGTGGACATACCCGTGATTTGCGATTTTTTGCGGCAAGTGTACAGCGAGAAATTCAATCGTCCGACGCGGCCGCTTTCGGCGAGGCGTCTGGATATGATGCAACGATATCACTGGCCGGGAAACATCCGGGAGCTCGAAAACCTGATCAAAAGATACGTTATTTTGGGTTCGGAGGACGCCATTACGGTGGAGCTCTCCGGCGGGAACACGAGTTCATTTATTCCCGACATACCGATCAACGGTTCCATTTCGTTGAAGAAGGTGACACGGCAAGCAATGCGTGAATTCGAAAGCAAGATCATTCTGAAGATTCTGCAAGCGCACAACTGGAATCGGAAGCGCGCAGCGAGCGCTCTGAACATCAGCTACCGCGCATTGTTGTACAAGTTGAAAGAAGCCGGGGTGCCAGCGCGCAAAGTGGCGGGAAGTCCTCAACCTCCGGAATTAGGCAACGATTAATCGGCGGGCTATAAGTGAAAGGAGTGGAGAAAATGAAATTTCGGTTTATCGAGACAGCGAAGTGGATTGTGCTGATTCCCGCGATGGCTGCCGTTGTTTTTTCCGCGGGGGCTCAGGATACGAAGACGACATCCGCAACGGCTGCCAATGCTGATTCTTCCACGAAGACTGCGCAGTCTGAAAATCGGGCGAACGTTTCGATGATAGACAATAAAACGTACGTGATCGGCGAGAACGACGTTCTCGAGATCGACGTATGGAAGGAGAAAGAGATTTCACGGACGATTCCGGTGCGGCCGGACGGGAAGATTTCGCTGCCCTTGGTGGGAGAGATTCAGGCGAGCGGGATGACACCAATGCAACTGCAGGATGATCTAACAAAACGGCTGAAGGCGTACATCGAGAATCCGGAAGTAACCGTCATCGTCAGCGATCCGCGGAGTCACCAGTTCAATGTGGTGGGCGAGGTAAATCGACCGGGTTCGTATCAACTGAGCCAAGCGATGACGGTACTGGATGCGATAGCGCAATCGGGCGGATTCAAGGATTTTGCCAAGGAAACGAAGATTTATGTGCTGCGACCGATGCCGGGCGGCATACGCGTGCGAATCCCGTTCAATTACAAGAATGTGATCAAGGGAAGGGATCTGCAGGAGAACGTCGCGTTGAAACCGGGAGACACGATCGTTGTTCCGTAAATCGGAGAGCCGGATGAATCGTCAAGAATGGATGGCCATGGCATGCGGACTGATTCTCGCCCTGACGCCGGGGCTGGCGCGTGCGCAAGCGACAAGCCCGGCGTCATCCAATGTACCGATATTAGCAAGCGGACAAATGCCGAGCACGAGCCCCAAGGAAGACGTAGAGATGACAAACATTTTCAAGGGGACGATTTCGGTTGGGAGCTTTTTCGACGACAACGCCGTCATTGGCGCGGCGCCGCGGCAGTGGAATTTGAACTATCTGATTACGCCCAGCTTCGACTTTGAGGAGACTCGTCCGCGCTTGGATTGGGGACTCACGTATGCCCCCGGGTTTATAAAGAGCCAGAATCTGCCCAATCGAAACCTGTTTTCGCAGAGCTTCGGCGGACATTTCACATGGTTGCCATCCCCGCACACGTCACTTTCAGCGCAACAGACTTATGTTCGCAGCAACAACCCATTTCAGCAGTCGGCGACGACACCGGGGCCGACGATTTCGCCGAACCAAACCATATTTTTCCCGAGTTTGCTGCGAACTTCGATTTTGTCGAACGCCGAATACTCCTACCAATTCGCAGAGCATTCCAGTATCGGGTTGGGAGGCAGCTTTGCTTCCACGCACTTCGATACGACGCAGAAATCGGGTCCGACACAGTCGCTGATTCGTTCACAGATCGCATCGGGAAACGCGTACTACTCGCACCAGTTTTCCGAGCAGAACCAACTGGGCGTGCAGTACGAAGCCCAGGTTTTGCGGTTTCCGGCACACGATGCGCGCACAACGACGCATACATTTCTGCTTTTCGACGAAGTGAAGTTGACGCCGAACGCGACGTTCACGGTGTACGGCGGACCTGAATACTCGCTGACGGCCAATCAGGTAGTAATTAATCTGGGTTTTATCACCATTACGATTCCAGTGCGCTCGAACAAGTGGCACACCGCCGCCGGCGCGATTTACAGCTGGACGGGACAGCGACTGGCCCTAACTCTGAATTACACGCGGCGGATCAGCGACGGCGGCGGATTGGTTGGCGCCGTCGCGCTCAATGCCGGAACGGCCAAGTTGTCCTGGAGGCTGACAGATCGCTGGAGCTTGACATCGACACTAGCGGGGGCCGACAACCAGCTCCTGGCCGTCAAGAGCGTACAGAACGAACTGCGAACGTACTCGGCCAGGGCCGGGATGCAATACCAGCTCTCCAAGAACCTTGCGATGGAAATGTCGTACGAGAGATTGAACGAGACAGGCGGATTCGCGGGTTTTCCAATTGGAAACCACGATCTCGCCAGTGCATCGATCATTTATTCATTTTTCAAACCGCTCGGGAGGTAGATTGAAATGCTAGACGAATTACAAGACCAGAAGTCACAGGGAATCGAGGAATACTGGAGCATGGTTCGCCGGCATCGCTGGCTGATACTGCTTTCGATATTTGTGTGTTGGGCGACGGTGTGGGTCATCGGATGGCTTTTGCCAGCGACATACCAGTCCGAGGCATTGATTCTGGTCGAGCAGCAGAAGGTCACTTCGGAGCTCGTACCACCGAACGTGTCCGTGAGCCTGCAGGACCAATTGCAGAGCATGACGCAACAGATCCTGAGCCGGACGCAACTTCAGGGGATTATTGACCGATACCACCTATATACGAAACACAGCGGCCTACTCGCTATTTTTGAGCCCACGGATCCCGTGGATAAAATGCGCAAGGACATTAGCATCACACCGGTAGAAGTGCCCGGCCGGAACGGTGATTTGACGGCATTCAAGATTGACTACACGGGTCCAACACCGGAGCTGGCGCAACAGGTGAACAGCGAACTCACGTCGGCGTTTCTCGACCAGAACTTGAAATCCCAACAACAAGTTTCGCAGAACACGACTTCGTTCTTTGACAGCCAGTTGGCGGATGCTCGCGCAAAACTAGAGGAGCAGGGGGCGAAAGTGCGAGCTTTCAAAGCGCAGCATGTGGGCGAGCTCCCCGACCAATTGGAGAGCAATGTCCAGATTTTATCGGGCGTTCAGAATCAGTTGGAAGGCACGCAGCGAGCGCTCGATCGGGCGCAACAGCAGAAACTCTATCTGCAGTCAATTATTCAACAATACGACTCAGTGCAAACCGATCTGGGAAACGGAGACTCCGCGGAAACACCGCCGGCACTGGACAAAGAATTGAAAAACTTGCGCATGCAGCTGGCGGCCGAGCGATCTCAGTACACGGATAGTTATCCGGACGTGGTCGCCCTGAAGGATCAAATTGCCAAGACCGAGAAGCTGAAGAAGCAAATCGAAGGTGAAATAGCCACAAATCAAAAGGCGGCCAAAACTTCAAAGGATTCAGCGACGAGCATGGCGGGAGCCGATTTTCAGAATGGCGCGCCGACTCCGATGATGCAAATTCAGAGCCAGCTGAAGGCCAACCAACTTGAGATCAAGGGATATGAGAAACAGGAAAAGACCCTGGAGGGACGAGTAGCGGAGTATCAGGCACGCTTGAACATGATGCCTGCGACCGAACAAGCGCTGGCCGATATTTCGCGTGGCTACAATGAGTCTCAAAAAAACTATGATTCGCTGCTGGCGAAGCAGTCCCAATCGCAATTGGCCACAAATTTGGCGAATAACCAACAAGGCCAGCAGTTCCGTTTGCTCGATCCAGCGCAACTGCCGGACAAGCCCGCGTCACCAAATCACGTTCTGTTGAGTCTCGGCGGCTTGATTCTCGGCATAGCCGTGGGAGTGGGATTGACGGCACTGTTTGAATTAACCGACGCTCGCGTTCGCAACGAGGAGGATCTCGAAGGGTTGGTAGCCGCGCGCGTGTTGGTGGGTATTCCGCGCATCAGCACGCCGAAAGGGGACCACGATAGGATCAGGATGCGCTGGATGGGGCGTGCCGCCGCGGTTGTCGTAGTCTTGCTGATCGTGGCCGGCAATATCTACGCGTTTTACAAAGGGTAAAGAACATGTACAGAAAATTTTACGGATTGACGCGAAATCCGTTCGAGATCAGTCCTGATCCGTACTTTTTCTATCCGACGCCGCGCCATAACGAGGCTCTCGCGAACCTGAATTATGGCGTGCAGCGGCGGAAGGGTTTCGTTGTGGTGACGGGCGAAGTGGGGACCGGGAAGACGCTGCTCGTGCGGTGCCTGCTGGACTCACTAAACCGCAACCAAATTGCGTTTGCTTATGTGTTCAATCCTCGGTTGTCGGTACCGGATTTTCTGCGGTACATGTTGACGGACCTGCGTCTGCCGACCACGGGGCGAACCAAAAGCGAGATGCTGGCGCACTTGAACAATTATCTGATCGCTCGGTTTCGTCGAGGCACCACGGCGGCCCTGGTGGTGGATGAAGCGCAATTGCTGAGTTGGGAATTGCTGGAGGAAGTGCGGCTGCTGACAAATTTGGAGACATCGCAGCAGAAACTTCTGCAAATCGTTCTGGTCGGACAGCCCGAGCTCGACCGCAAACTCGATTCACCGCATTTGCGGCAACTGAAACAACGAATTGGATTGCGCTGCCGGCTCGAGCCTTTAGGAGCCGAGGAACTGCGAGGATACATTCGCCGCAGACTGGAACTGGCGGGCGCGAACTCGCATGGTTCGTCGATTTTCACGGAAGAAAGTATCGCGTCGATTCATCAGTTCTCGCACGGGATTCCGCGACTGATCAACACATTGTGCGAAAACTCGCTTGTCTCCGGGTACGTGAAACAAGTGAAGCAAGTCACTGCGGAGATCGTTCAGGAAGTGGCATCGGATTTTCGCATGGATATTCCATGTACCACCGCTGCACCTGAATCCGAGGATGCAGAGTCCCGTAAGAAGAGCCTGAAAGCATTGTTCCGAATGATCGAAGAGTTGGATGGCGCTTCCGAAAAACAACTCGACGAAGCGAAACTCGAGTCAGGAGTGAAAACAGAATGAGCCGCCTATATGAAGCCTTGCGCAAATCAGAAATAGAAAACCAGCGGAAGGGCATCGAAGTAACAGAAACGTCGCAGCTCGCCGCCGAGGCGTTCGACAATGTTGCGGTCGGTTCGAACGAAATGGACAGTGCGGTTGCGGTGCAAGCTCAAGTGGCGCCAAGCGCGCATCTGGTGGCTCTTACGGAGCCTCAGAGCCTGGCTGCTGAAAAGTTCCGCGTGCTGGTGACGCGCCTGAATAATATTCGGGCGAAGCGAGAACTAAAATCGATGCAAATCACCAGCGGCGTGGTGGATGAGGGCAAGACGCTGGTCGCTGCCAATCTGGCCGTTACCCTGGCACGGCATTCGCAGAGCCGCGTATTGCTGGTGGAGGGCGATCTTCACAATCCAGCGCTGACTTCGCTCTTCGGGGTCAGCCATTTGAAAGGCCTGAATCACTGGTGGAAGGACTCGAACGCGGTAATCAGCAATTATGTTTATCGCGTCAATGACCTGCCGCTATGGTTTCTACCTGCTGGTGGCCGTTTCGATCAACCGGGCGACGTTTTGCAGTCCGCGCGTTTCAGCGAGGCGTTTGCGCAGCTTGGCGGTTCGTTTGATTGGGTGGTGGTGGATTCGACGCCGCTTCTACCCATGGCCGATCCGAACATCTGGAACCGACTGGTTGATGGAACTTTGTTGGTGGTTCGTGAAGGGGTGGCACCGATCAAGGCGGTCAAGAAAGGGCTGGCGAGTTTGGACAATCCGAAATTAATCGGAGTGGTCCTGAACGGCGCCACTGAATTCGATCGCGTCAACTATTACGATCAGTACTACGCAGCAACACCGCGCGGGTCGAACGGCAACAATTCCGCAAAGGGGAAGGACTCGGAGGGCAGTGAGTGATCCGCTTTCTCAACGCCTATTTTCCAACGCGAACGCTGTTCCTGGGGATTTCCGAGGCGCTTCTGGTGGCCTTTGCGTTCGTGGCTGCAACCGTCGCGCGACTGGGGACGAGCGACGCGACGTTGATGTTGAACTACCAGCAGGGATTTCTGAAGATCATGATCGTGGCCAGCGTGTTCATTATATGCATGTATTACTTCGATCTGTACGATTCCTTCATTCTGGGCAATCGCCGGGAAGTGCTGACGCGTCTGGTGCAGGTGCTGGGAACCGTGTGTATCTTGCTGGCGCTGCTTTACTATGCTTTTCCGAAGCTGCAACTGGGCCGGGGGATTTTCCTGATTGGATTCGTGCTGGTTGCGTTGTTTGTATTCCTGTGGCGGCGTCTTTTTCTGCTGGTAAACACGATGCCTCGTTTTGCCGAACGGGCGCTAATCCTGGGGGATGGCCCGCTCGCGAAGCCGCTGACGGAAGAGATCGAATCGCGATCAGAATTGGGAGTACGGATCGTGGGCCAGCTTCGTGGCCTGGAAAACGGGAGCGAATCACCGCTCTCGGAAGCGGAACAGTTTGAACAACTATCCCGCCAAGTCCAAACGTATCGCGCGAGCCGGGTGATCATCGCCATGGGTGAGCGGCGCGGCCGGTTGCCGGTGGAAGCGCTGCTGCGCCTAAAGAGCCGGGGAGTAAGAATCCAGGACGGGGCTGAAGTTTTCGAGGCGATCACGGGGAAAGTGCCTATTGAATCACTGCGTTTGAGCTGGCTGCTTTTTTCGAGTGGATTTCACGTTTCGAAGCCGTTGCTGATTTATAAGCGGGTTTTTTCGTTTCTGATTTCGTTCATTTGTTTTGCCATAACCGCGCCGATCATGGCGCTGGTGGTGATTGCCATTCGGTTGGACTCGCCGGGACCTGCAATCTTCAAGCAAGAGCGGATTGGCGAAGGCGGAAAGCCATTCACGCTGTTCAAGTTCCGCACGATGGTGGACGGAGCAGATCGCGACGACAACCACAGGCCTGCGGAAAAGATGGATGAGCGCTTCACTCGCGTGGGGAAACTGCTGCGCCGGACGCGCCTGGACGAATTGCCACAACTGATCAATATCCTGCGCGGCGACATGTACTTCGTGGGACCGCGGCCCTTCGTTCCCAACCAGGAGCAAGAATGCCTGGAGAAGATTCCGTATTACCGGCAACGATGGGCCGTGAAGCCGGGAGCCACTGGCTGGGCGCAAATCAACCGGGGCTACTGCGCCACGATCGAAGACAACACGGAAAAACTCGCCTACGACCTGTTCTACATCAAGAACATTTCCGTGGGGCTCGATCTGTTGATTATGTTTCAGACCATCAAGATCCTGCTCTTGAGCCGGGGCTCGCGATGAGCCATTTTGGGGAGATCTTGTTCTGGTCGAGTGTTGCCTGGCTGCTCTACGTTTATGCTGGCTACCCTCTGTTGCTCTGGATGCTTGGGACAGTGCGCCCATTTCGGTTCAGCGAAAGTGAGCAGGTTCTGCCGCGGGTCTCAGTCCTGATTTCTGCGCGAAACGAAGAGAAAGATATCGAACGCAAGGTGCGAGAGACGCTGGCTTGGGATTACCCGGCAAGTTCCCTGCAACTGCTGATTGCTTCCGATGCGTCCGAAGATCGGACCGATGAGATTCTGGCAAAAATCGCCGATTCGCGGCTGACGGTGCTGCGCATGGAGCGACGCGTTGGTAAGAATGAGGCGCTCAATCGATTGGCGCAACAGGCGGTTGGCGAAGTGCTGTTTTTTACCGACGCCAACTCGCGAATCGCCGCAGATTGTTTGCGAAAAATAGTGCGCCACTTTGCGGATCCGCGTGTCGGGTGCGTCACCGGTGTGGAACAAACGATTCACGACGAAGGCCAAGCCGTCGTCTCTGGAACGCATGCTTACCTTGGGTATGAATCTTCCGTGGCACGGCTGGAGAGCCACATAGGGTCTGTGCTGGTGTGCGATGGCGCGATTTTTTGCATTCGCCGCAACCTGTTTGGCACGTTGCAGCCCGATCTTGCAAACGACATGGAGTTGCCGCTCCGCATTGGCGGAGCGGGCTACGCGCTTCTCTTTGAGCCCGGCGCCCGAGCTTTCGAGAAATCAACCGCTTCGCCGCGAGAAGAATTCTCGCGAAAGCAACGCATCGCAGGGCAAGGCATTTTAGGATTTTGGCGTTTGCGGAAACAGGTCAGAGGAATCCGGGCCTGGCAATTTCTTTCACGGAAGCTGCTGCGATGGCTGGTTCCCGTGCCGCTGACAGTACTACTACTGACGAGCGCAGTGCTGGCGCATGACACGTTTTTCTTCGTGTGTCTGGTCCTGCAACTGGCGGCATACGCAGCCGCGGCCGTAGCTGCCGTTTTGGAAACTCTGGGACTGCGGGCGGGGAAGCTGACCTCTATTTGTTATTATTTCGTGCTGGTGCACACGGCCGCGTTGCTTGGGATTGCGCAAGCGTGCTTCGGCCGAAGGTTCGCGGTCTGGGAAGTTGCGTCTCAGTCACGGGGAGCCGAGCGACAGGCGGAGGTCGAAAAAGCATGAATGCGGGCCCCTGTGAGAATGCTGCTGGATGGGATGCGTACGTCGAAGGGCACCCGCAAGCCTCGAATTATCATCGTTGGCTGTGGAAGGGGCTGATTGAAGAGACCTACGGACACCGGACCGTCTATCTGGAAGCCCGGGAACAGGGCGAAATCCGGGGCGTCCTTCCTTTGGTCGAAATGAAAAGCTGGCTATGGGGACGATTCCTGGTTTCAATGCCCTTTTGCTCTTATGGGGGAGTGCTGGCCAGCGACACGGTTGCGCGGGAGACGCTGTTAAGAAAGGCGGAGGAGTTCGCGACGGAATCTGGCGCTGATTACATCGAACTTCGCCAAGGCGACGTACTCACGAATCGTTGGCAAAGCAGCACCGCGAAAGTCTGTATGAAGGTACCGTTGCCTGCTTCGCCGGAATTGTTGTTTGGGAAATTGAGTTCGCGTCTGCGCAACAAGGTTCGCGGTGCGGAAAAGCAGGGGCTCCAGCCAGTGTGGGGCAAGGAAGAGCTTCTGGATGAATTTTATTCCGTTTTCTCGTGCAACATGCGGAATTTGGGCACGCCAGTATACCCAAAGCGCTGGTTTGAGAATTTTTTGAAGTGTGCCGGGAGCACAACACGGATTTTGGTGGTGCGCGACGGGCGAGAACCTGTCGCGGCGACCTGGGTCACGACGTACCGGGATGAAGTGGAGCTGCCGTGGATTGCTTCGACACCCGAGGCGCGCGGGAAAAATTCCACCGTGCTTCTTTATTGGAAAGCGCTGGAGTGGGCGAGCCAGAATGGATTTCGACGCGTGGACCTGGGCCGTTGCACTCCCGGCAGCGGCACGCAGCGGTTCAAAGCGCAGTGGCCGTGCGAAGAGATTTCGCTGCCGTGGAACTACTGGACGCAGCAAGGAAAGCCGGCACCGCACTTGCGGCCCGACAATCCGCGCTTCCGTTTAGCCATAGCGGCGTGGAAACGCCTGCCGTTGGGCGTGGCAAACTTCCTGGGACCCAGGATTGTTAAAGCCATCCCCTAGGGATTTTGGAAGCATCGGAAACGGAAATGAAAAAAAGGCCTAGCCACGGAGTCCGAAGCATTTTCACGGTAGATGTGGAGGATTGGTACCACATCCTCGACGTACCGTCGGCGCCGCCCATGGATGCATGGCAGGATCTGCCTGGTTGCGTCGAGAAAAACTTCTTAAGGTTACTGGATATTTTCGACGAGAGCAGCTCGAAGGTCACCTGTTTTTTCCTGGGATGGATCGCAGACCGATATCCGCAACTCGTACGTGAAGCGGTTCAGCGAGGACACGAAATCGCATCGCACGGATTTGCGCATCGTTTGGTATTTCAAATGACGCCCGAAGAGTTTCGCAAAGATGCACTGGTGTCACGGAGGCTGCTGGAAGATTTGAGCGGAGCGGCGGTACGCGGATATCGAGCAGCCGGATTTTCGACAACCGAAGCTGCGCCGTGGTTTTTCGACGAGTTGATTGCCGCTGGTTACGCGTACGACTCGTCCATATTTCCGGCGCGACGGGGACACGGAGGTTGGGACGCATCGCCGATGGGACCGTACACGACCGTGGCAAATGCGGGTGAAATTGCCGAATTCCCAATTTCCCTGGCCAGCGTTCTCGGCAAGCGCATGTGCTTTTCCGGCGGCGGGTATCTGCGGCTGTTTCCGTATCGCGTGATTTCGCAGATGGCAGCGCGAATCGAATCGGCCGGACGCCCGGTGATTTTTTACATCCATCCGCGGGAAATCGACCCGCAGCATCAGCGATTGCAGATGAGCGCCTATCGTCGATTCAAGTCGTATGTGAATTTAGACAGCACGGAGAGAAAGGTGCGGCGCATCCTGGAGGAATTTTCGTGCGGCACGTTCGCCGAGTATATGGATTCTCACGGTCTTCCCCGCCGACTTACGGCGGAGTCGCAATTTTTTGAATCCCCCAGCCTGGAGGCAACGAGCTCGGGCGGCGAATTCGTTTCGCCGCGAGGCGCGGCCCCCGAAGGAAAAACCCAGCCATGCGATTAGGAGAAGGCAAGAAGTATGTCGAGAAAGACTGGAAGAAACGAGCGGCTTACACGCTGTTAGGTGAACCTCATGTTCCCGGCTGGATCCGGCTCCAGCACGTCCTGCGTTCGATAGGGAATCTGCCCTTGAACGGCAGACCTGTGAAGCTTCTCGACGCCGGATGCAGCCGCGGAGATTTATTGACCTATCTGGCCGAAAGGCATCCCCGATGGAGCTTGGTTGGTTTGGAATTGGAGGGAGACCGTATCGAGATGGCGGAATCAATCCGTCGCCGAGTAAAGGCACAAAACGTGTCTTACCTTCGTGCGGACATATGCCATTTGCCCTTTCGGAATGAATTCGACGTGGTGATTTGCTCGGACGTGATGGAACATATTCCTGACGATCAGGCGGCATTTTTGAATCTGACACAGGCACTGAAACCGGGCGGATATCTGTTGGTGACATCTCCTTCCGTTCCCCAGCCGCGGCATCTCCGGTCTGTTGCCTGGCGCGAACAGCGCGTCGGTTTCGAGCCTTCGGAATACGGGCATGTTAGAGACGGATATTCGACAGATGGCCTGAAGGCTTTATTCGAAGAGGCGGGCGCGGACCCGATTGAAATCCGATATACGTATGGCCGATGGGGCACGCTGTCGTTCGACTTGTTCTTTTCCATCGGCGACAACCATCCGAATCCGATCGTCTTTGCAGGCGTTTTTCCTTTACTGAAAACCCTGGCCTATATGGACCTCTACAACGAACCTGCTCATGGAGCCGCCGTTCTTGGAATTGCTCAGAAGCGAATTAACGGTAACGGGGCGAAGTAAATGATTGCTGTTTTCACGCTGATTGATGCGCTCGGGTGGACGTACGTTAAAGACCGCCCGCTCCTGCCCGATATTTTGACGTATCGCAGGGAAGTAAGAACGGTTTTAGGATTCAGTTCAGGGGCGATCCCGACGCTATTGAGCGGAAAGCTGCCGAGGGAATCGGGCCACTGGAATCTTTTCTATTACGATCCCGAACGGTCACCTTTTCGTTGGGTTCGCTGGTTTCGTTTCTTGCCGCCGTCGATTTTGAACCACCGGGTGGTGCGCCGAGGGATTCGATTTATCTCCCAGCGGATGAGTCGGTTCGGCGGATATTTTCAACTTTACGGGGTTCCGGTTGAACTGCTCCCGTACTTCGATATCTGTGAGAAGAAAGATATCTATCGGCCCGGCGGCGTTCCTTCGTCACTATTTGACCGGTTGGAGGAACTGGGCGTTCGCTATCGGACTTATTCCTACCATCAGTTTTCGGACGAGGAAATCGTTCAAACGGCGCAGCGAGACATGAACGAAGGCAAGTCTGATTTTTACTTTCTCTATCTTTCCGAGCTGGATGCTTATTTGCACAACGCTTGCCAGGACGCGGAGGGAGTGGAGCGCCAGTTGAGCCGCTACGAGAAATGGCTGGGTGATGTTTACGAAACGGCGCGAAGGGCGGACGAGGAAGTGGTGTTCTACGTTCTTTCCGACCACGGCATGACTCCAAAGCGCTCGGGATACGATCTGGTCGGCAAGATACACGAGCTCAATCTGGCCATGCCGCGCGATTATCTGGCTCTTTACGACTCGACAATGGCGCGCTTCTGGTTCTTCAACGAGCGGGCGGAAAAGCAAATCACGTCGCGGCTCACAGAGTTGGATTGCGGGCATATCTTGAGTGAAAAGGAAAAAAGGGACCTAGGAATCGATTTTCCGGATCATCGACAAGGTAAAACCGTTTTCCTAATGAATCCTGGCGTTCTGATCGAGCCGAGTTTCTTCGGCAAAACCGCGCCTGAGGGAATGCACGGATTTCATCCGGACGATCCGTATTCGTCCGCTGTTTTTTTAAGCAATGCAAAGCCAGAAAGAGAGATTCAGACGTTGGTAGATGTCCACCAAGTGATGGCCGAATGCGCGGACACGCTGCGGGATGGAGTGCATGCCGAAAGATAGCCGGATTCGGGCGCTGCAGTTTCTTGTTTCCGGAGTGCGCTCGGGCGCAGAGGAAGTAGCTTTGGAGCTTGTCCGTGGGCTCGACCGCGAGCAGTTCCGAAATTATCTAGTGTGTCCCCAGCCTTTGCTGGAAGCGTTCGGTGAAGACTGGAAGGTTGGAGACGCTTCGGCTCTCGCGCTGCAACTGAACGCTCCGTGGCAATTGGACTCCGTGCGGCGCTTCGTCACCTATTTGCGAAGCGAGAAAATCGACGTTGTGCACGCGCACATGATACGGGCAGCGGCAATTGCCGTGCCCCTGGCGCGGCTCGCAGGAGTCCCGGTTGTTATTCACACATGCCACGGGCGCGAGGCCTGGCGGCAGGCGTGGCTTAGCCGGCAGTACTGGCTTGATCGGAGAATTACAGGATGGTCCGACGCGACGATAGCCGTTTCGGAATCGACGCGAGAATTTTTGCTGAAGGAAAAGCACCTCGATCCGGACAAGGTCTTTGTGGTTCAAAACGGGCGGCACTTAAACGGATTCAAACCAGACTCGGCGCGAAGGCAGAGCCTTCGTCGCGAACTGGGGATCGAGCCGGATGATCCTGTCGTGGGTGTCTTTGGGCGACTGGAACAGCAGAAAGGCCACCGGTACCTTCTTGAAGCACTTCCAGGAGTTCTCGCGCAGATCCCGGCCGTGAAGGTGCTATTCGTGGGAGAGGGCTCGTTGCGCAACGAACTGGAAGGGATGGTACGTTCTTTGGGATTGGATTCGTCCGTGCACTTATTGGGTTACCGCCGGGATTGGATGAACTGGATGGACCTGACGGACATTGTCGCTCTTCCTTCTTTGTACGAGGGAATGCCTCTGGTGCCGATTGAGGCGGCGGCGATGGCGAAGCCGGTAGTGGCGACTGCGGTTGACGGGACTTGTGAAGTCATCGTGGATGGAGAAACCGGATTGCTTGTGCCTCCTGCGCAGTCGAAACCCCTCGCAGAGGTTTTGATTCGCCTGCTGGGAGACTCCGAACAGCGGCAGTTGCTAGGCGAGGCGGCACGACGACGGGCGCGCGAAGTGTTCTCGCTGGAGCAGCAAATTCGGGATACTGCTGCGCTTTATCGAAGCCTACTCGAGGGCAAGCAGATGCAAAAAACGGAAGGGGCCACGGCGGTCTTATGATTCTGTTTTACCTGCTGATGTTCACTTCACCGTTTTATCACCACCCCTTTTTCGACCGAGGATTTGGATCCTTTACTCTGGTCAAAGGAATCGGATTACTGTGCGCGCTGTACGCCATTTTCTATTTGTTCTCACGGAAGAAAGCGCCGAGATACCTTGGCACCGTGCGCGCCCGCCTGTTCCTGGTGCTTTGTATCTGGGCGCTGATTTCGTACGCGTTGGCGGGATCGATGCGGGGTTGGGCTTCCGATCCGGCTTTCAGTTACTTCTCGTTTTTGGTGCTTTTTTTTGTCACCGTTACGGTGATTGACACGCCAAAGAAGATTTGGTGGTCCCTGATGTCAGCTCTGGCAGGGGTGGCATTTGGCGCTCTGTATATGCTGCGGGAATTTCAAAAATACCACGGCTTGTACGCGGATCTGCGTCCGGGAGCGGTGGTGGGGGATCCAAACTACTACACACTGGCGGCACTGCTGATTCTTCCCGTGGCCTACTTCTGGCTCCGCGGATTGCGTGAACAGTTCTTCCGGCTCTCCGTCATTGGCATGTTCATTCTGGTATCCGCCGCAGTGGCGCTGGCCTCTTCGCGAGGCGGGCTTGTGGGTCTCATCGCCGGCGTTGGCTATCTTGTGTGGGATTCGCGCCATCGCATGCGAAACTTTGCGGTGCTATTCGTTCTTCTTGCGATACCTATGGCTTTGGTCCCGCGGAGCCCGCTGAAGCGGTTACTGCACCCGACTTCCTCAGACGAGATAGGATCCCAAACACGGGAAAAGGCTTGGCTGGCAGGCCTGAACATGGTGAAGGCTAAACCTCTTACCGGGATTGGGCTCGGCCTTTTCAAGCCCATGCTGGGGTCTTACTCAGGTGACCCAACTTTCCAGCAGATTGCGCACAATTCCTATCTGGAATTTGCGGCGGAGCTTGGAATACCCGCGCTACTTCTGTTTCTGTGGTTGTTAGGGGAGACGTTTCGGAGCCTTGGGAAAACCAAAAAGATCACGTTGCGCACGAGCGATGAGTTTCTGTACCCCATGGCAGCAGGGCTGCAATGCGGAATCGTGGGGTGCGCGGTCGGCGATTTTTTCTGTCTGCTGAATATCTCAAATTGTTTTGGATAGTCGTTTTTCTTTCGATCCCGCTCGAACAACTTGCCCGATCGCGCGCCCGGGCGAGAGTAGAAAAAACGCAAGAGGAACCGGTCGCTATTCCAGCCTGATATAGATGTCTTCCCCAAACTAGTCCGGAAGGCACATGTGGAACCGTGTTAAAGACAAGAACCGAATCGATGATTCAAGAGGTTTGTGATTCGCTGGCAAGCCGGCTTTCGGTGCGGCCGGAGGCAATCGTGCTTACGGGCAGCTTCGCGCGGGACGAGGGTTCCGTACTGATGACTGGAGAGCGTCTTCGGGTGCTGGGCGACATGGAGTATATGGTGATTTTTTCGCCCGGCGCGGACCGTGACGCGTTGCAGAAATCCCTGGATGAACAGGCGGTGCAACTGCGGACGGAATTGTTCTCCCGTGGAACGTATTGCGATCTCGAGTTCCGCGCCACATATCCGGAATATTTTCATAAACTTTCACCGCAAATTTTCGGATATGAGCTTCTTTCGCGCGGCCGTACCGTTTGGGGCGATTCTTCTGTTCTAGCAACTGCTCCCAGATTCCCGGTGGAGTCGATTCCGCAATGGGACGCCTGGCGCATGCTGAACAATCGTATTGTGGAGCAGCTTTATTGGATGGACCGAATCACCGGCAGCGATCGCGATGAACTGCTTCGTTTGTACTATCAGCTTGTCAAATGTCACATCGATTTATGCACGACGCTGCTCGTTTTTGCAGGGAAATATGAGGATACCTACGCGGGCCGCTCCGCCGCTCTGACCCGCTGGGCATCGGGCCTGTTGGAAGGCCCGGCGGTCGAATTTCTGCCGGGCTTGGCGAAGGAAGTCGCTGCTTGCACGGCGTTCAAGCTCGATCCGAATGGAGCCGAGCCTCCCTTGAGAGTGCGGGTGCATTCCGATGACACGGAAGCATTCCGCGATGATCTGCGCCGCGCCCTGATTCATTTAGCACCTCTGGTCGAAAAAATCTGGCGCTGGGAAGCTGCGGAATTCGCGCGCAACGGTCAGGGTCCGCAATCACCGCGTCACGAATTGCAGCTCGCGGTTCTCCGAAAACAGCCCATCGCCGAAAAACTGCGCGGCTGGGCGAAATTGGTGACGATGTCAAATGTGCGAAAGGAAAAACAGTTTGTGAATCGCCTAAGCAGGCTGCTGCTGAGGGGCAGCCCGCGTTTCTTGGTTTATGGTGTCGCCGCCGATCTCTATTTTCAGATGCCCGCGGTGCTCTCTGGAAGGGCTGACGAGCAATCGCTTGCGATCAGCCAGTCTTTGCTCCCAGTCACGTTTGCCGCGAATCAAGCCGAGACTCGGTTGTGGTGGCGCCTGCGAGGCGACGTGCTCGATAGTTGGCATATTTTCCTCAGGACGCATTTTGCGTGATATGGACAATGCCTTGATCAGCGTCGTGATTTTGAACTACCGCCGGCGGTCGAACCTGGTTCGCGCGCTGGAATCGGCGCGCGAACAGTCGTACGCTCCGCGCGAAGTGATCGTCGTTGACAACGGTTCAGGGGACGATCTCGCGGATTTCCTGGCGCGGGAATTCCCTGAGGTCCGCCTGGTCGGCCTGCCGGAAAATATCGGCTGCGCAGGACGCAATCGCGGCGTTGCCGCGGCGCGCGGTGAAATCGTTGCAACGATCGACAACGACGTTTGCTTCGATTCACCCTTCGAGCTGCAGAAGATTCACACTGCTTTTCAGAGCTCGCCGGAGGCGAGTTGTATCGTGTTCAAAGTGCTGGAAGGTGATACGGGCCGCGTTCACCTGCGCGACTGGTGCCATCCGCGCAGCTACTGGGATTTTGCGGATTCCGAATTCGACACCTGTTTCATTCCCGAAGGTGCGTGTGCGTTTCGCCGTGACGATTTCCTGAAAACGGGCGGCTACTATGAACCGCTGTGGATCGGTTGCGAAGGCTGGGACTTGGCTCTGCGCATGGTGGATGCGGGCAGGAAAATTGTCTATTGCCCGGAAGTTCGCGTCCGTCACGCCATGTCCAATGAGACGCGCTCGGATGGCCGCAATTTTTATTTTTATACGCGAAATTATCTTTGGATCGCGTTCAAGGACTACTCGGGCTGGCGCCGCTGGAGCTACCTCGGGTATCACTGGCTGATGATGGCGGCGTTTAGCTTGCGCGCCAGCCATTTTGGAAAGTGTCTTCGCGGTGCCAAGGACGGGGTGGCCGGACTTTCGAAATTGCAGCGGACGCGAATCTCCGACGCGGGCTGGCGGCGACTGAAAACGATCACCTCGGACCGCCCCGGGCTTTTGCTCAGACTGAGAAAGCACCGCGAGCGGCCGCTGGTTTAGATTCGTTGTATTTTCAGATTCCTGGCAATAGCCGCGCAAAGCGAAAAGTAAGGGCAGTTCAGTTTGCGAGTCACGAGGATGGATTGAAGGAAGACCGGCCCATTCCAGCAGCGCACAATAATCTTATGGCTGAGCCAACCACAGCAGCACCCGGGCTTTTGTCCAGCGCCTCTCCAGAGATGCGCCGGTCGATCGTTTCAGGAATGCGATGGACGTTCTGGCTGTCCGCGTTGTCGGTTCCATTCAGCTTTGGCACCAGCATAATCCTCGCGCGCGTTGCTCCTGAAGTGATTGGAACTTTCGGCCTGTTGCAGATCTACATCGCCGCGGTTTCCGTTTTCTTTTTCATCGGCGGCAATGCCGTTTTGATCAAGTTCATTCCGGAACTGGATGCCAGCGGCCGAATTTCCTTCTTCGTCTCCTATTTCGCGGTAAATTTTGTTGCGTTGATACCCTGGCTGGCGGCAGCCACGCTGTGGCCTGAAGGCTTGCGCTATCTTTTCGGAGAGGGACACACAGGGCCGTTCTGGATTTTCCTTCTGTACCTTTCTCCGATCTACATCATCTATTCGGCCTCGCTTGCCGCCTTGAAAGGAATGCTCCAGCTGAAATGGGCGCAAGCCTTGGATCGAATCGTCACGATCGGCTCGTTCGTCATTTATGTCTTGCTGTTTGCAGCGGCGCGTCCCGTGTTGGAGAAGCACTATACCGCGGTCATTTGGGGAGCGTATCTCGGCCTGGTTCTGGTGGTGGCGTACAGCGCGATGCGGCGCTTCCTGCGTCTGAATCCTGAATTCAGCTGGTCTCGTTTTCATTTTCTTCTTCCGCCGGGTTTTTGGCGCTACACGTTGAGCTTGCAAGGCGGCAGCATTCTGAGCTTTTTCAGCGGCCGGCTCGACTACCTCCTGCTTTTGTACTTCGGCGGTCTCGTACTGTTGGGCAAATACGTCGCGCTGATGAGTCTCTTGCTTCCCATCTCGAAAGTCGTCACGTTCTTTTTGGATAGCCTGCTCCCGTCGCTCACCAACACGCTTTCCCAGCGGGACTTCAAGTCCTCGGAAGAGTTGGCGGAAATCTGCATCCGCATTGTCGTTCCTGCTTCGCTGATCATGGCTGGTTTGCTCGTTTTTTTCGCGCACCCGATTGTGTTGCTTCTCGGCCCGAAATACTTCGGGCTCGAGCAAGTGCTGTGGATTGCCGCGCCGTTCGCGGTCGTACAAGGCGTGGGCTATGTTACCGGGAACATTCTCAGCGCGGTAGGCCGGCCCGATTGCGATGCGATTTCGCGTGCGCTGCGGATTGCGCTGTTCCTGATCTTATTTTTTCCGTTGTGGCGCGCTTACGGACTGCTGGGAGTCGTTATTACATGGGGAGTTTGCGAGGTTTTCTTTCACGCCGTCAATCTGTACTTTGTCGTGGCCAAGGCGCCCTTCCGCTATCACTACTTGCGAACATACTGGCCTTCGCCAGTGGTCCTTGTGGGGCTGCCGATTCTGGCTTCGCATTTGAGGACGGGATCATCCTTGGCGATCTTGTTCGGGATCTTCCTCGCATTGATTTTCGTCTACCTCCTTCTGGCGCGTTACTCGGTTAAGGAAATTCGCGCGTTGTCGCACTTCATCCTGCCAGACTCGCGCAGCTTCCCAGGATTGCGCTGGAGGAAAGCATGAGCGCCACGACGGGTTGGGCTTCGGTTCTTCAAACCTATCTCCCTGCAATACTGGTATTGGTCAGTTTGCCGTTACTGACGGCAGGCATGATTCAATCGTTGCCACTACTGGTTTGCCTCGGCATTTTTCCGGGAATCGTCGCAGTTTATTTTTTTTCTGGCGGGTTACACGATCGGCGAGATTCGTGTTTTGACGCGATTCGTTCTACCAGCGTCAATGAAGTTTTCACCGGGATCTCAAGAATGAAGTTTCCTTTATCGGGACTGTACAGATTGAGATGACGTCTTGGTGTTTCGACGCTGTGAACGAATAAAGTTTGCTTCAAGGGAAGGGTGAGCGACATGGAAAGCGCGGCGATTATTCTTGCAGCAGGTAGAGGCAATCGACTCAGACCGCTTACTGAAAAGATTCCCAAATGCATGATCACCACTCCCGACGGCGTTCCCCTGCTACATCGAGCTGCCAGGAAGCTCCAAGAAGCCGGGATCGCCCACCTCATCATAGGTGTCGGCTTCCAGAAAGATTCTGTCACGCTGCCGCCTCTTGAAGGGATGACTGTACACCGCGTGGAAAATTGCGAGTGGGAGAAGACCAATAACATCTATACGCTGAACCTTTGTGTTGACTACGCTAAGAGCAAGCATTTGGAGTTCGACGATTTATTGTTGATCGAAGGTGACGTCTACGTTGGCGATAAGATTATCCAGCGACTGCTCATGGAAAAAGAATCCGCAGCAGCGGTACTGCCAGCCTCCTATACCAAGAGGGGCTCCTGTGTTTCTGTCGATGATCAGGGCTATGTGAGGATCCTGAGAGATAACCGGGAATGGAATGATCCGAGCATATTCAAATTGGCAAACCTCTATAAATTGACGCGTTCGGATTTCTTTGAACTTGGCCGCCAGTTACCCAGGCGGAACAAATCCCAGTACTATGAAACTATAATGGGGGAACTCGTCGGTAGGGTAAGGCTCAAAGCCATCATCGATGGGGAGTGCCGAGAGATCGACAATGCTTACGACCGATTCTGCTTAGCGGACTCTCTAAATCTCGACTACGAAGCAATCCGATCGAATTGGGGGGGGCTCTGGCGCCGTTCGGTTCAAGATCATTTTTTTATTTCCAATCCGTTTTACCCAACCCCATTTATCCGAGATCGCCTAAAGTACACCTTCGACGCCTTGATCGACAATTATCCTAGTGGCCGGGCACGATTAAATGCCATGCTGAAAGCGTTTTGCAGCGTCGACATCGAGTTTCCTCTCTTCGCTTTAAATGGAGCATCTGAGGGGATCCGCATCTTGGAGAACTACTTCCGTGAAAAGAAAGTTAAATTTTGTCTGCGCTTTTCACCGACGTTTGGCGAGTACCTGAGATTTGATCTAGCAGACCAGCAACAGGCCCAGGGCGTAATCATAGTCTCACCCAATAATCCAACCGCAGAACGTATAGAAATGGGCGAGTTAATCCAATTGCTCGACAAATATGATTACGTTTTGCTCGACCTTTCACTCAACACCGACAAGGACCGCCCATATTTGGAACTCATTCTTAAGCATCCCAACCTCATTATAGTGAAAAGTCTTAGCAAGTTATTTGGGATCCCTGGCATCCGACTTGGATATGTCGCGGTGGATGCCCGTGTTTTCAAGGATTTTGAAGCAACCTTGCCCATATGGAATGTGAATTCTATCGCGGAGGGCTTCTTAGAGTTACATCTGGACTCACTCTCCGATTATGAACACTCCATTGAACAGTGGCAAAATGAGTCTCTTCGACTGCAAGACGAACTGGAGGGTATGTTTTCTCCTGACGATCTCGCCGCGACCACCGCATTCATCGCAGTTACACATGATTTGGAACTAGTGAAACCTCTTTATCGGGACTATGGGATCTTCGTGGCAGATGCGACGAGTAAGTATGCAGACGAACGATTTCATATGCGAATCGGCGTAAAGAATCGAGAGCAGAATGATTATTTGAAATACGCATTGAGATCAGCCATGCGCAAGAATTCCGGGCGATAACCACTCTGTTCGAGCGCTATCTGCTTAGGGAGAAAGATGGGCAAAGACCGACATGAAGACGGCTTTAAGCCGAACGCAGACGCTATTCGAGGACTGAAGGAGGCTCGTGAGATCGCTCAACCTCGCGGGTCCAGTCCGAGTATTACGGATATCCCGTATCGCAAGATGTCCATTTATCTGAGTGTGTCACTGGCGAAGTTGAGCTTCACACCCAACCAAATCACCGTAGCGTGGATTCTCTTGGGATTGGCGGCAGACGTTGGCGTTGGATTCTCCCAATATTGGATTCGCGTAACCGCTGCGGCAATTTTTCAACTTTCATATATCTTGGACTATGTCGATGGCGAGGTAGCGCGGCTCCAGGGGCGGACGTCGAAACGGGGACTCTTCCTCGATCTTAGCGGACATTGCCTGATTAAAACTGGCGTTTTTCTCGGCATAGGGTATCGCCTGCTCGCTTCGACAGAGCGGCTTGAATATCTGATTCTGGCTTCCCTTGCCTGCGTAAGCGTTTCGAATTTGAGCTCACTGTATACATTTGCGAGTTATGCAGGAGTTTCGACCTGGAAGAAATCGAATGCTGAGGACCCGGCTCAGCGGCCACGCACATCGATGTTCAGACGACTGCTAGGGCTTTTCGGCATCCTCTTCGAGTCGCCCGGAATCTACGGATTGGTTTTCGTCGCGATCATTCTCGAGAGAACTGAGTGGTTACTTTTATTTTATGGCATTTGTGGACCGCTTTGGTTCGTGTTTCGTGTCTGGGAGTACCGCTATGAATGAATTGCTTGTACCCGAACGGTTACTGACGCATAGCTTGATTAGGGAAATTCACGGGCTGTCGCACTTCATCCTGCCAGACTCGCGCAGCTTCCCGGGGTTGCGCTGGAGGAAAGCATGAGCATCACGGCGGAGTGGGGTGCGGTTTTTCAATGAAGATCTTGCACGTGGAGGTCGGAGGGAGCTACGGCGGATCCCTTCGAGCGCTCGAACTCTATCTGGCTCACAGCCGCCACCGTGAAATCGTTCACGATTTGCTAGTTTATTATCCTACGCCGAATGCGGAACGACTCGCGCCGCATGTTCGCAACCTTGAGAATCTATACTCCAAAGTTCCAGCGTGGTTGAATCGAGTTTCACGAGCTGGGGCTCGAAGAAATGAGACGCTTCGCCGGCTCGCGCAGCTCCGGTTTGTAGCAATGTTGCGAAGCTGGGCGGCGGTGATTAAGCAACTGCCGACGGCGGTTCGCTTGGCGCGTGTCATCCGCCGCGGCAAGTACAACATCGTTCACGTGAACAACACATTCACATATCAGATTCCAATTCTCCTCGCCGCGAGACTCGCCCGCCCTCCCGTCATCGCCCACGTTCGCAATCCAGTTCAGAGGGGTCCTGGCGTGCGTTTTTTCGCCCGGCAAGCAAGTTGCCTGGCCTCAGTGGCCGAGGTGCATTCGGAGAATCTGCGAAAAATGGACAGTTCGCTACGGGTCGTCACGTGCCACGATGCCGTCGAACGCGTCACAGTCAATGGGCCGTCGGCGCAGGCCTTGCGCCGTTCGCTGGTAAACGACGGCGAAGTCCTTGTCGGCTCTTTGGGCCGGCTCGATCCGCAGAAGGGTTTTGAATTTCTGATCCAGGCGGCGGCGCGCGTCGTCACAGAAGCGCCGAATGTCCAATTTGCGATTGCCGGCGATGGCTCGCAGAGGAAACAGCTCGAGGAGCTGATAAACGCGTTGGGTTTGCGAGAACATTTTCATTTGATCGGTTTCCGAACTGACTCTGCTGATTTTCTCGCTGCGCTGGATATCTTTGCGATCTCGTCGTTGTGGGAGGGCTTGCCGTTGGCGCTGATTGAAGTCATGCAACTGGGCAAGTCCGGAGTAGCAACTACGGTCGGCGGGATTCCAGAAGTCGTTCAAGACCATGTGAATGGCCTTTTGGTTCCTCCACGGGACGCCGATAAGCTAGCTGCCACGATTTTGGAACTGGTTCGCGATCCTAAACTCGCATCGCGCCTCGGCAGGTCTGCCCCTGCGGCCGCGGAGCCTTTCTGCGATTTGGAAGCGCGGGCGGCCGAACTGGACTCAATCTTTCTTTCGGCCTGAAGGGCTTTCGAGTTTGACGACAACGATTAATGGAATCGGCGATCCTGGATGGGCGCACTCTTTGTGAAGAGTCTAAAGACGAGAATTGAACGCGAGGGATTTTGGTCTGCGGCGAGAGATGCCGTGGGGACGTTGCAGCCTGCCAAGTTTCAGATTTGGGCGCTGGCAGCAGAGAACGCCGGCGCAGCGGCGAAAAGTTCTGCTGCAAAGGGCATCGAGCTCGCGAGCGGGCCAGCAGCTGTCGAGGTCTTGAGAAGACTCCGCGTTTCCGTCACGGATTTGCCTGTCGAGTTCTACCGAGATGAAATCGATGGAATCGATGGCTGCTTCCTGGCGTGCGCCGGAGGGCGTGTCGCGGCCGTCGCCTGGTCGTACGACCACGCGAAAACCGCACACTTCTTGCTCATGAGTCCGGGCGACGCGGAGATCCGCAGCGTATATTCTCTGCCGGAATTTCGCGGCCGGGGCTTGGCCAAAGCCGTCATTGCCGCGGCTTGCGGGTCTTTGGCACGGCAAGATTATCGCCGTATCTACGCCGTGATTCATTTTCGCAACGAAGCTTCCCAGAGAGCGTTTCAATCCGTCGGATTTTCAAAGGTCGCCGAGCTTGGCCGCCCGCCAATCTTCGGGCCGCGATACGTCACCGAAACGGGACTGACAGAAAGCTGGTTCGGTGCTCTGAGCCGCACCCTTCGTTTCCGGCGATTCCGTGCCGCAATGCCTCCGGACCAGCAGTGACCGCCGGTGCGCAGGCTAGTGTGTTGTCTTTCTTGGACAACTTAACTGACATCTCAGTCGAGTTTAAACCCTTTTTAGCTCCCATTTTCTGGCACTATTTCAGTTTCACAATATAAACATGCGCTTCGTACGGGGCAAAAGAATCGGTGAAGCTTCCGTTCGGATCCATCTGCAGAGTTCGCTTCTCTGAATAGACTTCCACCGAATGCTGTCCCGCGGCAGCCCCAGAAAGGACGAAGCGAACGTCCCTAGCGGCGTCGGGAGACAGGCTGTCTGAGAAAATCACGATTTGCGAGGCATCGGCTTTTACGAGTGTCTCGATCTTGGAATCGGAGACGGATTTAAGAAACTGCGGCTGCGGCGGCGCGATCAAATACGGCTCCAACGGAACCATTTCGTCAGAAAGGCGCTTGAAATCGTAGTACGGCTGTTGATTGTGGCGCGTGTACCATTCTCCCTCGATACCCTGTGCACTCACAAATCCCCACCAGAGAATTCCATTCGCTCCGTTTACGATCGCACTGTAGGCGGCGGATTTCATCTGGTCGTACGTCGGGAATTTTCCCCATTGACGGAAGAGTTGCAGCACCATCCAGACCGGGCGGCTGTGGTCCACTTGCCGTTCCGTCTCTCGAGTCCACAACGGCACGCGAAGCAAGGGCGGCTCGTAGAACGGCAGCGCGGGCATCCTGAGCTTCAATCCCAGCGAATACTCGTCGGCAGTAATCGGGACGCCGACTGGATAGGGATCGCATCCGATGACGTCGCTGGCATCGCGCCAGCGAAAAATCTGAACCGAATTAATCAGCGCGCCATAGGCGACCGATCCCGGATTGCCGTCACGCAAAACTTTATACTGATCGAAAACCGTCGGGAGTTCATCGATTTTCGGCTCGTCAAATGTGTAATAGCCCAGCGCTCCTCGTTTGCCGCGCAACATTTTCGCGGCAAGTTCCCAGAGCTTCTGATCGTTCAGTGGTGACGCCCAGAACGGACGGTAGCGATTGGTTTTCACCCAATTGTTTACCGTTTGCAGATAGCCGACGTCGCGCGCCTGCAGTGCCTCGAGCGCCGGGTCGAGTTGATCGTAAAGCGCGGGCGCTCCAGGCGCGATCGCGGACCATGGCGCAAAGTTGATCAGTGCATTGATATGCGTGTCCTGGTAGTTCACCAGAGTGTTTTTCCCGTCGAAACCCTTGATTGCGTAGTCGTACTCACCGGCGGTTCGATACATGCATCCGTGGCAACGCGCCGTGCTCTGGCGATCGTACACGCCCCAGACAAACTCCTTCTTGCCGTTGTGGACCAGGAAGTTATCCGTGTCGATATAGTTGACGAGGCCGTTTTTGAACGCGGCGCTGACCTTCGTGACGCGATAATCGGGATAGCTCGCGAGAATCTTTCCGCCGGAGTCCAACAGATTTTCGTGCAACAGATACGAACCGGGAGCCAGCTTTGAGGCGTCAATTTCAATTTCCTGCTCTCCTGCTGCCGCCGGCTTGGTTATAGTGGTGACAATCGGCCCCTGTTCCTGCTGCCCTTCCTGCTGGCCTTCCTCCTGAACAACGATCTGCGCTTGAGCTCCCGTGGGGGCGCTCGGCGTGGACACATGCAGACGAATCTGCTGGGGGCCGTCCTGCCAGAGGTAACCGCGGAAATTCGGATAGAGGAGAAAGCCTGAAATGGGCAACGGGAGTTCGGGCTGGGCTGTGACGTCGTCGAACCAGAGGCTGCCCTTGGGCGTTTCGCCTTTGGGAGCGGACACGATAAGCCGAGTGCGAAGCGCATCGCCCTTGTGCAAGGGCAGAAGGTCAACGTGAGTGAGAGTGATGTGCGTCCAATCTGAACCAATCGTGGTTGGATTCGAGCTGGCGACGGGAAGCCCCCCGGCGGTGTCGTTGAATACATATAGCCTCGCTAGGAGATTGCTGCCGCTGCTCGCCTTGACCCACGCACTGAACGTGTACGCAACATTTGCGGCATAGCTGAAGGTGGGTGCAGCCGCAGACGCAACGCAAAGGAGCCCGGCATCGAAGCGCAAGGATTTTGTACCGGAATGAGCAACGGAAGGATCAACGCTCCAACATCTGGGGAGTGCCCAACTTTTGGTTCCTGCTTCGAAGTCTCCGCTTAACACACTTGGCCCAAGTTCTCCTTCGGGCGGCAAGGTCAAGAGTCCGCCTGGAACGGTAGACCCCGGACCGAGACTATTCCGCTGTTTGGCATGGAGAGACCCTGAGACGAGTAAAAATGAGATCAGGATCAATGCGCAGCGGATGTCGAACACAGAAGCATTTCCAACCTCACGATGGCCGTTCATTTGCTATTTTCCTCAGTCCAATGATACCTCAGGGCAGCATGAATCGCAGGAAGAGCGGGTATAATCCGTGAAACTTTATCGAGCGATTCCAAATGTGTGTGTTATTGCTTTTATTATGCATAGGGAGTAAATATACCGGGCATGCCTACGGAAAAGACGATTAGATCATTCTGGAACCGTGCGGCCGAGGAGAATCCGCATTGGTACGTTTCATCCTATGGCAGCTACGATGCTGATCGCAACCTTGACGAGTTCTGGGCCAGCGGCGGCACGATCTGGAGTGATATAAGCAGAGATGGCAGGGCATCTTTACGGCGAAGCGCTAGTTGGTTCTACAGCCCGATGCAATACTTTCGTTTATCAACAGGAACGAGTGAATGACATGAAGGGTGTTAGTGTTGTGCGTGGCCGGCGCATTCCTCGCAAAGCCTGAACACGTCTGCAAAGAATCTTTCCGGCTTGAATGCGGCAGAAGCTTCTTTGGCTCGCTTTCCAACAGTTTGAGCCAAGATGCGGTCTTGCATTGTTCTTTCAATTGCGCGGCGCAAGGCCGCAACGTCTCCCGCCGGGGTTAAGAATCCAGTTTGTCCGTCGACGATATAGTCGGTCGCGCCCAAGTCCGTCACTATTGTTGGTTTGCCCATGGTCATTGCATTCGCGTATGTTTGTTCGCCGCCGACATGCTGCGGGCGTTTCTTTAAGGGAACCACAACTAAACTTGAATTTCCCACCAACTTCAGGAACTCCGCTGCCGACGCCGTGATGATCTCGACATTGGAGGGGATCGTCAGGCCCGCGAAGTGATCTCTTCGCAGCGCAGCAATTACGACGCGGTACGGCAGTTCCCTGACTGCCTCGATCAGAAGTGGATAATCGCGATCACTGTCTCCACCGGAGAAAATGTAGCCGCCTCCGCCCGTTTCGGATGGAGTATCGAAAATTGTGGCATGGTACAAGATTAAGGGAAAGCGGGATGCCGGCATCCGAAGTGTTTGTGAATATAGGGCCGTCTCGCAGTTTCTCTGCACGATTACGTAGCTCGCGCCGCGAGCAGCAAGGCCATAAAAAATCCTTCGGATTGACGCTTCAATAATCCCTCCCTCGACGTTGACGTAAAAATCCAGATAAATATGGTGCACTTTTCTTCGTCGAAAGCATTGTTGAGCGGCGCCAAAAAAAAGGCCGACGCGATCGCTACCCGTAAGGACAAGGTCATATTTCTTGCTGGTATCAAATAATCGCCAGGCCCAGAGCAACTCGCGCCAAATTCGATACAACGGAGGAAGGGGTTTTCTCCAATTGTGCGCAACTTCGGAGGCCAGTCCTTCATATAGTTCGACATTTTGCAGCCACGCAGGGTGGTTGCCCTTCTTATATGGGGTCAAGATGCGCAGGTGCTGGTTTGTTTTCGCGAACTCTTCGGTTGACTCCGCGAATTGCGGGACATGTTCAGAAACATACGTATTTGCCATTATAGTTACTATAACGGCCATGTAATCACATGTTATGCTAAGTGTCGAGAAAATATAATCAGGGATTTGTTAAAGAAACGAAGGTCTCGATGGGGAAGTTAGTTATTCGAGTCGAGTCACCATGTCTCGCGGGGCACGGTGACCCAGGCCCGGATCAGGCTATTGTATCTTGATGACGTAGACGTGAGCTTCGTATGGCGCGAATGAATCAGTGAAGGCGTTGCCGCTGAACGATAGCGCGCGACCCTCGCTGTAAACGGTGACTGTGGCAGCCGTAGTCTGAACGAGCGACGACAGGTTGAAAATGACGTTGCTGACCGGTGAAGCGGAGTCGCTGGTCGCGAAGATTACGACCTGCTTCGAGTCCGCTTTCACCAGAGTCTCGATTTTCGGATCGGACGCGGAGGAGAGCATCTGCGGCTGGGGTGGCGCAATCAGGTACGGTTGTAGCGCCTGCACTTCCGTCGATATGCGCTTGAAGTCCGTATAAGCTGCGAGGTTTCCTCTGGTGTCCACTTCTTCTTCGATACCCGCGGCGCTGACGAATCCCCACCACATGATGCCATTTGCACCGCCGATGATGGCCTTGTACGCCGATTCTTTCATCTGCTCGTAGACCGGGAACTGTCCCCACTGGCGCCAGAGTTGCAGGACCATCCAGACGGGACGGCTGTTATAAACCTGCTGCTCGGTCCCCTTTGTCCACTCCGTGACGCGCACGGTTGGCGCTATATAGGAAGCTGAGGTTGCGGCGACCTCGGGACTTCCCACGGCATATTCATCGATTCCGACAGGGATGCCGACCGGATAGGGATCCGCCCCGACGACATCGCTGGCGTCACGCCAACGATAAATCTGATCCGCGGTGATCAGCGCACCCCAGGTCACGGAGCCTGGATTATTTTCGCGGAGGGTTTCATTCTGAGCAAACACCCCAGGGAGCAAGCCGAGTGGCGGCTCGTCGTAGGTGTAATAGCCGAGGCCGCCGGATTTCCCCGCCATCATCGTTGCCGCGAGCTGCCACAACTGCGGGTCGCTAAGGGACGTCGCCCAGAGCGGACGGTTTTGATTGCCTGAAATCCAGTTATTGACTGTCTGAATATAGCCGACGCCGCGGGCCTGAAGAGCCTGCATCGCCGGATCGAGCAGATCATAAACAGCTGGTGGACCGGGCGACATGGCTGACCAGGGCGCAAAGTTGGTCATGGCGTTCAGTTGTGTGTCCTGATAATTCGCCAAAGTGCCCATACCGTTGAAGCCGGCAATGTTGCTTTCATATTGTGCGGCGGTCGTGTACATACAGCCGCTACAGCGAATGCTGCTGGTGCGGTCGTAGACGCCCCAAACGAATTCCTTCTGGCCGCTGTGCACCACGAAATTGTCGGTGTCGACGTAGGTCACCAGGCTGCTTTTGAAAATGTCGCTGACCTTGGTGATGCGATAGTCGGGATAGGCTGTCGTTTGGCCGTTGCTGTCGACCACAGCGGTGTGAAGAAGGTACGAACCGGGAGCGAGCTGCGAGCCGTCGATATCAATTTCCTGCGAGGCTTGTGCAGCTTGTTGGACGTTACTGACAGTGGCGCCGCCTTCCAGCTGGAGGCCGATCTGTACGGATGCGCCGGACGGATTAGCAACGTCGACGTGCAGGCGAATCTGTTGAGGTCCTGACTGCCAGAGATACCCGCGGAAATTGGGGTAAAGCAAGAATGACGAGACTGGCAACGGTGTCTCGGGTTGCGATGTGACGTCATCAAACCATAGTTTGCCCGCTGGTGTCTGCCCAGTGGGCGCAGAGACGACCAACCGGGTGCGGATCTGGTCGCCATTATGGAGCGCGAGGAGATCAAAATCCGGAACAGAGATGAACGTCCAATTCGTGCCGACCGCCACGGCCTTATTGCCGCCTGCGGACAAACCGCTGTCCGTATCGTCCGCGATATCTATTTGCGCCATCAGGTTGCTGCCGGCCGCGGCTTTCACCCAAGCGCCTATTGTGTACGATGTGTTTGCCTGGAACGTGAATGCCGGGGCATACGACGCTGTGCAGGTGCCTCCCGCAGTGAAGCGAATAGAGTTTGTGCCGGAGTGGGCGACAGTGCTGTCAACGGCCCAGCATGCGGGAATGTGCCATCCCGTGATTCCCGATTCCAATCCACCGTTTGGCAGCACGTTCGTTCCGAGCTGACGGCTCGGTGGCAATGCCATGAGGCCGCCTGCGATTGTTGATCCGAGGCCAACATTCTGCGTGGTTGAGCTGGAAATCGTGACGCTAAGCGATTGGGAGGCGGTGTTCATGGGCGTCGCCGAATCGTTGACCTGCGCCACAAAGGAGTATTGGCCAGCTACCGTTGGAATTCCGCCGATCGCCCCGCTCGTGCTGTCAAATTGCAATCCCGGCGGGAAATTTCCCGAGGCAATGCTCCAGCTATAGCCGGGAGTTCCACCGGTGGCTTGGATGGCGGTTGAGTAGCCCTGGCCAACCGCGCCCGCGAGGACGGATGTGGTGGTAATTTTCAGCGTAGATGAAGGCTGCGTTGTGGAACCGATTTGAATGCTCAGAGACTGCTGCGCCCAATTGCCTGCTGCATCTGACACTTTAACCATGAAGGACGAAGAACCGGCCACCGACGGTTTCCCGGAAATCGCCCCGGAAGACGCCGATAGCGCGAGTCCAACGGGAAGCGCGCCAGACGTGATGCTCCAAGTGTATGGCGATGTTCCTCCGCTTGCAGCATTCGAGGTTTGATAAGTGACCCCAACCTGCCCAGATGGCAAGCTTGTATTGACGATTTTCAGCGAAGAAGTCGCGCTCGAGACATTGAGCGTCAAAGAAGTGCTGGCTGTCTGGAGCGGAGACGAAGAATCGCGCACTTGAACGCCAAAGGAAAAAGCTCCCGTCTGCGTCGGTGTTCCTGAAATCGTTCCGGTGGCGCTTGTCAAGGCGACGCCAGCGGGCAGCGTGCCCGAAGTCACGCTCCATGTATAAGGAGCTTTTCCACCCGACGCGGCCAATGAAGCCTGGTAGGAACCCTGCGTCTGTGCCGCGGGTAACGTCGGAGTTGCGATTTTCAGCTGCGCAACGGATGTTGGAGCCTGTTTAGCACCGGAATTCGTCGTGAGACCACAGCCGGTTAGAGACATGACGAAGAGCAGTGCCAGCGCGGCGAGTGCTATTGCGGCAGGGCGCACAGGATTGAATGCTGATTCCGAAGTTCTTTTTGAGCCTTCGGTTCCCTGAGTCACTTGTCTCATTCGGTCGTCTCCCTGAGTACTTTCTGGTATGGCTGCCTGACAGGTGAAAGGTTACTGAGGGCTGGACTTACAAACACCTGCCCGCAGGTCGCGAAAAGGTTCAGGTACGAAACCTGCTCCCCGGGTGGCCTTGCAGGCAGCGGGCAAGTCGAAGATCTTGGGAAGAGGCGAACTGGTGCCAGTTCGAACGCTGGTCGCGATTATCTACACTTGGGTGGCAGGGGCGATTCGATTTGTGTCTGCCAATGAAATGCGAGCGACCCAGGAAAACAATCCCGTCAACTGTGCAAAAAATTGCACAGTAGTTGCGGGAATGCGCTATTGGTTTGAGGATGCCCCAGAGTCAACATTAAGCTACAGATTATAATAGCTTTATTTTTATGTTGAAGGGTACTGGGCGCGGGGATTAGGCAACGATCTTGCACATAGCTTTCGTGAAGCGTCGTGCAGGATGGAGCCTTGTTTTCAGTAGCCTTTGTATTGGGAGAGTTGGGAGGATAGCACCTTGGCGCACCCGTCGGTAACAGGAGTCGGTCTCACGCAGGACAGCGTGGAAAAGCGCATTCCCTGGGCCATTTGGGGTAGCGTCCTGTCGATTTTGGCGCTCGTGCTCTACGGTCCGATTCTGAAGACGCTTGTGCTGGCCTGGTGGACGGATCCGAATTACGGGCACGGATTTTTGGTGCCAGTCTTCGCCGGATTTGTCCTGTGGAAAGAGCGGCACCGATTGGCGCGAATCGCATGGAAGCCGTCGAACTTCGGCCTGGTGGTAATGATCGGCGCCATCTGTTTGTTGCTGTTAGGTTCGTTGGGCGCAGAGCTTTTTACCAGCCGGTTTTCTCTATTGATACTTATAGCGGGCGGGATTCTGTTCCTGGCGGGATGGCGGATGCTGCGGGCTGTTTCGTTTCCGCTGGGTTTTCTCATTTTGATGATCCCGATTCCCGTGCTCATCTATAATCAAATCACATTTCCATTACAACTCTTGGCGTCCCGGTTTGCCACCTTTTGGCTGCAATTGGTGAACGTGCCCGTGCTCCGCGAGGGTAATCTAATCATTCTGCCTAATTACACGCTGGAGGTTGTTGAGGCGTGCAGCGGGATCCGATCGCTCATGACGCTGATCACGTTGGCGGTGGCTTACGGCTATTTGATGCAAGATAGGCGGTGGCTGCGCTGGGTGCTTGCGCTCCTGATGATTCCGATCGCGATCGTCAGCAACGCGATCCGAATAATGGGTGCTGGCTTGCTGACATATCATTTCGGGCACGAAATGGCCGAAGGCTTTTTTCACGAATTCTCGGGTTGGGTAATCTTTGTAGCCGCGCTGATTCTTATGTTTGCGTGTCATTGGTTGTTGCGCAAGATTCCAGGGACTAAGAAGGAGCACGCCCATGAGTAACCGCGGCATGACAATCCGTCTGTGCATCGTCGCACTCGTCCTTGTGAGTGGGGTGACGGTGTTGCATGCCATGAGTCACGGTGAGGTTGTGGTAGCTCACCAACCCCTCCACGATTTGCCGTATGCACTGGGGGCTTGGAAGGGTCAGGAGCAGCCGTTGGAGCAGCGCATTGTGGAAGCGGTGAGCGTCACCGATTATACGAATCGCCTATACCAGAATCCGGAGGGCGCGCTCGTTCAGCTCTACGTTGGTTACTATTCAAGCCAGCGGACCGGCGACACAATACACTCGCCGAAAAATTGTCTACCCGGAGCGGGTTGGGATCCGATTCGTTCCGATTACGCGACGATCAGACTCGATGACGGGCGACAGATCGTCGTGAACGAATACGTGATTGCTCAAGGCTTGAATAAACAGCTGGTGTTCTATTGGTACCAAGGCAGGGGCCGCGTGGTTGCTAGCGAATATTGGGGAAAGTTCTGGATGATCTCTGATGCCATTACGCGCAACAGAACCGACGGCGCGCTGGTGCGCCTGATCACTCCCATTACTCAAACCGACGATTTTTCCAAAGCGCATGCCCGGCTGGTGAAATTTACGCAAGGGATATTTCCTGATCTCAACGAATTTATTCCGAACTAACAGATTCGGGCACGGAGGAGTTCATGACAATGGCATTTCGGCGAACGATAATGAGTTTGGCAGTCGCGATGACGGCGTCGTTGCTTTTGGTGTCCTGTGCCAGAGACCCCCAAAAAGCGAAAGCGAACTACGTGCAAAAGGGCCTGGCCTATATGAAAAAAGGCCAGTATTCGAGCGCGGTGATCGAGTACCGGAACGCCCTGAAGATCGATCCAGCCTACGTGGACGCATACATCAAATTAGCACAGGCCGATGAGGCCCTTGGGGATGGTAATTCTGCCTATGCGGCGCTTGAAAAGGCTGTCGAACTTGATCCGAATCGCCTAGATTCCCGATTCGAGCGCGCCAAACTTTTACTCGCGGGCCATTTATTTCCCAAGGCGGAAGAGGACGCGACATTCGTCATCAAACTCGACCCGAATAATGGCGAGGCGTATCGAGTCCGTGGGTCCGCCCTTGCGGCAGAAAAGAAATACGAGCAAGCCTTGCAGGATTTCTCGAAGGCGGTGGAACTGGAGCCCACCAAGGCGAGTCCATATCTGGATGTCGCGCTGGCAAATATAGCTCTGCAGCGGCTTCCCGAAGCGGAAGAGAATTTTAAGAAGGCCATCCAAGTGGACCCAGCCTCGATTCAGTCATACGTGGACCTTGCCAACTTTTACAGAGCGCAAAACAAGACTCCCGAAGCGGAGGAAGTCCTGCAACAGGCGGCCAAATGGAATCCGAATGCCATTCCCATCTATCTTACTTGGGCAGCAATCCTATCCAGCACGGGCAAACAGCCTGACGTGGATAATGTTCTAGGACAACTTCGTAACCATATGCCTCAGTCAGTAGACGCGGCACGCAGCATTGGAGACTTTTACTTTGAGAGAAAAATGACCGATCAGGCCCTCGCAGAGTACAAGCGAGGTCTTGGCCTTGCTTCCAAGGCACCTTTGCAACAGCGTGTAGTGCTTCAGGAGCGCATGGAGGATTTGTACTTGAGCACGGGACAAACCGAGCAGGCGGCGGCGGTCGATCAGGACCTGACGAAGGAAGTCCCTAAGGATGTCGCAGGGCGCATCGGACACGGGCGGGTTTTGATGGCGCAAGGGAAGTCGCAGGAGGCGGTGAACGAGCTCCAGAGCGTCGTCAGCGACGCAGCCGATTCCCCGCAAGCCCATTATTATCTGGGCATGGCGTACTGGCAGCACAATGAGCCCGGTCAGGCTGGCACGGAGTTCCAAAGCACTCTTCGGATTTCGCCGGGACTTCCTTTAGCTCTGCGCTCCCTGGCGCAGCTGAACGTGGCCCAAGGCAACTTCGCGGTTGCGCAAATCTACGCGCAAGAGCTTGTGGACAAGTACCAAAAGGATCCGAGTTACCACCTCTTGCTCGGAGACATTTTGTTGCGGCAAGGACAAGCGAAAAAAGCAGAGTCGGAATTGAATGCCGCGATGGAACTGGCTCCGACGAATCCTTCGATTCACGTAGCGCTCGGCCAGCTCTACGCAGCCGAAAAGAAAGCTCCCGAAGCAGAGAAGGAATTCGAAACAGCAATGGCACAGGCACCGCACAACAGCACATTCGTGGGTCAGTATGCGAATTTTCTGATCGCTAATCATCAGCAGCCTAAGGCTCTTTCCACGGCTCAACAATTCGTTGCTGCGAATCCCAACGATCCGGGAGGGCATTTGCTTCTGGGTTCGGTCCAGCTTGCCGCGAAAGATTATGCAGGGGCACGCTCGGAGACAGAACGAGCGATTCAGTTGGATCCCAAACTGTTCGGGGCGTATTTGCAACTCGGACAGTTGTTTCGCGACCAAGGAGACGCGAACGACGCGGCTGCGGCCTATGAGAAGGGACTGGCATTGCAGCCCCGCTCTGCCCCGGTGGCGGCAACGATTGGGAACATATACCTCGCTGAAGGCAATCTCGACAAAGCTGGCGAGAAATTCCAGCAAGCGCTGGCCCTCGATTCAACGATGGCCGTTGCTGCGAATAACTTAGCGTGGGTCTATGCCGAACAGGGGAAAAATCTCGACGTCGCGCTAGGGCTTGCCCAAAAGGCAAAATCCTTGGACCCCGACCAGCCCTCGTTTTCCGACACTCTGGCTTGGGTAATGTACAAGAAAGGCGATTACTCAGGAGCGGTGCCGCTGCTGCAGGATTGCGTCAAGAAAGAGCCCAGTTCGGCCCAGTACCACTACCATCTGGGCATGGCTCTGGTGGCCAATGGCCAAAAAGAGAAGGGCAAAGTCGAGCTACAAGCGGCCCTGCAAATGAAGCTCGACAGTGCCGATGCACAGCAGGCGCGCCAAGCGCTGGGGCGGGCGCAGTGAAAAGCGATATGCAAGCAATTGCAGATAAAATCCACTGGCGTTCAGCGGGCGTCGGGTACTATTACCCGTCGCCGCAAAAGGCACGTTCAGTATCTGGACTAAAGTTCGCATTATCAGCGGTTTGAATCCTAGACTGATGTAAGATTGAAACCGTAAACTTTGGCAGGCGGGTTGCAACGGACCTTCTGGGGAATGTAGTTCGGGGAAAATTCGAGGAGGAGAAAAAATGGTAAGAACCATCAGTAAGATTGCAATCGCTGGTCTGTGCTTGCTGGCGCTAGCGGTATTCACGCCACAAGCGAAGGCTGGCAGCGCCGATTTTTCGTGCTCGTCGAGCACGTGCGTCGGCACGGTCGTCCAGAACGGCAGCAACTATTCGACAACCAGCATCACTCTGGCGGCAGGATCACCTTTTACGCTTCCCGTGGGCGATGGCGACGAAGCAGGTGAAACGAGCTTTAGCGTCGCGTTCGACACGAGTGCGAAGACGATCTCGATCTCGGATTCAGACGATCTAAGTCCACTGCTGGTCGGGAACATCACCGCCTTCACCAAGGTTGGTAATGCCCTCCTTCTAACGGTGAGTTGGACAACGCCGCCGGGAGGATATGTTACGAATCCTGGTTTCGTAAGTTTGGTTCTTGCTGGCAGCGGTCCGTGCGCGACTGGTGGCGGTACTTGTTTCAGCACCAACAGCGTTGACATCCCGGTGACTCAGGCACCTGAACCAGCCAGCCTGCTGCTCCTTGGCACCGGCTTGCTCGGTCTTGGTGGCGTGGCTCGCCGTCGTTGGTTGAATTAGTTTTCGGAGTCAGGCTCCGAGCCATTCGGTGATCTACTGAATTGCCGGAGTGATTTGCCTCCTCTAGAGTTTGGGCACTTTCGCCACTTTCCTTCTGCAAGGGAGGTTGGCGGGCGTGCCCAGCTTTATTTTGGGTATATTTTTTCACCGCATTCTCTCTCCCTTAAGTCTAAAATTCGCGGCGTGGTAGAATAATCCGCCAAACTACTCTCCAGGACGCTCGATGAGAATTCTTGTGACAGGGGCCGCAGGATACATTGGAAGCGTATGCAGCGAGGTATTGCTGAGTCGCGGACACTCGGTGGTCGCGCTGGATGATCTCTCAGAAGGACATCGCCAAGCAGTGGATCCGCGAGCGCAATTCTGCCAGGCCAATCTGCATGACCTGAAAGCCGTGGACGAGATTTTTGAGGCCAACAAAATTGACGCCGTGATGCATTTTGCGGCTTTGTGCCTTGTGGAAGAGTCCGTGAAGAAGCCGGGCGAATATTACCGAGCGAACGTGGCCGCGGGAATCAGCCTGCTGGACGCCATGCTGCGCCACGGAGTTAAAAAGCTGATCTTTTCATCTACGGCCGCCACGTACGGCGAACCGGAGAGAATTCCTATTCCGGAGGAGCACGTCACAAAGCCAATTAATCCTTATGGAGCGTCGAAGCTCCTTTTTGAGCGCATCTTGCGTGAGTTCCGGGAGAACTCGGGCCTTGAATATGTGGTCATGCGATATTTCAATGCGGCCGGAGCATCCGCGGAGCGAGGAGAGGATCATCATCCAGAGACTCACATTTTGCCGATTCTGTTTGAGGCGGCTCTCGGCCAGCGTGCCGCTTTTCAGATTTACGGGACGGACTACCCGACCACGGACGGAACGTGTGTCCGCGATTACGTACATGTGGTAGATATTGCAGAGGCACACGCACTCGCCGTGGAGCGCATATCGGAAATCGCGGGACGCGTATACAACGTGGGCAATAGCTGCGGCTTTTCGGTCCGCGAGGTGGTCGACACGGTTCGCAGCGTGACGGGCCGGGAGATTCCGCTCAGCATGGCTGCGCGGCGCGATGGTGATCCCGCCATTCTGGTGGCTAGCTCGGAAAAAATTCGCAAAGAGTTGGGTTGGAGTCCCCGCTTTTCCGACCTCAGATCTATAATTCAAACAGCGTGGGCTTGGAAAACGAAGTTTCCGCGGGGCTACGCATCCGCTTGATGCGCCCCAGTTGTGTTCAAAGAGTTCTCCGCTCGTGGTGATAGGCCGAGTTAACGCTTCCTCCACATGCCATGAAGCTGCTTGTTGCTCATTGGCAGAAAATTGGTTAGCCTCAATTACCATGCCGCAGCATTCACGCGCCCATCGCCTGAAAGTGTGTCTTTTATCGCCGCATCCGCTCGTTCGAGCGGAATTCGAGCGCGTTCTCTCGGCGAAGTCTTTTCAGATTTCCTTCAAGGCGCTGAATGCTGTTTCGTCGGCAGATCTCAGGGAGTTGCCGTTTCCCCGGGCCGCCGTTTATGTGATTGATGCGCAGGCATCGTCGGCCATTGTCCATTCTTTGATCGAACATCTCCTGGAACTCTATCCAAGCGCGCGAGTAGTCGTGCTTGCGTCAAAGCATACGGACGCGGAGACTTTCGAGCTTCTGCGGATGGGCGTGAAAGGATTGCTTACATATGGCCAGCCTGAGAAACAGTGGCAAGACGCACTGCCCATGGTTGCGGCTGGCGGTTATTGGGTGCCCCGAGCGGTACTGTCGCGGTTTGTGGAATCGATAGTCGCAAGTCGAAAAACGGGAGCCGCGCGCACGAAAACTCCCGGAACTTTGAGCCGGAGGGAAAGAGAGGTTCTGGATCCTCTTCTGCAGAACCTGTCCAATAAGGAGATCGCAAGCCAGCTGAATATTTCCGAGCGGACAGTGAAGTTCCACGTGTCCAATCTGCTGGCAAAACACGGCGTTCGACGCCGTGCTGACCTGATCGTTATGCGCTTCCAAGAAGGTCAGCTTTCCATCTGACTTCCGCTTGCCAAGACTGCATCTTCTAGCTTAAATTTGGAGGGTCTTCTTCCAGCCCGTCACCAGCGGTATTCCCGCTTGCTGACGTTCACGACGCCCATGCGTTACCTGTCGGCGCAGCAAAGAGTCCCATGCCCATAACCGAATTGGCCCGTAGGGTCAGACAGTACCAGTACCTTTGGTCCTTTCACCTACATCGTTTGGGGCATTGCCTAGAAGCAGCGAAGATTGCTAGAAATGCGAGCGGGACTCACAGAATAAGCCAATGAATTCACTGACGGAAACGACCGACTCGCCGGCGCCGAAGCGCCAGTTAAAGCTAGGACCTCGCCTTTGGGCGATACGCGCGGTCATTGTCATCGCAGTAATTTTGACGGTACGCTATTTTTATTGGCGCGTCGACGCAACCATGAACCCCGCGGCGAAGTGGTTTTTCTATTTGTTTTTGGTTGCGGAGATGTTGAACTTTATTGAAGCGGCTCTTTTTTACTTCACGACCTGGAAGCCGTCCGACCGCCATCCGCAGCCATCTGTTTCGGGACGCGCAGTCGACGTCTTCATTACTACGTACAATGAGCCCGTGAGTCTGTTGCGCGAAACCGTGCTCTGTGCCGTCAGCCTGACCTACCCGCACAAAACCTATCTACTCGATGACGGCGATCGTCCAGAAGTGGCCGAGCTGGCGCTGGAGCTGAACTGTTCCTATATTTCGCGCAAGGACCGTGCAGGCGCCAAGGCCGGCAATTTGAACAATGCGCTGAAGCAGACGGACGGGGAGTTCATCGTGACTCTCGATGCGGATCATGTTCCCATGCCGGACATGATTGAGCAGTTGATCGGATTTTTCGCGGATCCTTCCGTTGGAGTGGCGCAAAGCACGCAAGATTTTTACAATCTCGATTCATTTCAGCACCGCACGCATATTGAGAAGCAGCGCGCATGGCAGCAACAAGAACTCTTTTTCAGTGTTATTCAGCCCGGTAAAGACGGCTACAACGCGGCGTTTTATTGTGGCAGTCCAGCCATTCTGCGCAGGAAGGCGCTGGAAGAAATCGGTGGATTTGCCACGGAGAGCATTACCGAAGATATGCATACGGGCCTGCGGTTGCAGAAAAAAGGATGGAAAGTCGTTTACTACAACCGAACCGTCGCGCGAGGATTGGCGCCGCAAACCTATCGCGGCTTTGCCATGCAATGGCATCGCTGGGGTCAAGGAGCGATGCAAGTGTTGCGCAAGGAAAACCCGATTTTCGGGCGCGGCCTCAGTTTTGGACAGCGGGTCAACTATTTTGCGTCATTTTATTTTTACTGGATGAGCTTCCAAAAATTGATCTATATCGCCACGCCGATTTTTTGCCTGCTGAGCGGGATTTACCCGCTGATTGCCACTCCAAGAACGTTCGCTATCTACTTCATCCCTTATTTCCTGTTGAACATCATCGCGACAGCTTCGCTGCAAGGAGGACTAAGAGGTTTTTGGCTGAGCGAAGAATTCAATCTGATCAAGATGCCGGTGCTGATGACGACGATTGCCGGACTATTCAAGGGGGAGACAGCGTTCAAAGTGACGCCGAAGGCCCGGGACACGTCTGCTCGCTGGACGGAAGTGTGGCTGCAAAGTTTGCTTTCGATCGGCGTGATCATTGCACTCGCAGTGGGTGCCTGGAAGCTTGCTCGCACGGTTCCGGGAGGCTATTTTTTCTGGGCCCTTATTGTGAATATAGTGTGGGCTGCCTTCTATCTGATTTTGCTGATTCCGGTGATTGCGCGAGCGGTGCGGCACAAAGAGCTGCGTGCCACGTACCGTTTTCCTAACCGGCTCGACGTTCCGGTATTGTTTGGCTATAACTCTGATGGCGGGAGCCATGTGGTGGGACGAGGTTTTGCCCGCAACCTAAATCGCAGCGGCTTCTCGCTAACGCAGAAATTGCCGATTGCTCCCGGGACGGTCGTCGCATTGGAGATCAGTTTGCCAACGGGAACGGTTCATGCCCACGGTCGTGTGGTTCGCAACCAGGAATTTTTTCGCGGGGAGAATAAACGTGTGTCGAGCGGAGTGGTTTTCGAGCAGATTGACCCCGCGGACCAGGACGCAATTTCGAAGTATTTGTTCTGGGAGATCGCGCCACGTCACGGAAGCATTCTGAGGCTCACGCGCAAGAGCCAGACACGAAGTCAACAGCAGCCCCAACCGCGGAGCGCAAACACATGATTCGCGCGGCTGCTCTGGCGGCATGTCTCTTGGGTTTAGCCGGCCTGCTTGTTGTGCCAGTGGCGAAGGGTATGCCGCAGGGTTCGACGCTCGAGCAGGCACGAGCAGAAGCTGCTCAGGGACACTATGAGCGGGCAGCGCGATTCTTTGGTCAAGTTCTCAGCACCGATCCCAATAACATTGAGGCGCTTGGCGGATTGGTTGACTCGCTTGTGGCCACGGGACATTGGCATGACTCGCTGTCCGCCCTGCAGCATCTGGTGCAGCTTCAACCCAATAGTGCGGAACGCATTTTTCAGCTGGGTCAAATGGATAGTTGGCAGCCGGGACATCGTACGGAGGCGTTGGAACTATTGAAGCGCGCAACAGAACTGAAACCCTCCGATGTTGAGTATGAGGACACGTACGCGGAGGTTCTGAGTTGGAGCAAATCAGGTCGCTCGCAGGCGCTTGAGCATTACAAGAAAGCTCTTGCCGTCGAGCCAAACAATGCAGCTGCACTCTCGGGCGAAGCCCAACTTCTGGCATGGAGCGGGCATTCCTCTGAAGCAATGGAGCTCTACGAGAAAGTTCTGCAGCAGGATCCCAACAATGTTCCGGCGTTGCGAGGTAAAGCCGAAATCCTCGAATGGCGCGGGCAGCACGCCGCAGCCATGAATCTTTATGAACAGGCTCATGGCCTGGCGCCAGACGACTCAGCCACCATGTTAGGTCTGGCGCAGACTGAATACGAATCAGGTGAATACACCCGAGCCCGGGCGGACTTGTCGGAAGTAAAGGGTATTGATACGCCTGAATTCAGGGACCTGCAGCGCAACGTGAATCACGCGTTGGGAACCTATGTTGAGTTGGGCTACGGCTTGCGGCGAGACGGAAAAGTTCTGGATTACGATTCGGCTGACGCGCTCATTTCCACACCGCTTGGCGGTTCGAATCGCCTGAGCGCGCTTTATCAACCGTTTCTTTTCAGAACGCAGGCGCGGAATTTCAATTCAAATTATTATGCACTGATGCTCGACTCGCAGCCCGATGAAAATATAACGACTCATGCGCAAATCGCGGCGCGAACCTATCCCGGTGTTTCCTCTCAAATGGAGGGCGCATTTGACGCAACATTCAACGTTCGGCCGTCGTTCAAGCTCTACGTAGGAGCGGAGCGAGAGTCGGATCAGGAATCGCTTGTCTCGACGCTGGGCGCGACGACCAACGGAATTTTCGTGGGCCAGGTGGAAACGAACCTCGGCCACATTGGCGGGAGCTACTCAAATTCGCAGCACAATTACGATCTTTCAATCACTTACACGGATGGCGCATACACGGGCGAGAATCTGGCGTCGAACCGCCGGTGGGGCGTGGACGGAAATTTCGGTAAATCGATTCGCGGAAATCATCCGTACATTCGCATTGCATATGGCATCAGCTATCTGCGCTTTGATCACGATGCGGATTTCACGCCAGGTAGCGGAGGCCCGTCGCGCGTTACTGGAGGCTATTACAGTCCCACGCGTTTTTTGTTAAATTACGGGCAGATTTTTCTTTCAACGAATCTGGGACGGCACGCCAAATGGGATATGGGAGGGTTGGCCGGCGCGCAGAATGCAGAAACAACCTTCACGGCATTTTCAAACACGCAATTTGCATCGACATTTGCGACGCACTTCACGTGGAATATGAGCGAGAACGACGATCTTCGTCTGGGATACGATTATCTGAACACGTTTAACGCCTTTCACCGGCATCTTTTCCTCGTCAGCTGGCGGCACTATTTCTAACGTGCCGACGCCCAGCATTTTTCCTCAGCGTGATCCCAAGGACGCGACGTCAGGGCCAAGCATGACGGTTCGGGCAGCTTCCAATTCGCGCCTAGCATCGGTGCAGAATTGTCTGTTGAAATTCCAGTTGCCACTTGTGTTGATCATAGGACTAGCGTGGTTTCTGCGCGCACGCAACCCGCACTACGCGAGCGCCTATATGGACGAATCGATTTACGTTCTTTTTGGGCGGATGTTTCTGACGAATCATTTCGAAGCGCCGCTGAATAACCCGCTCAATTCCAGTTTTGGATGGTATCTGTGGCCCATTCTGGCAGCGTGGGCTGACCGGATTCGCGGACTCGTGGGTGTTCGCGAATTGGGCGCGGCGATGGGCGCGCTGACCGTGTGGGCCGTGTACGGTTTTTCGAAACGAACTTTTTCGCGAGCCGTGGGCCTGGCGGCCGCACTAATCTTTGCGTTACTCGGCCCGGCGGTTATTGCTTCGCGAGTCGCGACGCGCGATGTCGGCTCGATTTTCTTCTTGGCTGTCGGTTTGTGGTTATTCGCGCGAGCCTGGCAGGAGCAGGACTGGCCAACGTGGCTGGCGGCGTCGCTGAGCCTGTTCGCGGCGTTTTTGTGTAAATTCCTAATCGCAATCTATTTTCCATTCCTGGTGATTCTTGGTTTGTGGAAAGGCCGCCGCGCGATTTTGGCTTTTGGGTTAACGCTCGCGATTCTGTGCGGCGCTTATGCCATCTATTTCAGGGAATCGTTGGTCGCTCTTGTGCAATATGGACGCTCATACGGCTCGCTGAAAGCACCTGCCGCCATGGCTTGGCACATTTATTTTAGTGATCGCCTGGATTTCTGGATTTTGTTCGCACTCGCGCTACTGGCATGGGTCCCGGATGGCAAGGGTTCATGGAAGAAGGTGATGCTTCTCTTCGGTGGCATCGCGATTATGCCAATTTTTCAGATCGTCTCGCGGGCGGATTACGATTACTGGAAGCACGTTAATTATTCATTCCTTTTCTTGGTTCCGCTCGCGATGCAGGGACTCATCGTTATCTTGCGGCGCATCACGCCGGTGTCATATTCGATTCCGGCCACGGTCATGGCCGGCTGTCTGGCGGTTGGACTTGGTTGGATGGGGAATGCATGGAGGATCAATCGCTTTGTTTTCTGGCCAAACGTTGAACCGGCGGTTGCCTACTTTGACGGCCATTTAGTATCCGCGGATCGCATTCTGATCGATGACACCGTGTTCCGATATTACCTATCACCGTGGTTGCGCCAGTGGCAGATGGTCGATCCGTTTTATTTCAGTTATGCCAACGAGACCGGTGCGCCAGCCTATGCTGCCGCGGTGCGCGACGGTTCGTTCGACTACATCGTCCTCGACGGCGGCATTGGCGAGGATGCGCAAGAGATGCAGACTGCCATACGGCCCAACCTACCTGGCCGCTACAGTCTTCGCGTCGCCACACCGGACCCAGTCACGGGTCATGAGATAGAAATCTATGAACGGATAAATCCTGCGGCGATGGCGCCGGCTCTGAATGGTCAGCAAATTGAGATTAATGCGCCAACGGAAGGGGCTGTAGTGCGAACAGATGGCGATTCGGCGACGCTCTCCGGGATGGTGAAAGGTATTCAAACGGGCGACTACGTGTTGGTTGATGTTTTTACGAACCAGTGGTATCTCCAGGGCCGGAAGATTTTTCCGGGCGCGCCCGTGGGCGCATTTACGCAAACCATCCATCTGGGAGGGAGCGGCCGGCAGCAGTGTTTCCACATTGTGCGTGTGCGCTTATTCGATCCAGCCGGGCATTTTCTCGCCCGGGCGATGAATTTCGACATTGCGCGAGCCAATCCAGATGGTAGTCCGCCTAACTGCCGTTAAATGATGCGAAAAGCCCCTTCAACGCTGGGCTACGCCCACTCAACGTCCCGCCGATAAATTGCTGAATCTAACATGCTATCCTTTTGAAGCAGGACTAAGTAGCCGCCTCGAGGGTTCGCCACGAAACTTGAGCACAGAGATCCTGCCCCTTAGCCGGGAAGAAGCGACGTTATGGATATACGGGAAATTCTAAACAAACGGATCGTCATACTTGATGGCGCCATGGGCACCATGATTCAAGCTCTGGGGCTTGTTGAGGAAGATTACCGCGGCAAGGAATTTCGCGATCATCCGAAGGACTTGCGGCTGAATAATGATGTCTTGAACATCGCGCAGCCTCAGATTATTGAGTCCATCCATCGGCAATACCTGGAAGCCGGCGCGGACATCATTGAAACCAACACGTTCAATTCGAACGCGATTTCCATGGCGGAATATGGGCTGCAGGATCAAATCTACGACCTGAATAAAGCAGGCGCGCAAGTTGCACGACGGGCAGTGGAGCGTTTTACGAAAGAAAATCCGGGAAGCGCCCGATTCGTTGCGGGCTCTCTGGGACCAACGAGCCGCACCGCGTCGATGTCGCAAGATGTAAACAGCCCGGCTTCACGAGCAGCCACCTTCGATCAATTGCGCGCTGCCTATTATGAGCAAACGCGCGGGCTCATCGACGGCGGAGTGGATGTGTTGCTCGTGGAAACCATATTCGACACGTTGAATGGAAAAGCTGCACTTTTTGCCATCGATCAGTATTTTGAAGACTCGGGACGGCGCATTCCGGTGATGGCTTCCGTGACGATCACGGATCGGAGCGGGCGGACTCTGTCTGGGCAGACCGTTGAGGCGTTCTGGATTTCCATCTCGCACATGAAGCTGCTGAGCGTGGGAATTAACTGCGCGCTTGGCGCAAAACAAATGCGGCCATACATCGAGGAACTTTCTCGAGTCGCGCCCATTTATATCAGTTGCTATCCCAACGCGGGTTTGCCGAACGCGTTCGGCGGATTCGATGAAACGCCGGAGTACATGGCCGCCGATCTGCGCGATTTCTCGGCCAATGGATGGCTGAATATTGTCGGTGGCTGTTGCGGGACGACTCCGGAGCACATCCGTGCCATCGCCGAAGCCGTAAGAGAACTGAAGCCGCATACGTTGTCGAAGCCGGCGAGCTATACACGCTTCAGCGGGCTTGAGCCGCTGGTGATTCGGCCAGACACGAATTTCGTCAATATTGGCGAACGTACGAACGTGACCGGTTCGCCGAGATTTTCCAAACTAATTCTGAATGGGAAACTCGAAGAAGCTCTCGCCATCGCTCGCCAGCAGGTTGAAGGCGGCGCGCAGATCATCGACATCAATATGGACGAGGCGATGCTCGATTCCGAGCAGGCCATGATCACCTTTCTTCATTACATCTCTTCGGAGCCGGAAATTTCGCGCGTTCCGATCATGATCGACAGTTCAAAATGGAGCGTAATCGAAGCCGGGCTAAAGTGCATTCAGGGAAAAGGAATCGTAAATTCCGTGAGCCTGAAGGAGGGCGAAGAGGCGTTTAAGGAGCGCATCCGGCTGATTCGTCGTTATGGTGCGGGCATGGTCATTATGGCGTTTGACGAGAAAGGTCAAGCCGATACCGTGGCGCGCAAACTAGCCATCTGCACGCGCTCGTACAAAATTGCCACCGAGAAGGTCGGGGTACCGCCGGAAGACATTATTTTCGATCCCAATATTCTGACCGTCGCTACCGGAATGGAAGAGCATAACAACTATGCCGTCGATTTCATCGAGGCTACGCGGCAAATCAAAGCGACGCTTCCCGATGTGAAGGTCAGCGGTGGCGTAAGCAATATTTCGTTTTCGTTTCGCGGCAACAACGTGGTGCGCGAAGCCATGCATTCGGCCTTTCTTTATCATGCAATTCGCGCGGGCATGGATATGGGGATCGTGAACGCGGGTCAACTCGGCATTTACGCGGAGATTCCCAAAGACCTGCTGGAGTTGGTGGAAGACGTGTTGCTGAATCGCCGTCCGGATGCGACTGAACGTTTGCTGGCCTTTGCTGATTCCGTAAAGCAAAAGGGCAAGGCGCCTGTCGAGGAAAGCGCGTGGAGGCAGGGGCCAGTTGAGGAACGGCTCAAGCACGCGCTGCTCAAGGGCATCGTCGAATACATCGAAACGGACACGGAAGAAGCACGCCAGAAATACGGCACACCCATCGCGGTGATCGAAGGACCACTGATGGACGCCATGAATGTGGTCGGAGATCTTTTTGGCTCAGGGAGAATGTTTCTGCCGCAGGTGGTGAAGAGCGCGCGCGTGATGAAAAAGTCCGTTGCGTACCTGCAGCCGTTCATGGAGGCGGAGAAACTCTCCAGCGGCACTGCGAAAACGAAGGGAAAAGTACTGCTCGCAACGGTGAAGGGGGATGTGCACGACATCGGCAAAAATATCGTTGGCGTGGTGCTTGGCTGCAACAATTATGAGGTAATCGACCTGGGAGTGATGGTCTCGAGCGATAAGATTTTGACCGCGGCTCGCGAAACAAACGCGGACATGGTCGGGTTGAGCGGGCTAATCACGCCATCTCTTGAAGAGATGTCGCACGTCGCAAAGGAAATGCAGCGAGAAGGATTCATCCTTCCTCTGCTCATAGGTGGAGCGACGACAAGCCGCGTCCACACGGCGGTGAAAATTGCGCCCATGTATAAACAGCCAGTGGTACATGTGCAGGATGCGTCGCGCGCTGTTGGAGTGGTGGCGAGTTTGCTGAGCGCGGACCTGAAGGGCGGCTTCGTGGCGGAAAACGGCGCGGAACAGGAAAAAACGCGAGAGAAGCATCGCGGGCCGAAGACGCAAAGTCTTCTTTCTTTGGCTGAGGCGCGCCGAAGGAAACCCGTTTTCGATTGGTCTGATTATCGGCCTCCGCGGCCTTCCTTTACGGGACTCCGCGCCTACAAATGCGTTTCTCTTGCGGAAATCGTTCCGTATATTGATTGGACGCCATTTTTTCACGCATGGGAGTTGCGCGGAATCTATCCGCGGATTTTCGAACAGGCAGACATCGGCCCCAGAGCAAAGGAGTTGTTCGACGATGCGCAAAACCTGCTGCGCCGAATTGTAGACGAAAAGCTTCTCGTCGCTCGTGCGGTGATCGGCTTTTTCCCTGCGAATAGTGTGCTCGAAGATATCGCCATTTACACGGATGAATCGCGCTCGGAGATTGCGGCGACGTTTCATACTCTGCGTCAACAGATGGAGAAACCGGCTGGCGAATCGGACTATGCTCTGGCGGATTTTATCGCCCCGAAGGAAACTGGCTTGCACGATTATTTAGGTGGGTTTGCGGTGACGGCGGGCATCAATATAGAGCCGCTCGTTGCGCGATTCGAGAAGGCAAATGATGACTACAGCGCGCTCATGGCCAAGGCGCTCGCGGACCGTTTGGCGGAAGCGCTTGCGGAGCTTACCCACAAGCGAGCGCGCGACGAATGGGGTTTTGGCACGGGCGAGAAATTAACTCGCGAAGACTTGCTCCGAGAACGATATCGCGGGATACGGCCCGCGCCGGGATATCCGGCTTCGCCTGATCATACAGAAAAGCAGCAATTGTTTGAGCTCTTGGAGGCGCAAAAGAATACCGGTATTCAGTTGACCGAGAGTTTTGCGATGTACCCAGCCGCCTCGGTTTGCGGCCTTTATTTTTCGCATCCCAAAGCCAGATATTTTGCGGTTGGGAAGATTGATCGCGACCAAGTTGAGGATTATCACCGGCGCAAGCGTATGGATTTGCGCGAAGTGGAGCGTTGGTTGGCGCCAAATCTGAACTACGATCCAGAAGTTTGAGGTCCGCTGCTTAGGCTGTAATCCGGACGTTTTCGGACGGACCCAATTGCAATACTATTGTTTCTGATACAAATACGATATCACGTGCATCAGAAAGGCAGGCTTCGTGCCTATGTCCGGACGTACTCCGCAGCATTTTTCCGGTAAGGAATTGAGGATTGGCATTATTGGCTGTGGCTATGTTGGGTTGCCGTTGGCTTTACGTTTTTCCGAAACAGGCCATTTCGTATTGGGTTTTGATACCGATCCGGGGAAAGTGGAAAAGCTGAATCGCGGCGAATCCTATATTAAGCACATCCAATCCGAACAAATCGCGAAACAGGTAAAGACTCGTCATTTTTCTGCCACCACTGACTTCGCTCAATTGCGCGACATGGATGCCGTATTAATTTGCGTGCCGACGCCGCTTGACGATCGCCGTGACCCGGATCTTTCGTATGTCGAAAACACGGCGCAGTCCATCGCGCCTCACCTGCAGCGTGACCAGCTAATTGTTCTCGAGAGCACCACGTACCCGGGCACCACCGAAGATCTCGTCTTGCCCATTCTGGAGAAGGGCGGTTTGAAGTGTCCCATTCAGGGCGTGGCGAATCGCGATGCGGGACGAAGGGATTTTTACTTGGCGTTTTCTCCGGAGCGCGAAGACCCAGGCAACAAGAATTATGGTCTTGCACAGATTCCGAAAGTGGTTGGAGGGATCAACGCAGCGAGCGGCGAAGCGGCCGCGAATCTCTACGCTCAGATTGTCGCGCGCGTGATTCGCGTTAGCTCGACACGGACAGCGGAAATGTCCAAGCTGCTGGAAAATATTTTCCGATGCGTGAATATTGCGCTCGTCAACGAACTCAAACTGCTATGCCAGCGCATGGGAATGGATGTTTGGGAGGTGATTGACAGCGCCGCCACGAAGCCGTTCGGTTTCATGCCGTTTTATCCGGGACCTGGGTTGGGGGGACATTGCATCCCCGTCGATCCGTTTTACCTGTCGTGGAAGGCCAAGGAATACGATTTCTCGACACGATTCATCGAACTGGCCGGTGAGATCAATTCCGCCATGCCGTACCACGTGGTCCATGCCGTCGCGGAAGCGCTGAACGAGCGGCAGAAGAGTCTGAAGGGTTCACGTGTGTTGCTGCTCGGCGTGGCTTACAAAAAAGACGTGGACGACTTGCGCGAATCGCCTTCGTTGAAATTGATGCAACTGCTGATGGAACGTGGCGCGCATCTCGATTATAACGATCCTTATTTTCCAGCGCTGCACAAAATGCGGCACTACGATTATTCGGCCATGCGCTCGGTGAATTTGAATGCGGCTGCGTTGGCGTCCTATGATTGTGTGCTGATCGCCACGGATCATTCAGCTTATGATTACGCGGCGATCGTGGAGGCGGCGCAACTGGTGGTTGACACGCGCAACGCGACGCGCAGCGTGACCAAGAATCGCGACAAAATCGCTCACTGCTGACGAACATTGTTTCTGTTGTTCAGACATCCAAGGAGGGCAATGGAATGCGCTACCTTGTGACAGGTGGTGCGGGCTTCATTGGCTCGAATATGGTCGACGAACTTGTGCGCCGCGGTCATGAGGTGACCGTGCTTGACGATTTTTCGTCGGGCAGGGAAGCCAACCTCTCCGGCGTCCACGGCAAGATTCGGCTGATTCGAGGAAGCATTTGTGATTTTGAGGCCGCGCGCGAAGCGTGCAACGGCGCCGACTACGTATTGCATTTGGCCGCGAGAACGTCTGTCCCGCGCTCCGTCAAGGACCCGATCGAAACGAATCACATTAACGTGGGAGGGACGCTTAACGTTCTGGTGGCGGCGCGCGACGCGAAGGTCCGGCGCATCGTGTTTGCGGCGTCATCGTCCGCATATGGGGAAACAATCACTCAGCCGAAGGTGGAAACGATGCCAGCCCAACCTATTTCACCCTATGGTGTGACGAAGTTGGCTGGCGAGTTGTATGCGCGGGTTTTCGGGCGCGTGTATGGACTCGAAAATGTGTCGATGCGCTACTTCAATGTGTTCGGCCCGCGGCAAGATCCCACGTCGCAATACTCTGGAGTGCTGTCGCGCTTCATGCTTGCCATGTTGGAAGGAACTTCTCCGGTCGTATATGGCGACGGCGAGCAATCCCGCGACTTCACATTTGTCGACAATGTTGTGGACGCCTCGCTGCGCGCCTGTGAAGCTCCCCGCGCGTCCGGGAAAGTATTCAACGGGGGAACAGGTCTTCGCATCACGCTCAACGAAGTGCTGAAATTGCTTGGTAAAATCTGCGGGCGTCCGATCCGCGCAAAATATGATCCTCCCCGCCCTGGCGATATTCTTCACTCTCAGGCGGACATCACGCGCAGCCGCGAGATTCTCGGTTATGAACCCACCGTGAGTTTCGAGAAAGGGTTGCGCCAAACCTGGGATTGGTATTCGGAGGCCTTCGCAAGAAAGTAAATCCCCGCAACCATGTCAACATTCACGATTTACAATTTCGGGTGCAGGGCCACGCAGGCGGACGCCGCCTCGATCCGGCAAAGTTTTCTCGCGCGAGGATATTCGCTGGCGGAGACCGATTCCATTGCGGACCTAGTCCTCCTGAACACGTGCACAGTGACGGCTGCCGCAGATGCCGAAGCGCGTGACGTGATCCGCCGGATTCACCGCCAAAATCCCGGTGCGCGAATCGTGGTGACAGGATGTTACGCGCAGCGTGCTCCCGAAGAGCTAGCAGCAATCGACGGCGTTGCATGGGTGATAGGCAATTCGCATCAGACGGAGATACCGTCGTTCGTGGAGAGGCGAAGCCTGGTCTCCATCGGGGGCCTTACGCAACATGGTTCTCTGCCGGCGCAAATTGTTAGGGGCGAGATGCGCGTCGCGAGAGATTTGGAGGTAGTTCCGCCCGAAGACACTCCTGGGGAGCGCACGCGTCCCACGTTGAAGATTCAGGACGGCTGCAACCATCGCTGTGCCTACTGTGTGATTCCATTTGTGCGAGGGCGCAGCCGCAGCCTCCCGCCAGATCGCGTGCTGGCTGAAATTCAGCGACTGGTGGATGCCGGCGTGAAGGAAATTGTCCTGAGCGGAATCGATTTGGGAGGCTATGGCCGCGAATTGAGCCCGCGCACTACCCTCCACGATTTGGTTGATCGGATTGTGAATGAATCCGCAATCGAAAGATTGCGGCTGAGTTCAATTGAGCCGATGGACGTGACGCAGGACTTCGTGGATTTGGCAGTGTCAACGGAACGAATCGCGCCACATTTTCACATGCCACTGC
>Ga0134128_10000375_pt1 | contig 62429 bp, 62 predicted proteins | sample KB31754_FD_96462 | JGI IMG/M metagenome (GOLD analysis project Ga0134128, IMG submission 96462) | Terrestrial soil microbial communities with excess Nitrogen fertilizer from Kellogg Biological Station, Michigan, USA - KB3-175-4 | ecosystem: Environmental > Terrestrial > Soil > Unclassified ... | reverse complement strand
GGCGATTTCAGACCGAGCAGGTACTGATAGCCTGCGGTGTCTTGCATGGTCGATCCCTCCTTGGCCGCGACCATCCTATCCCTTCACCCTATCCATGCTGAACCCGGAAGCGCCAGTTTTTTCTTCAGAAGAAGCGACGCCTCGTAGCAAAAGGTGCCGCCGCTATAGAGGCCACGAATGTAGCGCTGCCGCGGAGCAAAAGGCGTGATGGAAGGAGAAGTCACACTCACCCTCCTGCCTTCGGGAGTTCTGCCGTTGGCGAGCGCCACCGCTGTCGCTGCTGCATCCTCGAGCGTTACGGCGGGGTAAATATTCTCGTGTCTCACTCGGTCTGGATCGGCGCCAAGAAAATTGACGACCACCGCCTTGCTTGCGCGACCGGCTGCCTCCATTACCTTGACGGCTACTTCCGGCGACGGAGGCTTGGAAATGAGCACAATCACGGAAGTGGAGGGATCAGTTGCCAGCACCTTCAGGCCTTGAAGTATGGAAATGCCGCCGACATCGCGGTGCAGATCGTGTCCGCCCGTACCGATCGCCTGCGAGATGCCGCCTCCCCATCGGTCGACCAGGCAGGTCACCTGTTGGAGGCCGGTGCCGGATGCGCCGACGACACCGATGACTCCGCGCCGCACCACATTCGCGAACGCAAGCGGGATGCCGTTGATAATGGCAGTTCCGCGTCTGGACCCATGACAATGAGATCACGTTCCTGGGCGAACCGTTTGAGCGCGATCTCGTCCTTGAGATCGACGTTGTCGCTGAAGAGCATGACATTGAGGCCAAGACGCAATGCCTTGAAGGCCTCCGCCGCAGCGTACTCACCCGGAGTGGAGATCAAGACGAGATTTGCGCCGACGAGGTTCCGAGTCCCATCTCGATGCTGCGGGGAGAAATGCCGCGTGATTGTTCCTTGCCGGTTGAGGAAGGGGAAGGTTGCTTCAGCGCGGATTCTGCCGTGGCGAGTGCCGATTCCAGGGCAGCGGCTTCTCCTTGAAGAGCAATCAGGAGATCGTTGGCAGAGGCTTCGACCGGTTCGGTCAGCAAGTCGGCCTCTTGGAGGAGGCGGAAGTTATTGACGGAGGCCATCACGGCCGACGCTCGTTCCACGCCGGACAACTTGCCGAATGTGGAGGAAAGCTGCATCAACGAGACGGAATCACGGTAGAAATTCCGGAGTACTTTGGCCACCGTGGCCATATTGCTGGTCTCTGCTGATATCCGGGCTTCAAAATGAACACAATATTGTATACAACGTCAAGAGCTAAGCCTGGGCTTGAGTCATTGGGTTGGCCCCTGCCGTGCACCATAATCCTGCCAAGTAGCCTACGAGAAAATCATCGCCCGATGGCGTCAAGCCGTACCCAAGTCCGATCAGTGATCGAATGGAGGTTATGGCCTCTTTTAATCGGAGGCGACATGTCGCCTGTAGGAGCAACGGGATAGTGGAAGCACTCTGTTGGATGAAAATCTCCGAGACCGCCGACGTGGCAAGCCGTTCTTCTGATAGGAACAAGGCCCCCAGATTCTCCGACATGCCACGTTTATGGCAATGCATTTTTAATTCAGACCAGGCAACTGCCCAGGATTGAGCCCGAGTGGGTCGGCAAAGATCGATGCGCAACCCTTTGAGATCGATGTGCCAGGGCAATGCAGGTCGCAGATCGACGGAAAAATCAGGTCCATCGATGCGGAGTATTCCTCCCCGACACGCGACCGGCTGTCCGACTCGAAGGACATGCAGGAAGACAGAATGAGAGGAGGTGTCTAAGCGAATGCCGTGAGGAAGATTGCCTTTTTGGCATGGAAGGAGGGTCAGCAGCGTACCAGGCTCTAACCATAGGTTGCAGGCCTGGCGGAACACGCTATGCACGGTTCCGTTGAAATGATGGGTCGGCACCCGGATGCCGACTGAAAGGGCCTGGAAATGCATAATGGGCACTCCATCGCCCGGTGAGCTGAGAAAATGTTCCTAAGCTCTCGATGAGTACGCTTTGGCCAGCGCGTCTTTAATCGCCGTATGAACGTTGTTTCTTCCTTCTTCAATATTTCGTTGCATCGCGGCCCGCGCGCCCGGAGCATCTCCGGCTGTTATACACTTCAGGATTTTGAGATGCTGCCGGCATGTGCTTTCCGCTCGATCCGACTTGTCGAAATCGATCATTCGAAAAAGCATCAACCGCTCATTGATGGTGCGGAGGTGCTGCAATAACGGTCTGTTTCCTAAAGCATGGGCGAGTGTCTCGTGAAACAAGGTGTCGAGTTTGGCGAGTTCATCGGCCTTCTTGGCAGGTCCATTCAACAGCTCGATCCATGTGCTCTTGAGTTTACTGATGGCCTCCTTATCGTTCCGGTGGAGAGGGTCCTTTGTCGCCAAGCGTTCGACGGTGTAGAGTTCCAACGCCAAGCGAAAGTCGTAAAGCTCCTCGATCTCACTGAGGTTGTATTGTCTGACGACATAGGCCCGATTGGGCAATTTTTTCACGAACCCATCGGATGCCAGTACACGGAGCGCTTCCCGCACCGGACTTCGACTCACGTTGAATTTCTCGCACAGCTCAGCTTCGGTCAGCCGATGTTCAGGTGGGTACTGCCAATGAATGATCTGTTCCTTCAGTGTGGCGACAATCGATGAACTAAGGTTGGACGGTTCTCCCTTCACGGCTCGGTCATTTCGAATCATCAGGTTCTTTCGGGACTCCGAGCTTCAGAAATAGTTCAAGGTGGACGCCCCATCATGTGCGGGCAGACAAATCAGCTTCATCTTCAGCGTCTCCGGCTCCACGGATTGTATACAATCGAGCGTACCAAGTCTAATGCGTCTTGGGTTCGTCTCACCGAGGGACTCGTCGCCCACGTTTTGAACCTGTATGCGAAAAGGAGGGGGATGAAGAGAAGTTACGAGAAGCGTTGATCGCCGGTATGTCCTCACCAATAGTAAGGCCAAGAGTGCCAGTACGGCGACCAGTAAGGACTCCAATAGGGGCCGATGGGCTGGCGAATTCGAGGTGATTCCTCGTCGTCTTCGGTCCACACGCGCAGATTGTTGATGCGCACGAGTGGGTAGGTGTACTCCGTTTCGTCGAGCGGCAAGGTGACGGAATCGGCCATATCTCCGGTTACGGTCACAAATGTGCCGGGCGGAACCGTCGCAGGGTCGAGAAATTCTTTCTGTAGAGCCATGAACCGGCCTTGGGACTTGCTGAGGTCCACTGTCGGTCGAAGGGAGCCGGTCAGCGGCAATTGGAGTATCTCGATTCTGGTTCCCTCTTTGAGCCGACGCGCTCCCAGCACTTTCCCGCCGAATGTGACCGACTGTCCGTTGTAAGATTCGGGAGAGGCTTTGACCTGCTCATAGCTGATGGAAGGCGCTTCGGAAGGTAGTGTCTCGGTCTGATCACCGGTCATGGCGCAGCCTGTGAGGATGACGAATGTGGAGACGAAGCCTGCACAGGGGAATAGGCGCATCCGTTGATTATATCAAAGGAGAAAGGTCGCTCTCTATCGGCTATAATGGAACGGTTATTTACCTGTGGAAGGAGTACGAAATGAATGGTCCAATGACGTCGATGTGGAAAATGGCTCTTGTGGTGATGGGAACGATCGGGCTGCTCAACGCGCCGATGAGTGCGCAGGCGGCCAAGCCGGAGCTGAAGGGTAAGTTCGAAATACTCAAAGATGAGCCGTCAACCCATCAGCCGGGGAAGGTGAAAGTCGTCGAGTTTGCGGACTTCTACTGTCCCCATTGCCATCATTTCGAAGAAACCGGGGTGCCGCTCCTCTTGAAAGAGTTCGGGAACAAGGTGGATATCACGATGGTCGGATTCCCCGTCATCCCAGGAAAACTGCCGACCGTGTTCGATATGTATGAGCAAGCGAAACTGATGGGCAAGGGCGATCAAATGAGGGCGATCTTGTTCCGCACGATTCACAAGGACAAGGTGGACGGCGTGTTCGATCGCTCCATCCGTTCGTTGTTGATCAAAGAAGCGGGCCTGGACGTCACGGCGTTCGAAGCAGGGATGGAGAGTGGAAAGCCGGCCAAACTGTTCGAAGATGGGCGTCGCTTGGGTGAACGGATCAAGGTGTCGTCCACGCCGTCGCTCCTGCTGGACGGGAACATCAAAGTCGATGGCGCCAACATGACGCCTGAGAACGTCGTGACCATCATCCGGAGCATCCTCGATGCCGATGCGAAGAAGTGATGGGTGAGGAGTTAAGATGCAGGAGGCGAGAACAAATGGGGTCATTCAACGACTTTTGGAGAACGAGTCCGCCTTCAGGCAGTTTATTCGCCGTCGAGTCGGCGATGGAGTTGTCGTGGACGATATCCTGCAACAAAGCTTCACCAAAGCGGTCGAGCGCTCCCATTCGTTGAACTTGACATTCCCCGTAGCTCGCTACGGGGTTGGCCTCTCCTTCCGAGAAGTCTTCGGAATTGAGTTCTGTGATACCCCGCAGCTTGCTGCGGGGAGCTTCATTAACGAGCAAAGTGCGCTCGCCTGGTTTTATCGAATCCTCCGCCATACGGTGGCCGATTATTATCGTTCTCATGGGGCCGAGGCTCGTCGGAATGAGGTCTTGCTGAAGGAATTGACCATTTCCGGTAATCATCAGGAACCTCCACTTGACGAGTTACAGGCTACCGCTTGCACCTGCCTTCACGGTCTCCTTCCGAGCCTCCATGGGAACTATGCGGAACTCATCAAACGTATTGATCTCGATGGGGAATCACCGGTACAGGTTGCGAAAGAGTTGAAGATCTCGCAGAACAATCTCACGGTTCGTTTGCACAGAGCCCGTCAGTCCTTGCGGGTTTCTTTGGAAGAAGCTTGCGGCATTTGCAGCAAGCATGGTTGCTTGAACTGCACCTGTGGCTAGCTGGTCCCTCCTGTTCCCGTCTTTTTCTGATCGTTTCATCGTGCCGACCGGCTCTCTGTAATATTGGGCGCCCTGGTCCGTCTTTAGGGGTGAAGGCGACATTGAGCAAGCAGACCGGATAAGATGAGAAGGAGACGAACCATGGCCGATCGATCGATAGGCGGCTGTTGCGGGAGTCAGCATCAGGGAGCGAACGACATGAGCAAGCACATACCGATGACTCAAATTTCTTCGCACACTGGGACGGACATCGATCCGGTATGCGGGATGAGGGTGAACCCAACCACTGCGGCAGGGCGGCACGATTATCAAGGCAAGACGTACTATTTCTGCGCGGTATCCTGTCTCGATACATTCAAAACCGATCCGGAACGATTCTTGAAGTCGGCGCCGACCGATCTCATTTCATTGGGGAAGAAAAAACCGCTGCCGATGATGCAGCCGGTCAGACAGGGTGAAATCGACCCTGTGTGTGGGATGATGGTACAGCCTGCCATGGCGGCAGGTTCGTACGAGTATCGCGGCAAGAAATACTATTTCTGTGCCGCCAGGTGTCTCGAGAAGTTCCGAGCCGACCCCGAATATTATCTCACTCCGTCGGAACAACGAACTCCGAAACCGATGCCCGTATCGGCAAGCGGGATCACGAAGTATGTCTGCCCGATGGACCCCGAGGTGCTCGAAACCAAACCGGGAGCATGTCCCATATGTGGCATGGCATTGGAGCCGGCTGATGTAACGGCTGCGAGTACGCGCACGGAATATACCTGCCCTATGCATCCGGAGATCGTACAAGCCGAACCTGGAAATTGTCCGATTTGCGGGATGGCGTTGGAGCCGCGCACGGTGACGGCGGAGGAAGCCAATCCGGAATTGGTCGATATGACTCACCGGTTTTGGCAGAGCGTGGTCCTCGGCTCACCCATTCTCGCGTTGATGATTTCCGAAATGATGCCGGGTCAGCCTTTACAGCACCTCTTTTCAGGAAGAGTATTGGTCTGGTTTCAATTTCTGTTGGCAACTCCGGTGGTGCTCTGGACCGGGTGGCCGCTCTTTCAACGGGCCTGGGCCTCACTTGTAAACCGCCATCTTAATATGTTCACCCTCATCGGCCTCGGGACCGGTGCGGCCTATCTCTATAGTGTTGCCGCCACGCTCGTCCCTGGATTGTTCCCTGACTCGTTTCGGGTCCATGGCGGAGAGCTTGCCGTCTACTTTGAACCGGCGGTGGCCATTATTGCGCTGGTCTTATTAGGACAGGTGTTGGAGCTGCGAGCCCGTAGCCGAACCAGCAGTGCCCTCAAAGCTCTGTTAGGCCTCGCGCCGAAAACGGCCCGTATCATTCGCGGTGATGCTCGCGAAGAAGATATCCCATTGGAACAGGTGCAGGTCGGTGATCGGTTACGTGTTCGACCGGGCGAAAAGATTCCGGTCGATGGAGTAGTGCTGGAGGGCTCAAGTGCTGTCGATGAATCGATGGTCACCGGCGAGTCGATTCCCGTGGAGAAACAGCCAGGTCACAAAGTGGTGGGAGCAACGGTCAATGGGACAGGCAGTTTTGTGATGCGGGCCGAGCGGATCGGTCGCGAGACGCTGTTGTCGCAAATCGTGCGTATGGTCAGTGAGGCGCAGCGCACCAGGGCGCCGATTCAGCGATTGGCTGATGTTGTTGCGGCCTATTTCGTGCCGATCGTGATCTTGGTCGCCGCCGTTACTTTTGTGATCTGGGCACTGTACGGCCCGGAACCGCGTATGGCCTATGCCTTGCTCAATGCCGTTGCCGTATTGATCATCGCTTGCCCCTGTGCATTAGGGCTCGCGACGCCGATGTCGATTATGGTCGGGACAGGCCGAGGGGCGACAGCGGGCGTGCTGATCCGTAATGCCGAAGCGCTGGAGACCTTGGCCAAGGTCGATGTTTTGGTGGTTGATAAGACAGGGACATTGACGGAAGGCAAGCCTCGCCTGATGACGGTGGCGCCGCTGCCGCATGTCACGGAGACCGAGCTATTACAGCTTGCAGCCGGGCTTGAGCAGTCCAGCGAGCATCCGTTGGCGGCGGCCATCGTATCCGGCTCCCGGGACAAAGGAATTCTTCCATCGAAGATAGAGGACTTCCGTTCTCTCACGGGGAAGGGCGTCACCGGCATGGTCGAAGGTCGTGCAGTGGCCGTCGGTACTGTGCTGCTTCTTAACGAGCTGGGTATCGAGGCGAAACCGCTGCTGGCCCAGGCCGAGCCCTTGAGGCAGGAGGGCCAAACCGTCATGTTCGCGGCGATCGACGGCAAGCCGGCTGGGTTGCTGGGCGTGGCTGATCCGGTCAAGTCTTCCACACCCGAGGCCATAGAATTGTTGCATCGTGAAGGACTACGGCTCGTGATGCTGACCGGCGACAACCGGACGACGGCTGAGTCTGTGGCCCACCGGCTCCAGATCGATGAAGTCCAGGCTGAGGTCTTGCCCGAACAAAAGGCGGCGGTGATCAAGCGGCTTCAGGCCGAAGGGCACGTGGTGGCCATGGCGGGAGACGGCATCAACGATGCACCGGCTTTGGCGCAAGCGCACGTGGGGATTGCCATGGGGACGGGGACGGATGTGGCGATGGAAAGCGCGAGCGTCACGCTGGTCAAGGGCGATCTTCGAGCCATCGCCCGGGCTCGATGCTTGAGCCGCGGGACGATGCGGAACATCCGGCAGAATCTGTTCTTCGCCTTTGTCTATAACATGCTGGGCGTGCCTGTCGCAGCCGGGGTCCTCTATCCTTTCGTTGGAATCCTATTGAGCCCCATGATCGCCAGCGCAGCGATGACATTCAGTTCCGTGTCGGTCATCGCGAACGCACTCCGATTGCGGAAGATGGCTCTGTAAATGGTTCATGCGAGTACTGACGGATGAGAAATGCCGTTGACGGTTAAGTTAATGGAGGGATAGACTTCTCTCATGCGAGTAAGTTCGTATCAATCTCGATCGTTTCTCGCCGCGACCATCGTGGTGTTCCTGCTGGCGTTCAGTTTCAACGCATACGCTTGTCTCCTGCCGCTCTCAGGGACTACCGATGCCTCGATGGCAAACGGCTGTTCAACCCCCGAGGAACAGCCCGTTCGGCAGTTGTGCGATGCCTTCAAAACTCTCGGCGTTGAGTCTTCCTCTCAGGCGTCTTCGTTGCACACGGACCATCACTGGTCAGCGGCTGGCCAGGCGCCGGCTGCGCTTTTATCCGCGAGTTGCAGGCTCGTACGAATTTCCAGTTCATATCACTCTCTCGAATCGAGTTCTCCTCCGCATCAGTCTCTTTCCAGCACAGTGCTTCGTATCTGATCTCTCCGGTTCTTCCTTACACCGTTTCAGCATCGTGTGATCTGCCCGGCGCTGAATCTCGGTTCATCCCGCCGCTTCTCCTGTAGCAGGACGCGGTCCGAGATCCGCGACAGTCGTGGGCAGGAAAGCTATTGAGGAGGACCATCTCATGACTCGTTCAATTCGATTTTTGCTGTCGGCAATAACGGTTCTGAACATGACCTTCGCGATGCATGGACGCCAGGTCGTCCATGCCGCCGATCAGACTGCACAATCGACTTCGGCATTACCAGATTTGATCCAGGAAGCCTTGGTCAAAAATCCTGAACTTGTGGCGGCGCGCAAGCAATGGGAGGCTGCCACGAATCGGATTGCCCAGGCTCGATCGCTGGATGACCCCATTCTGTCCGTCCACTTGTGGAATCTCCCGCAGACCTTCAATGTCACGCAGACGCAGAACAGCATCTTCGGTCTCTCGCAAAACCTCCCATTCCCAGGCAAGCTGGCCTTGAAAAGCGAAATCGCGAGTCGGTCAGCTGAGATGACCGAGCAGGCGCTGCGCGCGAAGGAACGAGAATTGGTCGCCCGTCTCAAGCAGGCCTACTACGACCTGTTTTTCGCGCACAAGGCGATCCAGATTCATCATGAACAGGCCGAGTTGCTCAGGCAGTTCTTCGAGATTGCGAACGCGAAGTTCCGGACTGGAAAAGGATCGCAGGCTGATGTGCTCAAGGCCCAGGTCGAGCTGTCTGTGTTGCATCAGCAACTTCCCGTTCTGGAACAGAGTCGGGAGACCGCTGCAGCGCTGCTGAATACGATTCTGGACCGGGACCCTCGATCACCATTCGGCATTCCTCAGGAGCCGTCTCTGATACGGCTCGACGCCACCATCGACGATCTGCACCGTCTTGCGCTGAATGCCAGACCGGAGTTGAAAGCGGCAGAACTGGCGGTCCGACAGAGTGAGCAGTCGCGCGCGCTCGCCCGGCGTCAATACTATCCGGACTTCAACGTGATGTTCCAGCGTTTTCAAAATTTTCAGGCCAACGATGGATTCGGAGCTTACGTGGCGATGACCGTCCCCTTCGCGTTCTGGACCAAACCGAAGTATGACGCCGGCGTGCAAGAAGCCACGGCTTCGGTCGCAGCCGCGCAGGCACAACAGCACCAGCTGGAAAACCTGACTCGTTTTCAGGTGAACGACCTCTTGGCCAAGGTCCGGGCGAGTGAGCAGGTGGCCAGGTTGTATCACACCACGATCCTGCCTCAGGCCGTACAGAACCTTGACGCAGCGCGAGCGGGATATCGCGCGGGAACGGGAGGGTTCCTGGATCTTATCGATACCCAGCGGGCCTGGCGGGGATATCAGCAGGAGTACTACCGAGCGCTGGTCGAGCGGGAGCGTCGTCTCGCCGAACTCGAACAGGTGATCGGAACCGATCTGAATGGGAGCAGCTAAGAAAGGAGAAATGGCCATGAGTCAGAACCTGCGCAGAAAAGGTCTTGTTGTCGGTGTTGCGGCAGTCGGCCTGTTTGTCGGAGTCATCGTCGGGTTCTTCGCCGCGCATCGAGGGATGAGCGACATGTCGGGGACGAAGAGCAGTGAGAGGGTGAAGGACCATGAGATGGAAGGTATGAAAGGGATGCCGATGGAAGGCGCGAAATCCATAAGAGACATGGAACCAATGCCGGGCATGTCAGACGCTTCATCCGGGGCTGTGGTTGTTCCGGCTGTGGCGAGACAGTTGATCGGCGTCCGCAGCGCCCCGGTTGCTCAGGCGACGTTGGATGAAGAAATTCGCGCGGTCGGCACGGTCGGCTACGACGAACGGAGTTTTACACAAGTCACGCTGAAAATATCCGGATGGGTTCGAAAGGTCTTCGTCAATTCGATCGGTCGACCGGTTCGCAAAGGTGAACCACTCTTCACTGTCTACTCGCCGGATCTCTTGGCCACGCAAGACGAGTATCTCCTTGCTCTGAAAATGCGCGCGCAACTGGCCGCGAGTCCGCTTGACGAAGCGAAAGTCAACGCCGATGCGCTTGTGGCGAGCGCACGGGAGCGTTTGCGGCTCTGGGATGTGACCGATTCACAGATCGCAGCTCTTGAGCGTCGAGGCCAGGCCGACCCGGTGCTCACGGTCTACGTTCCTTCCTCCGGTATTGTGATGAAACGTGAGGCTTTGCCGGGAAAATATGTGGAGCCTGGCACGACGCTGTACGAGATCGCGGATCTTTCCATGGTCTGGATCTCCGCCGATATTTATGAGTCGGAAGTGGCGGCCACGAAAGTTGGTCAGTCGGCAACGGTGACTTTTGCTGCCTATCCGGGAGAAACGTTCAGCGGGAAGGTGGCCTATGTGTACCCGACGCTGAATACCGAAACCCGCACGGTACGGGTGCGGCTGGAATTTCTAAATCCTGAGCTGAAATTGAAGCCGGGCATGTACGGGAACGTGACCTTGCAGACGGATACGGTCAGGACCCTAGTGGTACCGAAGGAAGCCCTGTTGGACACGGGGCTTCGTCAACTCGTGTTCATTGATCGAGGGCAAGGCCGGTATGAGCCTGCTTCGGTCAAGTTGGGGCGCCGGAGTCAGGATTCAGTGGAAGTGATGGAAGGACTCAAAGCAGGGGATCGGATCGTCACCTCGGCCAATTTCTTATTGGACGCAGAGAGCAAATTAGCATCAGCCGCGAGCATGCAGGGCATGATGGGCCGGATCGGCATGGGTGACTGGCAAATGCGCGGCGCCTATGAAGCCAAGATGGCCATGGGAGAAGGCAGCGTCTCGGCGCCGCCAGGGCGGGCGGGTGAGATGGACAGAATGTCCGGCATGAAGGGAATGGAGGGCATGTCCGGCATGCAGGGGATGCAAGGGATGGAGGGTATGTCTGGTATGAGGGAAATGGAGGGCATGAAAGGCATGCAAGGGATGGAAGGAATGAAGGGCATGGAGGGAATGAAGGGCATGGAAGAAATGCCAGGCATGAAGGACATGAACGGCATGCCTGGTATGGAGCCTGGTCCAGCTAAACCCATCTTCGAAACCCGTAAGGTAGCCGGATATATCCTGACCTTCACGACTCTTCCTGAAACGCCCAAGGTCGGTGAGGTGCTCCTCAGGCTCAGGGTGACGAATCAGAGCGGCAAGCCAGTGACCAATGCGCAAGTCCTGTTCGTCTATACCATGCCGATGCCAGGCATGACCGATTCCAAGGTGACGGCGCGCCATACCAAGAACGGACTCTATGAAGGCAAGGTTATGTTCGGCATGGGCGGTACTTGGGTCGTGATCGCCAACGTGACTATCCCAGGCCAACCACCGGTTATTGAAAAGTTTCAATTCCTGGTCGCAGGGAGCGGCATGTAGTTGGTAAAGGCGGGCGTCTTGGCGCTGTGGGATGGGGGGATAAAAAACAATGATCGCTCGGCTCATCGAAGGGAGTGCACGTAATCCAGTCCTCGTCATCCTCTGTGTGTTACTGCTGGCAGGCTGGGGCCTGTGGGCGGTGTTCCAGGTGCCGTGGGATGCGATCCCGGATCTATCTGACGTTCAGGTGATCGTCTACACCGAGTGGCAGGGGCGGAGCCCGACCCTCATTGAAGACCAGATCACCTACCCGGTTGTGACCTCTTTGCTCGCGGGCCCCAGAGTCAAGCGAGTTCGAGGTGTCTCAGAATACGGCGTCTCCTATGTCTATGTGATCTTCGAAGACCGGACCGATCTCTACTGGGCAAGAAGTCGTGTCCTCGAATATCTCCAGAAACTCACCGGCAAGTTGCCGATCGGGGTGACGCCGACCCTTGGACCTGATGCAACCGGAGTCGGGTGGGTCTATCAGTACGCATTGGTGGACGAGTCCGGGACGCACGACCTGGCGCAGCTCCGGAGCCTTCAGGACTGGTACTTGCGTTACCAACTTGAGAGTGTGCCTGGTGTGGCAGAGGTGTCGGCGATCGGTGGATTCGTTAAACAATACCAAATCGAAGTGGACCCCAACACCTTAGCCGCTTATCGGCTGCCGATTCAGAGGGTCATCGAAGCCGTCCGCAACAGCAACGCGGAGGTGAGCGGCCGCGTTTTGGAGATGGCCGGCACCGAATACGTGATCCGAGGGAGAGGTTATCTGCGGTCGGTTGATGAGATTGAGCTGATTCCGGTCGGCACGGATGGACGAGGCACGCCGATTCTCGTGCGAGACATCGGGCATGTCCAACTTGGGCCGGATCAGCGGCGAGGCATTGCTGAATTGGACGGTAAGGGCCAGACGGTCGGCGGCATCGTCATCATGCGGGCCGGGGAGAACGCGCTCGCCGTGATCGAGCGAGTCAAGGTGAGACTGGAAGAAATCACACCTGCCCTGCCCAAGGGCGTACACATCATCTCCACCTACGATCGGTCTGACCTCATTCACCGCGCGATTGGCGTCCTCCGCGAGAAACTGCTTGAAGAAAGTGTGATCGTCAGCCTGATAGCGGCCCTGTTCTTGTTTCACTTCCGAAGCGCGCTGGTCGCCATCCTCATCTTACCGGTTGCGGTGTTGTTGGCGTTTATCCCGATGGCTTACTTGAAGATTACGTCCAGCATCATGTCGCTGGGAGGGATCGCCATTGCCATCGGAGCCATGGTCGATGCCGCGATTGTGATGGTCGAGAATGCCCATAAACGGTTAGAGCAATCTACATCAAACGACCGGGTGGAAATCATCATCGCCGCCGCGAAAGAAGTTGGACGGCCCCTGTTCTTTTCACTGCTGGTAATCGCTGTGTCGTTTCTGCCGATCTTTGCGTTGGAAGCGCAGGAGGGGCGACTGTTCACGCCCCTGGCCTATACCAAGACCTTTTCGATGCTCTTTGCCGCCGCGCTCTCGGTGACGTTGGCACCCGTGTTCATGGTTGTTCTGATTCGTGGCCATATCCGGGGAGAAACCAAGAATCCCTTGAACCGGCTGCTGATCGCCCTCTATCGACCCGTCCTCTCAGGCGCGCTGCGCGTTCGGTGGCTCACATTGGGAATAGCAGTGGTGACGTTCGGACTTACGGTTCCGGCATTCATGCGACTCGGCGCGGAGTTCATGCCGCCGCTGAACGAGGGCACTATCCTCTACATGCCGACCACAGTGCCAGGGCTTTCGATCCCAGAAGCGACGAAGGTGTTACAAGTCCAAGATCAGTTGCTCACGACCTTCCCGGAAGTGGAGCGGGTGTTCGGCAAAATGGGGAAGGCCCCGACTGCGACTGATCCAGCTTTCGTTGGAATGGCGGAGATCACCGTGACGCTCAAACCGGAAGCGCAATGGCGACCGGGCATGACCTGGGACCGGTTGCTGGATGAGATGGATGCCAAACTGCGCATTCCGGGATTTCCGAACATCTGGTGGATGCCGATCCAGACCCGCACTGAAATGATCACGACCGGCGTCCGGAGCCCGGTCGGGGTCAAGGTGCTGGGGCCGGATTTAAAGACGATCGAGCGAATCGGCATAGAAATCGAGCAGGCCTTGGCGACCGTGCCCGGCACAAAAAGCGCCTTCGCCGAACGGCTCAATGAGGGCTATTACTTGGATTTAATCGTGAATCGACGTGAAGCGGCCCGCTATGGCCTGACGGTGGGCGATGTGCAAATGGTGATCGCCTCGGCCATCGGGGGAGAAACTGTGACCACCACGGTCGAGGGACGGGAACGGTATCCGGTCAATGTTCGTTACAAGCGCGAGTTACGTGACGATCCGGACCGGCTCAAACGAGTGCTGATTCCCACGCCGATCGGCGCGCAGATCCCCCTTGGACAAATCGCGGAGATGGTGATTACGCAAGGGCCGCCGTCGATCGCGGATGAAGCAGGGGCGCTCGCTGGTCTGGTGTCGGTGTCGGTTGGTGGCCGAGACTTGCGTGGCTATGTCCTGGACGCGCAACGCGCGGTGCGAGACCGAGTGACAGTACCTTCCGGCTACCGGCTGATTTGGACCGGTCAATACGAACATCTGGTGCGGGCGGAAGAACGGTTGAAGCTGGTGGTCCCTGTGACTCTGGCCGTGATTCTGCTGCTCTTGTACCTTAATTTCCGATCGCTCGCGAAATCGTTGATCGTGCTCTTATCCGTCCCGTTCGCCGCGATCGGAGCCATCTGGTATCTCCATTACTTAGACTACAACCTCAGCGTGGCGGTCTGGGTGGGCATCATTGCGTTGGTTGGCGTGGCGGTGGAGACAGGCGTGGTCATGCTGGTCTATCTCGACGAAGCGTACGAACGGCATGTGCGCGAAGGTCGTATGGCCACGGCGCAGGACCTCCGCGAGTCCATCATGGAGGGTGCGGTTCGACGAGTACGACCCAAGATGATGACGGTGGCTGCGATCATGGGCGGCTTGTTGCCGATCATGTGGACGACCGGCGCCGGGGCCGACGTGATGAAGCGGATTGCCGCGCCGATGATCGGCGGTATGGTCAGCTCGACGGTGCTCACGTTGATCGTCATTCCCGTCCTCTATTCCATGTGGCGACGTGTGCAGCTCGGTTCCACGATGGCGAGTCTTGCCTCCGAGTAGCGTTTTGCTTAGCAGGATGCTGATAAAGTCCGCCAGCGGCGTTCTCGCATCGCTCAGAGGCTCAACGTACCGAAGCATACGCCTCGCCTCTTCGCTCGCTGCGGCCTTGCTGGACAGCCTTTTTGAGCATCCTGAAGTTATTCTGGCGTTAGCCCCGAACGGAGACTCTCGGCCAACAATCGTGAGTCGTGGCACGGGCGTCTGACCCGTGCGTCAAGGTTTGGGTACGTCCGGCCGAGGATCAGGCAGGAAACCCTGGCGGTTCGGCATGGAGATGCCGGGCAACGATCTGGCATCGAGCACGGTGTCCTCGGCAATAATGCCGTTCCGGTAAAGCAACCACGCCACGACCGAGTAGACTTTGTCCGGCGAGAGACTTTGCGGGGCGGGAAACGGCATGGCGCGATGTACGTAATCATACAGCGTTGTCGCATAGGGCCAGTAACTGCCGATGGTCTTGATCGGGTGTTGACTCGCCAATGTGCCGACGCCGCCGACCAAGCGGTCCATCGGACCTTCCTGCCCCGTCGGTCCATGACAAGCTGCGCAACGTGTGGCAAAGAGAGTTGCTCCTTGTTTGGCGGTCCCTTGACCGGCAGGCAATCCCTCTCCGGTCGGCGCTACATCAATGTTCCATGCTCGGATTTCCTGGTCTGTGGCAGGCCGTCCCAATCCATAGTCGTGCGTCCGTTCCGGTCGGTCCGCCGGGCCGCCGGCCCATAAGATCCCAGCGCTCAGGATGGTGGTGACTCCCGCCGTCAGGATGTTACGCATGAACATTGCTCACCTGCCCATCTGCGGCAATGTGCCAGCTCTGAATCGCATTGTAATGATAAACGGAGTTTACTCCCCGCACCGCCACCAATGTTGCTCGATCCGGCTGCCGGTACCCTGTGTCGTCCAGGCAGCGGCTCTGCAGAATCACGTCTTCTCCATTCCACTGCCAAGGAAAGTGAAACCTGGTATGACACTTGGGCAAGATCGGATCTTGTAGGACCGCCTGCTGCCAGGATCGCCCTCTGTCCGTGCTCACCTCAACAAGCGCGATGCGGCCTCTGCCACTCCATGCCAGCCCGTGAATCTCCACGAATCCAGGCTGGATACGTTGTCCACCCGAGGGAGACGTAATGACGGATTTGACCTCCATGACCATGGTGAATTGGCGGGCCGTGCCGTCCGGCATCAGATCCGTATATTGCGACGTTTCTTCGCGAGTCATGAAGGGCGCCCTGCCGAGCTTCAGCCGCCGCAGCCATTTGATGCAGGTGTTGCCTTCCCAGCCGGGGATGAGCAGTCGGAGCGGATAGCCCTGTTCCGGGCGGAGCGGTTCGCCGTTTTGGGCATAGCAAAGCATTGCCTCCTCCAGGATGGGTGCCAGCGGAAGGCTACGCGTCATGGCCGCCGCATCGCTGCCTTCGGCCAACATCCAGGATGCGTCGGGATGCACTCCGACTTCTCGCAGGACGGTCTTCAAGGCCACGCCGGTCCATTCACTCGTGCTCGTCAGCCCGTGGGTCTGCTGCGCGGTCTGTCCGGCTGGTTTGTGCCATTCAGGCGCCGAATTGCCTGAACATTCGATGAAGGCCAGTCGAGAAATGGAAGGAAATCGCTTCAAATCATCGAGGGTGAATGTCCAAGGCTGCTCCACCATGCCGTGAATGAGGAGGCGGTGCTGTGCCGGTTGGATGGTCGGCACACCGTTGTGATGCCGTTCGAAGTGTAAGGCGGAAGGAGTCAGGATCCCGTGCGAGTCTTGCAGAGGGGTCAGCGACGACCACCAGGAACGGGGGATGCGGACGGATTTTTCGAAGGACGATCGCTGTCCATAGGCAGTCGGCACCGCACCGGGCACCCGCGTGGGATCTTCCGGCGAACCCTCCGTGGTCGCTTCGGCGGATGGACTCATCGATCCCATAAGCATCGCGCCTACTAGGCCTGCCGTTCCGGCCAGAAGGCTCCGGCGATTCAGAAGGGATTCATCTTCAACATTGGGCAGGCCGTTGTCTCCTGATGGTCCCTCCTCCTGAAGTCGTTTTGCCATGGAATGCTCCTCTCTTATGAGGCGGCTCAATGGTCTCATGCGGGTGCCCCTGTTCCGAATGGAGAGTATTTCAACTCAACTATAAAAAATTGCCTGAAGTGGTTTCAACGGTAAAGTCGAAGTTCACATACTGCGATCTGAACAGAGGACCTGACGCTCATGGGGGAGAGAGTGGGGCGGGATGCGGAGGCGTTACGAGGCGAGACGTGCCTGGTCATTCCTATGCTCTATCTGATCTGGCTCCGGGTTGCATCTCGGACGCTTGTCAAGCAGCTCAAGGGGATGGAGGTCGGCGGCTTGATGGATGAGAGGACTTCGGCGAGATGCTTCTCCGTGTCGAGTATAGACTGACGCAGCTCGGGCGGTCGCCGGAACCGGTGTTAGTGGCGATGCATGAATGGCGCTACAGCAAGGCACCGAGATCCGTCATTCCACGAACGAGAGCGGAAACCTCAGCGAGTGAACTAAATTAATGCTGAGCGGACACTTATCGCAAACAGACGTCCCACGGTCATCGACATACTCTTGCAGACGCTCTCCCGATGGTGCCGTCCAGTAGCCATCGGACCATCGCGGTGTGTTGGCAGGTATTGGATTGTCTCTTGTCAACAATCCACAAATGAGCCAGCTATCTACTCCAACGGGAGTTCTCCATTTGGAAGACGGGGGTGAGGGCAGGGAGCCCCAAATCGGCTCATGCGAAGCATGAAACAGCGAAGCCCACAGCTGTCAGGCCGTGGTTCTTCATTAGCACTCGCCGAAAGCGGTGCGGAAATCACAAGTTACGTTTGCGACGGTTAGCTCAAAGACGTGGTCCAGCTCATTCCGCCAACTGAGCGCTACCCGACCATGCATCCACGTAAATGCCGAAGCGCTTTTCAATTGGTAACGCGTCGGTCAGTAGCTTCTTGAGCACGTTCACTGCATTATGCGTTCTTTGTGCATTTCCAAGAGTGATCTGACGCTCAAGTTCAGACTTCGGAGAATCAAATAGCGTCTTCTCTAACCCAACCTCGAGAAGTAACTTCTCCTCCACAACGAGTTCCGGTTTTGGATGAGCTATATCATTCCGAAACCGCGCGAGCTGCGTGATTGTGGACCATGGTTCCTTAGTCGAATCACGGACTACAGCCATTTCACCCACAAGCGCATCGAGTTTCTCCAGTGGGCTTAACCCTCGAATGTTGACCAGTCAGAGGCGACTCGGCTCCCAACCGCATTCACCAACGCTTCGATGGCGAGAGATGAAAGAACCATCGCGGCAAGGCACTTATTGAACCGCCCAACCTCGCTCGCCGCAGCCTCTTCGATTTGACGCTCAGCAGCATGCAATAGCATGTGATGCGCGAAGAATTCACGCTCTTGTGTTTTACGGAAGTGTTTGACAGGGCTCATGATGGTTGCACCCAAATTAGGATGATCACTATGTAATCACGGAAGGGAAGTAGTATCTTGACTCCAATTGTAAGATTAACTGCGTGATGACCGGGCATTGTCGTTAATGAACGGTTAAAACGATCGCGCGTGCCTCCGCCAGATCTTCTCGTCGATGGAGATCGAGCATTCCGCTCTTCACCACATTCGTCAAACTCGTGCAAAATTGAACTGGGTCAGGCTGGTCCTCAATAAGCGCTTTGACGAGTTTGAACCCAAAACGATCAAGATTCGCTAAGCAATATGTCGGCCTATCTCAAGTACTCTCGCAACTACTTGTACAAGCTTCGGCTCATCCTCTTTACGTTCGGAGAAGAGCCCAGTGTGTCGGGTCTCCCTCAATCCGAGGTTATGTCTGTTGTGAATCAATGATCCGCTGGATGCTACGTTTCAGTTCTGGAAGTTTCTCGTACACCACGTCCCACACGAGTTGATAGTCCACCCCAAAATAACCGTGGATCAGGCGGTCGCGCATCCGAGCAATCGGACGCCACTCAACCTCGGGATGCGATGCTCGGAACTCATCGGGTAGGTTTTTCACCGCTTCGCCGATAATTTCCAAGCTGCGCACGAACGCACGCCGCAACGTCTCATCCGCTGCGAAACGCTCATAGGTCAGAGTCCGACTCTGATCGGAGAGGTACTCGATTTCCACAAGAATATGCCGCAGGTAGTCACGCGGCTCGAAGGACATCCGTCGCCTCGGCCAAGATGTGCGGCCCAATAAACGGTGAGAGTGACTCAGTGGTGACTACTTCAACCCGGTGCTCCAACGTGTCTTCGAGCAGATCCGCCAGCGCCATGAAGCGATCGAAGGTCTTTTCTCTCGGAGCGAACTCGACAAGCACATCAACATCACTGTCGGGGCGAGCCTCGTTGCGAAGTACGGATCCGAAGAGCGCCAGCCGACGAACACCGAGATGCCGGATCTCGGCATCAACGGTTTGCAGCCGCCGGATCGCCTCGTCACGGGTGAGGGAAGGTTTGCTCATGTGGAGAAGATACACGAAACATCCGACCGATGCGAGATAGATCAAGTCAATGAGCCCAAGTGGTCAAAAGAATAATACTTTCATATCTTAATGGTCTTGCCGATCCAGGCGCCATTGAGGGTAGTGGGTCAATTTGAGAAAACCCGTTGAATCACTCGACAAAACTGCCAGGCACCCCCTCCGATGATGAGGATCGCAACACATAGAGGGATGCCCGCAGAAGGATGCCCGCTCCCTTCCCCCTGAAGCTTGATTCCTGTTGCAACGTATCATAACGTCCTTATGTGGCACTCCTAAGACAACGCCCTCCCGTGGCCTACCAATTCCAGAACAAGGGCAAATTCGCCCTTCAGACCTTCAATAACGTTCACGTTCACAACCAGCTCAAGCAAAAAGCCTTCCGCCTGTCTGACGGCATACGAGTCATGCCCGGCGTTCCAGTCCACAACCTTGATGTCTGGAAAGAGTGGATCGGCTCCATCCGGATGGAGAACCTTGAAAAAGCCAATCTTGTGCTTTTGATCGAGGAACCGTCCGACAACCCTGAAATATTTGATGATGTGCATGAACGCCTCGGCGACGACCTGTGCCGATTGTTCCATTTAATGCACCTCAGAAGCGGCATCGAGTACCAGGGTGCCGATTTATTGCTCGGCTCATCCGAACAGAGCACGCCGAAGATTTGGCGGATGAGCCGGCAACCGACGTTCTTTCCAAGCAAAGGATGCCGGAGAGCGCTCGTCACAAAGGAATGGCTTGAAGACGCCATCACGCTCTGCGCCGGCGTCATCACCCTGGAAACAAACAAAGCCGAGCGTGTCATTCGCGGTCTGGATACATTACTCAAGGGTTTGAAGGAAAAAGCAGGACAGAACCGGCTCCATCAGTTTGTCCGCTCCTTGGAGGCCCTCATTCTGCCGGATGAAGGCAAGACCACGAAACAGTTCACGCACCGCTGCCAGACGTTCGCGCGAGCGGACCATGACACACAATCTCTCCTACAGGAAGCATTCAAGATGCGCAGCGCTACGGAACACCTGCACTCATGGGACAAGGCCGTGCAGCATTATCTCGTAGAGCAACGAGAGGCCGTGTGCTGGCAGAGAACACGACAAATCGAACACCTGGCCTGTGACGCATATTCACGGGTGCTGCGTAACGCCGCCCTCCGTAAGCACTTCGTGACGGACGACGCGATCGCGAACTTTTGGAAAAAACTGTCAGACAGTGAAAGGCGTTCGCTGTGGGGAGACCCTCTCGATATCACGCTGGGACCTCTGGTTCAAGAAAGGGTCACGCTTTGACGTGAGGCATCGCCCACGAGCCAGTGTTACGATGCTATCAGGCTTTCACTCCTTCAGTCGTTTTTCTCTCCGCGAATATCTCGACGCCGCTGGCATCGTCGACGACACAGGTGGGCCGCTCTTCATAAGCATAGGCAGGAGGAGAGAAATTCAAACTGACCCACTACCCAGGGGGTCGCAGGCTCCTTGCACAAGCGGGCGGCAAAACACGCCACCAAGGCCCTCAGCCAGGTTTGTCGGAACAGCGGATCGGCGATTGCAGCAGAAATGTTCATGAATAATGCGGGTCAAAGCCGGTACGGATCGACGGATGAACCAGTTACGCCATGCAATAATAGCGTTAATTGATGCAATTACGGGACTGTGCTAGGCTGTCGCTATGCGATTGATACGAGAGAATATCGGGTGGTTCCGAGCCATAGTCCTTACGTGGACAATCTTATGGATGCTTGCCGCACCATTGGTGCATATCCATCCTGAGGCCGATCATCATCATGGAGAAGCCGATCATGTCCATGGCGGCACGGTCCATACGGTGTTTTCACCGGACCTGAGCTGTGAGTTCGCGATCTACGGCCATGGCTCGGTTGCAACCCAGGAATCCAGCTGCCCGCTTCATCTGATTGCACAACCGTTCCATGGAGCGGAGCACCCTGAAATCGATTTGATTCTTGCGTCTTCCGCCGAGCCGCAAGTCGGCAAAGGCACGGCCTTGGATGTGGCGGCACATTCTTTCTCCGCGAATCAACCTATCAGAGCTCCTGCCGCCTGGCGGCCGCAACCCGATCTTCCACTGACGGATCTTTCCCTCACGACCAGTCTTCCATCTCGCGCACCACCTTCCGTCTGACCTCGCTGTTTATCGCTACTGACGGTTCGATTTATTTGATCGGCGCTTCATGCCCGTCTCTTATTATGGAGGCGAGCCGATATGGCGCCGACAGAGGAGGACAGCATGAGACCTGCACTCGCTTGCAGAATCCTCGTCGCGTTCGGATGCGCGATGATATCCGGGTCTTATCGAACGGGCCATGCCGCAGAACTGAGCCCAAGCGGGTACACACTGGGTCAAGTCATACAACTTGCGCTTCAATACAACCCCAAGGTGAAAGGCGCGGAAGCAGTCTTGGAACAGAGCCAGAGTCAACGGATCATGGCCGACGCCTACCTCAATCCCACCATCATGGGGACCGCCGGCCGAGGAACGATTCGTGATCCTGCAAACGGTGTCTCCATCACCGAACGGACGATTACGGTGCAGCAGCCGCTTGAGTGGCTAGGCAAACGCGCAGCCAGACAACGCGTCGCTGACGCGGGCGTAGGGGGCGCTCTTGCCGGCATCGATCAAACAAAAGTGTCGGTCATGGCCGACACAAAAGGGGCGTTCTTCCAATTGCTCTTCGCGCAACAAGACGCACGACTTGCGAGAGAGAATCTGAAGACGGTCGAAGACCTCATAAAATTGGTGAGCGCGCGCGTCAGCACCAAGGAGGCGCCGAAATTCGAGCTAATCAAGGCGACCGTCGAACTCCAAAAAGCTCAAAAGGATCTGGCGAGGGCGGACAATGCGTTTCTCGTGGCCCGCGCCAAACTCAATACGGTGACAGGCAAGGCCTTAGGAGAATCATTTGTCGTCCAAGGAGAGTTTGAAATGGTGAGGGCCGACTTGGAACTCCACAGACTGATGAATCAGGCAACCGAGCGACAGCCCGCGCTTCGCCGACAGCAGAAAATGGTCGAGCAAGCCGAATACACGATCGAACATGAGCGCGCATCGCGCATCCCGAATGTCTCGGTGATCGGCCAGTATCATCGAGAAGCCGGCGATGAATCTATGACGGCAGGATTGAGTGTGGCACTGCCCATTTGGTATCGCCGACAGGGAGAAATCGGGGCGGCGATGGGGGCCCACCGAGAAGCGCAAGCGGAACGAGATCGAATGCAGCAGGAACTGGAACAGACCATCACTCAGCATTTTCAGGACATGCAGACCGCGCAAGCGCAGATGAAGGTGTTTGAACAAGGGCTCCTGCATCAGGCTAGAGAAGCCCTCGACATCGCCCAGTTTAGTTTTCGCCATGGAGCGACCAGCCTGCTCGAAGTCATTGACGCACAACGAGTCTATCGCCAGACCTTGCTCGAATATGCTCAAGCGCAAGCCGATCATTCCATCGCGCTGGTCAGGCTGGAGCGGGCGGTGGGAGAGTTGCCATGAACATTCACTCGGTCATGCGCGCCTCGTTGGGTGCTCTCCGGATCGTTCCGTTTCTTTTGATCGCCACAGCCCATCTGTCCTGTCAGTCGAAGCAAGAGGATGCTCCGAAGCCGCCGCCTCAGGCGGCCACGGCGTTATCTTCTGAACCTGGTATTCTCGAATTGCCGGAAGGAAGTCCGATCCTTGCCCATCTCCAAACCGAGCGAGTCGCTCTCCGCCCGATCCGGGCTACCCTCAAAGCCCAGGCCGGGAAGATTTTGACCAATGAGAATCGACTCGCGCACCTCAGCGCGCGAGTTCCAGGCCGCATTGTGGCCGTGTATGCCAACCTCGGAGATCAAGTGAAAGAAGATGGCCCACTTGTGTTGCTCGATAGCCCAGCCGTCGGGGAAGCCCAGTTGGTCTATCGGAAAGCAAAGATTATCGTCAGGCTGACAAAAAAGGCCCTGGCACGCGCCAAGGCACTTGTGGATCGCGGCGCAATCGGCGCGGGTGAACAGCAACGGCGCGAGGCCGACTATGAGAACGCCCGAGCCGAACTTTATGAATCAGAAGAAAAGCTGCACTTGCTTGGGATGACCGAACCAGAAATTCAGCGGATCGAAACCCAAGCTCTGCATCAGGTCGAGATCGCAAAAATATTACTTCGTGCTCCGTTGAACGGTGAAGTGATCGAGCGGAACGCGACGATCGGTGAGGTCGTCGACCCCAATACGATACTGTTTACGATGGCGGATCTCTCGACCGTGTGGGTGCGCGCCGATTTTCCGGAACAACTGGCCGGTCGATTGAAAACAGGGCTGACTATCGAGGTGCGGGTGTCGGCCTATCCGAACACGACGTTTCGAGGGGTCATTACCTATGTCGGCGCTGTGATCGATCCGGCCACACGAACAATCATGGCACGCGCGGAGGTGTCCAACCTTGATGGCAGATTGCGGCCCGAGATGTTCGCCGAAGTCCTCTTGGTGACGGACGAGCAATCCGTCTTGAGTGTCCCACGTGTGGCGGTGCAGCAGATGGGCAACCGGCAGGTTGTCTTCGTCGTAGAGGGATCGCGTCGGTTTGAGTCACGCGAGGTGACTCTCGTCCAGACCGCGACCGACTATATTCAGGTCATTACGGGGCTGGCAGCCGGAGACGAAGTGGTGACGCAAGGGAGTTACGCTCTCAAGTCGGAATTGCTCCGCGAGCAGATGCCGACGGGAGGTCCGTTATGATTGAACGACTGATCCGCAACGCCTTAGAGCAGCGACTTCTTGTGCTGCTGGTTGTTCTCGGACTTATTGCGGGCGGCGTAGCATCATTCCACCATCTGCCGATCGATGCGTTTCCCGACGTCACTTCCGTCCAAGTTCAAGTCATCACCCGCGCGCCATCCTTGGCTCCTTCTGAAATCGAACGTCTTGTGACTTTTCCCTTGGAGATCGAATTGACGAATTTGCCGGGCAAAACGGAACTCCGGTCGGTATCGCGATTCGGGATCTCGGTGATTACGGTCGTGTTTGAAGACAGGATGGACATTTATTTCGCCAGACAACTCGTCTTGGAACGGATACTTCGGGCGCGATCCGCTCTTCCACAAAGCGCTGAACCGATGCTGGGACCGGTCAGTACGGGACTCAGTGAAGTCTTCATGTACCTTGTCGAGGGAGCGACGCAGACCCTCATGGACTTGCGGACTCTTCAGGATTGGGTGATCCGTCCGATGCTGCGGGCAGTCCCGGGCCTCGCAGATGTTGATACATTGGGAGGCTTCTCGAAGCAGTATGAAGTGCTCGTCGATCCTAATCGATTGACAAGCTTTGAACTCACATTGCGCCAGGTACAGGCTGCTATAGCAGGGAACAACCAAAATGCCGGGGGCAGTTACATCGAGCAGGGTGGGGATAAGTTGGTTGTCTATGGTGTGGGACTGGCCCGCTCTGCCGCGGATCTAGAACTGATCGTGGTGGCAGCGCACAAGGGCACACCGATTTATCTGCGGGATGTCGCGCAAGTCAGACAAGGAACGGCGATCCGATTGGGGGGTGTCACGCGTGACGGGAAGGGCGAGGTACTCGAAGGCATTGCCGTGATGCTGCGCGGGGGCAACAGCCGGGACATTGTCTCGGCTGTGAAAGAAAAAATCGAGCTGATTAATCATGTGTTGCCGGCCGGTGTCACGCTATCGCCGTTCTATGACCGCATTGAACTGATTGCTCGAGCGCTTACAACGGTCGAGCATGCCCTGTTGGAGGGTGCCACGGTCGTGATACTCGTCTTGTATCTGTTCTTGAGAAATCTTCGTGGCGCGCTTGTTGTTGCTCTGACCTTGCCTCTGGCCACGTTGGCTACGTTCATCATCATGCAGCAGGTCGGCCTGTCGGCGAATCTGATGTCGCTGGGTGGCTTGGCTATCTCGTTGGGAATGATTGTCGATGCGGCCATCGTGCAGGTAGAAAATGTAGAGCGTCATCTAGGCGAGCAGACCACGGGCCGAGCCCTCTCAGTGATCGACCGGTTGCCGGTCGTCTTACGCGCCGTCCTGGAAGTGCGGCGGCCGAGCCTGTTCGGGGAATTGATCATTGCGCTGACCTTTGTTCCGCTCCTGACATTACAAGGAATGGAAGGCAAGATGTTTATTCCGCTGGCCATGACAGTGGTGATCGCTCTCCTCAGTTCTTTAGTGCTCTCAATGACGGTGGTTCCGGTGCTGGCAGCCGTGCTGATGAAACCTCGCGCCGCGCAGGAGGGGGGGGCTGTGTTGGAGCGCGGGCGGCTGCTGTATCGCTGGATGTTGGAGAGAGCCATCGGCAGGACTCGTCTGGTCGTCTTCGTGGCGGTCGACGTGCTCGTCGGCGGGGCGGCTCTGGTTCCGTTCATCGGGCGGGAATTCGTGCCGATCATGGACGAAGGCACGATCGTCGTGAATTTGGTGCGCCTCCCGAGCATCGGCCTCAGCGAATCGCTGAAGATCGCAGGAGAAGTCGAACGGTTATTGCTGGACATACCGGAGGTGCGCTCCGTGATTTCGCGCACGGGCGCCAATGAATTGGGGACGGATCCAATGGGAATGGAACTCAGCGATATGTATATCTTGCTCAAGCCAGAGTCCGCGTGGCAGGCGCAGTCCAAAACGGAGATCGAGGAGCAGGTCCGCCGACGGCTGGAGCAAGTGCCCGGTATCGCATTCGGGTTGTCCCAGCCGATCGCCATGCGCGTCGATGAACTGGTCTCGGGAGTCCGATCTCAGGTCGCCGTTAAACTGTTCGGCGATGACCTTGAGATATTGCGGATGAAGGCGGACGAAATCTCACGGGTGCTGCGGCAAGTGCGCGGCATTTCCGATCTACGAGTCGAGCAGGTGTCTGGTCTGTATTATCTGAAGATCGACATCGACCGTGCCAGGATTGCGCGATATGGGATCAACGTCGCGGAGATCACGGAGGTGATTGAATCTGTCGGTGTCGGCATTGCCGCCGGAGAGGTGTTCGAAGGACAGTGGCGGTTCCCGATCGTCGTGCGATTCCCGGACGATCGGCGCACCGATGTGGAGACGATTGCGGCCTTGTGGGTAACGGCCCCGGACGGCTCACGAATTCCTCTTCGTGAGCTGGCCGACATTCGAATTGTGGAAGGACCGGCGCAAATCAGTCGTGAGCATGCGAGTCGCCGGATCGTGATCGAGGCGAATGTGGTTGGGCGCGATCTAGTCGGTGCGGTTGAAGAGGCTCAAACAGGAGTCGCACGTCTGGTGCGGCTTCCGCCGGGCTATTATTTGACTTGGGGCGGCCAATTCGAAAATCAGCAGAAGGCCATGGCGCGTTTAGCCGTGGTCGTACCGCTGGTCATCGGCTTAATCTTCTTGTTGCTCTATTTTACGTTTGGAAATCTGCGGCATGCGGCGCTCATTCTCCTCGCGATTCCGTTCGCCATGGTCGGCGGTCTCATAGCGCTCCTGGTCGGTGGCCTCTATCTGTCGGTCCCGGCTTCCGTAGGGTTTATCGCATTGTTCGGTGTGGCGGTGCTCAATGGGGTCGTGAAGATTGCCTACATTACCCAGCTGCGGGAGCAGGGGCTGCCGTTGGACGAGGCGGTGTTGACCGGCATGGTCTTGCGGTTGCGTCCTGTGCTGATGACTGCGACCGTGGCGGCACTTGGACTAACGCCGTTACTCTTTGCAAGTGGCCCTGGTTCTGAAGTGCAAAAACCATTGGCAACTGTCGTCATCGGTGGATTGATTTCGTCCACGGCGTTGACCTTGATCGTGTTGCCGGTCTTGTATCGATGGATGGAACAGCGGATTGTTCAACGGTGCGAAGCTGATTACCAAACGCTCGCCCCACGGTCTGCGACGGAAGCGACACCCATCTCCTCCGTTGAAGCAACATTTCACCCGCATTCTTCATGAAGGCTCGTGACGAACTCGGGAAGAGGCGCCGATTCGAGGGAAGCGCACCGGCCTCGTGCGGCGAGAAGGGTTGATAAATCCTGTGATCTCGCCGCGCTTAGCTGGGTCAAGCGCCTGGTCCGGCTCCGTCCTTCGGATTATCCTTCGAGCGCCTGGAGGAGCTTTGCTCCGTTAGGCGTGCCCCATCCCGTGCATGCATCCCAGCCCTGTTTGGCAGAATAGGCTCCATTGTTGCCCGAAGAGATATCTCGGAAAGAGCCTTTGCCGACGAGCGGCTGGTAGATGAGCGGGTTCAGAAACCCTACCGGATGACTGAGCTTCTGGTTCATCAGCGCGATCAAGCCGGCCCATAAGGGAGCAACCGCGCTCGTTCCGCCGATCACAAACTCTTCCCCGTCAACACGAACCACATAGCCGGTAGCAGGGTCCGCATCGCCCGCGACATCGGGGACACCACGGCCATTGTGGCTGCCGGGGTTTGCCGATGGCGGGATGCCGGCCGTGCTCTGATATTGCGGCATGGGAAAGAAGTTGCTCACACCTCCACCAGTCGCGCTATCGGCCGATTCATTCCAGACTATTTCATTGGTGATCGTGTTTCCGGAAGCGGTCAGCTTGGTACCCCCACAGCCCAGCGCGAATGGGCTGGATGCCGGAAAATCTACATGTGCCTTACCGTCCGTTTCGCCGTCCGCTGATCCGTTATCTCCTGCCGCGCAACAGACCGTCACGCCGAGCGCACCGGCTGTCTGGAATGCCTCGTCAAACGACGTCATTGCTTGCTCAGTCCAGTTATCCTCGGCGCTGCCCCAACTGATCGAGATCACCGATGGCTTGTGGGTCGTGTCATGGATCGCCTTGGTGACGGCGTCGAGAAACCCTTTGTCGGTGTTCGGCGCGAAGTAGACCGCGATCAACGCCTTCGGCGCCACGGCGGCCGCCACTTCGATGTCGAGCATGACCTCCCCGTCGGCACTCTCGGCGTTGGAGGGGTGGTTCCTTCCGCCATCGACCCGAACCGTTTTGACCTTTGGCGCGGGCCGACCGAGCTTTTGAAAATACGCCTTGATGTCGGCCTTGCGATAGCCGCCGCCGAGTTCGATGATGGCAATACGATGATGGCAATACATTGCCCGGAGCCATCCAAGTCGATCGGGAAATTATAGAGGGTTGCCAATTCGACCGGGGTAAATGATCCTCCCGTCGCACGGGGTTGCCTATCGTCGGGCATTTTGCGCCGTTGAAAATGTGGTTTCGCCACAGGTCGGTCGTCGATCCCAAACACCCCTTCCACGATTTCGCCCAACTCGGCCGGCACCGTCAGCGGGCCGACACGACCACGGTAGGTGCCCCCGTCATGCTCGTAATGTTCAATGGTCGTCCCGAACGCTCTCGCGAAGTCGGCAGCGGTCCCCGAGAGAAAAATGCTGCGCCGGGCCGAGCTCGTTTCCACGACAACGAGGTTGTGGGCTCGAGCGAATGCTTCGACCTTCGCCATATCTGCCGAGTCCGCACCATGCGACGAGGCGTACTCCTCGCGCGTGAGGTAACGCCGATTCATGGGCAACTTGTCGGTATGGAATCCGCCGACCGGACTCTGGAGAGCGGTCTTTCGACGAATTCGGACGGTCACTTCAAAGCGCTCGTCATTCGGAACAGGACCGTCGACACGCGCTGCGTGATGAGGGCTGCGTTCGCTGCCACGAACTGTGACGCGGTTGTGATTTGTAGGCATGGTGTCCTCCATTGTGAATTCCCATGAATAGGACCTCTGTCAATAAGAGACACGAAGCTCCTCGTGGATAAGATCGACGATAACCTCCCATGCGGACGCACTCTCCTTGCCTGTCCATCAGGGCGAGACAACCTGCCCCGACTCTCTCAGCCACGCTAAGCCTTTGGGACGTAACGTCACTCCGGTCCCGCTGTAGCACGAAACAGATTCATTTCTTAAATGACCAGCCTGCTATGCCTTACTTCAGAACGTTGATCGTGGTCACGCACTTCATAGTCTTCCTCATCACTCAATATGAACGAGTTCTGCTACGCATCGTGCCGGTGCATTTATCTTGCCTCTGCCCCAGCGAAATGACATTCTCTGTTTTTCATCTGATTTCGCGAAACCATGTACAGTCTATGCGGATTCAAGCGAATCCTATTAGATACGAGTACGTATCTTATCAGATACATTTCCTTCACATCGTTTCAAGAGTAGTGCGCGGTCCGTGCGGAGACGCGCGAATCTGACGGATGTAATTACGCGTCTTTTTAAGAAACACGCAATGTGGCTGTCAGAAAGCGTCCATAACAACTTAGTGCTTGGTTACCATCACGAATCGATAACCGGAGGCCGCAATGCCAAACGCCGTGCCACGAAGATGTGGCGGTATGATGGCTTTCGTGCCCGTCTGTTCGGAATTCAAGAGCCGGTGTTTCGACATGCCGAATCTCGCGTAAGCTCAATCTTTAACGGCGTTGACGTTGGTCGTGCTTCCCGTGCTCTATCGATGGATGGAGCGAAGAACCACTCAACAACATGGCGCACAGGCTCCAGCGCTTGTCTCACGGTTGGACAAAGAGGCGACAATTTGAAACGGGCTGTACGAAGGGTTTTAGAAGGCTACGGGAGGATTTCATGAGTCTAGCGATCTCTCTTGGATTATTCGTGCTCGCGGGATTGTGCGAGATCGGAGGCGGGTATCTTGTGTGGCTTTGGTTCCGCGAGGGACGGCCCCTTGCTTATGGGATTATTGGAGCGGCCATTCTTGTTCTGTATGGAATTATCCCGACATATCAAGCAGCTTCATTCGGTCGGGTTTATGCCGCCTACGGCGGCATGTTTATCGTATTGTCGTTGATCTGGGGATGGGCTTTAGATGGCGTCAGCCCGGACCGATTCGACATCATTGGAGGAACTCTTTGCCTTGTGGGTATGGCGGTTATCATGTATGCGCCTCGCGCGACGGTGTAACAACGAAGTGTTGCAATGGAGTGTATCTGTCAGCCGGATCCACTTCCGAACGAAACTGTTCTCTGAAGACGCCGTCATGTCATTGAACGTCCTTTCCCCCTGTGAGGCAGATCCCTTCTTAATGCGAATGGGTCGGCAGCTCGTCATGATCATGAGCGCTGACCTCATGGTGGCGCTCTCCTGAAGCGCTGAAGGGATCAACATGAATCGTGGCATCGGCTAGATGATGCAGGTGATGCAGCAGTTGGTGGCGCACTTCTTTGGCGATGTCATGACCTTGTTCGACGGTTAGATCGGAAGCGACGGCGATATTAACCTCTGTCAGGAGCCGATGTCCGATCCATCGGACCCGTACCTCGGCGATGTTCTCGACGCCGGGAACATGGTTCGCGGCCTGTCTGATTTCCTCAACGATCTCAGGATCCACGCCGTCGAGGAGTCGCGTGAACAGCGATTTGCCGGACTCCCACCCCGTTTTGAAGATGATCAGCATAATCAGAAGGCCAATGAGTGGGTCGGCTAGGGGAAAACCGAACCACACGCCTAGTGCCCCGGCGAGGACGCCTAAACTTCCCAGTCCGTCCATCCTGGCATGATAACCTTCTGCAACGAGGGCTGCGCTGCCGATCTCTCTCCCGACTTTGATACGGAACATGGCCACGGCTTCATTGCCAAGAAAGCCCACCACGGATGCCACAATCACCGCCCACAGATGCTCAACATGGTGTGGAGTAAAGAATCGCAAAAGGGATACGTACCCGATGGCGACTCCGCTGATGAAGATTGCCAGGACGACCACGATTCCCGCTGCATCTTCCAGCCGTCCATACCCGTACGTGAATCGGTTCGTGGATTTCTTGTGGACAAAGATAAAGGCAATCCAGAGAGGAATGGCGATTGCCGCATCGCCGAAGTTATGAATGGTGTCCGCAAGCAGCGCGACGCTGTTGGAAATCAGCACAATGCACAATTGGAAGAGAGCGGTCGCCAGTAACCCCCATAGAGACCACTTGAGTGCCCAAATCCCTCGTTGGGTGCTAAGGAACGCTGAATCGAGCGTTCCATGGATATGGTCATGCCGATGGCCGGTGAGACTGTCGCCTTGCGGCTGATGTCGATGCTGATCGGTCATGTCACCGCCACGTCACTTCTTCCCAGCAAAGATGGACAAAGGTCTCAAAGGGAGGAAAGTTGTTTGTGTTCTGTTCCTTGGACCGAACCCAGAGATCGATCTCCATCCCGGCTGGATCGGTCTCGCCGCCGGGCAAGGTACGTTTGACCGGGTAGCGGACCTCATGGGTCTTGGGATCGCGAGAGCGCTCCATCACCATGAAGTGGGCGTCATAGTCCTTGTAGAGCACCTGGTCATCCTTATATATCGTCGCGGTGCCCCAACCACCCAGGTATAGCCAGGTTTTCGGATACAGCGGATCGCCGTTGTTGGAGTCCCCATGTTCATAGATTCTGGTGGCAATACCTCCATCCTGGAACGGCGCTTTCGCGGCGAACCGATCGAAGACAATGCGATACCGGTCAGCTCCCTCGGTGAACTCGGCCACTACTCGTCCCCTGTTGGTCAGTTCATTGACTTCGATCTCAATCGTCCCCTTCACCGCAGTCAGGTGTTTGCCTGCATAGTCGAGGTGGTCCCACGGGGCAGCATCACGCATGCTACCGATCAGAGTGGCCCGATCACCCGTGAGGTGGAATTCGCCGCTGTAATGGGGATGCTTCAGCGGCCTTAAAAATCCTGGTGCCTTCATCTCCCTTGGGAGTTCCAAACTTGCCTTCTTCGGCATGGCCAGGAGAGACAAGAAGCCCTCCCGCCATCGTCAGCAGAACAGCGGCAATGAAGTTCGCGAGACGTATCATCCTGCACCTCTTGTTGGATAACAGCCAATTCTAAAGTCAAAAAAGTCGATGATCATCGTAACACAATGGTATGCCTGCCTCCTGACTCATCTCTGGCGATGGCCGTGATCGGGAAATTGTCTTCAATGGCGGCGCAATAGGGAGCAAGCCATGCGTCGGCACGTCAAGCAGTTAGAGCGCTTGGGCTATCGAGGCATCTGCGAATCAGCCGCCCAAAAGACAGAGGCGGCATTTTAAAAGCAGGTTCTAGACGGAGCTGGAGCGGAGACATGATGCGCGTGGAGCAGGAGCTTCTGTCGATTGGGCACGCCGACCTTGTCGAAAATGTTCGTCATATGATGCCGGACCGTACTGTCACAAATCGATAACTGATAGGCGATGTCTTTGTTCGAGAGTCCCTGTCCCACCAACCGGATAATCTCGCGTTCTCGCTCGGTCAAGGCCTCTGGCCAAGCCGGCAGCTGTGGGTCGGACTCGACCTTTTTCGTGAAGGTGGTTGCGAGGCCTATGCACCCAGCGCCATCCCGTTTCAGGGGAGCAGGGGGTTTCGCGGAAGTATGCAGTGCCTCAATCATGGCGAGCACGGCTGCGGGAGGTTGGACGTTTAGGATGATGCCGTCGACCCCGGAGGCAAATGCCTCGCTCGCACGGTCCTTGTCCTCGAGTCCGCACAACAACACGATCTTACTAACCGGGGCGGAGCCCCGAATCTGTACGATAGTGCCGAGAGCATCGCGCTCGGTCTCCAGATCCAAGATGAACACGTCGGGCCGGCACATGGCGAGGAGCTGGTCAGGAGTCCTCCCCTGGTGCGAATGCACAATCATCGGGACGGTCGTACTGCTCTCGAGAATTTTCTGCAAGCCCAACCACACGAGACACTGACTGCTCAAAATCGTGATCGTGAGGGTGGGCAACGCGGCGCTGGACATACTGCCTCCCATGAATAGGGCCTCTTGCCAATTGATGACACGAAGTTCTGGTAAAGATAGTCGGACTGTTGATCTGTTTCATAACCGCGGTGGGAATACAACTGTTGCGAATGAAGGTATGGTTGCGAGCTTGTAACAAATGCGTTAAATCGGTTGCGATTCAGTTACGGTGCATGGGGAAAGATGATGCTCTCGAGAACTTTTCCTCCATCTCATTCATATAGTATTGAATGAACCGCATTTCTTCGTCAGAGAGCGGAGCATCAAACGAGTGACTGGAAAGAAGACGTTCACAACTGCGGCCATAGTCTTGAACGACTTGTCGAATGGACAACATCAAATACTCCTTTTCAAGCACATGTACGGTTACAGCCCGGTTACAAAACGTTGCCGATGTTCTGGTTGATCGGACCACGAACTGTCCGTTCCCCTCCATTTCATGGCGGGCTGAAGATGCCTTGGTGGACGGTCCAACATCCTGCTACACATCTTGCTTGAGTACGTGTTGTTCGGCCGCCAACCAGTCTTCAAGGGCGCGGCCATCTTCTCGGCCATGCTCCTCATACAGAGCGTAGGCGCGTTCTGAGATGATCGCATGGAAGTCGTGGGAATTTTCAACCGGCTGGTTGGTAACGGCCTTCCCGTTGCTCCGTGATTCGGCTCCTGTGTCACGTTGTGTGGAGCGTGGGACTGCCTGAGTTTTCTTGGGCATGACGAGTTCTCCTCCTATTTATGACTAACGCTTCATATTGCGTTTCCTCTACCGGAAGCCGACGATCTCACCAGCTTATGCCGCTGCCGCACTCAGTTCTGACTGAAGCACCTCGTCGATGTGCGACATTTCCACCGGCTTGACCAGCAAACGGCGAACTCCTTGGCGAGACACAACTTGCGTCAGGTCCTCGCTGATTTGATCCGCCATCATAATCACCGGCACGGATGGACCAATGGTCTGGAGCAGAAAGAGTATCTCAACCATGTCGACATGGGACGCGGGCGCAGGACAGCCGAGGCCGATAAAGACCACCTGCGGCCTGAAACCGGCCAACCCATCGATCGCGGCATTAACTGTACTGACGAATGCCGGGTGATAGCCGCGAGTTGCGAGCCAATCGGCAAGCTTCAACCCAAGTTCCAAGTCCTGTTCTACAATCATCACCCTGGTTCTCTCCCCGTTCTGTCGGCTCGTCATCATCAGATCTCCTTTCACTTCTGCCTTAGCCTCATACCGCCGCACGGTTCACGCGGCGGCACCGTATCGGATCACTTGAGATAGTACCGCTTGGCACTTCTCGGTCTTGCGAAGACTCAGGAATGGGCGGTATCGGCCCGATGAACAATCACATAGCCGACGCCGCGCATGCGGCTGATCGAGAGGGTTCCTTGCCGGCTGAGCCGATCCACCGACGAAAACACTTGCACCCAGGAATAGGTCGGTAACCGGCTAACCAACTCATCGAAGGTACAGGTCCCAACGCTGGTGATTTCTCGGCAAATGACTGAGTCAACAATGGGGATAGCCGCTTCTGCCATACATTCTCCTTTGGTGAGGAGAGAACAACTGTTGCGCAACGTGTATGGCTGAATGTGTAACCGAGTTCTATGAGGAACCCTATCGACAAAAGCTGGATTTTCTTGTCGATCGACAGCTACGGCACTGTCGTGGTTCGTACGACAGAGGCGAGAGGAAGTGCTGAGCCGAGATGCTGAGTGTTCAGCGCAGAAGCCGGAGAGGGCAGAGGTCAGGGACCGAAGGGTGGCAGGACTGTACGCGCATATCCCGTTTCAACTTATTCTCAGCACTCAATACTCAGTACTTTTACTCCTCGAGTCCCTGCTGTAGCACGTATCGGGTGAGCTCCGAGTTGGTTTTCATGCGCATCTTTTCGAGAATCCTCGCGCGGTAGGTGCTGATCGTCGAGACGCTCAGGTTCATTTTCCCGGCAATCTCACCGACGGTTTGTCCCGAGCCAATGAGACGCAGTACATGGTATTCCCGATCTGAAAGCAATTCGTGAGGCTCCTTGTCGGAGCCGGGCTTGACGGTGACGACGAGGGCCTCCGCCAGCGAAGGGCTCACATATTTGCCTCCACCGCGCACCTTCGTAATCGCCTTGACCAGCTCCTCCGGCGCGCTGGATTTGGTGAGATACCCATCGGCCCCGGCTTTGAACATCCGGATCGCATACTGCTCCTCCGGATGCATACTGAGGATCAACACCGGCAATTTGGGGAGCTCCTGTTTCACTTGTTTCAGCGCGTCCAAGCCGTTCATGCCCGGCATGCTGATATCCAACACGGTCACATCCCATGGCTTCCGCCTCAGTAGCTCCAGCATTTCATGGGCGTTCCCGGCTTCGCCGATTTTTGCGCCTTGAAACCCCTCGTTTACGAGGTCCTTCACTCCTCTGCGGAAGAGAGGAGAATCATCGACCACCAAAACTTTCAACATGGCTGCCTCTTATGATTCAGGCTGTCCCCCGCCGACAGACAAGCACAGAGTGACGGTCGTGCCCTTGTCGGAATCACCCTCAATCGTCACGGTTCCTCCACATTGAGCGGCGCGCTCCTGCATCCCCGTCAATCCCAGCGACTGGCGGTCCGAGGCCTTCGTATCGAGAATCCCGATACCGTTGTCTGCTACCACGAGTTGTAGCGAGTCCGGTTGCGATGTGACCGTGATCGTGACGGCTGTAGCCTGCGCATGTCTCGCCGTATTGGTGAGGGCTTCCTGGCAGATGCGGAAGACTGCCGTGGCCCGATCCGGCGCTATCGCGATATCGTCTGCATTGGTCACACAGGTGCAGGAAATACCGGTGCGCTTCTGAAAATCACGGCCCTGCCACTCAATGGCAGCGACCAATCCCAGGTCGTCCAAGAGTGCCGGCCGTAACTGCGTCACCAACCGCTGCAGCGACGCAATCGTGCTATCCACTTGTCCGACCATCGAGCGAACCCTGTCGTTCAGCTTGGCGCGCAGGTCGGCGCGAACACGATTCCCGATGATCGACATCACACGAGAGAGGTCGATTTTCAAACATGTCAGTTTGACACCCAGTTCATCGTGCAACTCGCGGGCGATGCGAGCACGTTCTTCTTCCTGCACCGTGGCAAGTCGTCCACTTAACGCGCGGACATGATCGAGCGTGGCGCGCAATCGTCCTTCCGCGCGTTTGCGCTCCGTAATGTCTTCCACCGTTCCTTCGTACCCGACAACCGTCCCGGTCTGATCGCGCAGTGTCCGCGCGCTTTCTGAAATCCACATAAAGCTGCCGTCCTTTCGGTACACCAGCGCCTCGAAGCCGGTCACCTCTTTCTGTGCCTGCATCACACGAAGAAACTCATTGCGCCGACCGGGGTCCACATACAGCTGACTGGCGATGTCCGTGATCGTCGCGATCATGTCGTTCGGCGAGTCATACCCATACATGCGCGCGAGCGCCGGATTCACAGCGACATACTTCCCGTCGAGGGTGGTTTGAAAGATCCCGCCCACGGCCTTTTCAAAAATGCTGTGATACCGCGCTTCGCTTTCGCGCAAGGCTTCCTCCGCCTGGCTGCGCTCGATCGCGATGCCGGCCAGTTGTGCTGCCCGTTCAATCAGTTGCCGGTCATGAGCGCCGGGATTGTGGGGCCGACGATAATACATCGCGATCGTGCCGAGCAACCGGCCCTGGCTGGAGAGAATCGGCGTCGAGTGACAGGCGCCCAATCCGTGGGTGGTCGCCAAGTCCTTGAAGTCAGCCCAGCGTGAGTCGGCGGCAATATCGGTGACGAACACCGGCTTGCGCTCGAACGCCGCCGTTCCGCACGACCCGGTAGACGGCCCGATGACAATGCCGTGGATGGCTTCGTTGTAGGCCGGCGGCAAACTCGACGCCGCGCCGTGCAATAAGCATTGTCCTTTCTCATCGGCCAACAGTACCGAGCAAAGCATGCCGTCGGTGGACTGCGCTTCGGTCTCGCGCATCAACGTGTCGAGCACTTCGGGCATCGCCGCTCCAGTCACAATCAGTTCGAGGACTTTCTTCTCCGCCGCCAGGAGTATCTCGGCCCGTTTGCGCTCGGTGATGTTGGTGAAGACGATGGCGACGCGGCGGCTCGTCTTGTCGCCCACGCGTGAGGCATGGACGTTGAACCAGCGGTTCATCGGCTCGGCGAAGTGCTCGAAGCGCACGGGTTCCCCTGTCAACGCCACGCGTCCGTAGATCTCGACCCAAAACTCTTCGAGGCCAGGGACGAGTTCGCGCGCCGTTCTGCCGATGGCATTGCGGAGTCCGGTCAGTTGCTCGAACATCGGATTGATTTCGAGGAAGAGGTAGTCGTGCGGCTTGCCCTGTTCGTCGAGCAGCATTTCAACGACGCAGAAGCCTTCGTCGATCGAAGTGAAGACCGTGCGGTACTTCTCTTCCGACTCGCGTAACGCGACTTCGGCCCGCTTCCGCTCAGTGATATCGAGCACCGAACCGATATACCCCAGAAACTCGCTGTTCGGCCCGAAACGAGGACGTCCCGCATCGATGGCCCAGCGATATTCGCCGTCGTGCCGCAGGCGATAGTCGAGGGTAAACGGGCGGCGCTTTTCATTGGCGTCCTGAAACATGCGCCCAGCCCGCTCGCAATCGTCGGGATGGATCGCATCAAGCCAGCAGAACCCGCCCTTCCCGAGTCCTTCCTCCTCCGTCTGTCCGGTGAATTCGTACCACCCGCGCGAAATGAATGAGGCAGAGCCGTCCGGTTCGGTGACCCACAGCATGGCCGGAGCGGTATCGGCCAAATTGCGGAAGCGGGCTTCGCTCTTGCGCAGTTCTTCGGCGGCTCGATCTTGGGCGATCGCTTCTTCGCCGCCGCCCGACTCGCGCTGAAGTCGCTTCTGACCAGAGCCTTCCTCTCTCATCTCTCTACTCTTCATGTATCGCTCCCCTAGTGGGTGGTGGACACCCATTTGTCATGTTGTCATGGCATCCTGAGCGCCAACAAGCTTCACAACGCACGTACTATTTTACAGGTGCAAAAGGCCCATTCCATCACAGCCATTTGGATCTAAGAATGCCATGCGGAGAGAAGAAAATATAAGGGGTACTACTAGAGCATGTTGGGAACGTTTTCTAAAGACTTCAGCTCGATCATGTTGCTTCATCCAAGGAGGTGAGGGGTAAGCCGGAAACGCATAGACGATTGGCCTGAATGCTCACGACGTGTAGAATGCCGTCGTCTCTTATCCAATAGTAAGGAATGGGAAAAGTGCGTATGAGAAGTTTGTCACGTGGCGAAAAAAGTGAGGCGCATTGGTGAACAACAGCAGGCTCATGATGGAGATCGTTATCTGGGGAATCGTGAGTGGTCTAACGGTTCCGGTTTCGGCGGCGCCGAGCGCCCAGCAGATTCCTACGGCGAATGGCCACGATTTGCAGAGCCAAGTCAAGGGTACCGCGAACAAGGTTATCCCTGCTGTGGTGAGCATCGCGTCAACGGTGATGGTTCGCGATCAGGCCTTCAGCGACGAAGCCTTGCCGTTCGGTCTGTTCAAAGAGCCACCGGCCCGCCGGCAATATGGACAGGGTTCCGGAGTGATTGTCACGCCGGACGGCTACATCATCACCAATAACCATGTGGTGGCCGATGCCGTCGATGTGGAAGTGATCTTGGCGGATCGCCGGCAATACAAAGGGAAGGTCGTCGCCACCGATCCAAAAACCGACGTGGCGGTCGTGAAGATCCATGCGTCAAATCTTCCAACTGCGCTATGGGGGGATTCGAGCCATCTGGCCGTCGGCGATTTCGTGCTTGCGATCGGGAATCCGCTGGGATTGAGCCGCACCGTCACGTTCGGCATCGTGAGCGCGGTCGGTCGCGCGGATGTCGGAGTGGCGGACTTCGAGGACTTCATCCAGACGGATGCGCCGATCAACCCAGGGAATTCAGGCGGAGCGCTGGTCAACATCCAAGGCGAGCTGATCGGGATCAATACGGCCATCGCGAGTCCGACCGGCGGAAGCGTGGGTGTCGGGTTCGCGATTCCCAGCAACATGGCCCGTGCCGCCATGCAGAGCCTCCTTAAGACCGGCCGTGTGGTGCGGGGATTCCTAGGAGCCTCGACCCAAGACGTCAGCCCTCCACTGGGGAAGATTTTTCGTTTGCCGGATGTCAAGGGCGCGATCGTGACCGATGTGCAATCCAAGGGGTCGGCGGAACGAGCCGGTTTGAAACGAGGCGATGTCGTGGTGCGCTTCGACGGACGAGACGTCATGGATAGCGGCCAATTGAGGAATCTCGTGGCACAATCGCCGATCGACAGCAAACATCGCGTGGATCTCATTCGGGATGGGAAACAGTACCATGCCGATCTGGTCATTCAAGAAGCGCCGCGTGAGCGCACGAAGAAAAGTCAGATTGCCTCGTCGGCTGTCTCGACGGTCCATCCGCTGGCGGGCGTCGTCTTCGATGACGTCACTCCCCCTCTGGCACGCCAGATGGATTTGCCGGTGAATAACGGCGTCGTCGTGACCGATATTGAAGAAGGCAGCCTAGCCGAAACTTCCGGTTTACAGCCGGGTGACGTCGTGCTGGAAATGAATCGACAGCATGTAAACAGTTTTGCGATACTCCAACGTCTCGCCGATCCCCTCAAACCCACCGATCTTGCTCTGCTGCTCGTCAATCGCCAGGGCAACGTCATGTATATCCCGATTCAAGGAGAGTAGGGGTGTGTCGCCTGCCTCCAAGTCCGCCACCTGTTGCGTTCATCAAAAGTCGTAGCAGGTGCGGACGGTGATCGTGGCCTTCGACTATTTCGCCTGATATGATCCCGCCGGCAGAGCATCAATTCTTCAAAGCGTCTGGTCTACCTCGTGTCTTCCCAGGTCGTCATCCGTCCCCCCAACTGAGCCATCGTGTCCCACGACAATGCATCAAGAGGCATGTCTTCTGTAGGGTAGTAGCCTTCGACTATACGCGAAGCATCCTCATGGAAGAGAGGCCGGCTTCTCACTCTGTATCGAGACGATACGACGGGTCAAAAGGTTACAGATCTCCAGCCTATCCCAGCCTATCAGAGAGTTAGGATGTCGTCATCCGCTCCGATCATTGACAACCACATTGCGTGCAACCTTTCCGTACTTCGCTCCGTTCTAGAAGTAGCGCAATCAGGGGTTTCGATGGATCAATGACATGATCACCATGGGCACAGGGCGTGTCACGAGACCTCGCGAATCCGTTCCAGGATGCTTCGAAATAGTGGTTCCGCATGGCGAGTATGAACGGCCTGCTTTTTGCTTGTTTTCTTGACAGGGTGTCATTCGACGCAGGAAGGCTACCTCGCGTTGGCCACCGATCATGCAACGACGGTGGAGCTCGAAGAGGTTCTGGTGCATCCCAGTTATGAGCAAGTCCTTGAAGGCAGGACAACTGCTCTGGCACTACCTCCTCGACAGGGTTTCAGTGATGGTCGAGGTCCGAGCCTCCAACTTTTCAGCTCGGACCGAGTGCGGGGTGGAGGCTGCCCTCCCATTGCCTCTACCCCGGCCTCACATTGAGGTCTCTGGAATCGCTTCAAATGGAAGGAGAACACGATGATGGGATGGGATACGGCAAGCGCGTGTTAGTGGTTGACGATGAAGAGCAGGTCAGCCGCCTTCTGGTGGGGCAACTGAAGTTGCACGACTTTGAGGCGGTGGCGGTTGCGGATGGCGTACAGGCTTTGAGGGAACTCCACCAACGTCATTTCGATGCCGTGATCACCGACCTACTACATATGCCGTACCTTGATGGTCTTGACCTCCTCCGCCAATGTCACCTGATGTGGCCGCAGCTGCCTGTCATTCTCATGTCCGGTAATCGTCTCGGTATTGTCTGGCCGGCGATGACTCAGGGAGCCTTTGCCTGTCTATCCAAACCAGTCGATACCGAGAAGTTGATCCTTGTTCTTTCAGAGGCCGTCATGAACAGGGATGATCCTCGATCCAGTCAGATTAATATGCATTCTCACATGCTGGAAACCCAACGATGCTGGGCACTGTGAACGACAGATACTGAGTAAGCGGGGGGACTCATGGAAGATGAGGCTCGTTGATGAAAGGAGAGTCACCCATGCGTAGTATCGAATTGGTCACGATGAGTGTGTGGTTGAGTGCTTGCACAGCCACCCCGATGTTCCCGCCGGCGATTATGAAAAACGTCGACGCCAACACCTTTGACGTCAAGGCCTGGGAAGCCCAGGCCTATCATCCCTCAAGCGCCACCTTTGTCTCCCACAAAGTGGAGTTGGCCGGTGAGATCATACGAGTGATTCAGAAACCAAACGGTGTGGTCATTCTGGCCGAGGAGCAGCCCCTTGATACGCATCCAGTGTCTAGCCCGATGAAAGCCGAACAGGACGGCGCACCCTGGTTTGCGATCACTTTTAAGGGGGTTGTGGAGTCGAGTCTGTTGCAGGCCGGTAATCGGCTGATTGTGGTCGGCATGACGCAACGAGCCAGCTCGGAAATGCTCGGCGGCGCTCCACGAATGCTGCCACACCTGATGGCGCAATGCCTTCACATCTGGGACACCGAAGGGGTCAAGAACATGCATGTCTATTCCAGCGGTTTCTCCAGAGACTACCCTGCGGAAGAACGCACCTTCTGTCTTGGGGGTGGCAATGCGAGTTCCTCGCCCAGCGACAGCCAAGGCGACGTGGAGAGGGCCCCTGGAGGCTCGTGAAATAACGGCTAGAGCGTCGTTCGAGAATGGGGCATGGCTCTGTGTGCCGAGGTCGACATGAATGGCTCAAGATCAAGCATGTGACGTGCCGAGCCGATGAATACCTCACCTTATGTAGAGTCCCTTGATAATCAGCTGATCGCGCGATATCGGGAGATGCATCATGATCCCTGGATCGTTCACCTCGTGATCTGTACTCTCTACCCCGGCGCTCTTGCAGTATCCTCGCGCTAACAACTCGTTAGATCGGAAACAGCTGAACATCAAACGCCCGTTCGGTGAACCAGACGAGCGCGATGGCAATCACTGCCAGTGATCCGCCGGTAAGCACCAATCTCGGGTAGAACCAGGAGCGGCGAATCATGAAGGCAAGGGGCAAGAATGCGGCGACGATGGCGAGCTGGCCAATTTCTACTCCGACGTTGAAGCTGACCAGGCTCAGTAATAATGAATCGTGAGGCAGCCCAAGATCCGTGAGCACGGCGGCAAACCCGAATCCATGAATCAGACCGAATCCAAAGGCAATCAGCCATCGACGGCTCGTCATCGCGGGATACAAATTGCCAAGCCCTGCAAGCACCACTGAGGCGGCGATGGTTGATTCTACCAACCGAGACGGTAGCCGGACGACATCCAAGGCAGCCAGAGTCAATGTCAGAGAATGGGCTACAGTGAAAGCCGTGACGATGCTGAAGACGTTCCAGCACACTGATGAGAATTCACCCGCCGCTTGCCAGCGACCTTCTGCCAGGATTAAGACAGCAGGAAGCAACAGGACGAGCAAGAACAGGACATGGTCGAACCCCAGCCAGATGTGCCGGATGCCCTCGTGGATGAATTGCCTACTCTCGGCCCAGCGTGACCGTTCGGCGACCGAAAACTCCTGGACAGCGGATTCCCGGCTGAAAATGGCAGTATTGGTTTGTCCGCCTTGGGTCAGGCGCAAGAGTCCCTTATGTTGTGCATCGATATCGAACAGCAATCGGTAGTCCACGCGGAGTCGTCCAATAGGTCCGCCGCAATTGGAGTGGAAACGCAGAACCGAGTAGGCGCCATCTGTGTGATGGTCAATGAGCTGCTCCAGCATTTGGATCGTACAGCTTCGTGTACCGGCTGACAGCATGAGGCGAGACAATGCGTAAGTACCGATCTCGCCATGCGCATCACGGACTTCTCCCCAAGTGAGTTGGCCGTTGCCATCGCGATCCAATCCGATGGCATCGGCGAGGTCACGAAGGGCGATGTCCCACCGTCCCTCAACCTGATCGTGCTCAACGGATAGGGAGAGATAGCTGTCGCTGGGCTTGTGAGCCCAAGCGGGAAGGCTCAGCAGAAGCCAGGCGATGACGAGCAGGATGCTGAAAAAGGCCGCCAGCGGCGTTCTCGCATCGCTCAGAGGCTCGACGTACCGAAACGTACGCCTCGCCGCTTCGCTCGCTGCGGCCTTGCTGGACAGCCTTTTTGAGCATCCTGAAATCATTTTGATCTTCGTACCGAACGCCGAGTTCTTAGGACGCGGTGTCCTCAATCTGCTTCGCAAGTTGTCGCAGTCGAAGGTCTTCAACATGGCTGGCATTCAACCAATCGAGTACCGGCTGGGCCGCCGCTCGGTTCCCATCGGCGAGCGCGCATTCCAGGAGAATCCTGGCGTCCGCTGGTTCTCGCTGGACGTTCCAATTGGCCTGGGCTAACGGCAGCGCCCGTTGAGCGTCGCGCAATAAGGCCAACGTAAACCGTGCTTCTTCTCTGACATGGACGGTCGTTCCGCGTTCGCGGCTTGCGGCAAAGCGGGCTGCCAGTTCGGCTGTATGGCTCTGGAACGCAGGCAGCCTCAACGCCTGTTCAGCGAGGGCTAGACGCAAGAACAATCCATCGGCTCTCGTCTCAGATTGGAGAAGAGAGACGACGTCACGATAACGGCCTTGATCCAGTAGGAAATCTGCGTAGACACCCAGCAAGTATTGATCCTTGATGCCGACCTTGAAGGCTTCGGCAAAATACTCTTCAGCCTCTCGTATTGCTCCGGTGCGCACGGCTGTTTCAGCCAGGATGGTCGCAATCCAGATTCGCTCGCGCCCCGAGAAGGTCGGCGCAGAAAGAACCTGCCGGAGCAGCTCTTGGCTCTTTGCCGATTGACCGGTCACGCCGGCGATATCGCCCAAGCAACCAAGCAGCACGTGAGAAGCAGCCAATCGAGCGAGTCGCTGACAGGCTCGGCGCGCCTCGTCGTAGCGTGCCTGTACTTGCAGAATCGATGCTTTGGTGAGCCAAGCCTGGGTATTGGTCGGCTGGACCACCAATACCTGATCGAGGTCGGCTAGGGCTTCACTGAACTCATGGGCGTTCTGTCGGATTGTGGCTCGTAAGAGGAGCATTGCCGGTGGAGGAGTCACCTCGTTCCACCAAGTGGTGAGGACTGCCTGTGCTTGCCCAAGGAAACGGGGATCGCCTTCCGACCGGCCTTGTTCGATATAGCGAGTGGCCAGTTTCACGGCTGATTCGAGATGACGAGGGTTGTTTCGCAGATCGGCTCGTAGGTTTTCGATTTCGCGCGCCGCGGGATCAGTCACCTTGAAACTGAGCCGCTCAAGGACCTGGGCATCGTCCGTCGGACGATAGGGTTCGGGAAAAGCGATGCCGACCTGGCTCAGTGTGAACCATCCAAGGACAGCGAGCACAGTGAGAGAACGAAATCGAATCATCGGGCTACTCTCGTGAATAGATGATGGAAATGCGCATTCTGAATCGGCGCGGGTGCCGCTTTTTGTGCAGCACCCGCTTGATGATCGCTACGGCAGTGGTTCACCTGGATCGATATGCCGACGGTCTCGTCCATCGAACGGCGTGGGAAGGAACGGAAACACCGTGGCAATTCCGTTCGTCGTTTTGTTGGTGCCGATTGAACCGACGTTGAAATTCACGCCGTCTCCAAGAAACGGCACATCCTTGCTCGTCAGGATTCCGGCCACGACCCGCAAGGCCACATCGGTCACATCGTCGTTCGGACGCCGACCGTTGGGCCAGCCTGCTTTGTCGGGCGTGGGCTCGCCGTTCGCATTATGCGCGAGAGGGCCGAGTCGTTGCTGGTCGACAGGCCGAGTCGGTGGGACGTTCAGGTCGACTCGCAGGAGTTCAGCGAGTGCTTCTTGGGTTTTCCCTGAGCCGCACACGGGTGGACCCGGCGCATAGCGAAGCAATGCGTTCACCAGATCTTCGCGGTTCATCGTCGGGAAGCCGGTTCCGAACACCGTATTGAGCGCCGTGGCAAGCGCCGAATTGCAGTAGAATGGAACGAAGTCGTTCTCGTCCTCCGCATCGGTGGCATTCCACTTGTCCTTCATGTTCGTCGCGATGATCAACTCATTGACGAGTGGATTGCCCATGCGCGCCACTTGGACAAAGCGATGGCTGTTCTGGCGATTGCCGTTTCTTTTGATGACACTGACCTTCGGTCGGCTGGTGGTCGCATAGGCTCCGAGTACCTTGTTATTGTTCGGGCCCACCAATTCTTCGATGGGGATCTCCAACGCGATGGTGTTGACATTGAAGCCGCTGAATGTGTCGGCGTTGCCGGAGCCCGGCGCTCCGACGATGATGGAGCTGCTGGCATCGTCGGCAACGGACAGAATCGGCGAAATGTGCAGATTCAAGGTGTCGAACGTTCCGCCCAAGTCGATGTAGAAAGTCTCATCTCGCTGACCGGCGAAGACTCGTCCTCCGTTTTTCAGCGGATAGATTCCCTTGGCCGCTAACTGTTCATAGTTCGGTATGGTACGAGGGCCGACGTTCGACGGCACGGCGTACATGGGACCGCTGCCGATATCACGCGGCGATTGGCCATAGCGCTGCTCCGTGACCGTATACCACTGACGGAGGATCAATCCCTCAGAGCCATTTCCAGCGAGGGCCGTGATCGGCGGCAAGGCGACATAGGACAATGGAAACACATTTCCTGGCGGGCGGATCTCGGTTTTGAAGCGGATTTGATAGACGATGTTCCCCGCGATATTGTTCTTATTGTTGTCGATGTGGATTTCATAGAGCACGTCGTCGGCAAAATTGAAGTAGTTTGGTCCGGATCCCGGTTCTTGGGCTGGAATCACGTTCATAATCAAGACCGCTTTGTCGGGTTCCTCCCAGCTACGGAAGAAATAAAAGTCCGTGATATCCGCCGTCGGATCGTTCGCGATCAGTGGAGCTTCGCGATGGCTGGCAGCCAAGACTGGCGTGGCCATAAGCACCGCCAGTAGCGTCAACATGAGCGATCGAATTCGAGCGAACATGGGTTCCTCCTTGTGGATGGGGTGCATTACAGATCCTGTTTCGGCGCCGGATCGGGATCCGAGTCGGCTTGGCTTACCAGCGCCACCTCTTCCGAGGTCAGGTCATCTGATTGAGTCTCTCGCTGATCGTCCCCGATGGCGGATTGAGGACCCTGTCGATTCACCGCTGTGGGCGCTGGGCTTGGAGCAATGATGGGCGCACCATCGCTCCCGCTGCACCCGGACAGGACGCCGACAGCGAACATAAAACTCAGGGCTAAACAGGTAACTGATCTCATACGTCCCTCCTCTCAGACGCGCCATGGCTATACTCGGACATTAACCGCATCGATATCTGGGATGTTCCACGATGTCTTTCTCCCCCGGATCGACAACTCACATTTCGTTAGTTAAGCCGTTGTACTTAGTGCGGAAGAGCTATACTCCGTGACAGCTGGTTTTATTACTGGGAATCTCCCTAGGTTGAGGCTGTGAAAACCACCGGAACTGTTCTCCTCTACGAGGCATGTTGTGGTTTGGATTTCTTTCCTGTGAAACCTCCGAGGACCGTTTCACAGTGAGGTGATAAAGGGTTCAATCAAAATTCCGCAGTCACCTGTGTGCCTCTTCCAGTTTTGGACTGGATCCGCAACGTCCCGCCGAGTTTCTTGGTCCGAGCCTCCATATTGGCAAGCCCATGTCCCCGTGGTCGTCCATCCACCGTAGAAAATCCGATGCCATCGTCACGGATACTCACCCGAATTCTACGCCCGCTCGCGCTTATTGAAACGACGGCCTCGGTCGCGTGGGCATGGCGGGCACAGTTGCTAACGGCTTCCCGCACGATATTCAGGACTTCTCGCGCGACTTCGTTCGTCAACATGTCCATGGCGCTGCGCCGGAGGTCCAGCTTCATTTGCAGACGACCGGTTTGTTCATAGGTCGCGCGCAAAGCGACGAGCTCAGAAGACAAGTCGAATTCCTGGACGGTGCCGGATTCCAGCTCTCGCATCATCCCACGGACTTCATGAATCAGCTGATGAATCTCCCAAAGCGTCTTGTCGCCGGACTCTTTAGTCTCCACCGGTTGATTGCTCCCGACCTTCTGTGACGTCTCAATGTTGACGCCAATGGCATACAGCGATTGCAACAGGCAATGGAGGTCTTGCCCGATACGGGTGCGATCTTCCAGAAGCGTACTCAACCGGCTTTCAGTCGCTTTGATCGCGGTTGACCTCCTGAGGCGTTGTATCTTTTTTGAACGATGCTTCAATCAGTTATGACCCTTGGGACGGCTATACACTCAGCTTCGATGGTTTGTAACTATTGCCGCTGATGAACAATAAGTGCTCGAATCGAAGGGCTAAGAAAATTATCGACCTATTCTCCTCTACGAGGCATTGTGTGATTTGGATCTTTTTCGTGAAGGATTGGTTGCGGGGCTATGACCCTGGTGCTATAGTCCGCCCTCCTTCACGATCCGATCTCCTCCATTTGCTCGTATATCCTGATGGGGGAGACCGTGTATGTCAGTCATGGCATCGGAAGAGACGAAGTCGGCTCAGGACCAAGAGTGGGCGCAACTGATTGCCCTCACAGCACAAGGTGATCAGACGGCGCTCGCCACGTTGTACGATCGCACGAGCCCACAGGTCTTTGGGCTTGTCCTCAGAATTCTCAATAATCGCGAGGCTGCTGAAGAAGTCACCTTGGACGTTTACACGCAGGTGTGGCGTCAGGCCCATACCTATGACGAAGCACGTGGGGCGCCGGGGGCTTGGTTGATGACCTTGGCCCGTACAAGGGCGATCGACCGATTTCGCGCCGGGGCGGCCGAACATGGGCGCATCGAATCGTTGGATGCCGTTGAACTATTTGTCAGCGCCGACGACACGCCGGAGCAGGATGTCGAAGGCCAAGAGCGTCGGCGGTATGTACAACAGGCGTTGGCGGTCCTAACGCCTGAACAGCGGCAAGCGATCGCACTGGCCTATTTCTATGGCTTAAGCCAAAGTGAAATCGCGGAAAAACTGCAACTGCCCCTCGGTACGGTGAAGACGAGAATCAGATTGGGCATGATGAAGTTGCGCGAAACGCTCGCGCCTTATGAGGCGGGCTTAACGTCGTGACCGAGCTCAAACTGCCGGAAGAATTGGAAGAACAGGCGATTCTCCATGCCCTCGGGATATTGGAGCCGGACGATCGCCGGGCATTTATGGTGAGACTACAAGGAGAATCCGATCTCTTGCGTCAAGCCGTGACGGTGTATCAAGCGACAACGGATGCCTTGGCCGCAGTCGTGGCCCCCGTGACGCCTTCCGCGACTCTTCGTGAGCGGTTCCTCAGCCAAATCGCGTTGGAAGCAAGTCGAGAAACCGAACAGTTTGAGCTCGCCGCTAATACATTGGCCTCGGCGTCCCTTCCCGTAAAACCTCGCGATGCTGTGCGTGAACGGCTCCTCTCCCGAATCGAAAGACATTCGGATGTCCGACGTGATGTCACTGACTCCGTGCCTGTTCTAGGTGAAACAGCTGTTCCGATGGGTGAGGTGCAAGTAAGTGGCAGCGACCGTCGTTTTCCTGAAAACACCGGTTCTCTTTCCGATTGGCTGCGATCCTGGTGGACAGCCTTTTCAAACTTCCTGCGGACTCTTGTGATTCGTTCCGTGACCTCGGAGCGAGTCAGGCATTGGAAGGCCAAGATCGCACTTCAGCAGCCGATGAAGGGGCTTACCTTCATCAGGGAGTCGGAAGGAACCTGGCGGGGAATCGCTCCGGGCGTGATGGCCAAGTTGCTCTCCTTTGATCCGATTTCCCGAAGAACCACGACAGTCCTCCGTTTTGCACCGGGAACCAACTACGCCCCGCATCGTCATACCACAGTGGAAGAGCTCTATGTCCTCGAAGGCGGATGCAATATCGCCGGCCGTGAGATGACGGTTGGAGACTATCATCGTGCCGAAGCCGGGACCGTGCATTATGATACGTCGACGGACGAAGGGTGTCTGCTGCTCGTGATCTCTTCCCCACAAAACGAGATGTTGCGATAGGTATTCGCAGGGTTCAGTTTCTTCATGTCCTCGTGAATCCAATCATCGTCGAATTGCCGTAAGACAATCAGTGTGAGCATCAATGATTGATTTTTGAAAAGTGCTGTGCTACTAAACTTAAATTCGTGACACCAGTAAAAGGATAAAGGGTATGAACAAGGGTATGACCAAGTTGGTGCGCTTCGGGGTGTCCCTCGATCACCATCTGTTGGATGCATTCGACCGCCATATCGAACGGCGGAAATACACCAACCGATCGGAAGCGTTGCGCGATCTCATCCGCAATAACTTGGTCAGCCAGGAGTGGGATGAGAATAAAGAAACGGTCGGCACGATCACGTTCGTATATGACCATCATGTGCGGGACCTGACCAGTAAATTGACAGATATTCAACACGACTACCATGAGCAGATTTTGTCGGGCATGCATGTGCATCTCGATCATGACCATTGTCTTGAGGTGTTGGTCGTGAAGGGGAAGGGCTCTGAAATAAGAAAAGTGGCCGATGCTCTTGTGAGTGTGAAAGGCGTCAAGCACGGCAAACTGACCATGACCACCACCGGCAGAGGATTGGTCTAAAGGCATGCGCGTGTGTGTCATTGACGGGCGTGGTGGAGGCTTGGGCTCGCGGCTGGTGTCGGGGCTGCGGGAAACCTTGCATCTCGATTGCCAGATTATGGCGTTAGGAACCAACGTCGCTGCAGCTAAGGCGATGAGGGATGCCGGGGCTGAACAAGTTGCTTCAGGAGCCGAGGCGATCTCCAAGCTGGTGCCGACGGCCGATGTCATTGTGGCCTCGTTGAACATGGTGCTGCCCGGCGCCATGTTGGGCGAAGTCACTCCTGAAGTCGCTAAAACGATTCTTGAGGCGAAGGCCAAGAAGGTGCTGTTGCCGCTGAATCGAGTTCGGGTAGAAATCGTAGGGACTGAAGGCCGTACGATGGATACGTTGATCGGCGAGTGCCTCTCACGGGTCCGTGTTGCCCTACAAGCAATCTGCCAAGCATAACGCCATTCCCATTTCGGTCTGAGCTGCGAGGTCACGAGGGTCTGCGCCGGTCGATGAGTCGACCGTGGAGAGATCATCGTGGGCGTCTCATCCGTCCACAGCATTCATGATGAGGAATTGCGGACATGACACGCGCCATGACATTCGTGCTGGCACTTGTGATCGCGCTTAGTCTTTGGAGAACGGCCCTCGCTCATGATCCTGACGAGCCTGAACTGGAAGTGCCGGAAGTCGCTGTCATCGGTGAAAAGCCGGTGGCTGCCTCTTCTCAGCTATTCATTCCAGACAGAGAAATCGTCCTGCAGCCTCATGGCAGGCCGGCCCAAATCCTTCGCTTGATCCCCGGTATGGTGGCGGTCGAGCATTCCGGCGGAGCGGGAAAGGCGGATCAATACTTTCTTCGCGGATTCGATGCCGATCATGGAACGGATGTCGCATTCTTCACGGACGGCATGCCCATCAACCTGCGGACACACGCGCATGGGCAAGGGTATGCCGACCTGAACTTCATCATTCCTGAAACCATTGAGGGTGTTGAGGCCGTCAAAGGCGCTTATCTGCCGGAGATCGGCGATTTTGCAACGGCAGGATCCATAAATTTCAAGACCAGGCAAGTGGTTCAAGAAGGCATCGCGCAAGCGACCGGTGGTCAGTTTGATACGCAGCGGTATCTCTTGATGTTCTCGCCTACCAAAGACAGAGTCCGCACCTTGGTCGCCATGGAAAACTATTACACTAACGGTCCGTTTGAGCACGAGAATCGGTACTTGCGCACCAATCTACTAGGAAGGCTCACGACCAGCTTTACAGGAAGGGACGAATTCAGTGTGAAAGGGACCTTTAACAAATCCAAATGGAACGGCTCGGGAGAAATCCCGCTGCGTGCGGTGGAAGAGGGAATCATAGATCGTTTTGGGTCGATCGATCCAACGGAAGGGGGATCGACGCTCCGGGCAACCGGCGTCATGAACTATCACTATGATACGACGACCAACGGTCAGTTCTTTGCCAACGCGTACGGGCAGTATTATCGACTGGATCTTTTTACGGATTTTACGTTTTTTTTGAACAACCCAGTGAATGGCGATGGGATTCAGCAATCCGATCGACGGGTCATGTACGGCGGCGATGTCGGGTACAAGCAACGTTGGGAGATTTTTGGAGTTCCGACCATTGGGACGGTCGGAGTGCAGGCGAGAGTGGATGACATCCATCCAAGGCTGGGGACACAAACGAAAAGGGCTTCGACCGGCACGACGACGTACAGCGACGTGCTCGAGGCCTCTTACGCGCCGTTCATCAAGGGCGAGGCGCAGCCGGCTTCATGGATTCGGTTTGTGGGCGGGTTACGGTGGGAAACGTTTACGTTCAATGTGCGTAATCTGTGCGTAACCTGTACCTTGCGACCGGAGGGACATACCAGTTCTGGAATTCTCTTGCCTAAGATGAGTATGATCCTGGGGCCTTGGGCCAACACAGAATTCTTCGTCAATTATGGAGAAGGTTTCCACAGCAACGATGCACGATCTGCCGTGCAGGTAGGGGGTGTCCCGTTTGCTCGGTCGAGAAACTATGAGGTCGGCATTCGATCGAAACCATGGGGACCCGAGGGTCTCGAACTCGTCGTGACGGCCTGGCGCATCGATCTTCAATCTGAACTGGTATTTGTGGGCGATGAAGGGACGACAGAGATTCGCGGCCCAAGCAGGCGGCAAGGATTTGAAGTGGCCGCGCGCGGTCAAGTCTGGGGACCCTTGTATGTCAATGGAAGCTTCACCTGGACGCAGGCTAAGTTTCGTAACGGCGATGCGATCCCCTTGGCGCCGGAATTCACGGCCTACGGAGCGGCGATCCTGAGATGGCCCGAAGGAATGACGTCTCAGCTGCAAGCAACTTATCTCGGAGTTCGACCCCTCACCGAGGATCGGAGCATCAAGTCGCCTTCGTGGATCGTCTTTGATTGGACTCAGCGGTATCAGTTGCCGGTCAAGTTGCCGCATGGCCGTCTGGAAGCATTTTATTTCATTCAGAATCTCTTCAACACGGACTGGCAGCAAGCGATATTTGCGTTCGAATCTCGATTGAAAACCGAGCCGGTCGGAGTGACCGGTATTCATTTTGTGCCGGGCAATCCGCGCACCTTTATGGGAGGTGTGGCATGGCATTTTTAAAGAGACGATCAGGGTATACTGTTGTTTTGGTGAAGAGTAGATACGGGCGGGGGGGGGATGGCTGTAATAACCGATGACAGTTTCCAAAGCAAGGAGTCTCATATGAAACCGACTTCCATTTCCCAATTCATTGACCATCAGTATCGTCATTTCAATGCCGCGGCGATGAAAGACGCAGCGCATGCTTACAGGGCTCACTTGGACCAGGGTGGGAAAATGCTGGTGACTCTGGGTGGCGCGATGAGCACAGGTGAACTGGGTCTGTCGTTGGCGGAAATGATTCGCAGGGATAAGGTTCATGCCATTTGCTGCACCGGCGCAAATCTAGAGGAAGACCTCTTTAACCTTGTCGCGCAAAAGCATTACGTGCGTATTCCGTCGTATCGTGAATTGACCGTTCAGGATGAACGGGCTTTGCTCGACCGACACTTGAATCGTGTGACCGACACATGTATTCCGGAAGCCGAGGCGATGCGCCGTATTGAAGCCGCCGTCGCCTCCGAATGGGTGGCGGCCGACCGCGGCGGCGTTCGAGAGTTCCCTCATGAGTTTCTGTACCGGCTCTTGCGGGATGGGAAGCTCAAAGAATACTACCAAATTGATCCTGACGACAGTTGGATGTACGCGGCGGCGGAGCGGGATCTTCCGGTGTTTGTTCCGGGATGGGAGGATTCCACACTGGGGAATATGTATGCGGCGCACTGTCTGACGGGAACGATCAAGAACGTTCACACGGTGCGAACCGGCGTTGAATATATGATGCGCTTGGCCGAATGGTATCCGAGGGTCACGGAAGCGAATTCGCTCGGATTTTTTCAGATCGGAGGCGGGATTGCCGGCGATTTCCCCATTTGTGTCGTTCCCATGCTGAGTCAGGACCTTCGAAAAGCGCAGGTCCCCTTCTGGGGATACTTTTGTCAAATCAGCGATTCGACCACCAGTTACGGATCGTATTCCGGGGCCGTCCCGAACGAAAAAATTACGTGGGGGAAATTGGGTGTGGAGACGCCGAAATTCATTATTGAATCCGACGCCTCGATCGTTGTGCCGTTGATCTTCGCGTATGTCCTCGAATGGTAGAGAATTGAAAAAACTGGAATGGCTGACAATATCCTCTCCAAGAGATACTTCAACCGTCCCACGCTGACCGTTGCTCGGTCATTAGTCGGCAAGTATCTGGTGCGTGAGAATGGAAATGGGACGATCGTCGGCAGGATCGTTGAGGTAGAAGCCTATGTCGGTCCCGAGGACAAAGCTTGTCATGCCTCGAAAGGAAGGACGGCCAGGACAGAGGTTCTCTTTGGACCTCCAGGAATGGCGTATGTCTACCTCATTTACGGCATGTACCACCTGTTGAATGTGGTGACGGAGCGGATGGAGTTTCCCGCAGCGGTGCTCATTCGAGCGATTGAAGTCGACGGTGAGTTGATTGACGGTCCCGGAAAGCTCTGCCGCGCATTAGAGATCGATCGGTCATTGAATCGACTTGACATGACACATGGACGATCCCTCTGGTTCGAAGATCGAGGCGTACGAGTGCCCAGCAAGCAAGTCGGTACATTCCCGAGAATCGGCGTGGACTATGCGGGGCTATGGGCGCAAAAACTCTGGCGGTTTCGTTTGTGCAGGGATCGCAAAGAGATACCCTTTGTTGGGTAAGAAAAAGAAACGGGACGGCTGATCGGGGGAAACCTTGGAAAGATTTCCCCTCCTCATTGTGGAAGAAGCTAGTCGATCTGGCGATCGCCGGTGATCTTGGTCGCAGAAGTGACCGGCGGCGCAATTTGGATCTGAGGCCCCTCTACGTTTGGAAGCCTTCCGGCACCTTGCCCTTCCGTGATTCGTGCATTGTCGGTCTTTATCAGCTTCTGTTCGACGCTGTGGATGAACTCCGCCGACTTCAGCAACGTGGAAGCCCCGTGCGCGTCTTTTTGGCCGGGATCATTCGCCGTCGGTTGGCCGTTCACGGGACTGCCATCATTCTTCATGGGGTAGCCGTCATGTTTCGGCAGCAGCGCCGGGTTGGCCGACGCCACCGAGCATGCAAGCAAGATCGAGGAGACTGTCGCGACTGCACCGGTAAGAAGTTTCATACGCATTCTCCCTTTTGAGCTGTGACGATGGATGAAAATCAAGCGTTCAGAGCATTCCATTCGGATGATTCTGTCTGAGGTCTGAATCATAACGATGGAGGGTCCTTCTGTCAAATAGGGAGGATAGGGCGGACGTTATCGATTGATCCCCGTCGTCTCGTGACGAGCGGCAGATCAAGCAAGGGGCGAGGATGAGATAAAAATGAATATATCAGTTCGGTCGCCGTGGTGGGTGGCGCCGGCCAGGGCGACGGTGCCGAAATGCCGGCCCCCGGCTGATGCCTGGGAGACGAATGGTGACGGTGGTGCCTTCACCGACGGCACTACCGATCGCAATGGTTCCCCCGTGTTCCTCGACGATTTTCTTCACGCTGGAGAGACCCAGTCCGGTCCCCGAGCGCTTGGTGGTGAAAAAGGGCTCGAAGACTTTGTCGACGATTTCAGCCGGGATGGGGACTCCATCGTTCTTAATGAGAATTTGAACGTCGAACCCTCGCCCGGCGCGATGTTGCGTCACTTGGATGTGGAGATGGCCGCCGGGAGACATGGCCTCGCACGCGTTTCGGAAGATGCTCAAGAACGTCTGTTGGAGTTTGGCCTCATCGCCGCGCACCGGCGCGATGACATTGGCGTAGTCTTTGGTGACTTGAATACGGGTGGCTTCCAGATCGGTTCCGACCACTACGAGAGCGCTCTCAAGCACCTCCGGAATACGGCAGAGATGGCGATTCAGTTCCAGCGGTTTGGCGAAGTCGAGGATCTCGTTCAAAATCGCTTCAATCCTCATCAAGTCGCGCATCGCATTTTCGACGCGGGTCTGTGGGTCGAAGTCGAGGATTCCTTCACCGGTCACTTCTTCAAGTTGCGAGCGAATAGACGCGAGCGGTTCTCGAATTTCCGTCGCCAAGAACCCGCTGAACTCACCGATCGCAGCCTGGCGCTCTTGTTTTCGAATAATGGGCTCAGACGGGGTGGCTACGGGCGGTCGTGGGCCCGGTGTTCCAACGTCAGTCGTCGGAGAAGGAGCGGCAGCCTGCGGCGCCGGCGCCTGTAAGAGCTCCGCAAGTTTGAGAATAATGGGCTCCAGCGTCCGGGCATCGGTGGTCTGATACCGTTGTAGGTCTTTCGACCCCAGCGTAAGCGTCCCGCCGACCTGGCCTTTGACAAAGAAGGGAATGACGAGCGACGACTGAAACCGGTCCTTGAAGAGGTGTTTGTGATCGAGAAAGCGACCTTGAGTGGAAGCCAGATCGTGATCGACGCGGGGTTTGCGATGGCGGACGGCCCATCCTGCCGCCGAACTATCGAGTGTCAGACGCTGCCCGGGTTTTAAATCTTTCTTGGCGTCTTTTGGGTCTGTCTTTACGTCACTGGCGATGCCCAGTACCTCGACGTTTCCCGCCAGAGGATCGTAGTAGCAGGCCCAGGCGCGGTCATACGACACGTATTGGTGAGCTTCAGTCAAGACTGCCTCGATCTTTTCTTGGAGCTCGGGTGAAAAGTGCTTGGTCATCGGCGGAAACAGGTCCGCTCCGGTTTGCTGAGAAGGGACGGGCTCCTGGGTCACGTAGGAACGACTCAACACCACGTTCGTATTGAAGAGCCCTTCGCGGTCCAGCGTCTTGGTCATGCCGTCGCACATCTGCTCCAAGTGGGATTTGTCCTTCTTAGAGAACGCCGTGCCCTCTTTTCGTCCGATGATCAGGCAACCATAGACGCTATTGAAGTGGCGAAGCGGAACGACGAGCAGGGATTTCGCCCCGGGGGTGATCAACCGCAAGCGGACGGCGCGCCCACCGTCTGGATCTTGGGCAGTCGGGGTCAAGGCCTCGGCACGTTGCGTCGACAAGGTACGGAGAATGGCTTGGACATCTCTCGGTGCGAACCCGCGCGATGCATGTTCGATGAGAGGACCGTTTTCTTGATGGAAGACGGCCGCCAATGCGGCATCCGTGCCGATGTCGTTCAACGCCACGTTCAACGTCCGTTGAAGGTGCGTCTCAGGAGCCGGTTTTGTTTGTGGAGTTGAACTGATCATACGTTCAGATGTGAACGATCGCATTGTAGCGGGAACGCGGATGAATATCTACTCTCTCTCAGGGCCATTCCAACACTTTGGCGTAACCCGTCGCAACCGTTTGCACGACGAGGCGCTGTCGGCTTTTTCTAACCGGTGATACCGGTGATAAATGAGCGGCAGCTCGACCATTTTTTCACTTGGTCGGTAGTCAGCGCGAGGTTGTTGCGATCAATCCAGCGGCATTGTGTCGGGATCGGCTTCGACCAGCTGCAGACGACCATTGCCCGTGTGTTCAATTTTATAGAGCCGATCCCCCATCTGGATGGTCCCTATCAGGAGATTGCCGATGACCACAAAGGTAAAGTCGCCCACCGAAGGAGGTTTGAAGGTGCCACGGATGACGGCGGTGTCGTTGATACGAGATACCGTGGAGGTGACATCCAATTCGGGGTGGGGTTTATCGAAAAGTTCTATGGTGATTCTGGGAAGGGGTCTGGCTCCTGCGTCCTTCAGTCTGTGAAGGAGTGGGAGATCGAGCAGGATCTCTCGCTCGCGGAGAACCCACGGTTTTCTCGGCATTGGTGGCTGACCGATGAGAGGAAGTGCCGTGACGGTTTGCCACAAACTCTTTGGTGTCGGGAGTTCGTCAGCCCATGCGATCTGGACGAAGAGGCCTCCCAGTGCCACCGCGAGAAGAAAATAACCGAATCGGCGGACCACAGAATCGTCTCCTTGTACCATGCCCCTACGAGACTGCCGACAATGTGAGCACAACCGGGGAGCGCTCTTCCATTGGTGGCACCGAAAGAACTTCGTACGACCTATCGCGCCTGGAGGATCGTCGGAGGGCTCAATCCGGATTGATAATCTTGGGAGGACGACGCGGTTCGTCCGGGAGGTCTGGAAGAGAGCGGCGGTCGACGGTCCAGCTGTTAAGGATGGTCGTGACCAGACTGATAATCAGCGCGCCACCGACGGCGGGCCAGAATCCTGAGACGGTGAACCCTTTCACTAAGAACGCCGTGAACTCTAACAGCAGCGCGTTCAAGACCACGAGGAAGAGGCCGAGCGTAAACACGATCAGCGGTAAGGTCAGCAGGAAAAGGATAGGCCGAAGGATGACGTTTAAGAAGGTGAGGACCAGGACCGCTGCAATGCCGGTCAGCAGGCCGTCTGCCTCCAGGCCGGGGACGATCGCGATCGCCAGGAATACCGCAATCCCAGTGATGAGGATGCGCATGAGGGCATGGCGCACCCCTCCGTGGAACGGTGACTCGTGCACGGCTCTCGCAAAACGAATCGTCGGCATCGGCTACTGAGGTGGTGACGCAGTCTTTACGGGTGAATAATGAACCACTGTTGCGGACATCTTCTTGGTCTTGTCGTCTTTCGTCGCCTCAATGATGACACGGTCGCCCACGACTGGTGGATCGTTCGATTTCGAGTTGCTTTTGTTCTTGAACTTCACCTGTTTGCTGAGCAGGACTGACAGGGTCGGCCCCTTGGCCGTCTTGACCTCGATGTGTTTCTCGTCGATGGCCGCCACGATGCCCAACACATGAACATCCGTGCCGGCAGCCATGACGATAGTCGGCAACACACAGGCTGCCAGGAAGATCAGGCAGCCTCTTACCCAGCCATCGTAGTTCTTTAACATAAAAGACGTCTAGTGATGATGTTCCGCGCCTTCGCCATGGTGAGGCGCCTTGGGGTTCAACGACTGCATGCGCTCCAGTTCCTCGTGGGTCAAGTGAGGCAGATGCCGTATGAAATGCACCAACCTCCAGCTTCCTCTATCCTTATCCATGTCGCCTTCCGCCCAGGCCGGCATCGCAGTGAAGCGGATGCCATTGCGAATGATAAAGAACAGTTCACCGTCGGACATCGATTGAATCTCTTTGCGGCGCAGGTCCGGTACTCTTGGATACACGTCTTTACCGATCTGTGTCTCACCGCTGCCGTCATTGGCATGGCAACCGGCACAATGGTCGGCAAAATGATCAAGCCCTTCAATCAACGCGGCTGGACTCATAGGAACAGGATTGGGCATGTCGCCGATCGCCTTTGGAATGGCAAAACGGCGAAATTGGCGTACCACGGCTACTTCAAGCGGATGCGGTTCAACCCTGGCGCTGAAGCCGCTCGCATACAGCCCATATCCCAACCAGAGCGTTCCGCTCAGCACCAAGAGACCAACTATAGTCAAGAGTGACAATACGATCTTGAGCATATGAGAAGACCCTTTCTCTCACTATACAAATTCCGCAAAGTGAATGCTACCGGTTCATCAAGCGCAGGGCATTTACCTGGCGCGAGCGAGACGAATGATCAAGATGATCAAGACAGGCAGATGCATCAGCACACCGCTCATTCCCATGAAGAATTCCCCGATCCAGAAGGTCACGCCGAGGTTGAAGATCAAGACTCCGTAGTACAGGCCGATACCAAGCAAGAGCCGCTGGGTGATCGACTGAAGTGGTGAAAGGGGAGAAAGCCGCCGGTCCAGTGGGAAATACATCGCCAGCGAAATCAGTCCGACGATGGCCCAACCGACATAATTCGCGATTGGAACGCCAAAATGCCAGCCTGGATCAGGATAGTCGTAGATCTTGCCCAAGAACCAACGGTCGCCACGCAGGGCGACCGGATCGATTACCATGTCGATAAAGGCGAACAAAAACGCGGTCAGTGCGTAAACAGTCCAACTCGTGCGGGTCCCCACATCGAAGCGCACCTCTTTGAGAGGAGCAAGTTCAATTCTCGTGGAGAAATCAAACGGCAGCAGAAGTCCAAGCGCCACGCAGTAGGACGCGAAGAGGAGAAAACTGAATGAGATGGAATCCATGAACGGCACATTGGAAAAGTAGAGTTCTTGACCGACCGTCGAGCCGTTGTAGAAGTACCAGCCGAATGGGATGCCGGTTCGCGTCGACGAAAACTCACAGACAAATGCCGTTGCCCAGCTGATCAGCCAGAAGCGCCAGGTGCGCGGCCAGCCGATCAATTGGACGGCAGAGAAAAGAAATGCGGCGAGGAAAATAAAGACATAGGGACGAAGGATGATCGTCTTGATAAAGAGATCGAAGACTTCCATCACGTTTTCAGTTGTGAGTTTTTAGTGGTGAGTTGCCGGAAAACTTAGTACTCAAAACTCAACATTCACAACCAGACTCATGCGTTCGCTGTTATGCGTACTTATGGTCGCGAAACCACCGCACGGCTTTCTCCAGCGCCACTTCGGGGGGATTTTGCGGTAGGCCGAGTTCTTTGGTCGCCTTGCTGCAATCGTAATGCATCTTATACTTCGCCATCTTCACGCCCTCCAGCGGGATGCGCGGAGGATGGCCGGTGAAGTTAGCGAGCCAATGGTTGAGATAGGCGAGGGGTAGCACTGCGCCCCGTGGCAATTTAAGCGCGGGAGCCTTGAGGCCGGTCAACTTACTGAGAATTGCAAACACTTCACGAAGCAATAGGTTTTTTGAGCCGAGAATATACCGTTCACCTTGTCGTCCTTTCTCCATGGCGAGCAGATGGCCGGTGGCCACGTCATCCACATCGATGATGTTCATGCCGGTTTCAATGTAGGCCGGCATCCGACCCTTCATGAAATCGACAATGACTTGCCCGGTGGGCGTCGGCTTCACGTCGCCTTCGCCGACCGGCGCGCTGGGATTCACGATGACGACCGGCAATCCCTCTTTCACCAGCTTGTGTACTTCCTGCTCGGCAAGATATTTGGAACGTTTATAGTGGCCGGCCATCTGTTCGAGGGACACCGGAGTTTGCTCTGTTCCGAGTCCTCCACCCGGCGGCAAGCCGATCGCGCCGATGGTGCTGCAGTAGACCGTGCGTTCGACACCGACCTCACTCGCTGCTTCCAGCAAATTTCTGGTGCCGGCCACGTTGATGTCATAGAAGATCGAAGGATCTTTCGCCCACAAAGCATAGTGGGCGGCGACATGGTAGAGGTGGCGGCAGCCGGTGAGGGCTTTTCGGAGGGATGCCGGGTCACGCAAATCCCCTGTGACTCGTTCGACCGGAAGACCGTCGAGGTTCCGCAGATCGGAATCTGGTCGCGCTAACACACGAACCTCGGCGCCGGCTCGCACGAGTGCTCGTGCCACCGCCGCTCCAACAAACCCGGTGGCGCCTGTGACGAGAGCCTTCATAAGAAGTGCTGGGTGCTGAGTGCTGAGTCCTCAGTGAAATCAGAGAGGAGAGGGATTGTGTTCCGAAAATCAGCACTCATAGCTCAGCACTCAGGACTAGTTTTTTCGTGCCGTGATATACCGCGCGATTTCGCGCAATGGGTCGGCGGGAGGACCAAATGATAAAAGCCGGGTGATGGCGCGACTCACACAATCATCAGCCAGTTTCCTGGCCCCGTCCACACCATAAAATGTTGGATAGGTTTTCTTCCCACGCTCGGCGTCCGTGTTGGGATTTTTGCCAAGTTCCTCTCTAGTCCCAGTCACGTTCAACACGTCGTCGGCGATTTGAAACGCCAGGCCGATGTCTTCGGCATAACCGGTCAGGTCGTCCAGCTGCCGATCGGTGGCCCCGGCCGCGACCGCGCCCATTCGAACAGCGGCTCGAATCAACATCCCGGTCTTGTGTTTATGAATGGTCTGGAGCGTGTCGAGATCGATGTCTTTGTTTTCGGCCTGAATGTCGAAGACCTGTCCTCCCACCATTCCTCTGTTTCCAGAGCCATAGGCCAGCTCTTGAACCAGCCGCACCTGCCGCACCGGGTCGCACCCCTTCATCAGATCGGGGCGGCTGATGATGTCGAACGCCATGGTGAGAAGCGCGTCGCCGGCGAGAATGGCCATCGCTTCGCCGTATACTTTATGGTTCGTCGGCTTCCCACGGCGAAAGTCGTCGTTGTCCATTGAGGGCAAATCGTCGTGGATCAGCGAGTAGGTATGAATGAGTTCCAGTGAACAAGCGACCGCCATGAGGCCAGGGGTCATCGCCCCGATCGCTTCCGCCGCGACAATCGTCAAGATCGGTCTGATCCGTTTCCCACCAGCCAGCAGGCTGTAGCGCATGCTTTCGTGCAGGGTCGTCGGTGAGGTGACGGAGGGCGGCGCGACGAGATCGAGAAATCGATCGACGTCGAGTCGTTTCCGTTCGAGGTACTCCGCGATGTTCATATAGTCTGTGTTCCTGAGGACTCTTCAACCCGCGCGGAGAGTAGCAAAGGAGAGGAGATGAGTCAAACGGGAGGAAGAGCCAATTACCTTAGGCCTAGGTAGATCTTGATGGAAACACAGAATTGGCGGAAAATGCATGGAAGTCGCACAGCATAAAGGATGCCCTCGAAGTATATGGTAGATCCAACACAGCAGTTGAGGCCCGAAGACAAGGTGATCGAATCTTTTGTCGGCTACCTTGCCAATAGGTTGTATTTGGGTCTTCAAATCTCAGATTGGCCGGACAAGCGATCAGGGAGTATGGGGGAAATAGATGCCGTAGCCGAAGGCCGAAGGCATGGACAAACGCGTTGCCATTGAACACACCAGTATTGATTTTCTCCCGCATCAGCGCCGCGATGATGCTCGATTTGACGAAATATTTGGTCTGTTAGAGAAAGAATTCCGAACCAGATCTGAGTTCAGTGGATGCATCTCGATCTCTTTTGGCGCTATGCCCAGCGGCGTGAATTGGGATGCTGTTCGGGAAGCTCTGCGAAAATGGATTTCTCGTGAGGTACCGAGCCTTGACAATGGCACCACGGAACATCATATCGATGGCGTGCCATTCTCGATTAGAGTTCGAAAGCCGTCTTCCATTAGTCAGTTATGGTTCGCACGTGAAGCCACGGATGACTCGAAGTTCGCCGACCGACTGTTGAATCTGGTGCATAAAAAAGGAAGAAGCTAACGAAGTACAAAGAAGGCGGCTATCTCACTATCCTTCTAATAGAAAACGTCGACATCGCGCTTATGAATCGGGCCAAGATGATTGACGCTGTTGAAACCATCTACCGAACAAACGCTCTAATTACAATTGACAAAGTCTGGTATGCCAACACCTCAGTACCTACCTCCCATCAATTCTGGAATCTGACACCAGCCTCCAGATTGGGAATGAGACGCATGAGCGCTGCCAAAGAGTTATAGCTAAGTCCACAATCGTTGATAGGTCTTGACGATAGCGTCGAGGGTGGCCTGCTCCTGATACTCCCGGCGCTTCTTCAGAGCGGCGAAGTCCTGCTTGATGGGGTTGAGGTCGGGG
>Ga0134128_10000374_pt1 | contig 62495 bp, 62 predicted proteins | sample KB31754_FD_96462 | JGI IMG/M metagenome (GOLD analysis project Ga0134128, IMG submission 96462) | Terrestrial soil microbial communities with excess Nitrogen fertilizer from Kellogg Biological Station, Michigan, USA - KB3-175-4 | ecosystem: Environmental > Terrestrial > Soil > Unclassified ... | reverse complement strand
TACAGCGTACTCGGTTCTTCAACGACGAAGATCTTGGTCCGATCGCGTTTCGGGTCGAGGCAAAACTCACACAAGTCCGCTTCGGCGATATTGCGACATTGTCTGCAAAACGCCAACCCATCCTTCACCGCACGAATGGCATCCGCCAGCCGTAAGGCATCCTCACGCTCGGCCTTCATGAGATGAAAGGCCAATCGCTGGGCGCTTTTGTGACCGATTCCGGGGAGACGGACCAGTTCCTTAATCAATCTCGCCAATAAGCCCTGTTGATCGACGGCCATCGCTAAAACAGACCTGGAATTTTCATCCCGCCGGTCAGCGCTTTCATTTCGCCTTCCATCAATTCCTTGGCTTTGCGGAGCGCGTCGTTCGTCGCGGCCACTACTAGATCCTGGAGCATATCGACATCGCCGCTCTTGACGACCTCAGGGTCGATCGCTACGCTGACGATCTGCATCGCCCCGTTCGCCATGACGGTGACGATCCCGCCGCCGGCCGTCCCGCTGGCGGTTTTTGACGCCGCTTGCTCTTGAATCTTGGCCATTTGTTCCTGCATGGCCTGCGCTTGCTTGAGAATGTTGCTCATATTGCCGAAAGGATTTTTCATTCGCTTGCCTCCTGCTGGGCTATCGTGCGAACCTCGGCCAGTTCCACGCCGAATATCTCAAGGGCTTGCTTCACCGTCGGGTTCGCTTTTGCACGTTCGAACAACACCAGCCGTTGTTCTTGCTCCTTGGCCGCTCGTACTTGAGCCATGGTCGGTCCCGATGGATGGGACTCACTCAGCTCGATGACGCGGACACGTATGGGATATCCCAACTGACGCTCACACAACTTTGATAACACCAGAAGATTCTCTTCTTTCTCCAATCTAGCTCTGGCTACGGTTGCTTGCTTGGCAAATCCGATGGTGACGATGCCATCGTCCATCCCGACAAGCCTGCCGGCTTCGAGAAACGGCGCGATATTTGGAAATGAAGCTGCGACCTCTTCTTGGACTAATTCCCACTGCAACGTCGGTTGTGGACCGACGGCTAGGGGAGGTACGGCGGTTTGGGCGGCTGTCGCCACATCGGTCGACGGACTGTAAGATGGTTCAGGTGAGATTGATGGTCCTTCATCCATGTTCCTCCTGGACGTAGGAGTAGGTTTAGGGATGGGCCTTGACGCAGCGGGTACGCCCTGGCGCAAAGCCGGAGGAGTTGATGGTCCACTCTTGCGTCCTTCCGGATCGGCCTGAGGTTTCTGGTTGGAAGACGACGCTGTCTGTATCGGGCGCACCTCTATACCCTCTCGTTGACGCAACAACCGTGTGGCTCGAACAGCCGCGGTCTCCATCACAAAACGTGGGTGGCTGGTGAATCGTAAAGCATCTTCCGCTTGGATGAAGATTGCCAGCAACTCCTGAAGCTGTTCCGGAGTCAGTGCCTTGGCATTTGTCGACAGCTGGTTCAGATCGTCTTCGGAGGTTTCAATCAAGCTACGCAGCTCGACCATACCGGGAACGACTGCCGCCACGAGCAAATTGCGGATGTGTTCCACTACTTCTGCGCAGAACGCCCGCAAGTCATGTCCTTGATCCAGCAGATTGGCCAGGCTGGCAAGGGCAGCAGGGCTGTCTTGGGCCATAATCGCTCGAATGAGTTCCTGCACCAGTTCTTGGGGTACTGCTCCCAACAGCAGTTCGAGATCCACGTGGCTGATGGTCTTGCCGCCATATGCAACGGCCTGATCGAGCAAACTCAGGGCATCGCGCATGCTTCCTTCACTGGCGCGAGCCAGGGCCGCGAAGCTCCGTTCCTCAAGCGTTAACCGATCTTGCGCTGCCACGTGCCGAAGTCGTTCAATGATTTCGGTTCTGGCAATGCGACGAAAGTTGTAATGCTGGCATCGCGAGAGAATCGTCGCGGGGATTTTATGAATCTCTGTTGTCGCAAAGATGAAAACCACATGTGTTGGTGGTTCTTCGAGTGTCTTCAACAGGGCATTAAACGCCGAATTTGAGAGCATGTGGACTTCATCGATAATGTAGACTCGAAACTGACCACGAAACGGCGTGAACTTGACGTTCTCGCGGATCTCTCGCACATCGTCCACGCTGGTGTTAGACGCACCATCAATTTCGATGACATCGACCGAGTTCCCTTGCGCAATCTCACGGCAATTCTCACAGATGTCGCACGGGCGACTTGTCGGTCCCCGTTCACAGTTGAGTGCCTTCGCGAGGATTCTTGCGACCGTCGTTTTCCCAACTCCGCGTGTGCCGGAAAATAGATACGCATGCGCGATCCGCTTCGTTGAGACCGCGTTCATTAACGTTTGGACGACATGGGACTGACCGATCACATCGTCAAACGTGCCGGGCCGATATTTACGCGCGGAGACTTGATAGTCCATAAAGAGGCCGTCAGTAGAGGGTGAGATGTAAGGAGTATAAAGCAAGACGATATGAACCCAAAGATGTTGTCGCCTTACTCTTCACGCCTCACGTCCAGAGTGGGGCCAGGTGATCCTGCGGCACACAGAACTGACTGCTTACCGTTGCTTCCTTCCGGACCTGGCGGGGTTCACAGGGTTCTATTGCACAGGGCCCAGCCCCTATTCTCAATCTAGACTCTCCAACACCCATACTTCAGATGTCTTATCTGCCCGCAGAAATTACGATACAGCACAGCGATAAAGAGCGGGCGGTACACACGAAGTGCAGTATGGCGGAGAGGGTGGGATTCGAACCCACGGTCCCGTTGCCGGGACGCATGCTTTCCAAGCATGTCGATTCGTCCACTCTCGCACCTCTCCGCATCGAGAAGTGCAAAGGGATAGTATCTTAGCATGCGTGTTTATGACCGGCAAGGTGACGGCCTGTCGTTGCTATTGGTTAAAAACTTGGCGGATGATAATTCCCTATTCAAGAAGGTCATCTTGAGGTGTACCACGACGAATGTAAGTGGGAAGTTTTTTGGTGAGCAACGGAGATAGCTGAAAGCAGCAAACATCCTGGCGGGACCGTTCATACTTGGAAGTAGGCACCCTCGGTTGTATGGGTTGACATTGCAGGTGTCCAACGGTACAACGCTATACGACATCGCGTGTTTTTGCAGTCTTGGTCACTCCACTGTAGTTAATTGGAGTGACAGCTCCGCGGCATCTTAAACAACCACGCGAGAGTGGCGGAACTGGCAGACGCGCGAGACTTAGGATCTCGTGGGCAACCGTGGGGGTTCAAGTCCCCCCTCTCGCACCACTAGGGTACGATCCCTTGGCACGGAGTCCGATCTCGACGATGAAAATGGAAGTGACCGAATTAGGACCGATGAAGCGCACCTTGAAAATCGAAGTGCCAGCCGATGAGGTGACACAACAATTTTCACGAGCGTATTTGGAACTCAACCGTCAGGTTCAGGTTCCAGGGTTTCGACCAGGAAAAGCCCCTTTGGCTATTTTGGAGAAGCGTTACGCCAAAACCGTCGAAGAAGATGTCATTCGAAAGCTCGTGCCGGATTTCTATGGTCGGGCTATCAAACAGGCCGGGATCAGTCCAGTAGTAGTGGATATCCCCTCTCTGGATCGGGTCAAAATCAAAAAAAACTCCCCCTTTACTTTCACGGCGACGGTCGAAATCAAACCCACGATCGAACTTCGTGACTATAAGTCTCCCAATCCCATGTCTCTCCAGGCCGACAAGCGCACAGTTGCGGAAGAACAGGTAGACCGAGCCCTGGAGGTATTGCGTGAACAACAGGCTCGATTGGATGCGGCTCAGCCAGGTGCGGTCTTAGTCGAAGGAGACTATGCCATCGTCGATCTCGAAGGATTTCTAGACGGGACTCCTCTTGAAGGAACAAAGAAAGAAGGTCAGCTTCATAGGGTGGGTTCGAAGGCGGCCTTGCTGGGGATTGAAATAGAAGCCCATCTTATCGGAAGACAGGAAGGGGATGTTGTCGAGATTCCTCAGACCTATCCGGTGAGCCATCCGGATCAACGAGTTGCAGGAAATACAGTGAGGTTTCGCCTAGCCATAAAGGGAGTCAAACAGAAGAAACTCCCCGTCCTTGACGATGAGTTCGCCAAGGACTGTGGACCATATGCGTCTCTCCACGAGTTAAGGGACAAGTTGCGTGGCCAAATGGAAAAGGCGCTCAAGAAGGATATCGAGGAGTCCTACAAAGATACCCTTCTGAAACGCCTCATCGATACCCATCATTTCGATCTCCCTGACACACTTGTGGAACGAGAGCTCAGCACGATTGTGCGGCAGAAATTACAAGCACGACAGGGTGGCAAAGTCACCGATTCCCTTCCTGCACCTGATGCCGAAGAACTGAAGAGAATTCGCGAAGAGCACCGCGAGGAGGCAAATCGTCGCGTGAAAGCGGGATTGATTCTTGAGGCCATCGCTGAGAAGGAAGGCTTGTCGGTGAGCCAGGACGATCTGAACAATGAAGTGGCTCGACTAGCCGTGGAGCTCAGGGTACCAATGGCCGATCTCGTGAAAATGATCCAGGCAGGTGGTCAGGACTCCGTTGAGGAATTACGCGCGAGGATCTTGGCCGACAAAGCGCTGGACATTGTCTATCGTCAAGCGGTCATTCAAGGATAAGCGCGGCGGACGGAAGTTGTTCAGGAAAGGAATGGGTCAATATGCTGGTTCCGATCGTAGTCGAACAAACTAATCGAGGCGAGCGAGCCTATGACATCTACTCACGCCTTCTCAAAGATCGCATCATTTTCCTTGGCGCCCCAATCGACGATGTCTTTGCCAACTTGGTGATCGCACAGCTTCTCTTTCTTGAAGCGGAAGACCCCGAAAAAGATATCAATCTTTACGTCAATTCTCCGGGAGGCAGTGTGACAGCCGGATTAGGTATCTACGATACCATGCAATATGTGAAGCCTCCGATCAACACGATCTGCCTCGGTCAGGCTGCTAGTATGGGAGCTCTCCTATTGACCGCCGGAACAAAAGGCAAGCGATTTGCCCTGCCCAATGCCCGGGTGATGATCCATCAACCGTTGGGTGGATTCCAAGGACAGGCGACGGAAATCGACATCCATGCTCGGGAAATCCTCAAGATTCGCGAACGCCTCAATGAAATCATGGCCAAGCACACCGGGCAGTCGATCGAGAAGATTGCACATGACACGGAACGTGACTATTTCATGTCCGGCGAAGAAGCGAAGCGGTACGGCCTCATTGACGAGGTCATTACACGTCCCCCCAAATTTATGAAAGCCGTAGAATCCGGCGACGGGGCGAAGGACGGGATCAAAGGCAAGTAACGCAGGAGGGTACATGGCCAAGCAGGAAAAGATGGACCGACACTTGCGATGTTCTTTCTGTGGGAAAAGCCGAGATGAGGTGCGAAAACTGATTGCCGGACCGACGGTGTATATCTGTGATGAGTGCGTCAACCTTTGCAATGACATCATTGCAGAGGACTGGGAAGAAGCCAAAGAAGAAATTTCGTCCAAGCTCAAGAAACCAGCGGAAATCAAACATCACCTCGATCAGTATGTCATCGGGCAGGAGCGGGCGAAACGCATTCTGTCTGTGGCCGTGCACAATCATTACAAGCGTATCTCGTCAAAGGACAAAGAGGTCGATGATATCGAGCTCCAGAAGGGCAATATTCTTATGGTGGGTCCAACCGGAACGGGGAAGACCCTCTTAGCCCAGACCTTGGCCAAGTATCTTGACGTTCCTTTTACTCTCGCTGACGCTACGACGCTGACAGAAGCCGGTTACGTGGGCGAAGATGTCGAAAATATCATTCTGAAGCTCCTGCAAGCCGCGGACTACGATGTAGAACGGGCTGAGCGCGGGATCGTGTACATCGACGAAATCGACAAGATCAGTCGGAAAAGCGACAGCCCGTCTATTACACGGGACGTATCCGGCGAAGGCGTTCAACAAGCTTTGTTGAAGCTGATCGAGGGCACGGTCGCGAATGTCCCACCGCAAGGAGGGAGAAAGCATCCGCATCAAGAATTTATTCAGGTCAACACCAGCAATATTTTGTTCATCTGTGGTGGAGCGTTTGTCGGTTTAGAACAGATCATTGAACAGCGTCTGAATCGAAAAGCTATGGGGTTTGGGGCTGAAATCCGTGGAAGAAGCGACATTCGTTTGGGCGACCTGCTGGCCAAGGTTCAGCCCGAGGATTTTTTGAAATACGGTCTGATACCGGAATTCGTGGGACGGCTACCGGTCGTGGCCACGTTAGAGGAGTTGGACGAACGAGCCTTGATTCGTATTCTTACCGAACCACGCAATGCGTTGACCAAGCAGTACGAAAAACTGCTGTCGTTCGAAAAGGTCAAGCTCCGATTCACGGAAGGAGCGTTGGGGGCGGTAGCACGAAAAGCCTATGCGCAGAAGACTGGTGCCAGAGGCCTTCGGGCAATCCTGGAAGAAGTGATGCTCGACGTCATGTACGATGCCCCCTCTCAGAAACAAATCGTCGAGGTGGTGATCACAGAAGATGCAATCTTGGGCAAGAACCCGCCGATGCGTATATTTGAACAGGAAAAAGACGCTAAGACGGCGTAACAATTGTCAAAATTCTATAAACGAATCGGTGACCCCTAACTTATAACTCGTAGGGGGTCGAATCGGTCTCTTTATCCAGCCAGATAGTTCTCGTCCTCTCTTTGTCTAGCACCCTCCGTCTTTCTCGACAATCAGAAACGCCGCGCTATACTTGCCTCGTGCGTCTCTCGGATGGAGGGTTTGTGAAGTACCCTATTTCATCGAGTCTTCGGCACAAAGGCAAAGCCATCGAACTTGATGCGACACGGGAAATGGTCATCCTGTTGGGTGTCAATGGGGATGTAATTGGCAGCCTATCCTGGGACTTCGTCATCGATCAAATTCTCGCCTACCATCGGAAGGTGTTTATTCAAAAAGAAATCCGGACAGAGCCTCGCATTTCGCTCACGTTCCGGGTGCGCTACAACAGTCCAGAGGGGCCGAGATTCGAAAGTCGAGCAGGTGGTATCGGTGGTGGAGGGTTATTTATCGAAAGCCAATCCCCTCTTCCTGTAGGGACCAGATTGGTCATGGAGTTCTCGTTTCAGGAGAAATCCGAGGAATGGATGCCGGCAAAAGGAACCGTAGCCTGGATCTGTCCGAAAGCCGACCAATATACCTTCAGTCCTGGAATGGGGGTACGGTTCACTGAGATAGCGGAGGATGTCCGCGATCGAATCCACGAGTTGGTGAAATCAATCCAGAACATGGGTCAAGCAGCCTAATTTCCGTTCATGACTTAGGCTCACCCCGAAAAAGTGAAAAGGGATGGTTCTATGACGTTTCCTGTCGTTTCCACTGCGGGGCATCAGGGGAAATCTCTCGTTGTTGATTCTGGGCGAGAGACGATCAACGTACACGACGCCTCGGACCAGCTTTTAGGCAGTATGTCATGGGGTGCAATCATCGAGCGAGTACTTGTCAGCGGTGAAGATGCCCGGTTTGCCCATTGTCGTGCGCAGCCCCGCGCGCCTCTCGCCCTGAAGGTCCGATATACGACGCCGGAAGGAAAGCAGTTCGACAGTCTAACCGGGGGAATTGGCGGCGGCGGGCTCTTCATCGAGAGTGGTGCTCCTCTCAGTCCGGGTACCGAGTTGACGGTCGAATTTGCGCTTCCGGATCGGCCGTGGGACAAGCTGAAAGCGAAGGCGAAGGTCGCCTGGGTCCGCAACAAGCCGGAGCGATACCTTCTGTTTCCAGGCATGGGCATTCAGTTCATGGAGTTGGATAAAAAGGTGCAGGAGCAACTGGTCGGGCTGGTTGAGGCCTTGAATCGAAGTCGAAACCCCTCGTGAAGCATCACGCAGATTTCTGGGGATCCTCTTGCACCGGTGGTAGTTCTTTAGCCGCTTCGATGGATTGCTGAATTTCCTTTTTGGCCGCATCCATTTCAACCTGAATCGTAGACATTTGCGGATCGACACTATTGCGGACATCGGTCACGGCTTGCCGGAACGTTCGCACGACTTCTCCAAGACCTTCACCGAGGTGCTGCAGATCATCGGGCGATACAATCGTTGCTGGCTGTATCACTTTGGTTTTGAGCGCGGCCTGTTGCGCTTGTACGCGAGCCACCGCATCTTTGTTCACAATGGCGGAAGAGCGTTTGGTGGTCGCTTTTGCTTGGGAACCAGCCGGTAAAGGTGGATACGAAGCGTCAGCCCTCGGAGGGGGAGCGGCAGCCCGCTCCTCCATCGACAGCACAGGGCTGGCGGCCGATGTTTGATTCGGGGAAGGAACCGACGTTTGCGGAGTCTGGAGGCTTGTGTTGTACAGCAATGAGGCGGTGGTGCCGGGCGTCAGTTCCGGACCAGGGACATAGGGAGTGTTTGGCCTAGTCGTCACTGGCGATGATCCCGCATTCGGAAGTGGCGTCGCTGCGGTATGAGTCGGAGTCTGAATGACTTGTGATTGCCCGATTTCTTGTTCGGCCTGACCCGAAGCGGATTGGGGAGCTTCGTTGACTTCCTTTCTAAATCCTTTCAATGCCTTGCCGACACCCTCGCCTATCTGCGGCAGACGGCCTGCTCCGAAAATGATCAGCACGATGACCAGAATGATAATGAGTTCCGAGAAACCCATTGTGCCGAACATGTACGGCCTCGCATGTGATTAGGAAGGCAACTTTGCCGGATGAATGAATCTAGCCGTCTCTTAGATGTGGTGTCAAGAAAGGGTCAAAGTAGAATGTTCAGATGAGCGGTTTCAAGTTCCAAGTGCAACGGGTGAAGGAAGGCGCACCTGCGCGTAGGCTTCCAAGGGAGTGGCAAAGTCGAGACATTTTCTCGGGCGCGTGTTCAATCGCTGGACGATGGCGTTCAACTCGCGCTGGGTATAACCGGACAGGTCTGTCCCCTTGAGCAGGTACTGGCGCAGCAGGCCATTGGTGTTCTCGTTGGTGCCACGCTGCCACGGCGCATGCGGATCGGCAAAGAAGATCTGGAGCGCGAGCCGCTGCGACAACAGCTCGTGCTCGGCCATCTCTTTGCCCCGATCATACGTCAGAGTTTTCCGCAGTGGAGCGGGGACATGCCGAAATTTCTTCGTGAAGCCTTCTCGGGCACTTCTCGCATCCGTCCCGTCCATTCTGGCCAAGATAACCAAGCGGGTCGTCCGCTCCACCAAAGTCCCGACAGCCGACCTATTGCGCGCCCCCTTGATGAGGTCGCCTTCCCAGTGGCCCGGTACCGTGCGGGTGGCCACCTCGGCGGGACGTTCGGCGATGGGCGTCATATGGGGGATCTGGCCGCGGGGTCTGTTCCTCGTGCCCGAGGCTGGTGTGCCTTGCGTGCCTGACGCAACGCTGCCAACAGCTCGCTCCGCAGAGCTCCGCGTGGCAGCACATACAGGCCGACATAGATGGTCTCGGCCGAGAGGTGTTTGCTCATGTCGTCAGGATACGTGTGTCGGAGACGTCCCGCAATCTGCTCGGGCGAGCAGCCCTGCGTCAGCTGTGTCTGGACGTACTGCCACAGCCAGGGGTCCGCAAGTTTCCGCGATCGCCTGGGCTGACGGGCTCGGGCAGCGGCCTGCGTCTGTGCCGTGCAGGTGCGATAGGGGTGGCCGCGTGTGGTGTTGCGGGCTAATTCGCGGCTCACGGTGCTGGGGGTGCGCCCCAACACCGCCTTCATAACCCATCAGGGCTTGCAGTGTTGCACTTGGAGTTAGAACTCAAGAAGTGAAAGATCAGAGAAGAGACATGATTTCGGTTTGAAGTGGTAAGCCATGCACGACGGCTTCTCGATCCGATATATAGACGTCAAGCTCGCTCCTAATCCCAAACTCTCCCGGGAGGTAGATTCCCGGCTCGATAGAAAAGCAAGTTCTCGGCAGGAGCCGACGACTATCCTGAGTTTCCAGGTTGTCGATATTGGCGCCATTACCGTGAACCTCCTCACCAATCGAGTGGCCGGTTCGATGAATGAAGAAGTCGCCGTAGCCCGCTGCTCGAATCGTATTACGGCAGACATCATCAACTTCCCATCCGCAAGGAAATCGGCCTGTAGCCACGTGATCCTGGACAAACGATAGGGCCGCATCGCGCCCACGCCGAACGTGTTCAAAGATCATGCGCTGGTTTGCCGGCACCTGCTTGCCGGTATAGCCTGTCCAGGTGATATCCCCATAGACCGAGCCCGGTGCCGTTTGTTTCGCCCATAAATCAATCAGAACCAAATTGTCTCGCGTGATCAATGAGGAGCCTGACTCAGTCGGCCCATAATGGGGATCAGCACTATGGGCATCAACGGCTGCAATCGGAGCACTGGAGGTCGTCATGCCCGCATCGCGAATGCGTGAGAGAATGAACTGTTGTAGGTCATATTCAGATAATGGACGTTCGTTGGTGAGACAAGACACCACATGGAAGAAGGCCTCGTCGACGATGTTCCTGAGTGTCGTCACGGCGTACCGATGGGATTCCAGTTGCTCATCTGTCCAAACTGCCTCGAATCGTTGGACAAGATCGGCTGATGAGACCACATCGAGCCCAAAACTTCGAATCAACTCGACAGTACCTGCATCAACTCTGGACAGATACGGAATAGCGTTGAACGGTGAATACTGCATGGCGATTCGCCGTGGACCTCGTAATATGGAGGCCAATAACAGACGTTGTTGTTCCCACGAGACGTACTGCTGAACCTGACCGGGTAACTCATCCAACATATGCGGTTCGATCCTGTGAAGGAGTTTGACCGGTTCTCCAGACGTAGGGATCCAATAGTACCAGCGACGCGTGACATGTTGAGTCGGATCAAGGAGCAAGACCCGATAAGCGAGCGGGTCACTGCCGCGAAAGTCGTAGAAAAGCCATCCATCTACCGTGTCCATGCCCCGGAGTGCTTCTTGGATCACAACGATCTGCGTTTGGTGGGCCACGTCGCTCATGGGTTCCTATCTTACAGGGGCGTCAATCAAGCCCTCAAGTCTCCGTGTGATTCATGGTACAATAGGCACCCTATGATTCCAGAATCAACTCGAGACGTCCCATCTTATCGAATCACGCTCTTCTTCGGGCCTGAGTCGGTTGAGGGACAACCCGACGTGCTGGCCTGTGTGTTCAACGTGAAAAAACGGAGTTGGAAAGCGGGCATTCAGGTCTCTGTCGAGATGGGGATCGATCAACTGTCGGTTCTTCGACAGAAAATGCGCCTTGCTGATCGACTCGCGAAAACCTTGACGACACTCGACCCCCGTGAGCATCCTCACTACCAAGAACGCATAACGGATTTCTTTGCACAAGCTGTTTGTTGGTGCAAACTCGATCTCAGGCTGCAGATGGGGCTGGCCCAAGAAAATCAGCGAATCCGAGCCGATGAATTGACGATCGAATTGGATCAGGAGGCCGGCAATCGCGTAGACTATGTTCTCACCTACATCTTGGGAGAGTTGGATCTGGTCCCTGATCGTTCGGTGCCATCATCCTGTTAATGTCGAAGTCCATAGGGGGTTGCATTCAGCAGCGAATTTGTTATAACGCATGCCGGGACTAGTGTATGATCGTTCATGCATCCCATCGTTGTCGATTTGAAAAGGAAGGAGACGCTTCACGTGAGACTCCCAATCGTGGTTCTCATCGTTGTCATCACCTACTGTTCGATACTTGTCGCACCGGCTTGGAGTCAGTCGTCGTCCGCTGACACACAACAAGGGACGGCTGCTGGGGCTGGCATGGGAGCTGCCTCAGCTGCAGCGACGATCTTGTATTTTCCGTTTAAAGCAGCATTTGCCATTGGAGGCGGAATCGTCGGAGGTCTCGCTTATCTTTTTTCAGGATTCAGTGAACCAACGGCAAAAAGTATCTGGATCCCCAGCATGTTCGGGACCTATGTCATTACTCCGGAACATCTCAACGGCGATCGTCCGGTCCGTTTCCTGGGCGTTGCAGCCGAAAATACTGAGACGCCGGTCACACCAGCACCGATGAACGACCCTGCGCATTGAGTATGAAGCCTGTCATCGGTGTGACTTCGGATTTTAATGCCGGTGACAGGAAGGATATGGGCGGGCCAGAGCCAACCTACTTCTTGCGGGCCCGTTACATTCGTGCCGTTGAAGAACTTGGCGGTATTCCTCTGATCCTTCCTTTAGTAACGGAACCGTCTGCCCGACGACGGCTTCTTGACCGTGTCGATGGGTTGCTCATCACGGGCAGCGGACCGGACCTTTCACCGCGTCTCTATGGAGAGCATCAGCGCTACAAATTTCCGCTCGTGAGCGAACGCCGCGCCGACTTTGAATTGGAGTTAGTCCATCAAGCAAGGAAACGGGATCTTCCGCTTCTGGGAATCTGCGGAGGAATGCAGACCGTGAATGTTGCCTGTGGAGGAAGTCTGTATCAGGACATTTCCGCACAAGTCCCCGGCGCGTTGGATCATCGTCAAAAAGCAAAAGCGGTTCATGTCGTTCACCCGGTGACCGTGACACCTAAGAGCCTCTTGAACAAGGTGGTTGCAAGGAGAAGGCTCATGGTGAATAGTTCCCATCACCAATCGGTCAAGACAGTCGCTCCGTCGCTCAAGGCAAGTGCCGTGGCGCCCGATGGGATTATAGAGGCAATCGAATCCCACGCGCATCGGTTTCTACTCGCAATCCAATGGCACCCGGAATTCTTGTTCGAACGGCATGCGGTCCATCGTCGGCTGTTTGAAGCCCTGCTACGCGCGGCTCGTCGGATGCATACATGATCTCTCTGGACCATTCCAACAATCCCAACCAACAGGCTCCGGTGGTCTCTTGCCATCCTTTGACCTCAGCGAATTGATCTCACCACAACGAATCTTGGCACGCTGGGCTCGAGAGAGACTGTGAGCAGCCGACTTTTCCGAACGAAACCCATCGATCAAATCCTGGCCGACGCCGAGCACCCGGAGCATCGCCTCAAGAAAACTTTGACAGCCTGGGATCTCACGGCGCTTGGGATCGGCGCAATTATTGGGACCGGCATTTTCGTCCTGATCGGTACCGCCATAGTCGGTGATGAGCACAGGCCTGGAGCGGGACCGGGAATCATTCTCTCCTTCATTCTTTCCGGCGGCACCTGTGCGTTAGCCGCACTGTGTTATGCCGAATTTTCAGCGATGATCCCGGTCGCGGGGTCAGCGTACACATTTTCTTACGCCACGCTGGGTGAGTTTCTTGCCTGGATTACGGGGTGGAATCTGATCCTTGAATACGGTCTCGCGTGCGTGGCGGTTGCCATCGGCTGGTCGGGCTATTTCAACAAATTACTGAAGCTCGCGGGTCTGGAACTGCCCTATTGGGCAACCAATCCACCGCATTGGGCGGGTGGTCCGGAGGGAAGTATCGCCAATTTTCCAGCTGCGATCATCGTATTGTTGGTCATGGTCCTCCTCGTGATAGGAATTAAAGAAAGTGCGCGCGTAGCCGGTCTGATCGTACTCCTCAAACTTGGGGTGATTCTCTTTTTCATCGCGGTTGGGGCTCCCGCTGTCAACGCCGATAATTGGAAACCCTTCATGCCGAACGGCTTCGAGGGCGTTCGAGCCGCGGCGGCCATCATTTTCTTTGCCTATATCGGGTTTGATGCTGTCTCTACTGCTGCCGAGGAGGCCCGCAACCCTCAACGAGATGTTCCGATCGGTATCATTGGTTCGCTGGCTATTTGTACGGTGCTCTATATTTCCGTGGCGGCAGTGATCACCGGTCTGGTCCCGGTAACCCAAATTGATATTCATGCCCCGGTGGCCGAAGCGCTTAGTCTCGTGGGGTTCAAATGGGGCGCCGCTATTGTGGCTATCGGTGCTGTGGCGGGCATTACCAGCGTATTGGTTGTGATGATGCTGGGACAAATCCGCGTCTTCTTTGCCATCTCGCGCGATCAACTCTTAAGCCCTGGACTATCCAAGGTTCATCCCAGGTTTGGGACCCCGCATCGCGCAACCATTCTGACCGGAGTCGCCATCGCAATTCTTGCAGCGTTCTTTCAGATAGGGGATGCAGCCGATATGACCAACATTGGGACCTTCTTTGCCTTTGTGTTGGTCTGCTTTGGAGTCCTGCTGCTACGGTACACAAAGCCGGATCTGCCCAGGCCCTTTCGCATTCCCTTGATGCCTCTCGTGCCTATTTTGAGCATAACGGCATGTCTGTACCTAATGGCTGGTTTGCCATGGGCAACATGGATCCGTTTTGTGGTATGGACGATCATTGGCATTCTCGTGTATGTCGCGTATGGGATGAAACACAGCAAACTGGCCGCACAGGCAGTCAACAGTGGTTCGCTGTCACGATGAATCAGGGGCAATTGGTAATGGAGGCTAGTCCGACTTTCCAGAAGGCTGAGTTGCGGAAGCAGGAGCAGCGGTAGAAGTCTCTTCAACGGGAACTGTGGTAGTTCGAACCGTGTTCGTGACGGGAGCATTCGGAACAGGCGATTCAGAGACGGTACCTACTGGCGCGACCGCGGGCTTGGGGGGAGGAGCCGGTTTGGGTGTGGTGGTAGCTGGTTTGGGAGGTGCCGGCCTTTCTGGCTTAATGCCTCCTTCCCACGCTGGACCTGAATACATGTCCGCCGTTAAGCCCTTTGTCTTCCATTTTTCCTCAAAATCAGCAGCGGCCTTATTCGGTGTTTCACCGACGCCCATGACATCGTTCCAAGGATAGACTTTCGGTCCGATCTGGCAGCCGGATTCCGTCCTCCGCAAATACAAAGCGATCGGATTGCCACGGTAGGGCCCTAGAAAAATATGGACGGATCCAACGTGCTCAAGCAATGAGGCCATAAGGCCCTCCAAGGGACGTTCATGATGCCACAAGAGATGAGAAGAGGGCAAGATATTCAGGGGGAGGATGGAGGTTTTGCTTCCTCATTTCCTTGAGGTAAGGTTTGCCATCCTGTGGAACTCAAGGGAGCTCCTCGGAGACAATGTTCAAGGTTGTCTTCCCGGCTATTTTGAAAAGAATAGCAGGCTAAGGAAAGTCATAGATCGGCTTTCGAGGATCGTTCTCGGGTTTGGTCGATGGAGCGTAAGAGAGCCTTGTGGCTTCGGCAGCCCACCACAAGTTTGGCATCAGAAATCGTCACGGGTCGATAGGGAACAAGGAACCGTTTTTTCAAGCGACGGATACGCGCAAGAGATTGGGCCAACCGTCCGGCAGAGATGTCCCCGTTTGCTACAGCCTTGTCCACGGCATTCAACGCGGCGACGACTCTGTTACGGTCCTTACAGATCAACGGCATGTCGCAACCAGCTTGGATAGCCTGTATCGTGGCGTCGCCGATGCCATAGTGGTCAATGATGGCATGCATCTCGAGATCGTCCGTCAACACGACACCGTCGTAATGCAACTCTTCACGAAGCAATCGTCCAATGATCGTCGAGGACAGGGTTGCTGGCCGGCTCTCATCCAAAGCCTGATACACAACGTGGGCTGTCATCATCGTTGCCACGCCGCTCGTAATCGCGCGTCGAAACGGAGGAAATTCAATGCGCTCGAGTCGTTCGCGCGTTGCCGGTACGCTGGGCAACTCCTTGTGTGAGTCCGAGTTGGTATCGCCATGGCCAGGAAAGTGCTTCCCACAGGCCACGACACGATTGTCTTGGAGGCCTCCCACTGTGGCCAACCCCAATTCAGACACGATATCAGGAGTCGTGCCGAATGCTCGATCACCAATGACGGGATTGGCGGGGTTGCTGTTTACATCCAACACCGGGGACATGTTCATGTTGATGCCGACGGTCTTGAGCTCTTTCGCGGTCGTCGCCGCTGCGGCGTAGGCTAATTCGGAGGAGCGGCACTGCCCCAGCACTTCGCACGATGGGAAAATCGTAAAATCTTTCGGCAACCGTGAGACTCGTCCGCCTTCTTGATCGATAGAGATGAGGAGGGGGGAGTGCGGACTACAGCGTTGAAGATCGATTGTTAGTTCAATGATTTGGGCGATCGATTCGAGATTTCTCGAAAACAGAATGACGCCACCGGGCTTATATTCCCGGAGAAAGGAAGCGAGTTCAGCTGAAACGGTGATGCCGTCGAACCCTATCATGAAGAGTTGGCCGATCTGGTCGTAAGACATCTTCGAACCGCCTTGCTCTTACCCTATAGAGAGCGATTGATGAGGAACTGGATCAACAGCCTTGTCCCGATGCCGGTTGGGCCTTTGGGGATGTATGCCCGCTCCCGCTCGCTCCAATCAGTGCTGGCGATGTCGAGATGCACCCATGGGACATCGCCGACGAACTTGCTCAAGAAGAGAGCAGCCGTGATCATGCCACCCCCCCGTCCACCGATGTTCCGCATGTCGGCCACATCGCTGCGCAGTTGCTCAAAGTATTCTTCCCATAACGGCATTTCCCATACCCGCTCACCTGCTCGAAGACCGGCCTTGCGAATCGCTTCTTTCAACGCCGCATCGGTACCGAACATTCCGATGGCGAACTGACCCAGCGCGACGACACAAGCTCCCGTCAGCGTGGCGATGTCGATAAGTGCGGCCGGCTTAAACCGGGTTGCGTAGGCGAGGCCGTCGGACAGGATCAGGCGGCCCTCGGCGTCGGTGTTCTGCACCTCCACGGTTTTTCCCGAAAGGGTCTTGACGACGTCACCAGGTCGCATCGCCCGTCCCCCCGGCATATTCTCCGCCGCTGGCAGGATGCTGATGAGATTGAGAGGCAACTTGAGACGAGCCGCCGCCCGCATCGCGGCCAACACTTCTGCTCCACCCGTCATGTCGGCCTTCATCTGTTCCATATTCTCCGCCGGTTTGAGCGAGATCCCACCCGTGTCGAAGGTGATCGTCTTACCGACGAGCACCACCGGGCGGTCGTCTTTTTTCTTGGCTCCTTGGTACTGGAGAATAATGAACTTCGGCGGTTCGTGGCTGCCTTTCGCAACCCCCAGCAAGGCACCCATACCAAGTTTTTCCATCTCTTTTTGTTCAAGGATTTTCAGATTCACACCGGCGTCCTTCGCCACGGTCTTAGCTTCACTGGCGATCCTCGTCGGTGTCATCACATTGGACGGATGGTTGCAGAGATCTCGAACGAAGACCGTCGCTTCAGCAGTCGCGACACCACGACGAATCCCTTCAGACAGCTGATGGAGTTGATCTTTCCGCGGAGCCAGAATGGTCATTGCCGCCACGTCCTTACCCGAGGCGTCGCTGCGATACGTCGTGAATTGATAGCTCCCTAAAATCGCTCCTTCGGTCACCGTCTGGCCCACGTCAATCGGCGAGGCCTCATGTGGCACGATGCTCGGCAACGCAATCGCAAAGGCGTCACATTTGGTGTGGCGAACCCGTTTGACGGCATGCCCCATCGCCTGTCGGATCTGATCCAAACCCAACTCATGTTTCTTTCCAAGGCCGACAAGAATCAGCCGCTTCGCCGGAAGCTTTCGGTGTGTATGAAATACGACCACCTCACCAGCCTTTCCGTCAAACTCCTTTGACTGCAAAAGCTCCCGAAGCGCCCCTCCGAGCGCTCGATCGAGAATGACCCCATCTTCCTGAGGCAGCCCCTCCCCTTCACAAAACAGAAGGACAAGTGCATCTGTGGCCTCGGTGTCGACTCGTCCTTGTTTCGCTTTAACCCGCATGATATTCATTCGATTCTCCTTTGATGTGTCAATCAACAAGCGTCACCGGTCGATTGATGGGTGTCATCATGACGTATGCATCCCGATCGCCGGAGAACGTCTTTCACACTCCCCGCACATCGGGTGCCCAGATGTGCTTATGGAGTTGCAACTGAAGGCGAATCGGTAGTCGATCCGCCAGGAGCCATTCGGCCAATTGTCGTGGATCCAGCGCACCGAATACCGGACTAAAGAGGACCGGACAGTGATCGATCAACCGAAAGCGATCCAGCATGGTTTTAGCCCATTCGTAATCACTCCGGTCTTGAATGACGAATTTCGCTTCGTCCTGTGGTCGCAAACGTTCGACATTGGGCCAGTGCATCCGTTCCGTCATGCCGCTTCCTGGGCACTTCACGTCCAGGATAATACGGACCGACGAGTGGACTATGGTGGTATCCACCGCTCCGCTTGTTTCAAGGAGGACCGTGAACCCTTCTTCGCACAACCGATGCAGCAGCGTAGCCGTATCCGGTTGTGCTAACGGTTCGCCTCCCGTCACCTCAACCAACTGACAACCATAGGATCGCACCGCGTCGAGAATATCATCAATGGACCGATCCGTTCCGCCGAAGAAGGCATAATCCGTGTCGCACCAGGTGCATCGCAGAGGACAACCGGTCAGACGCACAAATACGCAGGGCAGCCCGGCAAAGGTCGACTCACCTTGAACGCTATGAAAAATTTCAGTGATGCGCATGAGCAGTGTGTGAGCTTACCGAATAGTCGATTGAATGATTGGCCACAGAGACGGTTGATCCGATCACAGGCAGCAGCTCATCGCCATTTGACGATCGGCCAGTTTTTGCGTCGGGCGATGGAGGCCATGCCACGAATCGGATTCACCACCGTCGGATGACCTACGGCCCGGAGCAAGTCTAGATCGCCGGGACTGTCTCCGTACGCATAGCATTGGGACAGATCCAGCGCCAGTTCATGGATCGACCGATCGATGAGTCGGCGTTTCCCTTCCCCATAAGGAAGGGGAGGGACGAGGAAACCGGTATAGAGGCCGTTCTGTTGTTCCAACCGACTCGCAAAACATCGATCAGCTCGAAGCGCCTCAGCGACGGGGGCGATCAGGAAATCGATGGACCCTGTCACGAAAATGACGGCATGGCCAGCACGGCGATGCTCGTCGAGCATCCGCATGGCGGCGGGAGAGACACGAGGACATAATTCCTCGCGACAAAACTCCTCGCCCAACGGTTGGATCACTTGCGAAGGTTTGCCGGCCAGATACAGCTTCCGCTCGCGGAGCGGGTGCAGTGACAATGCCGGAAGATGTCGCATGAGCCAAGACACACTCTCGCGCGCTTCAGGCCAACCGACGACGCCGCGCCGCCACAGCCAGCGAAAAAATCTCACCTCGCTCGCTTCGCCAGGTAAAATGGTATTGTCGACATCGAAAAATGCCGCTATGGAAGAGGAGAGACCTCGTTGGTCTGTCCGTATCATGAGAAGAGCGTCCTCGGACAATGAGGTGCCGATTCTACCGGACGACCGGTTGATTGACAAGAATTTTACCCGCCTCCTATAATGCGCACTCCTTTCCCTCTCATAGCTGACTCGGGGCCTCAAGGCAGGGTGGTCAAACAAGCCTGCGACTGGGCCGCAGTGAGCGAAAGCCTGAGGCGTCCTTCTGAGTACGTTGAGGGGTTGAGCGATGAGCGAGCGCAGTGGCAGGCTTCGTTTCAACATCCTGCTGAGTGCCGAAGTGGTGGAATGGCAGACACGCACGTTTGAGGGGCGTGTGGCGAAAGCCGTGCGGGTTCAAGTCCCGCCTTCGGCACCATCAACGTCAACAGCTTCCGCTGATTTCCAGCTAAAGACTCCGGGCCATTTGGATCTAGACTTTCACCTATTCTCATAGGACACTGGTCCCTCGCGGGGTCTTTCTTTAGGGACCAGCAGGGTGGGCGGCCACCATCGCTAATCATTCGCGACGTGACAGGATCACTCCGATGAGTTGAGTCGGCTTTTGAGGTGCTGTCGGCGTCGCGCGCCTAGGAGCCTCATCATGAGTCTTACGAGTCACCATCCTGAGATGGATCTGCTGCGCAGGCAGGTCGCCGATCTCGCGCGTGAACTTGCCGAACGGGACCGAGTGCTGCACGAACGGAATCGTCACCTCCACGTCGCGCAAGCCCTTGCTCACCTGGGAAGTTGGAATTGGGACATCGCAAGCGGCGAAGTGGAATGGTCGGATGAACTCTACCGGATCTTCGGCTATGAGCCTCAATCACAAGAGATGACCTTCGACAGTTTCGTGTCGGTGGTACTTCCGGACGACCATGACCGGGTCCTGGCGTCGATCGATGACGCGTTGGCCGGGGCCGTACCATACGACATGGAATGCCGAATCGTGCGCCCCAATGGCGAAGTACGGACGATTCATTGCTGCGGCGAGGTGGTGCGTAACGGCAGTGGTCAGCCTCTTCGCATGTTGGGGACAGCCTTGGACATTACTGATCGCAAACAAACGGAACTCGCCCTCCAGCAACGCGAAGCGCACTTCAGTGCGCTGATTGAGCATTCCTCCGACATTATTACGATTCTCGATCCTGAAGGGACAATCCTGTTCGAAAGCCCATCATTTGAGCGATTGCTCGGTTACGCACAACACGAACTGGATGGCCGTATCGCCTTTGAGTTCGTTCATCAGGAGGACCTTCCTGTTGTGATCGAGAGGTTCCAATTACTCATCCAGAGGCCTGGAACGCCTCAAATGGCAGAATTCCGTTTTTGCCACAAAAATGGTTCGTGGCGTAGTTTCGAAGGAATCGGACGGGCGATCTATGATCCAGATGGTCGATGCAACGTCATCGTGAATTCACGCGACATTACCGAGCGAAAGCACACCGAGGCGATGCTGCGGATTTCGCAAGAAAAGCTCCGACAAACCCTCCAGGCGTCCGGTACAGGTCTATGGGACTGGAATACGGAAACGAACGAGGTGGTCTTATCCGAAGAGTGGAAGTGTCAGCTCGGCTATGAGCCAACGGAGATGTCAGACTCATTTGAGACATGGACGGCGCAGCTACACCCCGATGATCACAATAGGGCGGTTACGTATGTACGAGACTACGTGTCTCGGCGCGAGGGAGACTATCGACAGGAATTTCGAATGCGGCATAAGGACGGGACCTACCGATGGATCGAGGCGCGGGCCTCGTTTGTGACCGAAGCGAATGGTCGAAGAATCCGTCTCCTCGGCTCACACGTCGATATGACTGATCGCAAACGGATGGAAGAGTCGGCACGGGAGAGTGAAGAATGGTACAGGACTTTGGTCGAACTTTCACCATCGGGTGTATTCGTCTTCAGTGAAGGACGGACAGTCTATGTCAACCACACGGGCGTCGTTCTCCTGGGAGCGAAAGATGCTCAGGAAATTCTCGACCGGCCGACATTTGAGTTCGTTCATCCGGACTATCATCGAGAAGTCCGTGAGAATATGAAACGCCTGCTGAGCGGCGGCGTGTCCGTGCATAGTGCGGAACGAATCTATCTAAAGATGGATGGAACACCGATTCCGGCTCAGGTCGAGGCAGCTCGGATCACGTGGAACGGTAAGCCGGCCATCCTCGGCCTGTTCTCCGATATCACCGAGCGCAAGCGGAGTGCAGACCGTGTGCGGGAAATGAACCTGGCTTTAGCCCAGGCCATGCCGGGCATTGCCCGAGTCGACTTAGATGGCCGCTACTTGGAAGTGAATCAGCCCTACGCGGCGATGCTGGGGTATGAACCGTCCGAGTTGCTCGGACGAACATGGGAACCGGCGGTCCATTCCAAAGACCTGAGCATCGCCCAACATGCGTATGAGCGGTTGCTGGAAAAAGGAAAAGCGGAGTTCGAGTGTCGAGCTGTACGAAAAGATGGTTCCATCTTCTTTAAGCAGGTCTTGATGGTAAGAGGCAAACCGTCCGCCGGCGGTGTTCTTGGCTACCATTGTTTCATGCGCGACATCACCGAACGTAAACAGGTAGAGAAAGCGTTGGCCGAAATTAACGCCACGCTGGAACAGCAGGTATGCGATCGGACCGAAGCGCTGCGTCAGAGTGAGGAGCGCTTTCGACAATTCTTCGACAACGCGCCGAATGTGACCGCTCTGAAAGATCACAACGGGCGTTACGTGTATACCAATCGACAGTTCGACAGGGTATGCAGACTTTCCTCAAGCATAGCCATAGGGAAGACCGATGAGGAATTATTCTCTCCTGAGCAGGCGGCTCAGTTTCAATCACACGACCAACAGGTGTTACTCAATGACTTGGGACAAGAATTCGAGGAGATTATGCACCAGGAGGATGGATCCCATACCAGTATCGTGGTGAGATTCCCGGTCACCGATGCGTCAGGCCATCTCTCTGCCCTGGGCATCATTGCCACAGATATTACGGAACGGAAGCGAACGCAGGAGGCGTTGCGTGAAAGCGAGGCTCGGTGGCAGCAGTTCGCCGAGTCGGTCGGTTCAGCATTCTGGATCGCGGATATCGCGCTGGACGGACGGAAGGTCCTCTATGTCAACTCGGCATTCACCCTTATCTGGGGCATTGAGCGCGAAGAAATATATCAAAATTGGTCTCTGTGGCTCGACTCGATCCATCCGGATGACCGCATGCGGGTAGAGGCAGATCATGTTCGGTTTGTTTGCGGAGAAGCCACTGCGGTGTTCCATTGTGAATACCGGATTGTGGGACGAGACGGCCGTATCCGCTGGATTTCCGATCGCCGAGTCAGAATGGCTGGGTGGGAAAATCGCATTGCGGGTATTGCGGAGGACATTACACACCACAAGCATCAGTTGGCGCTGATGGCCCAAACGGAAGCCGTCGGAGGAATCGGAGGATGGGAAATCGATTTTCTGACCAACCATCTCTGGTGGAGTGACGAAACATACCGATTGCATGAGACGACGCCGGAGTTGTACAGCCCAACGGTGGATACGGCGGTGAACTTTTATACGCCGGAGAGTCGCCCCATTATTACCGAAGCCCTTCAAAAGGGGGTGGGACTGGGTGAAACGTGGGATGTGGAGTTGGACCTGATCACAGCCAAAGGACGTCGGATTGCCGTACGGGTCGCTGGTAAGGTCGATGTCGTGAACGGACGGACCGTGCGGGCGTATGGCACGTTCCAAGACATTACCGAACGCAAATGGGTCGAAGAGGCTCTTCGAACGGCCCATGATGAATTGGAGCGCAAAGTCGTTGAGCGCACCGCTGAGTTGCAGGCCAGCGAAGAGCGTTATACGCGTGCCACTGCTATCGGTAAGGTCGGAGTCTGGGAACTGGACGTCCTAACAGGTCAATACCACGGGGATGCGAACCTGAAAGCTCTCTTTGGCTATACGCCGGACGAACTCTCCACCGATCCCTATGCCTGGCTGAATCTGGTCCATCCGGATGATCGGCCGATCGCGATGAAGAACTGGGAACTGGTGCAGCGTGGAACAACCCATGCCTGTCACTACGAGCTGCGTCATATAAAGAAAGACGGCTCCGTTGTCTGGGGTGACGTGCGAGCCCGCGCTGTCCAAGATCAGAACGGACGACTGACCCACTTGATCGGCGCTACCGTCGATATCACTGAACGAAAGCGGATAGAAGACGCGTTGAGAGATAGTGAGGAGTGCTTTGCCAAGGCGTTCCAGGCTAGCCCCCATCCGGTCGTCATTAGTGAAGTGGACTCAGGTCGAGTGTTGGACACCAATGATGCCGCCTGTCAGTTGTTCGGATATCACAAAGAAGAGGTGGTCGGGAATACGACGATACAGATAGGGCTCTGGCCTTCGACGGAGGCACGGGACCGTTTCGTCGAACGGCTGAAACATTTCGGATCAGTCCGCAACATGGAGGTGACGCTCCAGAGGAAGGACGGCGATGTCCGTCAATGCCTGTTGTCGTCGGAGCTCATTGAGTTGAATGGCAAGTCATGCAGTGTAACGGTCGGGGATGATGTCACTGAAAGCAAGCGAATGGAACGAGCACTGAAGCGAACCCAGTTCTCGGTGGATCATGCAGTGGAGGCAATTTTATGGGTCGACCAGACCGGTCGAATATTCAACGTCAATGAAACCGCATGCCGGATGTTGGAGTATACGCGCCAGGACCTGATGACCATGACCGTGCATGACATCGATCCTAATTTCCCTGTGGAACGATGGCCGGAGCATTGGAAGTACGTAAAGGATCAAGGATCGTTGGCGTTCGAGGCGAAGTATTGGTCACGAACCGGCGCTGTCTTGGAGACGGAGGTGACCTTTAATTATCTGCAGTATGACGGGAAAGAGTATGGCTGTGCGATCCTAAGGGATATTGGAGAACGCAAACGGGCGGAAGCCGAGCTTCACCGCTCCCATACGTTCTTGCGGCAGGTCATCGACACAGACCCCGACTTCATTTTTGCCAAGGATCGTGAAGGACGTTTTACCATGGCCAACAAAGCTGTGGCCGATTGGTATGGCACGACGGTGGAAAACTTGATCGGGAAATCGGAAGCCGACTTCAATGCCAATGCGGACGAGGTGGAGTTCTTTCGGAAGAGCGATCTTGAGGTGATGCATTCCAGAAGGGATCGATTCATCCCCGAAGAGAGGATCACCGATGCAGGGGGAAGGACGCACTGGTTACAGACGGTCAAGAGGCCGATTTTGGACGACCAGGGGCGAGTTCATATGGTGCTCGGAACCGCGACCGATATCACCGAGCGTAAACGAATGGAAGAGATACTCCTGCAGCGGGAGCGAGACTTGAGCGCGGCACTTCAAGAACGGGAACGGATCAGTCAAGACCTCCACGATGGTATTCTCCAATCTTTGTATGCGGTCGGGCTCGGGTTGGAAACCTGTAAGCCGCTGATCAAGACACAACAAGCTCATGTGGCGAAGAAATTCATGGCGACACTGGATCAAGCCATTGGGCAGCTGAACCAAGTCATGGCGGAAGTCCGGAATTTTATTGCCGGGCTGGAATCCCAAGTGATGCAGGGTGGAGATTTCCCGACCGCTCTGCGGACCATGGTTGAAACGATGTCCATCGCATCTTCCGCCAGATGTCGGGTGAGGATCGATGACGCAGCAGCACGACGGCTTTCCACCGAACAGGCACTCCATATTATCAATATTGTACGGGAAGGGTTGAGTAATGCGCTGCGCCACAGTCGCGCCAAACAGATCACGGTATCGCTCCGGGATCTCATTCGCTCAGATCGTCTCGCCGTGACGGATGACGGTATTGGGTTTAATACACGTTCGGTTCAAGGAATTGGTCATGGATTAGTCAACATGGCGGCACGGGCTCAAAAGGTCCGCGGCTTGTTCGCCATCCAGTCGAAACCTGACAAGGGGACGAGGATCTCACTCGATCTTCCAAAGGATACTCATTATGCTCACAGCTAAAACTCAAGCCATTCGAGTATTGCTCGTCGATGATCACGAGGTCATTCGGGTGGGATTGCGGACGGTGCTCGGTCAAACCCAGGACGTCACCGTTGTCGGGGAAGCGGGTACGATGGCGGATGCAATCCAGCAAACGCAGCGGTTGAAACCCGACGTGATCTTGATGGATGTCCGACTGCCGGACGGGTCCGGTGTCGAGGTCTGTCGGGAAATTTTAGGGACGCTTCCGGAGACACGGGTCATTTTCTTGACGTCCTACGCCGACGATGACTCCATTCTCGCCGCAGTGCTCGCCGGCGCGCATGGCTATGTCCTCAAAGAAATCGATTCACCCGCATTGCTGGAGGCCATCCGCTCGGTTGCCAGCGGCCAGTCGATTTTGGACTCCAGTGTAACCGAACGCGCGCTGAGGTGGTTGAGAGGGCTTCACGATCTGCCGTCGACTCCTGGTACGGATCAACTGTCCTCTCAGGAAGAACGAGTCGTTGCACTGGTTGCCGAGGGAAAGACCAATAAGGAGATCGCCGTCGAGCTCGGACTCAGCGACAAGACCGTCAAGAACTATTTAGCAAACGTATTTCAAAAGCTCCGCATTACTCGGCGCGCACAGGCGGCCGCCTTTTTTGTGAAACGGCAAGGATGAACGACAACATTCGGCTCTACTGCTTTTAGGTGCAAAAATTTAACTTTGCGGCTATCCTTCACACCTGGGCTCTCTCCTTGCCTCTCATGTAAGTTCACGTCAACTGATTCGTATTCTTAACTATTCCGTGTGCGCACACCAGGAGGTTGTCTCGCATGACGGCTGGTCTCTTCCTAGGATTACTCCTGTTCCTTAGTTTCTTTCTGTGGATACTGATTCGACAGCGCCAAGAGAACGTCCTGAATGCAACCGTCATCGCGGCGACCAATTGTAGCGTGCTCGTGACGGATGCCACGCTGTCCCATCATCCCATCGTCTATGTCAATCCGACCTTTCTGTTGCTGACCGGCTACACCGAACAGGAGGTAATCGGCCAAACGACGTCGATCTTGGCCGGCCCGTATACAGATCGGGCTTCCATGGAAAAGCTTGCGATGGCCCTTCAGGATGGGCGGGCCTGTCGTGTGCGGTTGTGCCATTACCGCAAGAACGGCGCCTCATTTTGGAATGACGTATCGCTGTCACCGGTGAAAGACCGCCTGGGTCGGGCGACGTCGATGGTTTGGACTATGAGCGAAGTGCCACAGTTTGAGAAGATCTCAGAGGCGCATGACAGGACCCAGTACGAAGATATCACCGCTCGCCTGCATGCCGAACAGGCGCTCTGGGATAGCGAGACACGACTTGATCTTGCCGTCCAGATAGGGCAGGTAGGGCTCTTCGAACACGACCACCGGACTGATTCTCTCTCTTGGTCCCCGATCCTACGAGACATCTACGGTCTCGGTACGGATGAGCCGGCTTCATGGCAGCGCTACCTCGAATTGGTTCATCCTGACGATCGAGTCCGGGTCATCTCTACGGTCCAACAAGCCCGTGCTGCCACAGGCAATGGCCGGTATGAGGTCGAGCACCGTCTTGTCAGACCAGAGGGCGCCATGCGGCACATCAGTCTTCGTTCTGTGACTTGGTTTGATGGGGATGGGTCCTCGAGGCAGCCGGTTCGCACACTCGGGACGGTCGTCGATGTGACCGATCGGAAGAACGTGGATGCCCGGCGGCGCGAGACAGCGAGGATGGAAGCGATCGGCACCTTTGCTGGCGGTATCGCTCACGAGTTGAATAACGGTCTCACGGCTGTACTTGGCTTCAGCGAGTTGTCGCTCCCGTTGATTCCGGCTGAGAGCAAGGCTCATCGTCACATCAGGCAAGTCATAACGGCTGGGAAAAAATCCCGGGAACTGATCCAGCAGTTGCTGGCCTTCGGAGGGCACAACGACCAAGGTCGATGCTCACTGTTACTCCATTCCTTGGCGAAAGAATCCCTCCGGTTCCTTCGTCCGACGATCCCCTTGTGGATCGAACTCAAAGCGCAGGTTGCTCACTCGACCAACTCGATTTCGGCCAATGCCGTGCAGATGCATGAGATGATTTTCAATCTGGTCGATAACGCCCTTCGTGCGATGCAGAAGACAGGAGGAATCCTCGACGTTCAGCTTCAGAATCGAGAGTTTGCAACGGATCAGATCATACCTTCCGGTCGACTCCCCGCTGGATGGTACGTCTGCCTGAGCGTTCGGGATACAGGCGAGGGCATGGATCCTGAGAGAGTCAGTCGATTGGTTGCCTCATTTGTGTCGTCCAAAGCCGTCAGCGAGAGGCAGAGCGTGGGACTCGCGGTCGTCTACGACATCGTCACAGCGCATGGCGGTGCCTTGATGGTTGAGAGTCAAATTGGCGCCGGTACGACAGTATCGGTCTATCTCCCCGCTCTCCCGACTTGTGCTCCGTCAACGACTCAGGAAGAGGACCCGCTTTCCCACGGACACGAATGTATCTTATTCGTCGATGACGAAGACTCCGTGATTCGATTAGGCAGCGAGATGTTGGAATCCCTCGGCTACTATCCGGTGGTATGTAGGACGGCCGCCGAAGCATTGGAAGTCTTTCAAGCCGAACCCAAGCGGTTCGACTTGCTGATCACAGACCGAACGATGCCCGGCATGAGTGGGAATCGCCTGGCCCGAGAATGTCGGCGACTTCGACCGGATCTCCCAGTCATCCTCTGCAGCGGGTCCAATGGTGTAACTGGTCAGGACGACGCCATTTCGCAGGGCGCGACGGAATGCCTCTTAAAACCGCTTATGTTGCTTGAGCTGGCGTATGCCATCCGCCGGGCATTGAACCAGTCTCCTGCCTATCCGGATTCTATGGGTGTGCCGACCAATTCCGGTCCAGAACCATCAAGGATATCGATTGAGGTGTCGGATGCCGTCGGTCCTCGTGGTTGATGATCAGGACCAAGTTCGTCAGCTCATCCGGGAAACCTTGGAACTGGCGGGCTACCAGGTCGAAGAGGCCCGCGACGGGAAAGAGGGACTTGACCGGTATCGGGCTAGAGCGACGGATCTTGTCATCATGGATATTCTCATGCCGGACCAAGACGGGTTAGAGACCATCATGACGCTCCGCCGGGAGTTTCCCGATACTCGTATCATTGCGATGACTGGGGGAACTGATACGATCGGCATCCTTAATTTCTTGGACGTCGCAAAGATGCTTGGAGCCGGGCGGACGCTTCAAAAGCCATTCGAACTGAAAGTCTTGCTCGATACGGTTGCTGCCGAACTGACCATCTAGACACTCGCTGTGCAACACTCAACATACTTCGCATTGACATCACGACACGGTCCCGGCAGACTTCGCATTCTATGCCTGGATCAAGTCGATCATGAGATTTCTCAACCTGGCTCTGGGAACCCTCGTTGCCGCAGTCGGGTTCTGGCTCATATGGGGGGGAACGGTCTCGCCTGTCCTCGTGGTCGGATGGGCCCTGATCGTGGGGCTGTTCTTATGGTTCATGACGGAGTCGATCACGGAACTCTGGGCATGGTCTACCTTGTTGCTCGGCCTGGAGAGCTTTGCTTGGCCGTTGGTATTGATGATTCAACTCAGGGGTCAGACAGAATCGTTTCCCGAATCTGAAATGGGTACGATCCTTTCAGCCGTCGTGCTGGGTCTCTTCTCATCTGTATTTTGGATTTCGTTTTCTTACGGCCTGTTCAAACGAGGACGTAAGCCGGTTGCGGGTCTACCTGTGGAGCAGGCTGCGGCGGTGTCGATTTCCCGGGCGAACAAAAAGAAGAAAGGTATTTAGCCTTATCCATTTTCGATCGGATCCATGTCGACGACGAATTTGATCTGCCCGTTGCGATACTCTCGCTCCATTTTCCGGACGGAATCATGGATCCGTCGACTGAGAGCAGTTCCTTTTACCAAGATGCGATACTGCTGACGGCCTTTTGGACGTCTGCGTATTGCCGGCACCGGTCCTAAAACAATCAGAGGCTCCTGGTCACGGTCGTTCTGTTCAAGGTCCGCACCCCATCGCTTGGCCGCCTCTTCGACAATCCTAAGGTCTTTCCCGGTTACTGAGAGATCAGCCAAGTGGCAGACGGGCGGATAACGAAGAAGCCGGCGTGCGGCAAACTCTTCATTGTAAAAGTGATTGGGATTTCCTGAGATCAAGGCCTGTACAGCATGATGGGTAGGAAGACGCGTCTGTACGATGACTCGACCTCCGGTGGACGCCGGACATCCCAAGTTGGCAGCATCCACCAGCAAGTGATAAGTGCGCTCCGCTGCGCGAAAGTCCGAGACGTGCAGCCCGGAATCTGCTTGAAGGATCCCCACCAAGCCATAGCGGGGCAGTGGTTCCCGGTGAAACAGCGCTTGGGTACCAATTAGAACATCCCACGCGCTGGACCTGGTACCTTCCCACAGAGTTTGAGCCGATGCCGAATGCCGGAGTGTGTCGCCATCGAGCCGGGCGATTTTGGCCTGTCGGAATAAGCGACGAACTTCGGCTTCAACACGCTCGGTGCCGTCACCAACAGGACTCATACGGGGAGTACGGCACAAAGGGCAGAGATCCGGCAATCGATCTGCCTTACCACAGTAACGACAAATCATCCTGCCGGCTTCACGATAATAGGTAAACGGCACGCTACAGGAATCGCAACGAGGGATCCAGCCACAGTCTCGACAAACCAAGGTCCTGGCATAACCTTTCCTATTGAGGAAGAGCAGGATTTTGGCATGGTTCTGTAGGGCTTCGTGCATCGCTCGGATGAGTTTGTGGCTGAAGAGGGTTCCCGCCGGCTCGTTGCGAAGGTCAACGAGCTCAATCGTAGGTCGAAGGACAACTTCTTGTGGGACATGGTGGATCTCAACCTCGGGATCGAACCTCGATTCAAGGGATGGGTGAGCCGAGGCCAGTACAACGAGCGCCCGTTCGCTCTCAGCTCTCAAAGTGGCGACGTCTCTGGCGTGATAGCGAGGCTCCTGAGGTTCTTTCAGGGCAGAATCCTCTTCTCCTTCCACCCAGATCAGCCCGATCGATTTAAGAGGCGAAAATATGGCTGAACGGGTTCCTACGACTACCGAGGGGATCTGTCCTTGACTCGGTTGCCATTGACCCGACTCTGAAGATGGGCGTGCGAGGGTAATCTGGAAGCCCGTGAGACTTGAGAGCACTTGTTTCAACCACGATGCTCTCGCAATCTCGCCGGCAAGCACTATGGTGGATCTCTTCATTGAGTGCGCTTGCTGAATGGCGTCGGCAAGCCGGCTGAGTCGATGTTCCCACGGGGCATGAAGTACAAGTTTCCTCATGTGGTCGCTGTGAAGGCAATGTGTGACATGCGTTTTCCATGAGAGGTCGACCTCCGGGAGCGTCTCAATGGGCAGAATGCCGTCCACTGGTGTGCGACGATCATACTCGTCCAAGGCAAGCCTCCTACGCGGCTTGTGAAGCTCGACGTTGGTATTGTTTGAAGGCATGAGCGCTATCCACGACTTGTTGACGAGGGCGTCGATCCGCACGGCGTTTCCCTGTCGAGTTAATTGAAGTGTCGAGGACAGGATTCCTGGGGTTCGTCGGGCAATTCGGTCGAGAATTGGCTTCAAATAGTCTGGACAAAGGCCGGCTTCCAAGGCCGCGCGACCATCCGCAGTGGCCACGTATCGCGCGCGCGCGGTTTTTCTGGTTGCAATCGTGGGCAATATGAGCCGAAGACACTGGCCCCAGGGCGCAACATAGTAGTCTGCGATCTTGCGAGATAGTTCGAACAGCGCCGGAGGCAGTGTAGAAGCTTGCCCGTCGTGATCTAGAGAGAGGATTTCTTTAATGGAAGCAGGCTTTATCTCGGTCTCAAGATGATTATTCAGCGAGATGACGACCCCTTCCAGCACCGAACGTCCGAACGGGACCAGGACGCGACGCCCTATTGCTATGGTCTGAGCTAAGGTGACAGGGACGCGATAGGTGAAGGCCTTTGCGATATGGCGGGGCACGATAACGTCTGCATAGAGTGCCTCCATTCGGCGAGAAAGGGTCGAGGTCCCATCGGAATCCATGTCACATTCTAACAATCTGGCTGACGGTCTGGAAATGGGAAGGACACCGTCACATGGGTGTTCTCGCCAGGAAGGTTCCGATAAAACAGGGTCGTTAAGGGGAGAAATCAAATACCGATGCACTTCCGCCTAGTCCGACGCTATTCCGTCGGAGCTCCGGCGGTTGGCTGCTGAAAAGTATCCTGTTTGTTGGTGACTGTCGGTGTAGCACCACTCGCATCGGAGTTATTGACGGTACCTGATCCGTCATTCACAGAAACCTGGGAAGAATCGCCGACGGACAAGGTCCCTCGACCAGAGGAACCAGCTGTGTCTGAAGCAGCAGACGGAAGGAGCGGTTGGTCGTTACTTTCTCGCGCATCCAAACTCGAAGGATTGAGTTCGAGTCTTTGCATGTGAGTCTGCACGGCAGGTTTAAGTGCCGAAGCATCAGAAGTATAGAGAAGAATCTCCACGCGCCGATTCCTCGTGCGGCCCTCCTCTACTGTATTCGCGGCAGTTGGTTTGGTGTCACCGAGCCCCACTGCACTAATCCGTTCCGGTTCCACACCGCCCTTTTCTACGAGGTAACGGAGGACGCCGTTCGCGCGCACTTTGGACAACTCCCAATTGCTTGGATACCGCGACTTGAGCGAAGGGCCGATCTCCACGTTATCCGTGTGGCCTTCGACTCGGATCATCCTCATGTCGCCACTGGTGCGCAGGTATTCAATCAACTGATCGAGCACTGTGTAATTTTCAGCTTTAATAGCCGCATCCCCTGAGTCGTAGTGCAGGAACTTCGCGAGGTTCCCAAGGTTGAGGCGGCTTTGCCCCGACGCATCCTGTATTTTTAGCTTACTGGATACTAAATCAACTGGAACCACTTGACTGGCCTGAGCGGTGGGCGATTCCGGAATAGCTCCTACCGACGACTGAATAATGGGTGCCGAATATCCGACGAGTTTGAACCGGTCTCCTTTGATAACACGGGTGTTTGCCTTGATGACTTTGGCGACTGCCGTGTGAGATTCCAGCGACAGCACCTTGAGTTGACCGATCTTTCGTGGTGGAAGCCCGGCACTGTGACGATGAATATCAAGGAGATCACCGACCTTCAGTCCGTCCTCCTTCCCTCGATCCAGATACACAACGTTTGACTGCGAAACCAGCGTCATCGTCCGGTCGGCCTGAAGCTCAACAATCATGCCCTCGAGGTCAGAAATGCTTGATGCGGAGCTTGTCTCTACATCTGGAACCGGCGCAATGAAACGCGCGACAGGGTCCCCTGGGGAAATCGGTCCATAGCTGAGCACGGCCTCTACTGTTGTGAGAGCATGATCAGCGGCAGTCACCTTCACGACCGCTGAACGATTCATGACAAAACCGAGGTATTCCTTTGTCACCGGATGGAACACCTTCCGAACCCGCCGGTAGACGGTAAAAAGATCACCAACTGTCACGTCGGTGGGGTTGTTGAGCTTGAGATAAAGAGAATCTCGCTTCCCCAGAAGCATGCGATTGCCCGTTGATTGATTATCACCCGTTATCAAGTTTACGGTTCCGTCGATCGGAGATGTTTTCTGAATGGCACCGCTGGAAAAGGCGAGAGCAGCCTCTGAAGACCGAACGGAATCAATCTCTGGTGCCTGTGCAAGTGCTTCGTCGAGTGAGACGCCGATTCCTGAACACAGGACCAAAATGAGGGACGTCAAGGTTTTCATAGGTAGATTCCTTCTGAGGCTGAGGCTAGTGTTGCTTGGAAAAACATAGCAAAAGACGCTGTGTTGTCAAGAATTTGAGGAGATTGGCAAGAGATTTGACGGGCCGCTCTTTCCGATGGTAACGTGGGGTCATGTCATTTTTTATTTTCAGGGATCGTGATTGACCGATGAATGATAAAGAAAAAAAGGATCAGCGTCTCTCCGGAGGATTCCGCCAAAAGGAACGAATCGATACGCAGATCCATCGGCGACGAAAGGTCAAGGCGTTTTCTCCTCTCGAATCGGAATGGGAGAGTTCACAGACTGGTCCATCCTCTTGTGGGGTGACGGACAAAGCGAAGAGATTAGGCATTGATGTCTAATCGTGAGTTGCAATAAGAACCTAACTACTCACCTACCCACCTCCCGTTCTCATATCGTCATGCCTAGGGCTTTCGGGTCTGCCGGAATTAGGTCCTTTGTTCGCTTGCTATCCCCAAGACCGGGGCACTAAGATTTTACACATCTGGCCTACAATACCCTTTCCGTGTCAACACTTTGTGAGAGAAAATTAAATGACCGGAACCGAAGTCCTTCTTGAATATTTGACGAAGTTTTTTCCGGTCTTTCTCTTTATCTTGGTAACATTGGCCTTTGGAGTAGTGACATTGCTCGTCAGTTATTTTGTGCAACCTAGGTACCCGGAACCGGAAAAATTATCGACCTACGAATGCGGGGCCGAACCATTTTCTGACGCCCGCATGCCGTTCCCCGTCAGATATTACATTTTTGCGATGTTGTTCGTCATCTTCGACATTGAAGTGATCTTCCTCTATCCGTGGGCCGTCGTATTCACCAAGATCGGAGTGATTGGGTTGATCGAAATGATGATTTTTATCGGATTGTTCATCGTGGCCTATGTGTATGCTTGGCGAAAAGGCGCGCTGGAGTGGGACTGAGGATTGTATGGGACTGATCCAGCTGGGACGACACGAGAAAGACGGGGCACCGGACGTCTTCACGGGGTCTCTAGAAAAAGCCGTAAACTGGGCGAGGAAGGGTTCTCTCTGGCCGATGACCTTCGGGCTCGCCTGCTGCGCCATCGAGATGATGGCCGCCGTATCTTCTCGGTACGACATGGATCGGTTCGGAGCAGGAGTATTTCGCGGTTCGCCACGGCAGTCGGATTTGATGATCGTCGCCGGGACCGTGTGCAGGCGTATGGCGCCGGTGATTCGAAAGATTTACGACCAAATGCCGGAACCCAAATACGTGATTGCGATGGGCTCTTGTGCCACCTCAGGGAACATCTATGACAGTTACAGTGTCGTGCAGGGAGTCGACCGATTTATTCCCGTTGACATCTATGTGCCCGGCTGCCCTCCGACTCCGGAAGCGCTCTTGGACGGCATCCTAAAACTGCAGGAGCGCATTATGCAAAAACGTGTGTTTGTGACTCAACCGGAGCAGGTCAAGGCCGGTCTGAAGGTCTGACGCGTCGTTATGCATCCACTGCTCCAGAGAATTCAGCAGACGTTTTCGATCGAAGTCACAGGTCTGGCTGAGTGGCGAGGCGATGTAGCGGTGACTGTCTCGCGAGACAAACTTCATGAAGTTGCTCAGTTTTTGCGCAACGATCCTGGGATGGATTTCGATTATATCGTCCATGTGAGCTCTGTGGATTGGCCCGACGACGAAGAGCGATTCGAAGTCGTGTGGGAGTTCTATTCGATTCGGAAGCGGCATCGTATTCGACTTAAGACGCGGGTGCCTGAATCGGATTGTGTCGTTGAGTCCTTGACCGATCTTTGGAAAGGTGCCGATTTTATGGAACGTGAAGTTTTCGACATGATGGGTATCCGGTTTCGAAATCATCCCGACCTTCGCCGGATTTTAATGCCGGATGACTATACCGAAGGCTACCCTTTGCGTAAGGATTTTCCACTTCGGGGCAAAGGCTGGCGAGACACGTTTGATTTTCTAGATGAAGTTCCACGATAGGGTGTTTCATCATCATGGCATTTGAAGATCAAAGAACCACTGTCTACAAGATCAACCCGGAGCATCCGGAAAGCGAGTCGCTTCCGACTTTGCGGACCGAGGAACTCCTGCTCAACATGGGGCCTCAACACCCCAGCACGCACGGTGTCCTTAAGGTGATCCTAGAGTTGGAAGGGGAACGGTTGGTGAAATCTACGCCGGTGATGGGATACCTCCACCGGGGAGTGGAAAAGCTTGCTGAAGACGGTACGTATCATCAGTTCATTCCTCATACGGATCGGCTCGACTATGTTTGCGCGATGTACAACAACTTCGCCTATTGCCGTGCTGTTGAAAAACTCTTGAAGCTACAAGTCCCGGAGCGGGCGGAATACCTCCGGACGATCGTTGCGGAGGTTCAGCGCATCATTGGGCATCAATTTTGGCTGAGCGCCCAGGCGCTTGACATCGGGGCCATGACCGTCTTTTTTTACTGTTTTCGGGATCGCGAAATCCTACTCGATTGGTTCGACGAGCTGTGCGGGGCTCGTCTCACGACGAGCTGGTACCGAATCGGTGGGGTTGAGCGGGATTTGACGCCCTCGTTGATCGACAAGCGCAAACAGTTTTTGAATTACTTCCCACCGAAGATCGATGAATATCAGGTGTTTCTCGAGAGAAACCGCATTTGGCTTGGGCGCACCAAGGGGGTCGCCGTGATCTCCGCCGAAGATGCGGTCAATTTTGGATTGAGCGGACCGGTTCTTCGCGGGTCCGGTGTGGACTATGATCTTCGCAAGTACGAGCCCTATAGTGCCTATCCAAAGTGCGAGTTCAACGTACCGGTAGGAAAAAACGGAGATACGTATGATCGCTATTGGATTCGGGTAATGGAGCTCTACGAGAGCGTTAAGATCATTCGGCAATGTCTCGAGCAGATGCAGGAAGGACCCATCATGGCGGATGTTCCCAGCGTGACGCTCCCGCCGAAAGAACGGGTTTTTACCAACCTGGAGTCGATGATCCAGCAGTTCAAGCTTTTCTCGCAGGGGTTTGATGCTCCACCTGGAGAAATCTACTGCGGCACAGAGGCGCACAAAGGAGAATTGGGTTTTTACATCGTCAGTACGGGAGGAGGAAAGCCCTATCGACTGAAGATTCGCGCCCCTTCGTTCGTGCACATGGGCGCGTTCGATCATATGGCCAGAGGATATATGATCTCGGATGCCTGTACCATTTTCGGGACGTACGATGTCGTGATGGGCGAATGCGACAGATAACATGTGAAATACGAGATGTGAAAAGTGAAAGGTAAAATCAGGGTTTTGCTTTATGGTTCACGTTTTCTCTTTCACGGAGAAGAATTATGGGTTTGAAACCGGCTACTAATCCGGATGTTGAAGCGGCGACGATTGAATTGAGCATCGACGGGAAATCTGTCACTGCCAAGGATGGCGTGTCGTTGTACGACGTCATCGCAATGACGGGCAAGATCATCCCGGCCATGTGCTATCACTATACGTTCGATCCGTTTGGTTCGTGTGGGATGTGTCTCGTCATGCAAGAGGGGAAGAAAGCTCCCGTTCGGTCGTGTACTGCCAAGGCGGCGGCGGGAATGGTGATCCGTACCGAAGGGGAAGATCTTTTTCTCGCCAGGAAGAAAGCCGTTGAGAAACACCTGTCTGTGCATCCTCTCGACTGCCCCGTGTGCGATGCGGACGGACATTGTGAACTTCAAGATATGGCGTTCCAACATGGCGTGACAAATCTAGCCAATGCCAAACAGAAATTCATTCCGGAAGATACACGCAGTCCCGTACTCGACTTCAACATGAATCGTTGTATTGCCTGTGCGGAATGCATCAATGTTTGCAAGGATGTGTTGATGATCGATGCCTTGCAGTTCATGAAAAAGGGTGGATTCAACCAGGTTGTGGCCAAGGGCGACCTCGCCCTCGATTGTGAATTCTGTGGAGATTGTTTAGCGGTCTGTCCGGTCGGTGCCATCACGAACAAGTTTTCCAAATATCTGTATAAACCGTGGCAGATGAAGACGACAACAACGACCTGCAATTACTGCGGGGACGGGTGCCAACTTTATCTGGAAACGAAAGATGAAGAGGTGGTTCGAGTCACCTCCCCGTTATCAGGGAAGAACAAGTGGGGCGACCGATCGGAAACTGCCAAGGGCCACGGCGGCCTCTGCGTACGTGGACGTTTTGGGTTCGAATATTTGGACAGTAAGAGCCGGCTTACACAACCCCTGGTCCGCGAAGGGGGGCAGTTGGTGCAGAAGCCTTGGCTGGAAACTATGCATCTGCTCGTAGATCGGTTGACCGAAATTAAAAGCAAATACGGTGCCGATGCCATCGGCGGCCTCGTGACGGCCCGCTGTACGAATGAAGAGCTGTATTTGTTCCAGAAACTCATGCGAGCTGGTTTTGGAACCAACCAGCTCGATAGTAGCGCCCGCTACGGCCATATGAACTTTGTGCTTGCGTCCAAACGTGCTGTGGGGCTTGGGAGAACACCGAATGATTGGGAAGATCTGACGAAAGCAAAAACGATCATTTTGATCGGCTCCAATATTACTGAGACGAACCCGTTGACTGCCGTGCGAATCAAAGAAGCCATACGGGTCTACAAGGCTCAGGTGGTGACGCTCGACGGGGCGATCACGAATATTGCGAAATTGGCATCGCACCCGTTTTTGATCAAGCCTGGGACCGAGGGAGCAGTGATCGATGGATTGGTCAAGGCGACCATCGACCAGGATTTAGTGGATGAGGAGATTGTTGCGAAACACCCCCACGCGTTTGAAGCGCTCAACAGCGCGGTGGAGAATGTTTCGTTGGAGCGGCTAGCGGCGCAGACCGGCTTGCCCGTAGAAGCCTTCCGAGAAATTGCGGCTATTTTTGCCGAATCGCCGAGATCGATCATCCTGTGCGGAGAAGGGATTGTCAGGCGAACGAACGGCTATCAGAACGTCTTGAAGCTAATGGATCTCGCCTGGATCACCGGCAAGCTCGGACGAGCAGGTTGTGGTGTGAACACAGTGACGGAGGAACCGAATGAACAGGGGGCCGTTGATATGGGCGCGGCACCTGAGTTTTTCCCAGGTCAGGCACGGTTTGATGACCAAGGAGTTCGGGACCGTTTCGCCAAAGCATGGGAAACGTCGCTCCCTCCTGTCGGATCAGGAGCACATCTCATTGAAATCTTGAAGCGGTGCAAGAGTGGGCAGATTAAAGCCCTGTATATTCTAGGGGAAAATCCGCTCGCCACCTTGCCGGCTTCGATGGAGGTCCGAGCCGCTCTCGAACGACTCGAACTGTTAGTCGTGCAAGATCCTTTTTTGACTGATACAGGGGAATTGGCTCATTTTGTGCTTCCCGCTTGCACCTATACTGAGAAGGACGGCACATTTACGAATCTTGAAGGTCGTGTGCTTCGCGTTCGTCAGGCAATGGATCCGCTTGGAGAGAGTCTGCCGGATTGGCACATCATGACAGCCCTTGCGAATGCCATGGGATGCCGATGGGAATACCAATCGGCCAATGATATTCAAGCCGAGATCATGAAGCTGTTGCCCGGATATTACAACCTTGGGCAACCTCGTAAAGTGGTGCCCATCCCAGACCAGTATTTGTCCGACGGCTACACAGCGGAGGTCAAGGCTCGTTATCAACAGACTCCGCCATCGGGAGAACACACGCGTCCCTTTTCCCTGTTGATGGGACAATTGTTAGTACACTCAGGAAAATTGTCGACGCAAGCGTCTGGGCTTATCAAGATTGCTCCGAACACCGGAAAACTGCGAATGAATATACGGGACATGGAGCGCCTTGGATTACAAGACGGTGCAAAGGTGCGTGTGACCTCGAATCGTGGCTCCCTTCAGCTCGGTGTGCAGCCGGATCAGTCCATTGCGCCAGGCACCTGTTTTTTTCCGGAACATTTTAATGAACCTCCGGTGAAGGACTTGATGCCTGTGTCGGTTGATGCCACGACCGGCGTCCCGTCGTTCAAGCAGATCTGGGTAAGTGTTGAACAGGCGTAAGCGGATATCTACGTCCGTGACGAGGAACCTACGATGAGTGTCGCCGCGCTGACCAAGAAAATCCTCCATGCCGCATTATTCTATGAGATTTGGGACGCGATGAAGGTCACGTTTCGACATATGCTTCATCGACCGATGACGTTTCAGTATCCGCGGGAGCAACGAACGATCCCAGATGCACATCGCGGTGCGCTTGGCTTGCTTCGATACGATGATGGACGCGAACGGTGCGTGGGCTGTGATCTCTGCGAGGTCGCCTGCCCTTCGCATTGCATCAAAGTGATCAGCGCCGAGGATACGGCCAGACCGCTTCAGCGTTACGCCAGTGAATTCTATATCGATATCACAAAATGTGTGTTCTGCGGCTATTGTGTCGAAGCCTGTCCGGTGAACGCATTGGCGATGACCAAGATGTACGAATACTCGACCCACGACAAACGCAGTCTGCTGTTCGACAAGAAGCGGTTATACGACATCGGCGAACGCCACCTCGATGATGGGAAGAAATATTTGTATGCGCACAACCAGGAGAAAAATGTCGAGCAGAGCCGCGAGTACCGCTACTATTTTCCACAGTCGGTACAGAAGTCGACCCAACCATCTCCCAAACATCTGAGCTGAGCCGCGCATATGATCGGAATGTTTTTCGCTTATTTTGCAGTGGTCAGTATTGCCGCCGGTGTTTTGACGGTGTCCTTGCGTCACCCTGTTCACTGCGCGCTCTCTTTGCTCGTGTTGCTCATGCACGTCTCCGGCCTGTTCATCCTCCTAAACGCGGAGTTCCTGTGGGCCGTGCAAGTCATCGTCTACGTCGGGGCCATTCTAGTGCTGTACCTCTTTGTGTTGATGTTGATGAATCTCAAAACGGATGAACGTTATTTCCACCCCTGGGCCCTGTATATTCTCGGACCCGCTGTTGTGGGGGGCGGCTACGTTCTGTCCCTTCTCTTGCGGTCTCCGTTTGATGGGGCAAAGGGAGATACTCCGGCCGCTGCCGTGCTGCAAGATGGGAATACATACGCCGTGGGCATCAAGATGTTCAGCGACCATCTCTTGCAGTTTGAGATCGTCGGTATCTTTCTGCTCGGAGCCATTATCGGCGCGATCGTCCTGGCCAAGACTCCGAAGCCGCTGGATAGGGAGAGAGAGCGGTTATGATTCCCCTGTCCGCCTATACAACCGTCAGCGCCATCCTTTTTATGACGGGACTTGTGGGTGTGCTTGTTAGGCGGAACTTCATCATTGTGCTGATGTCGGTTGAAATCATGATGAATGCGGCCAACATCAATTTAGTCGCCTTTTCACATTATTTGGAATCTATGGCAGGGCAACTGGTGGCTCTGTTCATCATCGCCATTGCGGCGGGCGAAGCGGCCGTCGGTTTGGCCATCATCATCGTCGTGTTCAGAAGCAAGATTTCTACGAACGTGGATGAAATGAACCTATTAAAGTGGTAGCAGGATGTGGATCATCACATCCAACGGTGCAGTCGGTGGCTCGTACCCCTCAACGTACCCTCAAGAGTACGCTTTAGGTTCCGGCACCGTGCAGCACGGTTGGCTAGCTGTGCATCCTCAGAATGACGCGAGACTGTGTCTGATTTGACTGATCTCCTTATCAAATTGATTCCTGTTTTCCCGCTGCTCGCGGTCTTTGTGAATGGACTGCTCGGGCACCGCTACTCTCATGACATGGCCCATCGATTGGCCTGGGGGTCGGTCGGCCTATCGTTTCTCTGTACGGTCGGCGTATTCACCGATGTCATGCGCACGGGAACTTCACATGAAGTTATTGTCTATCCGTGGATCTTCGGGGGTGATCTTGCGATCAATTTAGCGTACCTGGTTGATCCTCTGACCTGTGCTTGGTTGCTGGTCGTCACCGGTGTCGGGTTTCTCATTCACGTCTATTCCGTCGGGTATATGCATGGAGAAGCAGGATTCACGCGCTTCTTCACCTACATGAATCTATTCATGGTCTCCATGCTGCTTCTTGTGATGGGGAACAACTATGTCGTGCTCTTTATCGGTTGGGAAGGGGTAGGGCTTTGTTCATATCTCTTGATCGGGTATTACTACGACAAGGTTTCCGCCGCCAAAGCAGCATCCAAAGCGTTCGTCGTCAACCGGATCGGCGACGCCGGATTTCTCGTCGCCATATTTCTTGTCTTTATCAACTTTAAGACCCTCGACTATACAAAGGTCTTTGCCCAGGTTGGGCAACTGTCTCCGGACATGGCCACCGCCATCGCTCTCTGTCTCCTCGTAGGTGCGATCGGGAAGTCTGCGCAACTGCCCCTCCACACATGGCTGCCCGATGCGATGGAAGGCCCGACGCCGGTGAGCGCATTGATCCATGCGGCAACGATGGTGACCGCCGGTGTCTACATGATCGTCCGTAATCACGCGATCTTTGATCTCTCGCCGTTCGCGATGTCGATGGTGGCGTTCGTCGGTGGAGGTACCGCTTTGTTTGCGGCGACCATCGGACTCGTCCAGACCGATATCAAACGTGTTTTGGCCTATTCGACGGTGAGCCAGCTCGGGTATATGTTTCTCGGTTGCGGGATCGGCGCCTATACGGCGGCCGTTTTTCATGTCATGACCCATGCGTTTTTCAAAGCGTTGTTGTTCCTGGCGGCCGGGTCGGTGATCCATGCCTTATCGGGGGAACAGGATATCCGAAAGATGGGCGGACTCAGCAGCCGAATTCCTTGGACCCATCGGTTATTTCTGATCGGCACCATTGCGATCGCCGGGCTTCCTCCGCTAGCGGGCTTCTGGAGCAAAGACGAAATTATGACCCATGCTTTCGCCAATCAGCGCTATCTTCTGTATAGCATGGCGGCTTGTGGGGCTCTGCTGACGTCTTTTTATATGTTTCGTCTGACCTATCTGACATTCTACGGTTCTTCTCGGATGGATCCTCATACGGCTGAGCATGTGCATGAATCTCCGATGGTCATGGTCAGCCCCTTAATGATCCTTGCCTTTCTCTCGATCGTGGGAGGATTGATCTTGGGGTTTCCTCCGGAGCATGGCTGGCTGCATGGATTTTTGGGACCCGTCGTCGGGGTTGGGGGCGAGCATGAGGCCGGTGCCGGCATAGTAGTTCTATTGATGAGCAGTGCGCTCGTCATTGCCTTGATGGGATGGGGAGTCGCGCATTTTCTCTATGCTGTGAGCCCGGCGACTGCGGAAGGATGGGCGGAGAGATTTTCCGCTGCGTATCGGATCCTATTGAACAAATATTATGTTGATGAGCTCTATGATCTCATTTTCGTCGAACCGCTCAAACGTCTGGGCGCCATGCTTGACTGGTTCGATCGTGCGGTCATAGATGGTCTCGTGCGCGGAGTGGAACGGATCGCCGATTGGGGCGCTTCCGGCTCCACATGGATCGAGAAGCACATCGTCTATGCTGGGCTCAACGTGATCGGCTATGGAAACCATCTCGCGGCCCGTGAAGGTCGGAAGATGCAAAGTGGAGTGGTCCATCATTATGCCGCCATCATCGTGGCGGGGCTCTTCCTTCTGGCTCTTGTCGTTCAATTGTTTGCGCAGATGTAGATCTTAACCCGACTAAGCTGCGTCCATGCTCGAAGAACTCACAGCCGGATTTCCGATTCTGTCCTGCATTCTATTTCTCCCGGTTGTCGGGGCGGCGGTGCTCTGGGTGATCGACGAAGAGGACATGGTCCGGACTTCAGCCCTCACCATTGCGTTGGTGGAACTTGCGCTCTCTGTATTTGTATTACTGCGTTTTGTGCCGGAATCGGCCGCCATGCAGTTCACAGAGCGTGTCCGATGGATTCCTGCGCTAGGGATCAGCTACCACCTGGCAGTCGATGGAATCAGCGTATTGTTCGTCGGGCTCACAGCTTTTCTGACGGTCTTGGTGGTGATCTACTCATGGGATACGATCCGACACCAAATCAAGCTCTACATGATGTGTCTGTTGGCGCTCGAGACGACGACGATGGGCATCTTCGTGTCCCTGGATTTGATCCTGTTCTTCGTGTTCTGGGAGCTGATGCTGATTCCCAGCTACTTCCTGATCAAACTCTGGGGAGGGGGGGCCGAGCGTCACTATGCCGCGCTGAAGTTCGTCCTGTATACGCTCTTGGGCAGTGTATTCATGCTGGTGGGCATCGCGTTGCTGAACATCAATTACCATCAATGGGCTTCGTTGCATCACACGGATCAGATCTATTCGTTTGATCTGCTCGATCTCCTGATGGTGCCGATTCCGGTCTCTCAGCAACTCGTCATCTTTTGGCTGATGTTTCTAGGATTTGCGTTCAAGGCTCCAGTGTTTCCCTTCCACACATGGCTGCCTGATGCGCTGTTGGAGGGTCCGATCGGAATGGCCGTGGTCTTGGTGGGTTTGAAAATGGGCACGTTCGGTTTTATGCGCTTCAGCATCCCCTTGCTCCCCGATGCGTCGAAAAGCGAGACGGTTGTCATGGTCGTGATCGTGCTCGGACTCTGCGCGATTCTCTATGGAGCTTGGATGGCTTTGGTTCAAGCCGATTTTCGGCGCTTGCTGGCCTACAGTAGCGTCAGCCATCTTGGCTTTATCGTCGTAGGGTTGTTTGCGTTGAACTACCAGGGTTTGCAAGGCAGCTTGCTCACGATGATCAATCTGGGCTTCAGCACGGCGGGGCTCTTCTTTATCGCCGGGTTTCTCTATTCTCGGCAGCAGACGACTCAGTTGGCGGCATTCGGGGGGATGGCGAAGCAAATGCCTCTTCTGGCGACCTTCTTTCTCATTATCGGACTCGCGTCGATCGGACTTCCCGGCACCAACGGCTTTGTCGGTGAGTTTCTCATTCTTTTGGGGGCGTTCAAAGCCAAATGGTGGTTCGGCGCCGTCGCCGTTCTAGGAGTGATTTTCGGGGCGGCATATTTTCTCTGGTACTACGAACGTTCGATGCTAGGGCCGTTGGGTGCGGCAGTGAAGGGGACAATGAGCGACTTGCAGCCGCGCGAGACGATCATTGCAGTATCATTGTCAGTCATGATTCTCTGGATCGGACTCTATCCGTCACCGTTCCTACGAATCATGAACGGATCTGTCCAAGCGCTCGTTGATCGAGTCTCTCAGGAGACGAAGGTGTCGCTAGAAGGCAACCGATTCGGGAGAGGGTATTAGGTCGCGCCATGGGAGAGTACGCACTGCTCTATATCCTGTTTGCTCCCTTCGCGGGAGCCTTGGCACTGATTTTTGTGTCGAATCGACAGCCCCTGCTCGTTCGAAGTATCGCCTCAAGTGCCGCGTTTGTCTCGCTACTGGCGTCGTTCTATCTCTTTTATGCTTATGATCCGGTGAAAGGCGGATTCCAGTTCGTCAAGAAGTATGAATGGTCGAAACAGCTCGGCATTTCATTGCATCTTGGTGTGGATGGGATCGGGACGCCTCTTGTGCTCGCCTCATCCATCTTGTTGTTTGCCGGCATCTTCGTCTCGTGGCATATCAAGGACCGCACCAAAGAGTTTTACATCTGGCTGCTGATCTTGGCCGCCGCCACGATCGGCGTATTCATGTCCCTCGATCTCTTCTTCCTCTATTTCTTCTACGAGATGTCCGTCATCCCGATGTACTTGTTGTTGGGGATGTGGGGCAGCCACACCAAGAAGTATTTGGAGATGACCGATCCTGAAGATCTGAAATTGCGGGACTCAGTCGGATTTATCCTCAACTTTGGATCGAACAGCAAAGAATACGCGGCGATGAAACTGGTGCTCTTCCTGTCCGCGTTTGCCGTCGTCGCGCTCATGGGCATTTTACTCATCTATAAATACTCCGGCCTGAACACCTTCGATATCCTGGTGCTCCGTGAGCAGGCCAATCTCATGAATATCCCCGCGCTCGGCACGACGTTGGACAGGATCATCTGGGTGTTGGTGTTCTTCGGCTTTGCGTCGATCGCTCCGATATGGCCGTTGCACTCGTGGTCTCCGGTCGGCCATGCGGCGGCGCCGGCCGCAACCAGCATGCTTCACGCGGGTGTCTTGATGAAGCTCGGGCACTTTTCCATTATTCGGGTGGCCTTCGAAATTCTCCCTGAAACGACCAGGGAACTGATGCCGATTGCTGCCGTTCTTTGCATGTTCAGCATTATTTATGGCGGCTTCGTCGCATTTTACGCCAAGGACACCAAGTATGTGATCGGCTATTCCAGTTCCAGTCACATGGGCTATGTGTTCTTAGGCATGGCGGCGTTGAATTACATCAGCTTGAGCGGCGCCGTCATCTATATGTTCGCCCATGCCATGGCGACCGGCATGCTCTTCGCGATGGCCGGGTGGGTTTATGATCAGACCCATACGCGCGACATCCCCTCATTGGGCGGCCTTTCGAACAAGATGCCGTTCATCTCGGCGTGTTTTGTCGTAGGTTGTATGGCGTCGATCGGGATGCCCGGCACGGTGAATTTTATCGCGGAAATCATGATCATCGTCGGGAGCTGGAATAAGTATCCCCTCCAAGTGATTGTCGCCATGCTGGGCATCGTTCTGACCTTGGCGTACCTGTTCAAAATGATGCGCGGACTTTTTTACGGCCCCATGAACCAAAAGTACAGTCATGCGCATGATGCGATTTCTACGGTCGACCGTCTGCCTCTGTTGATCATGATCTCGATCAGTATCGGGTTCGGGATTTTTCCGATGCATTTATATGATGTCGTTCGTTCCGGAGTGGATCCATTGGTCGCGAGGATTATGCTCGTGGTTCCAGTCGCGGAAACAGGTGAAGGGTTGGGGATGACGGGTAAGGCGACAACACCAGACATGAGTTCTACCCCGGTGACGGCACACAAGCCCATACCCTATACGCCTCAGGTCTCACGAGAGGGTCGAGAATGACGTTTTCGTTGAACATGACCTTTTCCGATCTGCTGCTCTTATTGCCGGAGATCTTCCTGACCTGCTGGCTTTGTGTCGTCCTCATCGTCGATTTTTCCCTTCCGCGCTTACCCAAGGAGCGACTGGCCTATCTCAGTATTGCCGGTCTTGCGGTCACACTCGGTTGTTTGGGGTGGTTTGACCTCAATCATATTTCCGGCACACTCTTCGGCAATATGTTTGTGCTGGATCGCATGGCGATCTTTTTCAAGATCTTTATTCTTGGGGCTACGATACTCGTCATCCTCGCCTCAATTGAGTACGTCAATCGCTTCACTCTTTTCAGGGGGGAGTATTATTGTCTCGTCGTCATGGCGGCACTCGGCATGATGTTTATGGCGTCCGCCAACGATCTCCTGTCCGTCTTCGTCAGCTTGGAGTTTGCGACGCTGGGGTTCTACATTTTGGTGTCGTATCTGCGTGATGATTTGGCTTCAAACGAAGGAGGCCTTAAGTTTTTTATCCTGGGTGTCTTTGCGGCCGGTCTGCTCGCCTACGGGATCAGCCTCGTCTACGGTGAAACCGGCAAGCTTGTCTTTTCTGAAATGGCGTCCGCTCAGGCAACACCCGGCTTGATCATTGGGTTTCTACTGATCTTTGCCTCCCTTGGATTTAAGATCGGCGCCGTTCCATTCCACTCATGGATTCCCGATACCTACCATGGTGCTCCGACTCCTGTGACGACCTTTTTGTCGATCGCTCCAAAAGCTGCGGCCTTCGCGATTTTGCTCCGCATTTTTCTGGTGGCGTTGGTGACGTTCAAGCCGCTATGGGTGTCCTTCCTGGTGGCTGTGTCTATCCTGTCGATGACCTATGCCAATATCGTGGCCATTGCACAACGCAACATAAAACGGTTGCTGGCGTACTCGGGCATCGCCCAAGTAGGGAATGTGTTGATCGGTCTCGCGGCGGGCACCAAAATGGGAAGCGATGCCATTTTGTTTTATCTTCTGGCGTACCTGTTTGCCAATATCGGTGCCTTCGCCGTCGTGATTGCGGTCGGTCAGGCCATTGGAAGAGATGAAATCGAGGATTACCGAGGCTTAAACAGACGGTCGCCGTTTCTAGCGTTCGCAATGTTGCTGTTCCTGCTGTCTCTGGCCGGTGTGCCACCGCTGGCGGGGTTTGTCGGCAAACTCTACATTTTCGTGGCGGCCATCAAAGAAGGCCTGTATACACTGATTGCGGTCGGGCTGATCAACATCGTGATCTCGATGTACTATTACCTCATCGTCGTGAAGCAGATGTACATCAATGAGCCGGTGGATCCCTCTCCTATCGGGATTTCGAGTCCGATGAAGGCGGTGATCTATATCGGTTTAGCCGGAACATTGGTGATCGGTATTTACCCGCAACCGTTCACAGACTGGGTGGTCGGTGCGACGCTCATGTTCGCGAATTTTATCGGTCCTTCGGCTACCGTGCTTCCTCCAGGTCCTCCGCTGGGTGGTTAGTTTTCTGCTTCCGCCTCACAAGAGTTCTGCTACAATTACGACCATAGAGCCACGATCTTACTGTATGGCTTCCGTACGATCACCGAAGTGTCTTGATGCAAGTCGTCCTGATCGATGGAATCAGCCTCCAACCATCCTTCGCAGACTCCCCGCTTAGCGGCCGAGAGACCTAAATCGTCGGCCTCCGGTGTAGGTTCATCCGTTTTCTCTCTCGGTTCAGTTGCGTGGTTTCATAGGCTGACCATTGAGCAGCGGGTCTTAGCCGGTTTCAGTCTGGTGTTCGTTGGGATTCTGATCGTCAGCGCGATCTCCTATCACAATACGAGCATCCTGCTGACCAATCGTGAGTTGGATGGTCGCAGCCATGATCTCATCCAACTCCTGAATAATATCGATGCCGCGATGAGTGAGGCAGAGGATGCCCACCGACGTTATCTGGTGACGGGAGAAGCGTCGTATCTGGAGATCTACAAGAAGGTCGTAAAGCAGAAGCCGACCTTCACTACGTATCTCAGTGACTTGATCCGTGAATCACCGGAGCAACAGCAACGAGTGGGACTTCTCGATCGGATGATGGATCGGCAACTGAGCGCCGAATCAAAAGCCACTACCCAATTTCAAGAGGGTGGTTTCCGTGCCGTCAAGAAAATGGCTTTCGAAGGTGCCGGAAAGCGTGAGCTCGGCGTCATTCACCAAGTCATTACGGAGATGGATGTGCATGAGCGGCAAGCAGTCGGACGACGTGTCGTGGAATCCGCCGCCGAGACAAGGAATACCATCGTACTTCTCGGTATCGGGGCATTACTGCAACTGGTACTGCTGGCATCGGTGTACTACCTCATCCGGCATGACATCACGGAACGGCGACGTGTCGCCGGGGAGCTACAACGCCGAGGAGAACTCTTGGAGGCCGCAAACAAGGAGCTGGAATCATTCAGCTATTCGGTCTCTCACGACCTACGCGCGCCGTTGCGTCATATCGACGGCTATGCTTCGCTCTTGCGTAAATCGGTCGAGCATTCGCTGAATGACAAGGCTGCTCGGTATTTGCAGACGATTTCGGACTCCGCCAAACAAATGGGACAGCTGATCGACGACTTGCTGGTGTTCTCCCGTATGGGTCGACAAGAAATGCTTCGCACGGCCGTCAACCTAGATCAATTGATCAAGAGCATCCTTTCCGATCTTCGCCTGGACTTGCAAGGACGAGCGATATCATGGACAATCGCTGCACTGCCTGAAGTGCAGGGCGATCCGGCCATGCTCCGACAGGTATTTATGAACTTGATCGCAAATGCCGTGAAGTTTACGAGCACAAGGTCGATCGCCACAATAGAGATCGGTGTGAAGCATCCCAGCTCTACGGAAATCGTCCTTTTCGTCCGCGACAATGGTGTGGGATTCGACATGCAGTATGCTCCCAAACTGTTTGGGGTGTTCCAGAGACTGCACCGAGCCGACGAGTTTGAAGGAACCGGTATCGGTCTCGCCAACGTTCGTCGGATCGTTCATCGCCACGGGGGACGGACCTGGGCCGAAGGTATGCCGGATAAGGGAGCGACGTTCTACGTACTGCTCCCAGCAAGGAGGCGTGACTGATGACCGTGGCCAAACCGATCCTCCTCGCCGAGGATAACCCCCGAGACGCCGAGCTGGCATTGGCTGCGATGGAGGCTGAGCATATTTCCGACAAAGTCGTTCTGTGTCGTGACGGCGCCGAAGTGTTGGATTACTTGTATTGTCGCGGACAATTCAAGTCACGGCTGAGAGGAAACCCTGCCGTGGTGTTTCTCGATCTGAAAATGCCCAAAGTGAACGGCCTTGAGGTCTTGCGTACCATCAAGGCGGACGTCAATCTTCGTCCGATTCCCGTCGTGATGCTGACATCATCGCGAGAAGAGCGTGACTTGGCCGACAGTTATGCCTTGGGAGCCAACGCGTACGTCGTCAAGCCCGTGGAGTTTCACAAATTTTTGTCCGCGGTCAAGGAGCTGGGGACGTTCTGGGGCATCATCAACGAACCTCCTCCCGAAAGCTGTCGTTCTGCCCAATGACTCTGCCATGACGACTCTGTTGCGCGTGCTGCATCTAGAGACTGACCCACACGATACCGATCGCATCGAGACGCTGTTGACTGACGGGGGGCTTTCTTGTGCGATACGACGCGTAGAAAGTCGCCGCGCCTTTACCTCAGCTCTGAACGATGGCCAGGTGGATCTCATCCTGGCCGAATTCTCCATGCCTGAGTTTGATGAGGGGGCTGCCTTAGAGTTGGCCCAACAGACGGCTCCTGACGTACCGTTTATCTTTGTCTCGTCGACACTTACTGAGGCCCTGTGCATCGAACAAATGCATCGTGGTGCGACGGATTGCATTCCCAAGGAAGGATTGGATCGACTTGTCCCATCGGTGCGCCGAATACTGCGTGAGCAACAAGCACAAGTGGCACGAAGGTGGGCAGAGGAGGCGCTTCTTCACAGCAAAATGCAACTTCGGCAGCTACAAAAACTTGAGGCCGTCGGCCGTCTGGCGGGAGGACTAGCACACGATTTCAATAACTTGCTCACGGTCATCATGGGCCATAGTCAGGTTCTGCTCAGTGAAATGGGGCCGGATCATCCGCTGAGAAGTAGGGTAGAAGAAATGCAGAAGGCGGGTGATCGCGCAAGGATTCTCATTCGCCAGTTGCTCACGTTCAGCAGAAAACAGCCTTCCGGAGCGAAGGTTCAGAGCCTGAACGCCACCCTGAGCAATATTGAGACCATGCTTCGGAGGTTGATCGGAGCGGATATTCAACTGACGTTGAGGTTGAATGTGGACGATCTCCGCATCAAAGCTGATCCTGCTTTAGTAGAACAGATCGTGATGAATCTGGTCGTGAACGCCCGGGATGCGATGCCGACCGTCGGCAAACTCACGATCGAAACCGCTGTGGCCGAACTCGACCATACGCCAAGATACCACGTCAATCCGATACCGTCGGGAGAGTACGTGAGACTTTCGATATCCGATACCGGCTGTGGAATGTCCTCAGAGGTACAGGAGCATATGTTCAAGCCCTTCTTTACGACCAAGGAAGAAGGAAAAGGAACGGGACTTGGACTGTCGACCGTGTTCGACATCGTCACCGAAAGCGGTGGAGGATTGGATGTGATCAGCGCGAGGGGAGCGGGGACACGTTTCGATGTATACCTCCCACGCGTCGTAAGCGAGGTCGAGGCGTCGACAGACGCGCACGTACCGTTGCAATCAGTGGAGGGTCATGAAACCATTCTTCTGGTAGAGGACGAAGAGGACGTTCGCATCCTGATCCGAGATGAACTTCGTAAGCTCGGATATCGCATCGTCGAGGCAAGAAATGGTGTCGAGGCTTGTCTGGTGGCCACTCCCCATATTGGGAAGCTCAAATTGTTACTCACGGATATCGTGATGCCGGGGATGAGCGGAACTGAACTGGCGAGCCATCTTCGCGTGATCAAGCCGGAATTGAAGCTTCTGTTCATTTCAGGATATACGGATGATGTTGGTATCGGAGCCGGTGATCCTGCCAGTGCTTATCTGCAAAAGCCCTTTACACCTGAAGCTTTGGCAGGTTCCGTGCGTGAGCTTTTGGATGTGAAGCCGACAAATCGGATGAGAGTGAGTCAACAACCGGAGTCAATTGAGCAGTCAGGGAGCGCCAAGCGATCCTGAACCATGAGTTGTCGTTCGGTACGACCGGATCTGCAGAGCCGTCATGAATAGAAGCCGGTGGTTCGAAAGAACCAAGCATGCCGGGCGCATCCTTCTCCTGGGCGTCGTTCTACTGCCCGGGTTGAGTGCTGCTCAGGATATCTCGTGGGAACGCCTTTCCGATGGGTTAACGGTTTCGGTGTGGAACCCGGGCGACGCTTGTCCTACCGTCCCGAGCATGCTGGTTGTCGATATGGATCCGGAACGGACAAAATTCTCCGTTCATCATTACGCCCAGGAAGGATTGTCAGAACCTCCCCGAATCGACGAATGGCAGAAACGAACAGGCCATCATGTGTTATTCAATGCGGGGTTGTTCCGTGAAAACTTCGCGTATCTCGGTCTTCTCTATAAGGACGGTCGTCCGTTGGGAAGCCGACGTCACGCGGCGTGGCAGGGGTTGTTTGTCGCCGAACCGTCCGGTTCTGGGTTGCAGAAGGCGCGGATCCTTGATCTGGCGGAAGAGGGTTTCGACGAACAACAGCCGCGCTACCGTGAAGCGGCACAGGCGTTGATGCTTTTGGATCTGACCGGCAAGATCCGTGTCCGCGAGAGTGGAAAACATGCCTATCAGACGATTATCGCTGAAACGGAGACCGGACACATTCTTCTTCTTAAGAGTCTCGGAGCCGTTCGTTTATACGACATCGGTCGGTGTTTCAAGGATGCGCTTCCCGCTGTACGTCAAGCGATGGCAATGGACGGTGGGTCTTCTTCGGATATCCGTATTTTGGAGTCGCTGTGGGAAAAGGATTTACAGATACAAGAACACGCTTCCTGGAAGGGTCTGTTCGGTGGAAGCACCGGTTCTCATATTCCGTTGCCCACAGTGATTGGAGCCAGTCCCAGATAATGGTCAAATCTCTGTTGAAAATTGTCGTGACGGCGGCGTGCCTAGCGGTTGGAGGCTGTGCCGATGGCGCAAAGGTCGTTGAGCAGCATGACTCGGGTGGAGTCGTGGTTTATCCGTTTAAAGAAGGACAAGGGCCTATGCTCTCTTCCTTCCGAAAGGATGCCCTTGACATCATGAAAGAAAAATGTGGAGGACGATCCTACAGTATCGTTCGCGAGGGAGAAACCAAAGGCCGCGCGCGAGTTGTGAGTCCACTTGAGGGGGCGGACGAACTGATAGAGGAGCGGCGGTGGGGAATTCAGTTCGAGTGCAAATGAATGGAACGGAACGCACGAGCTATGCAGATTGCACTAGTCTTTTGTTACGGTGTTCAGGAGATCCTGAATGGTTAAGAGACTGATGAGCTGAATCTTTTCTTGTTGAACACGCGCTCTCCCATCCTGCTCTTGGCGGTCCACAATGACTAATGCATGATCTACTCGAAGCCCGGCCTCCCGCGCGACTCTCATCGCTTTCAGCAACGACCCACCGCTCGTGAGGACGTCGTCCACGATCAGCGCTCGATCGCCGGGACGAATGCTGCCCTCGATTAACTTTCCCAGTCCATGGCCTTTGGGCTGTTTGCGAACGACGAATGTTCGCCAGAGACGCCGACGTGAAGCAGCGCAGGCAAAATCGGAAATGGTTATGGCGATCGGGATGGCTCCGAGTTCGAGGCCGCCCAGACAATCGAACTCAATGTCAGTGAGCGCCTCATAGGCCAGTTGGGCGACCAGACGACGCGCTTCCGGATGCGCCATGAGGGCGCGACAGTCGACATAGAAAGGGCTGATCTCGCCCGAGGCAAGCTTGAATCCCTTGTCGCGATCCCATTTAAATGACTGAGTATCATGGAACGCTTTTGCCAGTTGCTCTCGACCCGTCACTAAGAGATCCCCCCTCGTTCAGTGTCCGCTATGTGCGGGCATTCTACACTTCCTGGCCGACTGCCGACAGATGTTTTCACTGATCGGAGTGAGAAGCTACCGTGGCGAAGCGGCGGATCTGCTCGGCTAAAGTATTTGCGACCAACTCAAGATCAAAGGGCCAGGCATAACGGAGTACCACACTGGGATACTGTGGTCGCAAATGATCGAGAATTTCTGGAATCTCGACTTCCGAATGTGAACCGCCTGGCGTGAACATCGTCGTCGTCACGGTAATGTGCCTCGCCCCCTGCTTGATCAACGCCTCGACCGATTCCTCCAACGTCGGTGCACAAAACTCATTGTAGGCCACGGCAAAGAGCGCGTCCTTGAGTTGAGATCGAAGGCGTGTTGCTACTGCTTCGAGGCCTGCTTGGTAGGGGTCTGTCTCCGCGGTCCTCGGCCACTGACGGATCTTGGCATCCAGCTCAAGTTCTTCCGACGAAGGCGGAAGCTGCGCGGTACGCCGCTGTGCTTCCAACCGTTTCAGTTTTGTGACCAATTCCTGGGGGCACCCTTTGGGAATGCCGCCATGTCCCACGAGAATGACTCCTTGCTTCTGTGTCGCCATGAATCCTCCTACACGTGGTTTCGAAGCATCAGTTCTTTCGGATGCGGGTTGAGATAGACTTGATCGCGGATATAGCTCACGTCGAACCGTCGAACGTAGTGCTTAATCAGCGTCAGCGGAACGATTAAGGGAGTGAGCCCTCGATGATAGTCGTCGATCACACTTAACAGCTCAGCCATTTCATGAGTCTTCAATCGACTCTTGAAGTACCCCACAATGTGGTGCAGCACATTCACGTGCTTACGGACCGTCGCCTTCATGGTTAGGGCCTTCATGAAAAGGTCCCCGTAGCTTACGGTCAACTCCTTGGGTCGATAGCGATCCACTTGCGCGACCAGCCTGCCCATCGTTTCATAATGCTGCTGGCTATGGGCTAAGAGCAGATACTTGTGAACCGTGTGAAATCGGATCAAAGCCTGTCTTGTGACTCCGTTCCGCAACAGGTCTTGGAACCGGCGGTAACAGAACACCCGCTCGATGAAGTTCTCCCGAAGCGAAGGATCACAGAGCCGCCCTTCCTCCTCGACGGGAATCAACGGAAACTGCTCTATAAAGGCTTTCGCGAAGATTCCAGCGCGGCTGTGGTTCGGCATGCCCTGTACGGTGTACACACGCACCCGTTCGACCCCGCAACTGGGCGAGCCTCTCTTGAAAACAAACCCTGAGAGGCCCAGTTTGTGGAGAGAGTCGAGACGCTCCTCAATCATCGTCTCCAGCGCCTGAGTGTGATCGTGCTTGCTCGTGATTGTCATCAGCCTGGGACGATGCGGATTGCCCACCAAGCGCATAGCTTCACGCGGAGTGTCCAATCCCGCCTCCATTGGGCATACTGGCACCCATTCGACATAACGGCCCAATACATCGGTCAAGAAATGGTCGTGCTTGTGTCCCCCGTCGAAGCGGACCTCATCGCCGAGAAGACACCGACTGATTCCAAGGCGAAGCGGGGAGGTCGTCATCTCGCTGTCTTTTGCTTTCCCAGGTTGAGATATTTCTGACGGGCGAGTTGATGATCTACAGCTGGTGAAGGATAATCAGTCCCGATTAAGCATCGAGCGCGTTCCTGTTCATCTCCAGTCATCAGATGCGGCTCATGAATCCTATGCGCGGGAACACTGGCGAGCTCGGGGACATAGAGGCGGAGATAGGTCCCATCCGGATCAAACTTCTTGCCCTGGAGAGCAGGATTGAAAATCCGATAACCCCGCATGGCATCGGTACCGGTCGCCGCACACCACTGCCAATTCCCATTGTTGGCAGCTACATCCGCATCGAGCAGCTGACGCATGAAGTATCGCTCGCCGCTCTGCCAGTCGATCCGAAGATCCTTGATCAGGAATGAGGCCACGACCATGCGGACACGGTTGTGCATCCATCCCGTTTGATTGAGTTGCCTCATCCCTGCGTCCACGATCGGATACCCTGTGTGCCCGCTGCACCAGGCTTGAAGCAGACGATCCCGCTCCGGTCCAGGTTGTCGTGATGGCGGCACCGCTGCGTTTCGAAACGGCCCGTCAACGACGTGCGGAAAAGCCGTTAGGACCTGCTGAAAGAATTCGCGCCAGATCAGTTCATCGATCCAGGTCAGGACATCAACACGAGACACTCGACCCCCTTCGGCTAATGTGCGTAAGGCGGCATGAATTGCCATGTGCGGCGACAGGGTTCCGAATCTGAAGTGTGGTGAAAGTTTTGAACTGCCATCGATTGCCGGAAGATTTCGTCCGTCGCTATATCGCTGAATGGGACCATTGAGAAAACTCTGCAATCGTTTGAGAGCGTGATGTTCCCCCGGTTCGATCCATGGCGTCTACACGTCATAGCCCAAGTCATTTGCTAGAGGGAGCGTGGAGATGGATGGCGATGAAACCGGTCGCGTGGGTTTAACTGGTAATGCGATCGGCTTAGAGGCCTGCCACTTGGCCCACCAGCGGGTGCGATACGCGCTGTACCTCTGCAACGGCTCACCGGTCGCGCTACGCACTTCATCCCCTTCAAACACAACATGATCTTTGAATGTCCGCACGGGCACTCCTAGCTTTCCCAATTGCTGATGAACCAGGCAATCCCGTTCGATCGCACCCGGCTCGTAGTCACGATTCCAATAAACGATGTCCGCCTTCCACTCATGCGCGGCACGAACCGCTTCTTCGACCGGTTCCCCGCGTCGCCACTGAAGCCTGATGCCGCCACGTGCCAATGACAGGGCCAGCTCCCCAAGGCAACCAAGCATGAAGTTCACACAGGCCGAGCCAAAGATGCCCGATCGCAGAAGCGGTTCATCGAACACGAACAATCCGATCACCTCATCGCACTCCTCGACAGCAGCCGAGAGCGCGGGATTGTCATGAACTCGAAGATCGCGCCGAAACCATACGAACCCTCGCATTATCGTACTTCCTCCGAAGGACGCCCGATGAAAGGGTCCTGAGAAGCCGGTTCAACGAACACATGACGTCGCCACAGCAGATACCCAAGGAAGAAGATAGTCGCGAGCATGAAGCCGCTTCGCAGGTAATGAAAGCCGAAGGTCAGTGATTTATGACTTCGCTCATGAGACCAAAGCCTCCATAGGTCACGGCCAATCCCAGGCTCAGGGTCGGAGGAATAGAAACCCATAGCCGATCAAGAAATGGACTGCCGGTGAGTGCATCTTGACCGGATAGGCGAACGAGGCGAGGATGATGACACCAAACAGTTTCAGGCCATAGGAGGGGAACAGCTCGATGATGAGCAGATCGACTAGGCCGACGGCGAGAAACAGGCAACCCACGAATTGTACATCCCGACCGGCACGAGTGGTATTCACGCTGTCCCTCCGGTCCGCAGTTCGTGCAGCCATCAGTCCGTCGCCTCCCTTATTGGCTTCGGGTGCCCGGCCGCCCCTACCAGGATCAACCCGGCGATCAGCACGGCGGAATTTAACGACACCGATCGCCGGTGAAGGCGCTCCCACGCCTCTCTCAAGCCCGAATCCACGAGTCCATGAAGCTCCTGTTCTTTCAGTCGATCACGCATGGCGTTGCTGCGCGGAGTCACGAAGGAGCGACTGTACCACTCGCTCGCCAGGACACCCATCCATAAGGCCATTGCCAAAACAATCATGGGGCTACCCTCCAAGGACGCCAGACCCATCAGACTCAGGAGCGCAACAGCGGCACTTACGAGTCCAAGCAGATCGTACGCCGGGAAGAGCCGGCGTACGATCTTACCGAATGACTCCGCATCAAGCGTGCGCGCTATAATCGGCGCGACCACGAACGACAGCAAGACAACCTTCCCGATCAGGACGCCGGTCGCTATAAGATGGAGGTAATTGAAGAGCTTATCCATCGTGGCAATCTGGTTCGCCTTCTCTATTTTTTATCGGCGATACGGCGCGCCGCTTCAAAGGCGGCGTCGAAATTCGGCAACTCACCCATCGGAACCAGCTGCATATAGCGAATGATATTGTCGGCATCCGACACGATGACCGAGCGGTGCAGGATCTTATAGGAAGGCAGTAGTGGTCCGCTTCGCTTCCCAAACTCATAGGAGGGCGAGTCCGAGAGAAAAGTGACATTGGAGATCCCTGCCTTTTTGGCGAACGCGGCTTGATCCGCCGAGGCATTGGTGCTGATGGTGACGATCTCTACTGTTCGATCGACTCCGCCGTTCTGCTCGCTGAAATGATGCGTCTGTTCATCGCAGACCGGCGTATTGAGCTGAGGCACAATACTGATCAGCCTCACGCGGCCTCTGGTATCAGTGAGGCGCACTGATTTCGATCCCGATCCGATGAGTCCGGCATCGGGGAGTCGATCTCCGACTTTGAAGGTTGGCTGACCGTCTCCGGCTGCACTAGCCGATGTGCCGGCCATGCTGCCCATAACAAAGACAAACCAAAGAACCATGAGACTTCTTATGAGTATTCCGTTCATGTGATCCTCCATCAGTAGCATGATTGGGTTCCCGGCCTCATGCGGCTGGCGACTGTTTTCCGGTTTCGCCAAGCCGACGGTTGCCCACTAGTATTCAGATTTCCCATGGGATTCCGCCGGTCGTTTGAGCTTGTCACTTGCCACACGCTCGACGGACAGCTCCCGAATGCCTTTCTCATCCTTCACTTCCATCTTCACGACGGTTCCCGCCTCCCCTCGGATCATGTTGACGACCTGCTCGTAATTCTTTCCCTTCACGGAGGTTCTATCAATGCTCTTGACTTCATCGCCATGCCGAAGGCCTGCCTTGTAAGCAGGTCCCTCCGGATGGACCATTCCCACATACAACTCTGCCGGCTCGCCGATATGCTCAGCTCCGATATGAAGTGAAATGCCGATGACGCCATTAGGGCGTTTTGTGTCCTCCTTATGGCCGTAAGGAGTTTGGCCTGTGTATTCCTCGGCCATGGCTGAACCGGTAATTAGAAGACCTACCGTCAATGCGACTACAATAGGGAAGCTTGATATTTTCATGAGCACACCTCCAATCAATTTCGCTAGTGGTTACTTGCCAATCCGAGTAGGCACAGTATCACGATCGTCAGAAATCCCACCATCAATCCTGTCGCAGCATAGATAGCGAAAGCTTTCACCACCCCCTCGTGGGCGACATATCACCGACCTGAATCAATTGTGGGTGTCGCCGTCATCCCGAGGCCCATGCTGCCCTCTGAACATCTGACGTTCCGATCAGGATAGCTTGCAGCGCTGGCTCCAGCGCTGGATGCTTAAACGTATAACCTCCCGCTATCGCTTTCGCGGGAATCACGCGCTGGCCGGTGGTCATCAGTGATCCCAACTCACCAAGCAGAATGCTCAATGCCATGCCCGGAACGGGAAGCCGGGAAGGCCGGTGAATCACCCGCCCAAGCACCTCACAAAACGTCTTCATCGTCACGGGCTCTGGGGCGACCGAATTGAGAGGCCCGGAAACACCATTATTGGCTAAGGCCCATTGAATGAGGCCGATATGGTCACGTCGATGAATCCAGGAGACCCACTGAGTTCCCGGCATGATCGGACCGCCTGCGAACAGCCTGAATGGCAACAACATTTTGGGTAATGCGCCACCGTCTGCTTCCAAGACCATGCCGGTCCTCACGATGACGACCCGAGTCCCAAATTCAGCGGCGCGCATGGCTTCCGCCTCCCATTCAAGACAGAGATCAGCTAGAAACCCAGTGCCACGAGCAGCGCCTTCATCCAATAGGCGATCATCGGTGGCGCCGTAGTAGCCGATGCCGGAGGCGTTCACCAGTACGCAAGGCTTTGTGGCATGGCTGCGCAACGCTTCCACGACCGCTTGTGTGGCGCTCACGCGACTGTCCCAAATGAGCCGCTTGCGCGCCTTGCTCCAGCGCTTGTCCGCAATCGGTGCTCCAGCCAGATTGATGACAGCATCAGCATCATGAAATACTTTTGTCCATGTGCCGGCTGGGCGAGGATCCCAGTTAATGCAGGTAGCCGACGACGGCAGTAGCGCTTTTGCGCTGGTAGCGTTCCTCGAAAGGACCGTTACGCTGTGCCCGTTGTCCAGCAGCTCATTGACCAGAGCTCGTCCGATAAATCCTGTTCCACCGGTGACGATGATTCGCATGGCCATACTCCATTACCATGTCACATTGTAAAAGGCCTCTCTCTCGATCACTCTTTCTCAGAGTCCACATCGCTTTCATCATTAGACACATCAGACACATCGAATATCCGCTCATGCGTCGATTGGATTGGCACGACCCATTGGCCATACTCTCTCCGTTTGGTTCCATAATAAAGGTTCGGAGCCGGGGACACCAAGGAGACAGGCCTCTCGCCAATGCCCTCTGAGAGACCTGTCTGCCTCAGCGGGCGACGCCGTGCGGAGGTTCAGCGTCACCGTGACAAACAAGGGACCGGCCTCTGGTCCGTTGTTCATGTCATTCCAACCCAACGCCGTCCATGAGAATCTCCTAGTCATCCGTTAGGCTGGTTTTCCAGACTGCGAGCACAACGAAATCCTGCGCCGTGAGTCTGTAGGGCGAATCCACCACGGCCATGCGCGGATGTGGTGATATCGGACGTTGGACTATGCCTCTTCCTCATTTCAACCCGCCTATAGATTGCGGGGATTCAAACTACAAGTGCCATGGTTGGACGGCCCGCTCGGTCTCCACCTTGCCTGGACATCGCAACCGATTCTTCAGGATCACGGAATCGATGATTTCTCCACACTGAACACACCGTTCCGTTGCCACTTCAGACCAATGGAAACCCAGCTCCGGAAATACTTCCGACACCATCAGCCCGCCGCACCGTCGGCAATAATCCAGGTGTAATGGAGCGGCTAGTGAGATTTGATTGACATGATCTACTGTTGACATGGTGCGCCTCACGTCGTGCGTCCAATGTGTTGTCCAATGTATTCCCGTTATGTCCAATGGGTCAAGCGTTGAAGACACAAATGCTTTGACAAACAATGAACATGCATTTATACTAGTTTAAGTCCTATGAATACCCATAGAATACATAGAGTTGCAAAGTTGACTGGTCTCTCAAAGGACGTAATCAGGGTCTGGGAGCGCCGGTATGAACTTGTCAAACCTTTGCGTAGCGCAAACCGCTACCGCACCTACACCGACGATGAGGTGGCACTACTACGATATGTGAAGGCTCAGATGGATCAAGGCCATACGATCGGGGATCTCGTCGTGATCGGCCGTGAACGACTCGTCGCGGAGGCGACTCGGACCGCTCGGACGGAGGCATCCGAGACTCTACCTTACGAGCGACTTCTAAACGAACTTATTGGATTACTCGATCCGCTGAGACGCGAATCGTTTGAACGTCGCCTCAATGGAGCAGTCGCAGTGATTCCTTTTGAAGAGGCTCTCTTTGGCATTCTCTTGCCTCTTCAAACTCGGGTCGGGCAGTTGTGGCATGACGGTCAACTCAACGTGGCGGTCGAACATTACGTGACCAATCAGATTCGCCAAAAAGTGTTCGCAGCCATGAGCCATCTCCCGGTGCATGAAGAAGGACTCAGCGTAGTGGTGGCCTGTCCCGTGGGGGAGTTTCATGAGGTCGGAGCACAAGCGGCCGCCTATATCTGCGCCTCACGCGGCTGTCAGACCTACTATCTCGGAGCTAATATGCCGCTGGATCAGTTGGCGATATTCTGCCGGCAGATCGACCCGGATGTTCTGTTACTGTCCGTGACCGCGCCACCCCCGGTGCATGAATGGTCTTCTTGGATCGCGACGCTTCGTGATCTGACAGTTTCGCATCGATCCATACTGATCGGCGGCGCCGCTGCGCACTCCCTTATCCTTCCTGTCGGGGCACGGCGCATCGAAATTCTCAGTGAGCTTCCGAACCTTCAGCAGCGGCTGGCTGCCCTTATGGCAAAGCAAGCCGCGCGCGTGCGATGACACGTACGGAGAGATGGGGTACGAGCCACCGAATGGCGAACCGGGTCATCACTGTAATCTCATGAAGGCTGACTCGCTCAAAGCTTAGTATCTGCTTCGTAGTCACATCAGGACATCGATGAACGTTCGAGGTGGGGCTCCGGTACTAATCATCGGCGCTGGACTCGCAGGACTCTGTTGCGCACGGCATTTGACCGATCATGGCGTCGAGTGTTTGGTTTTGGAAGCGTCCGATGGAGTGGGTGGGCGTATTCGCACCGATCGAAGCGATGGGGTTTTGTTCGATCGAGGATTTCAGGTATTACAGAGTGCCTATCTCGAAGTTCAACGCATGCTCGACATGCCGACGCTTGATCTTCGGCCGTTCTATTCAGGGGCGTTGGTCCGCTATGGCGGCCGATTTCACAAGGTGGCCGATCCGTGGCGGCAACCATGGGATGCCCTCGCCGGTCTCTTGTCTCCCATTGGAACATTCCGCGACAAGATTAAGATCGGACGGCTGCGTTCGCGCCTGATTGGATCCACGCTGGAGGAGATCTTTCGTCAACCGAACATATCGCTGAATGAAGCTCTGCATGCGGAAGATTTTTCGCCCTCGATTATTGAACGCTTTTTCAGGCCTTTTTTTTCAGGAGTATTCCTGGAGCGATCGTTGGAAACATCGCGCCGGCTGTTTGATTTTGTATTCCGGATGTTCGCGCAAGGCAGCACTGGTCTCCCAGCGAACGGGATGGCAGCGATACCTGAACAATTGGCTGCGGGCCTCGAACCTCGAATTCGAACCGGCGCGATAGTCACGAGCGTTGACGGCACAGAGGTGACTTTGGCCTCCGGAGAACGGTTGATGGGGAAAGCAGTGGTGATTGCGACAGATGCGCCGGCGGCGGTACGATTGATGCCAGAACTTCGCTCCCCGTTATCCCACAGTGTGGTCTGTCTGTACTTTGCCGTGCCTCAACCGCCCATTGAGGAACCCATTTTAATCTTAAACGGCGAAGACCAAGGTCTGATCAATAACATGTGCGTGCCGAGTCAGATCGCACCGAATTATGCTCCTTCCGACACTGCTCTCGTGTCCGTCACGGTACTGGGAAATCCCACGACAGACGATCGATCGCTGGAACAATCAGTCCGCAGGGAACTCACAGATTGGTTTGGTACACAGGTGGCGCAGTGGCGATATCTCCGATGCTATCGCATAGCCCATGCGCTGCCGGGACAACAGCCTGAGATGTTGGAAGCGATTCCTCAAACGATTCGTCTACCCAATGGTCTCTTCATCTGTGGTGACCATCGAGAAACCGCGACGATTAATGGCGCGATGGTGTCGGGACGAAAAGCGGCGGAAGCCATTTTGGAAACCGATGGCTTCAGAGCAAGCCCATGAAGCGAGACAGTTCTACAATCCAACCTGAGCGAGCGCTGGAATATGTGGTCCAACAAGCCGTCAATCAGCTTGGACAGCCAGTACTGGTCGTGTTGGATTGATGGGCGCGAATCCTGCTTCATTGGCATCGTTTTGTCGCTGTTCCGTCCAAACTAGGTGCGTCCCGCTAAACTATTGGGCTGTAACAGGCCACTAGGGTCCAAACTCAATTATTGAGTTGACACGCCGTTGATGAGTCAATGGTTGTGCCAACGAGGGAGGCGTTGCATGACCATGCAGAAAGCAAAATCGAACAAACGGATCTGGCTGGACGACCTGCAATGGTCGGTTCTTGAGCAACATCTTCCGAAGAAACAAACAGGGCCCACGCGCAAAGACGACCGGCGGATCATCAGCGGCATCATTCCTGTGCGGCAATCGGGGT
>Ga0134128_10000373_pt1 | contig 62685 bp, 44 predicted proteins | sample KB31754_FD_96462 | JGI IMG/M metagenome (GOLD analysis project Ga0134128, IMG submission 96462) | Terrestrial soil microbial communities with excess Nitrogen fertilizer from Kellogg Biological Station, Michigan, USA - KB3-175-4 | ecosystem: Environmental > Terrestrial > Soil > Unclassified ... | reverse complement strand
GGGTAGTGGGTCTGGGCCTGTTGAGTACCGGCGTAAGTCTCATCGAGCCCCTGATCTACCGGGTAGCGATCAATGACGTGGCGGGTCTCTTCGTCCGACAGGCCCGCGAAAATGCACAAAAAGACCTGGGGGTCGACCCCGATGAAGCACAAGGCATCCGGAACATGATCCGGGGTGAGGTCTCCGATTCCGTCGCAGTCCTACCCGATTCCGCCGCAGTCCTACCCGATTCCGCCGCCGTCAGACGCGACTCCGCCATCTCCGCCGCGATCACGACGCCCGTCCCGCATTCCCCGGGGCATGTGGCCGCGCGCTCGCCAAAACAGGCCTTGAATACATTGTTATGGGCCGTCGCCTGGCTGTTCGCGATCAATCTCGTCGCCACCCTCCTCTGGCGGCTGGGCGAGAACACCAATACCCGGCTTTCCTGTCTTATCGAACAAGGATTCATCCAAAACACCTTTGCCCATGTCCTCCGGCTGCCGCTTTCCTTTTTCGGCCGGCGCAGCAGCGCAGCCATCGCCAAACAGATCGACCAGTCGGAAGAGGTCACCGGCGTTGTCAACGGCTTGTCCCAGCAGGTGCTCCCCGAGATGATCAGCCTGGCAGGCATCCTCGCCATCATGTTCTGGCAGAATGTCGCCCTCGCCTCGGTGGCGCTCATCACCATTCCCTTTTATGTCCTCATCGCCTGGCGTTCTGCCGGCCGTCTCGAGTCGGGGCTATCGAACTACTATTCCCGCTGGGAGGAGGTTTCCTCCCGCATCCAGGATGGGCTTGCAGGCATCAAGACCGTAAAGCTCTCCGGCGCCGAGCAGCAGGAGGTCCAACAGCTGCAAACTGTCGCCGGCGAGGCCTATAAAGATTATATCAGCCGGGCAAGGCTCGCCAACAAATACGTGTTCTGGGAGACGATGCTTTCGCATCTGTCCACCGCGCTCGTCTTCGGCTATGGCGGCTATCTGACGCTCGAGAACAAGCTGACGCCCGGGGATGTCGTGATGTTCGTCGCCTATCTGGACCGCCTCTATGGTCCCGTGGATACCCTCGCCAGCCTGTGGGTGGAGCTCCAACAGAACGTGGCCTCGCTCGCACGCGCCTTTCGGCTGCTCGACAAGGGCGTCGAAGAAAAGGCCGGACCCGTCCTGCAACTCACGCAGGGCCGCATCGAATTCCGCGATGTCTGGTTCAAATATAACGAAGAGCGCGACGTGCTTAAGGGCCTTTCGTTCACGCTGGCCCCGGGCAGGTCTACCGCCCTCGTGGGTGGCTCCGGTGCCGGTAAGACCACGACCGCCGACTTGCTCATGAAATTATATGAACCTTCCGGCGGCAGCATCTGGATCGATGGTCAGGACCTGCGCATGCTGGATGCCGCATCGGTGCGCCGCCAGATCGGCATGGTGTCGACGGATGGAGCCGTATTCCGCGGGACCCTGGCCGATAATATCCGCTACAAACGCCCCGATGCCACCGACGAAGAGGTCCTGCAGGCCGCGATGGCCGCAGGCATGCATGCCACCCTGCAACGGCTGCCGCACGGGTTGCAGACACCCGTAGGTGAAAGCGGTATCGGCCTCTCAGTGGGCGAGCGGCAACGCATCCAGATCGCACGCGTGCTCGTCGCCAAACCCCGTATCCTCATCCTCGACGAGGCCACGGCCAACCTCGACTATGCCACCGAAGCCGAGATCCGCAAGACCATCGGGGACATCCGCCGCTCCACGACGATCCTCATCATCGCTCACCGTTTTTCTATGGTCCGCGACGCCGACCACGTGATCGTCCTCGACGAAGGACAGATCGCCGAAGAAGGCACCCCCGCCGAACTGCTGGAAAAAGACGGCTGGTTCGCACATTTTGCCGCCGCGGCAGAGGAAGAGGAGGAAGAGCCCGGCGAGGATGCCGGCGATGAGGAGGAAGAGGAGTAAAGTTTATGGATTCCTGCTTTTTTGGTATCTTAAGAGACAATCCAACGCTCAACTCATGCAGAGATACCTCGTCCTCGCGCTGCTGCTCGCCACCCTCCAGCCCGCGCACGCCCAATCCGCCGGCACCGATACCCTGCCCTGTATGCAAAAAGCACAACGGCTGCTCGACCAGGCCCTGAGCTTCATGGAAAAGAACTACTACCGCAAGGACGAGGTGAACTGGCCCGAATTCGAATCCCGGGCTAAACAGCAGCTGATGGTCGCCGGCAATTGCGAGGACGCCTACGCCACGATCACGTGGTGCTTCAAACAGCTCAACGAACGGCACAGCTTTGTGATGTCCCCGGCCAAAGCCGCGAAATATATAGGTGATGACGAAGGCTCTGGTCCGGAGGTCCCGCTCTCCGAGCTCGTCGGCGACATCCACGGCGAATGGCTGCAGGACAGCATCGGCTATCTCACCGTACCCTGGGTGAGTACGGATGACTCGCTGATCTGCGAACGCATTGCGGACAGCCTCCAGCATGTGATCGCCCATCTGGACGCCAGGGGCGGCATTTCCCGCTGGATCATCGATCTGCGCAAGAACACCGGCGGCAACTGCTGGCCGATGCTCACCGGTATCGGCCCCCTGCTGGGCAACGGCGTCTGCGGGTATTTCGTATCTGGTGACCACCGCGTTCCCATCGCTTATGAGGACGGATCGGCCATCCAGGGACGGCATGTCCGCTGCCGTGTCAGCAACGAGGGATACCGGCCCCTGCGACCTCAAAGATCAGTCGTGGTGCTCACCGGCCGCCGGACCGTAAGCGCCGGCGAGACCGTGGCCCTCGCCTTCAAAGGGCGGGCTCAGACGCTGCTCATCGGCGAGCCCACGGCAGGCCTCACCACCGCCAACGCTACCTATTCCTTGTCGGATGGGTCGATGCTCGTGCTCACCTTCTGCCAGGAAGCCGATTGCAGCGGCCACGTGTGTGACGGCAGCATCGTGCCCGACAAGCTCATCCCTGCGGCTCCCGCCGCCGGCGACGATCCCGCCAAAGAAGCCGCAGTGAGCTGGCTGACGAGCCGGTAAGGCGCTACCGCGTCTTTGGTGTGCCGCGTCTTTAAAAATACCTTACCTTGAGGCCCTCAAAAAATCTTTTATGATCCCTACCGCCCTTCGTAGTGGGTTGCTCTTCGTCGTCGAAGGCGTCGTCCTATGCGGCGCCATTGCCTGCCACTCCGGCAATACCCCCGCCGAAACCGCCGATACCAGCATGACCGCTTTCAACAAAGACACGCTGGCCGCCGATATCAAAGTGCTGGCCTCGGATTCCTTTCAGGGTCGCCGCCCCTTCACCCCGGGTGAGACCAAAACGATCGACTATCTCGTAAAAGCCTATTCCGGACTGGGTCTCGAACCGGGTAACGGAAATAGTTATACGCAGGACGTCCCCCTCGTGGAGATCAGCCCCGCATCCACTCCCATCCTGGAAGTCCGCTCGCCCAAAGGTACCATCGAGCTGAAAGATATGAACGACTTCGTCATCTGGACGGAGAAACCGGATAGCATCGACGCCATCGACAAAAGCGATATGGTCTTCGCCGGGTTCGGCATCGTAGCCCCCGAATATCACTGGAACGACTATGAGGGATTGGACGTCAAAGGCAAAACGGTCGTCGTCATGGTCAACGACCCCGGTTTCTACGACTCCACGCTCTTCAAAGGACATACGATGACCTATTATGGCCGGTGGACATATAAATACGAAGAGGCCGCACGGCAGGGCGCCAAAGCCTGCCTCATCATCCACAATACGGCGGCGGCCTCCTACCCCTTTTCGGTCGTGCAAAGCAGCAACGGCGGTGTGAAGCTCCACCTCGATACAAGGGACAACCCCGGTTACCAGCTCACACTCCAGGGTTGGATCACCGAAGAGACAGGCAAAAAATTACTGGCCGCGGCCGGCAAGGATAGCAGCGTGCTCAAAGCGGCACAGCATCCGGGATTCAAGCCGATCCCGCTGGACCTGCAGCTATCGGGCTCCGTGAAGGTGCGCGAAGTCTACAATATGTCGCACAACGTCGTCGCAAAGATCACCGGCACCAAATATCCAAATGAGTATGTGATCTTCTCGGCCCACTGGGATCATCTGGGTATCGGCAAGCCCGATGCCAAAGGCGACTCCATTTATAATGGTGCGGCAGACAACGCCAGCGGCACGGCCGCGCTGCTGCAGATCGCGCGGGTCTTTAAAAGTCTGCCGGAGAAACCGGAGCGGACCGTGATCTTCCTCTCCGTCACAGCGGAAGAACAAGGCCTGCTGGGCTCGGCTTATTATGCGCAGCATCCCATTTATCCGCTGAGCACCACGGTGGCCAACCTCAACATCGACGTGCTCAACACGTTCGGACCCACCAAAGACATCACCTATAGCGGCAAAGGACAATCCACGCTCGAAGACATGCTCGCCGATGCGGCCAAGGCCCGGGGGCGCTATGTAGCTCCGGAAGATCATCCGGAGGCCGGTCATTACTTCCGCTCCGATCATTTCAATTTCGCTCGCGCCGGTGTGCCTTCGCTCACCGCCGATGGCGGCGTCGACGATCTCACCAGGGGCACGGCCTATGGCAAACAAAAACACGACGAGTACACGGCCGAGCGTTATCATCAGCCCGCCGATCAGTACGACTCCACGTGGGATCTCACCGGCGGTCTGCAGGATATCGGGCTGGTATATGCTATTGGAAAAAGACTGGCCTTCGGTCACGAATGGCCGGAATGGAAACTGGGTTCCGAATTCAAAGCCCTTCGCGATAAGTCGGCCGCCGATCGAAGCGCAGGCGACCAGACTAAATAAAGAATTATTTGTTTGCTCAGTTGCTAAACCTTTAAATTGCTGCTTTTAAGCATAAAACCCACAACCAGGATGGGAGACCTTCAGATCAAGAAACAAACTAAGAAATACGATGCCGTTATTGTAGGATCGGGCGCCGGCGGCGGGATGGCGGCTTATGTGCTGGCAAACGCAGGCCTCAAAGTCTGTCTGCTCGAAGCAGGTCCGATGTTCGATCCGAAAAAAGACAGTAACCAGCTCCTGAACCCGTGGGAGTCCGCACGTCGCGGCGCAAGTACCCGGTTCAGACCCTTTGGTGATTTCGACGGCTGTTATTGGGGCTGGGAGGTCGATGGTGAACCCTATACACAAACGGGTAACAAGGGCACCATACCCTGGGAATGGTGGCGCGCCCGGATGCTCGGCGGCCGTACCAACCACTGGGGCCGCATCTCGCTCCGCTTCGGTCCCAGGGATTTCAAACGCAAAAGCATCGATGGTCTCGGCGACGATTGGCCCATCGGCTATGAAGACATCAAGCCTTATTACGATAAGATCGACAAACTGCTCGGCGTCTTCGGAACAAACGAAGGGCTGCCCAACGATCCCGACGGCATCTTCCTGCCGCCACCCAAGCCGCGGCTGCACGAGCTGATGATCAAGAAAGCGGCGGCTACAGTAGGTGTGCCGGTGATCCCTTCGCGGCTGTCGATCCTCACGAAAGTGACACCGGATCTCGGCCCGGGAAGAAACCAGTGTTTCTTCTGCTCGCAATGCGGCCGTAGTTGCAAGGTCTATGGTGACTTCTCCTCTTCCTCCTGTCTCGTGATCCCCGCGATCCACACCGGCAACGTCGATCTCGTGACAAATGCTATGGCGCGCGAAGTGCTCACGGATAACAACGGGCTGGCCACCGGCGTTTCCTATATCGACAAAACCGATCTGCAGGAATACCAGGTCAGCGGCCGCACAGTGATCCTGGCCGCCAGCGCCTGTGAAAGCGCACGGCTGTTGCTCAACTCCAAATCACAGCGTCATCCAAACGGGCTCGCCAACGAAAGCGATGCCGTCGGCAGATATCTCCACGACTCCACCGGCGCGGACATGGGCGGCTATCTCCCACATCTGCTGGACCGCAAACGGTACAACGAAGATGGCGTCGGGGGCATGCACGTGTATGCACCCTGGTGGGGCGACAATAAAAAGCTCGATTTTGCCCGCGGTTATCATATCGAATTTGGCGGCGGCATGGGCATGCCGATCTATGGCTTCACCTGGGATATCCATAAGCTCAACGGCGGCAGCGGCAAAACGAATGTGATGGCCGCAGGCAAAGCCCCCGGCGGTTATGGCGCGGCGTTGAAGAAGGATTATCGCGCACTCTTTGGCGCCTCGGTGCACATGGCCGGTCGCGGCGAAGCCATTGCCAGAAAGGACAACTATTGCGAGATCGATCCGGCCGTGGTCGATAAATATGGTATCCCGGTGCTTCGTTTCAATACCGGTTTTACCGATCAGGAAAGGAACCAGGCGAAACACATGATGGAGACCTTCTCGGAGATCCTGCATGCGATGGGCGCCGTCGTGACACACGGACAGGATAACAACAAGGATAACGACTGGGGTCTGCATGCTCCGGGCAACATCATCCATGAAGCCGGTACCGTGCGCATGGGCAACGATCCGCGGACATCACCGCTGAACAAATGGAGCCAGGCGCACGATTGTAAAAATCTCTTTTGCGTCGACGGTGGGCCCTTTGTCTCACAGGCCGACAAGAACATCACCTGGACGATCCTCGCCCTTAGCATGCGGACCAGCGAATACATCATCGACGAAATGAAAAAACAAAACATCTAACACCGGGCGAGGGCCTAACATATTACTATGGACAGAAGAAAATCGATCAAGACCCTGCTGGTAGGAACCGCCGGCGCCGTTTCTGCCGGCTTACTCGTCGAAGGCTGTCATCCCGCGGAGAACAAAACGGATTCCGGGAAAGATCTTTCGGCCGGGCAGAAGGCCGCGGAACACGGCGAAACTACCGGTAACATCAACCGGATGAAGGAAGAGGCTGAATGGGAGAAAGAAGTTCGCTCCAAAACGTTTTTCACGCCCGATGAAATGGCGACCATCACGATCCTGGGTGATATCATCATCCCCAAGGACGAGATCAGCGGCAGCGCCTCGGAATCCGGCGTACCCGCCTTTATCGAGTTCATCGTAAAAGATATGCCCGAACACCAGATCCCCATTCGCGGCGGTTTGCGCTGGCTGGATATGCAGTGTCTCACGCATTTCGACAAGGCCTTCAAAGACTGTTCGCCGACCCAGCAGATGCAGATCGTCGACGAGATCGCCTGGCCCGAAAAAGCCAAACCCGAAATGGCGCAGGGCGTAGCCTTCTTTAACCTGATGCGCAACCTCACGGCCAGTGGGTTCTATACCTCCCAGATGGGTGTAAAGGACATGGGCTATGTGGGCAACATGCCTAACCAATGGAACGGGGTTCCTGCGGATGTGCTGAAGCAATATGGGCTCTCCTATACCGAAAAAGAGCTCAGGGAATGCTACGATCCTACCCGCAGCTAGTGCCGGAAATCAAACACGTAATTAATTAAAGATCGGCTTGAAATAATAGCCTTCTTCACTGAGGACAAAACTATTGGGAACGAAACTCAGAAGGGACTTCTTGACCATTTCCGTCGCTTCCTGCTGGTAATGAGCACCTACTTCCGGTGTCTTCATAGCAAACTGCCAGCTCTGGATCTTTAAGAGGGCGATGCGGCTTTCCTGGAGGAGATAATTTTCAAAGCGACGGTGTTCTTCTGCCAGGTGATTTTGATTGTTCCGTATATACGGGGTCATAGGGATAGTATTAGCTTTAAAAAGATATTGGATCAGGCCCGTGGGTTAATTGACCAGCGAACCCATTACAAAGATAAACGCCAAAACGGACTTAAAATTGCCTCCCCAACCTAATTTTCCGCCTCTAGGAATTTTTTTCCCAACCAGGGAAGATTTTCGCGCCGGCTTGCCGGGGACCACACTTGTTTTCAGGGGTTTATGAATTGGCACCCGTTTAGTATTACTTGCATCAAACAGTTCTTGCAAAATATCGGGTTTCTGACCGCCAAAATATTACCTTATAACGTGTTGACGGCCATCAATAGTTTAAAGGTTTTTTTAGTTTTTTAGTTTTTTCAGGCTTACAGGTTCTTCTACAAAAAATGAACGGCCCCCACCGAAAAAAGTGGGGCCGTTTTTTTTTAGCTAGCCGGCCGGAATTATCCAATTCGGGAAGCGAATTCCGGGATTGGGAAAGAAGTTCTGGATCGGAATCTATAGCAATATGATTATCAATTACATAGACATTGGCATATTATTCGGAAACCAATAGTGGAACCGGAATTTGAAGAGAGCCCTAAACCCAAATGCCCCCTTGTTCCCTTGGCTCTTGACCCTTATTACAATCGACCCCTGAACCCGGCGTAGACGGCCTATTACCCCGCTCGTAATTCTCATTCAAGTTCTGGTTTTTTTAAAAAGCGTGGGAGACTGTCCCACGCTTTTTTGAGTTTTTACTCCTATTTTTGCCGACCTCCGGGCCATCCGCAATAATTAAACGATTGCTGTGATGAAAATTCGGCTCGGGCTTAATTACTTATGGACAAATTGATTTATCTCGTTCCAGTTTTTGGAATCATCGGTCTCTTGTACACCTTTATCAAATTTTCCTGGGTATCGAAGCAGGATGCCGGTAATCCCCGGATGCAGGAGATCGCCAAGCACATCGCCGAAGGCGCAATGGCCTTTCTAAAGGCGGAGTGGAAGATCCTTTCTTATTTCGTCATCATCGCGGCGATCCTTCTCGCCGTCATGGGTGCCTCCAATCCTCATTCGCATTGGGCGATCGCGATCTCCTTTATATTGGGCGCGGTTCTCAGCGCCACGGCCGGCTATATCGGGATGCGCAGCGCCACCAAGGCGAATGTGCGTACCGCACATGCCGCGCGTACCAGCCTGCGACAGGCGCTCAAGGTATCGTTCACCGGTGGTTCGGTGATGGGCCTGGGTGTTGCCGGTCTGGCCGTACTCGGTCTCGGCGGTTTGTTCATTTTACTCAGGGCCATCTTCGCCCCCGGCGCGCCCGTGAATTCGGATGAGATGAAACTGACCATCGAAGTGCTCACCGGTTTTTCGCTGGGCGCTGAATCCATTGCACTCTTTGCCCGCGTAGGCGGTGGCATCTATACCAAGGCAGCCGACGTCGGTGCCGATCTCGTAGGTAAGGTAGAAGCCGGCATCCCCGAGGATGATCCGCGCAACCCCGCCACCATTGCAGATAACGTCGGTGACAACGTAGGCGACGTCGCCGGGATGGGCGCCGATCTCTTTGGCAGCTATGTGGCCACGGTACTGGCGACCATGGTGCTCGGCCAGGAGACGATCGCCGATGATAGTTTCGGCGGCATGTCCCCGATCCTGCTCCCAATGTTGATCGCCGGTATCGGCATCATCTTCAGTATCGTCGGCACCTTGTTCGTCCGGATCAGCGATTCTGCCGGTGTCAATACTTCTACGGTACAAAAGGCCCTGAATATGGGGAACTGGGGTTCCATCGTGCTCACCGCCATCGCTTGTGTCGGCCTGGTAGCCTATGTGCTTCCCGATACGATGACCCTCCGTGGTACTGAATTTACTAAATGGGGTGTACTCGGTGCTATCGGGGTCGGTCTGCTGGTCGGTACCCTCATGAGCATCATCACCGAATATTACACCGCCATGGGCAAAGGCCCTGTGTTGAGCATCATCCGTCAGAGCGGCACCGGTCACGCGACCAATGTCATCGGCGGTCTGGCTGTCGGGATGCAATCCACTTTCCTGCCGATCCTCGTACTCGCGGGCGGTATCTGGGGTTCTTTCGCCTGCGCCGGTCTTTATGGCGTAGCGATCGCCGCCGCCGGGATGATGGCCACGACGGCTATGCAGCTTGCGATCGATGCTTTCGGTCCCATCGCCGACAATGCCGGTGGTATCGCCGAAATGAGTGAACTCCCAAAAGACGTGCGTGAAAAAACGGACGTGCTCGACGCCGTAGGGAATACCACTGCCGCCACCGGTAAAGGTTTCGCGATCGCTTCCGCAGCCCTTACTTCCCTGGCGCTCTTCGCCGCCTTCGTAGGCGTCGCAGGTATCCAGGGCATCGATATCTATAAGGCAAAAGTATTGGCCAGCCTCTTCGTAGGCGGCATGATCCCCTTTGTCTTCTCTTCCCTTTGTATCCAGGCCGTAGGCGAGGCCGCCATGGCCATGGTCGAAGAAGTAAGACGTCAGTTCCGGACGATTCCCGGCATCATGGAAGGAACGGGCACACCCGAATACGATAAGTGCGTAGCGATCTCAACGCAGGCATCCATCAAGAAGATGATCCTGCCGGGCGCCATCGCCCTCCTCTTCCCCCTGATCATCGGCTTTATCTTAGGTCCTGAAGCGCTCGGCGGTTTCCTGGCCGGCGCCACCGTCTGCGGCGTACTCATGGGTATATTCCAGAACAACGCCGGCGGCGCCTGGGATAACGCCAAGAAATCCTTCGAGAAAGGCGTGGAGATCAACGGACAGATTCATTACAAGAAATCCGATCCGCACAAGGCCAGCGTAACGGGTGATACCGTGGGCGACCCCTTCAAGGATACCTCCGGTCCTTCGATGAACATCCTGATCAAGCTGATGTCGATCGTCTCGCTGGTCATCGCTCCCACCCTGGCGTCGCTGTTCCACACCCGCGATACCGGTATGGCGCAGCAACACCGCATCGAGAAAAAAGCGACCACCTTCGCCGCCCGGACCCCGGGGACGGTAACGCTGCGTTAAAAAAAAATTATCATTTTTTTTCCGCAGTATCGGATTAATACTATCTTTACAACTCGACACTAATCAGATCCAAATACCAAAGTCCCGGTGTTTCCACATCGGGGCTTTTTTTTGTCTACCCCCGCCAGGGCGCAAAAGGCCGGAGGCTAATCTTTAGACTTTAACTCCCCATTTACGAAACATATCGTATCTTCCATTCCAAATTTCCAACTATGTCCACGAAGACGATCAAACCAACGGAAAGCGAGCTGGAGATCCTTCAGGTCCTCTGGGTGAAGGATCAGGCCAGCGTCCGGGAAGTACACGAAGAACTGCTCCAATCCAAGGATGTGGGGTACACCACTACCCTCAAGCTGATGCAGATCATGTTCGAAAAAGGGTTGGTAAAAAGGGATGACTCTTTCAAGACCCATATCTACCAGGCCTCCGTCAGCAAAGAAAAGACCCAGAAACACCTGGTGGGAAAGATGATCAACACCTTGTTTGGCGGTTCCCCGGCAGAGCTCGTGCTCCAGGCCCTGGGCAATCACAAAGCTTCCGCCGCCGAGCTGGAGGAGATCCAGCGGCTATTAAATAACCTGAAAGATCGATAAGCATGCACATCTTGACCGGGTCCGCTTTACTGCGCGCGCTGGGCTGGTCGCTGTTCAACAGTCTGTGGCAAATGAGTTTGCTCTGGGCTTTCTATCATCTTTTCTTACTGGTTTTTAAACAGCTGTCCGCCCGTGCCAGGCATGGGTTGGCGCTCCTCCTGCTGACCGCTGGTTTCTGCTGGTCGGCTGTCACCTTTATCACTTTTTATCTTTTTGCGCCCGGCGAGCCGCTTGCAGGGCAAACTGCGGTTATCGGGACATTCCCGGGCGATCTCCCGGGGCTTCCTGCGGCGCATGGGTTTGCCGCGATCCTGGGGGTTGCCCGCCGGCTGGCCGGTGAGATCCTCCCCTGGTGCTCGACGCTTTACCTGCTGATCCTTGCGGGGCTCCTCGTACATTATAGCCGCCAGTACATCCGGTCACGACGTATCGTCCGCGAGGGCCTCTCGCCCCTGGCGCCGGAGTTCGACGCTTTCGTGGCCAATGCCGGGGATCGGATGGGCATCCGGGCGAGCGTAAAGGCCTATCTGTCTACCCTGGTCCAGGTTCCTGTGACCCTGGGTTTTCTAAAACCCGTCATCCTGCTACCGGTGTCTATGGTCACCCAGCTCACCCCGGCTCAGATCGAGGCGATCCTGGTCCATGAGCTCGCACATATCCAGCGCAAGGACTATCTGCTGAATCTATTGGTCACGGCCATGGAGCTTCTGTTTTTCTTTAACCCGTTCACCCGGCTGCTCATTGCCCAATTGAAAAAAGAGCGGGAACATTGCTGCGACGACGTCGTACTGGAATTCCGCTACGACCCGCACGGCTATGTATCCGCCCTGCTTTCCCTGGCCCGGCAGCAGCAGGCCGGCCTGGCGGTCGCCGCCAACGGGGGTGGCGGAGAACAGCTGCTCCTGCAACGTGCCCGGAAGATCCTGCAACAAAAGCCTGCGGATGACCGCCCCGGCGCCCGCCCCATGATCGGTCTCCTGCTCACGGCTCTGGTCTCGATGCTGCTTCTCGGTCATGCCCGGCCCATTCATAATGACATTGCCGGCACTGCGACGACACGTCTCGAGGCACGACAGCCCGCCCCCGGCCAGCTTATGCCGATGCAGCCCGTACCCGGCGAGCTCGTGCCGGCTGGCGCAGATCCGGTGATCCGGCTCGAAGCCATGAGCCTTGTGATCATCCATAACCCGTCGGTCCGTCCCTTGCCCGTCACCCGCGGGACCATGGCTGCTCAGACCCATCGCCGTCCCGCCCGCCCGCACACCAGACGGCCTTCCGAAGACCTGCTGGAAGCCATGCTGGCGGAGTCGGTTCCCGTGCTCAACACGGCTGGTCCGGCGGCAATGCCCACCCCGGCTTTTGCCGATCTAACGGAAACAGCGCATCGGACCAAACGGGATTTCTCGATGGGCAAATCCAATCCGACGTCCTCCTCCGACCCGGCCCCGATGGCCGATAACACGCCTTTCGTTCCTCAGTCCAGCTTCTCTTTTCAGTATACCGATACCTTGCCGCCGGACGAAAAGCTGGCGCTGATGCAGGAACTCTCACAGAATGTCCTGCGTGTGCAGATGGCCAGAATCCGGGAAGAGCTCAAAGAACAGGTATTCCTGCTGCGTAGCCAAGAGGCCGCTATCCGCAGGGCAAGCAACGAAGAATTTCGTGCCGGATTAGACAACGCAATAGATACCAAAGCCTTACGGCAATTACTTCAGCAACAAATCCAGGCACAGCGGCAATATATCCTTAATCTGAAAACACTTGAGCGGCAGCTCCAGAAGGCCGCTCATCGCCTGACGATCGTATATATCTGACCGCCGCCTTTCCCTCGCAAAAAAGCAGATCCAAAATGGAGAGCTGGGGTGTGAACCCGATGCGCTCCTCAAATACCTGGTGATACCGCGGCGTCGCCGGCCATTCCCGCATGTCGCCCGCCACCCCCCATTTCTCGCGGTCGCGGGGCGTCAACCGGCCGCGCCAGTCCGCTGCCTCCCCGGCCGGATAATCCTTCCTATACTCTTCCGTCCGACCGATCGCCGGGCGCATCCCCAGCACCCCGAGCGACCATTCGAGACATTGCTGGTTCCAGTCGAGTAAAAAATCCGCCGGCTTTTGATACAGCAGCTCGAGCCCATCCCGGTAATAGTCGAACCAGGGCGACCGGCTATAACAGGAGACGATCGTCCGCCAATGCCGGATCTGCCAGCTCCGGTCCGCCGCAATCCGCACATCGCGTATAAAGCCTTTTTGGCTCCTTCCACCCACCAGCGGAATGCTCAGGTCGACGACCCCTTGCCCGCCCGCGATCTGGCAGCGATTGCGAAAACTCATTTTTTGATAGGTTTCGTATTGTTCAAAAACGATATTCGAAAAATTATACGAAATTTTATAGAAGATAATCGGTGCAAAGTATTGACTGTCAAATATTAATTCCATAAAAAATCTAAATTAATTCAACCCGTCCCCGGCAGACGGAAAATAGGATTTTTGATGCAAGAAGTGCTTGGATGATTATTGTTTTTAATTTGATATAAATGACCGTAACTATTTTATAAACAATAAAATAAAGCAATAAAATATATGCTAATGCATTTAGCTGACCATTTTCGCCGCAAACCCAATGTTCCACGGCCAGAAAACTAAAATCATTAGCCTAAAGAAATAATCGAAACAGGGCGCCAAGATACGATAAAACTGCGGCGTGTACCCCCAGCCGTACACCCGCTGTATCGAATTCAAACACCCCTCCCCCAGCCTGTTCCCCTATGTAATTGTATATCAGAAAACTAGAGTTTTGGCATTACCTTAGTGGGTATGGCAATCATGCTCAAGAACTTTTTTACCATTGCTTTCCGCAACTGCTGGCGCAACAAAGCCACCTCCCTGATCCATATTGCAGGGCTCGGGCTTGGCATCGCCACCTTCCTGCTCATCGTCCTTTTTGTCCAGCACGAACGTTCCTATGATCGTTATAATAAGAAGGCGGACCGGATCGTCCGGGTCGATTTCCACGGCAAAATGAACGGCGGAGAGACCCGCGAAGCCACGGTGATGCCGCCGGTGGCCGCCGCCATGAAGCGGGATTTCCCCGAGGTCGAGGTTGCTACCCGGCTGGTCAACCAGGGAGTCCACCGCATTACCTATGGCGACAAGACCCTGCGCGAGGATGCTATGGCCTTCGTCGACTCCAATTTCTTCCAGGTGTTCACCCTGCCCCTCATTGAAGGCGACCCGCGGACGGCCCTGCTGCACCCCAATTCAGCGGTGATCACGAAAGCCATGGCCAGAAAATTTTTCGGTAATGCCGACCCCATGGGCAAGGTCCTGGAGTTCCGCGATGACTCCATGGCGATGACCGTCACCGGCGTCATCGATAAGGTTCCGGCGAACGCTCATTTCCATTTCGAGCTTTTCGCCTCGATGGCCGGTTATGCCGACTCCCGGTCGACGAGCTGGATGACCTCCGGCTATTATACCTACCTGGTACTTCCTGCCGGTTACGACCCTAAAAGGCTGGAGGCAAAGCTGCCCTCCCTCGTCGAGAAATATATGGGTCCCCAGCTAAAGGCTTCCCTCGGCGTGACGCTTAGCCAGTTCCGGGCGGGGGGTAATAGCTTAGGGTTCGAGCTGCAACGGTTGACCGATATCCACCTGCACTCCAACCTGTCCGGCGAAATAGAGCCTCCCGGCGATATCCGGTATGTCTATATCTTTAGTGCGGTGGGCATCTTCATGCTGCTGATCGCCTGTATCAATTTTATCAACCTCAGCACAGCCGGAGCCGGAAAACGGGCCCGGGAAGTGGGCATCCGCAAAGTGCTGGGATCCGTACGTGGCCAGCTCATCAGTCAGTTCCTCATCGAGTCCCTGCTGCTGACCTTCGTTGGGACCGCTATCGCCATCGCCCTGCTCTATTTCAGTCTGCCCCTGTTCAACCAGATCGCGGGTCAGGAGCTTTCGCTCAACTGGTCCGGCGCCATTTGGCTGATCCCGACGATCCTCGGAATCGTCCTGGCAACCGGTGTGCTGGCAGGGCTTTACCCCGCTTTCTTCCTGAGTGCTTTCAACCCGGTGACCGTCCTCAAGGGGTTATTCACCCCCGGCGGGAAGAGCGCCACTTTGCGCAGCACCCTGGTCACCTTCCAGTTCGTGATCTCCATCTGCCTGATCATCGGCACCGCCATCGTCTATCAGCAGCTGTCCTATATCCAGCACAAAAAGCTGGGCTATGACCGCGACCAGGTCCTCGTCGTGCAGGAATCCTTCTGGCTCCAAAACAACCAGGACTATTTCCGCCATGAGCTGGCGGAAGACCCCCGGATCGTCAGCGTGTCCGCTTCGGCTTATCTGCCGGCTGGCCAAACCAACAACAGCGTCTTTATTTGTTACCCGGACGGGCGGCGGAACGACCTGATGTATTCGTCCCAGTACAGTGTCGACGAACAATACATCCCTACCCTCGGTATGCAGGTCATCGCCGGCCGGAATTTTTCGCGGGCCTTTCCTTCCGACAGCACAGCCGCCCTCATCAATGAGACCGCCGCCATAAAATTGGGCTGGATCACCCCCGGCCGGCCTTATGATCCCGCAGCACTGCTGGGCCATTTGGTCACCCAAAAGGACAATAATGGCACCGGCATATCCTATCACGTCATCGGGCTGGTCCGGGATTTCAATTTCCGCTCGCTGCATGATCTGATCACTCCGCTGGTGATGACCTACAACCCCGGAATGGAAGGTAACTTCATCGTCAAGACCAGGACAAAGGATCTCGCCGGGCTGGTGTCGACCATGGAAAAAGAGTGGACTGCCCTTAAACCCGGCATGCCGTTCTCCTATTCCTTCCTGGACGACCGGTTCAACAAAACGTATACTTTCGAGCAGCACATCGGGCTGACCCTGGGCATCTTTGCCGGGCTGACCATCTTTGTCGCCTGTCTCGGTCTTTTCGGGCTGGCGACCTTCACCGCCGAACGACGCACCAAGGAGATCGGTATCCGAAAGGTCCTCGGCGCCAGTTCCGCCAGCATCATCGGGCTTTTATCAAAAGAGTTTGTCCGGCTGGTCACTATCGCCTTCCTGATCGCCGCCCCCATAGCCTGGCTGGTGATGGACCACTGGCTCCGTGATTTCCCCTATCGCATCACCATCGGCTGGTGGGTCTTCGCCCTGGCCGCATTGCTGGCCATCGTCATCACGCTGCTGACGGTCGGCCTACGAGCCTTGCGAGCCGCCCTTGCCAATCCCGCCGATAGCCTCCGCACCGAATAAAAAATAACGACCTGCCCGGGAAGGGCAGGTCGTTCTAATTAACAAAGCCGTGCGATTTACTCAGCCGTTTTTATTTCCTTTGTTTGTAATGCCTGCAGTTTCTTTTTGCCGTAGCTGGCCCGCGTGATGACCACGAACAGCACCGGCACGACGAAGATGGCCAGACTGGTGGCGGCGAACATCCCGCCCAACACGGTAACGCCAATGGTATTACGGGCAACCGAACTGGCGCCGGAAGCCAACGCCAGCGGCAATACCCCCAGCAGGAAGGCGATCGACGTCATCAGGATGGGGCGTAACCGAAGCTCGACCGCATCGAGGGTGGCCTGAACGATATCCAGACCCCGGTCCACCCGCTCCTTGGCGAACTCTACGATCAGGATCGCATTCTTGGCGGACAGACTTATGAGGGTGATCAACCCGATTTGCGCATAGACGTTATTGGTGAGCCGCGGGATCAGGGTCAGCGTCAGGATCGCCCCGAAGACCCCGATGGGTACCGCCAGCAACACCGAGAAGGGCACCGCCCAGCTTTCATACAGCGCCGCCAGGAACAGGAACACGAAGACCACGGACAGCATAAAAATATAGACCGAGCTGTTCCCCGATTTGATCTCCTGCAGGCTCAGGCCGGACCAGTCATAGCCATAGCCGTCCGGCAGCGTTTTGGCGGCTACCCGCTCCAACGCCTCGATGGCCTGACCGCTGCTATAACCCGGCTTCGCGCCGCCGTCGACCTCGGCACAACGATAGATATTAAAGTGCTGAATGAGTGGAGCGCTTTCTTTGACCTTGTAGCTAACTACGGTACTTAGGGGGATCATCTCCCCATTCACGTTCTTTACATAATAGCGGCCCATGTCGTGGATATCGCTGCGGAAATTGGTGTCGGCTTGCGCGACCACATAGAAGTTACGACCGTACAGGGTGAGCTGGTTGATATAGGTGCTACCCATATACATCTGTATAGTATTGTAGACATCGGCAAGGTTCAATCCGAGCTTTTTGGCCTGAACTCTGTCCACATCCACTTCATAGCCGGGCGTATGCGCGCCGAAGAAGGTAAAGGCCTGTCCGATCTCCGGCTGCTTGTTCGCCTCGGCGACAAACTGGTTGACCACCCGTTCGAAGGTCTTGATATCGTCATTCGACTGCCGCTGTTCGATCTGGATGCTAAAACCGCCGGCGTTACCCAAGCCGGGGATGGCCGGGGGCTGAATGACCACGATCCGCGCGCCTTTGATCGCGGCAAACCGTTTGTTCAGCTCGGCAATGACCCCGGTCTCATGCTCGGATTCAGGTTTCCGTTCGTCCCAGGGTTTCAGCTGCATGAATATGCTACCCGCGTTCGATTTGAATCCGAACGTGAGGATATTCAATCCCCCCAGCGCAGCCGTATGCAGGACACCGGGGACACGCTGGGCAATCTTCTGGGCACTGTCCAGCACGGCCAGCGCCCTTGTGGTAGAGCCTGCCTCGGGGATCTCAAAGGATATATACACCCGGCCTTCATCCTCCAGCGGAATAAAACCCGTGGGCTTTTTGCTGAACAGGAAGATATCGCCCACGATGATACAGGCCAGGAGGACCAGCACGAGCGGAGCCCGTTTGATCCAGCCGGCCACGCCCCGGGCATAGCTGCTGTTCATCTTGTTGAAACCGATGTTGAACTTATAAAAGAAGGCATTCAGCCCCCTTGATCTCTCATCGATACGATGTTCCCGCAAGAGCAGCATACAAAGCGCCGGCGTCAGCGACAGCGCAACAAACGCGGAGATCAACACCGATATAGCAATGGTAATTGCAAACTGCTGGTACAGCCGGCCGACAATACCGGGGATAAACCCTACCGGCACAAATACCGCGGCCAGGATCAGCGCGATCGCGATCACAGGGCCGGAGATATCCGCGATGGCCCGGGCAGTAGCTTCTTTGGGACTCAAATGCTCGGTGTCGATATAATGCTGGACGGCTTCCACCACCACGATGGCGTCATCCACCACGATGCCGATGGCCAGCACGAAACCGAACATCGTCAGGGTATTGATCGTAAAGCCCAGCGGGACAAAGAAGATAAAGGTCCCGATGATCGCCACCGGAATGGCCAGCACAGGGATAAGGGTGGAGCGCCAGTTCTGCAGGAACAGGAACACCACCAGCGTCACGAGCCCGAGCGCGATGAGCAAGGTATGCACCACATCGTCGATCGATACCTTTACGACCGACACCGATTCAAAGGGAACGTTGTAATCGACGTCCGCAGGGAAATATTTTTTCGCATCCGCCATGGCCTTGTAGACCCCTTCGGCGGTTGCCAGGGCATTGCTGCCCGGCGCCTGGTAGATCAGCAGGTAGGAGGCCCTTTTCCCGTCTACGAACGAGTTGGCCGCATAGCTCACCTTGCCAAGCTGGATCCGCGCGACGTCCTTTAAATACACGATGCTGTTCTGCGCAGGATTGCTGCGGATCACGATATTGTTGAACTCTTCTTCGGTGTTCAGCCGGCTGTTCGTGAACACGGTAAATTCGAATGGAGTGGCGGAAGGCTGAGGCGGTGAAGACGTCGCGCCGGCCGCGATCTGGATATTCTGTTCGTTGATCGCGTTTTGCACGTCGTTTACGGTGAGCCCCAGCTGCGCCAGCTTGTCCGTTTTTAACCATACCCGCATGGCGAAGTTATCGGCACGGCTGATCACATCGCCTACGCCCTTTACCCGCAGCAGGATGTCCCGCAGATAGATATTGGCGTAGTTATCCATGAAGGGAACGCTGTGCGTCCCCTTTGGCGAGAAAATGGCTACCAGCATCAGGATCGACGGGTTCCGTTTAAGCGTCGTCACACCCAGTTTCTGTACCTGCGTAGGTAAGGTGGGCAGCGCGATCCCCACCCGGTTCTGGATATCCAGCGCCACGATATCCGGATCGGCCCCGATGTCCAGCGTGGCCGTGATCTGGGAGGTGCCGTTGTTCGTGCTATTGCTCTGCATATAGGCGATACCCGGTACGCCGTTCACCTGGGTCTCGATGGCGGTCGTCGTGGTCTGCTCCACCGTCTGCGCGTCGGCGCCCACGAAATTACTCGTGATCTGCACCGTCGGGGGGGTGATATTGGGGTACTGGCTGATCGGCATGTTCAGGATCGCCAGGGTCCCCACCAGCAGGATCACCAGGGAGATCACGATCGCCGTCACCGGTCTTCTGAGAAAGATATTCGAGCTCTTCATTCGGAGTTATTTGACTTTTCAATGGTCGAATGCAGTCGCTGCGCCCGTGCCATCCTTAATTTTTTTTATTGATTCCCGGCCTATTTTCCTATGGGTCTTTCCGGGGACGGATTGATGGCGGAACTGTCCCTCAGCTTCTGCACCCCTTCCACGACAACCTTCTCCCCTGGTTGGAGTCCGCTGCGTACCACGACCATCCCGCCGATCCGGGTGCCCAGCGTTACCTTGTGCTGATAGGCATGACCGTTATCGGCGACATACACGAAGTACTCACCCAGCTGCTCGACCGCGGCCTTGAACGGGATAAGGAGCGTGCTGTCACCAGCCACATGTTTCACCCGGATATTGGTCGTCAAACCGGCCTTCAGCTCGTCCTTGGGATTGGGGAAGGTGATCCTCGCCTTGAGCGTACCCGTAGTCGGGTCGATAGACCGGTCGAGGAGATAGAGCTCTCCGGGATAGGGATAGATCGATCCATCGGGCAACACCGCCGTGAAGATGGAATCCTTGCGGGTTTTCGCCGCATTCGAAAAATAGTTGGTGAACTCGGGGATCTGCGCCTGATCGATCGCGATATCCACCGCCATGGGATCATCCGTTGAGACCTGGTTGAGCAGGCTCTGCGGATATACGGCCGTCCCAACTTTCACCTGCGAGATGCCGATGGTCCCGTTGAACGGCGCATAGATCGTCGAATATTTCAGATTGGTCTCTACACTGGCTACACCCGCCTGAGCCGCCTGGAGCTGTTGTTTGCTGGCTTCCAGATCGGCAAGCTGGTGATCGAGCGTTTGCTTGGCAATGGCGGAATCCTTGGCCAGCTGCAGATACCTGTCCGCATCCTGTTGTGACCGGTCCAGGTTAGCCTTCGCCACCGCGACATTGGCCTTGGCCTGGTCGACCGCCGCGAGATATTGCTGTTGGTCTATTTCGTAGAGCTTCATGCCCTTGCGCACCTGCTGTCCGTCCTTGAAAAAGATGCCTACGATATTGCCGGCTACCTGCGGCTTGATGTCCACCTGGTTCAGCGGCGTAGCCGTGGCCGGATACGAGTCAAAATAAGTAGCATTACCCGGAGCCACGGTATAGACACTCACCGCAGTGGGTGGCGGAGCCTGCGGCCCGGTGGGCTTCCCACCGCAGGATGTCAGGCTAAATGCAACAGCGACCGACAAAAAACCAATCCATTGTAAGCTATTTCTCATATAAATCAAAAATTTATCAGTGTTTATTATTTGATTAGGCCCAATGCTTGTTCGACATCCAGCTTACTGCTCAATACCTGGCAAAGCGCATTGCTGTAGTTCACTTCTGCCGTGCGCAGATCCGTCTCGGAGGTGATCAGGTCGAGATAGGCCTTGATACCGGAACGATATTGCAGCTCGATGGTTTTAAAGACATCCCTCGCCAATCCCAGATTTTCCCGCTCCACATAATAGTTATTGAGAAAGGCCTTGTAGTTGGCCATCGCCTCCGCATATTGGGTAGAGATCGTCGTCTGCAGATTGATGACGTCCCAATCGATGCGGGTCAACTGCAGCTCCGCGATCCGGATATTCTGCGTCCGTTTCGTTCCCTGGAAGATGGGTACGCTAACGGTAAGTCCCGCAAAGCTTTCCGGCAAATTATTACTGTAGAGATTACTAAAACGGGGATTCAGATAGTTGAGGGAATATCCTGCATTCGCGGCGACGGTGGGGATATAGGCCCATTTCTCATATTTCACATCCGCTTCCTGTAGCCGCTTCTGTGTCATCAACTGCTGGTATTCGATCCGTTTGGAATAATCGACTACGGCCGTCGTATCGATGTATACCTCCGATTCCATCTGCGCGCTGTCGTAGACGAGGTGCAGCGAATCCGGCCGGGTAAAGCCCATGAGCTGTTTCAGCACGGCGTATTTTGCCTTCAGCGTCTCCTGGTCGTTCTTCTGCTCGGCTTTCGAATTGTTCAGCGAGATCGTCGCGCGTTTGTAATCGGTTTTATCCACCAGCCCACCCTGGTATTGACTGTAGGTATCTTTTAGGTTCCGCTCGAGCCGCACGATGTCGTCATTCAGCACCTTGATCTGCTCTTCCGTAAGCAGCACATCATAGAACGCCTTGCTGACATTCACGGTGACAGCGATCTTATCCGTCTCGGTGGTCTGCTTGCTATTCGTCATCACATCTTTTTTGGTCCTGGACGCCAGCAGCACGTCACGGGTGAAAAGATTCTGCGTCAACCCAAAAGCCACCGAGGAGTTATTATACGTACCGCTCGCTACATACTGACCGTTGAAATCGACCTTGGGCAACTGAAAATAATTGGTATAACCGGCATTCAATCCGATCTGCGGATACCATTCGGCCAGTTTGCCTTTGATCTGCCGGTCCGTGATCTGCTCATCCAGCAGCGCCTGTTGCATTAAGGGGTAATGTTTCAGTGCATACTGCACACAAGCGTCCAGGGTAGCGTTGCTAAGGGTGTCGGGCGCCTGCTGAGCCGGTTGAGCCTGGGCGCTCGCTCCCAAAACGATGAGACTAAATCCACTGCTTAGGAATACGCTTTGAATAACTTTCTTCATAATATGGATGCTATTTGAAATCTGTCGGATGGCGAAAATCGTTAGAAAGACTGGTTTATCTACGGCCGCTGATACAAACGCCCCAAAATCTATAAGAAAAATTGGGGAAACTCCAAAACATACCTCCGGGCCCAAATTAAGGCCTCAAAGTTAAACAAACGTTTGAATTAAACAAACGTTTAATCAATTTTTTACGACAAATTCATAATATACTATATAACAATATTTTATAAAATCACGTTAATAGGTATAAATACGCATAGGTTATCTTTATCAGTTAAAATACCGAATATGTCTATCCATACCATTCTCGGTGCGGGCGGTGCCGTCGCCGACGCGCTTACCCGCGAACTACTTACCCGTCAACTTCCGGTCCGGCTTGTCTCTCGTCATCCGCCATCACGGACGGATGTCAGTTGTATAGCAGCGGATCTCACCGATCCGGCGCAGACGCTTCGGGCGGTCACCGGTTCGTCCGTTGTTTATATGTGTGTGGGGCTGCCCTACAATTTCCGCATCTGGCGACGCGACTGGCCGAGGATTATCAACAATACCATCGACGCCTGCAGACAGACGCAAGCAAAACTGATCTTTTTTGACAATGTATACATGTATGGCCACACCGACGGGCCCATGACGGAGGACACACCTTATGATCCGTCGAGCCGGAAAGGGGATCTCCGCGCCCGGCTTGCCACGCAGATCATGAGCGAGGTGCGCAAAGGGAATATCATGGCAATCATCGCCCGCTCGGCCGATTTTTACGGACCGGGTACAGGCAAGACCAGCGTACCCGATATCCTCGTCTTCCAGCGGCTCCTGAAAGGCCAGCGGGCGCAATGGCTTGTAAGGGCGGACGTGCCCCACTCGTTTACTTTCGTTCCCGATGCGGCCCGCGGCCTGGTGTTGCTGGCAACCGATACCAATGCCTGGAACCAGGTCTGGCATCTGCCCACGGCGTCCCCCGCTATCACCGGGGAGGCGTTTATCGAACAGGCGGCGCGTCTTCTCGGCAAACAGCCGGGCTGTACGATCCTTGCGCCCTGGATGATCCGGACCGGCGGCCTCTTCGACCGCGCGACCGCCGAGCTTTACGAGATGTTGTATCAGTATGCCTACGATTACCGGTTCGATTCCACCAAATTCGAAAAGGCCTATCAATTTACGCCAACCAGCTACGAAGAAGGGATCAAGGCGACTGCCCTTTCCTATATGTCGGGGGCTGCGGCGTTGTGAGAAAAGTAGCCGCGCCCCGCCATCGTTTAATGTCGGGCCTTCGGCCGATGGGCCCGTGGCCCATCCGGGGGGCGGGAACGATTGCGTAACTAATTTTCCCACGCTGACGGCGATGGTCTAAATTGGCAATCATGAATGCCTCAAAAACGATTGCTCTGGCGTGCGTCAGCCTTTGTCTGCTCGCCCTGCCGGCGGCACAAGCCAACGCCCAGTCCTCGCCGAAAGAACTTTCCTGGTATGTAGCTCATGCGCCATTTGCCATGCCGCCGGTGGCCGCCCCGAAGATCCCGAAGCACGATGTTCAAATCACCGATTTCGGCGCTAACGCCAATGGCCAATCGCTCAATACAGTCGCTTTTTCCCGAGCGATCAAAGCCTGCTCCGACGCCGGCGGCGGCCGCGTCATCGTACCCGCGGGTACCTGGCTCACCGGCCCCATCCAATTGCTAAGCCATGTAGAGCTGCACCTGGAAGCAGGGGCCCTCATCCAGTTCACCCGTGACCATGCCGCCTATGCAAGTGATCACGGTAGTAGCAATTCGCCCGTCTACAGCAACGGCTGCGAGGATATCGCCATCACCGGTGAAGGCATCCTCGACGGAGCCGGCGACGCCTGGCGACCCGTCAAAAAGGGAAAGATGACCGCCGCCCAATGGAGCGCACTGCTGAGTTCCGGCGGCGTGCTGAGTCCCGACGGCAAGATCTGGTGGCCCAACAGCGATGTGATGGAGAACGATCATCTCAGGCCCTATATGGTCTCCTTTTCCAAATGCGCACGCATCCTCATCCAGGGCGTCACCCTGCGCAATAGCCCGAAATTCGTTTTCTGTCCGCAACACTGTACCGATCTAACAATAGACCACGCTCATATCTTCAATGAATGGTGGGCACAGAACGGTGACGGCATGGACATCAGCGCCTGCAAACGCGTGATCATCTATGGCTGTACCGTAAGCGCCGGTGACGACGGCATCTGTATGAAATCCAGCGGGAGAAATTCATTAGCGGATGGTCCGGCGTTGGAAGATGTCATCATCGCCAATTGTACGGTTTTTCGCGCCCATGGTGGCTTTGTCATCGGCAGCAATACGGACGGCGGCATGCACGATATCTTCGTCAGCGACTGCACCTTTGTCGGCTCCGATGTCGGTCTGCGATTTAAAAGTAATATGGGAAGAGGAGGATTGGTGAACGATATCTTTGTGAGCGGTATCACCATGAAGAATATTGTGAATGAAGCCGTGTTATTCGACACTTATTACGAGGACGCGCCGGCAGGTGCAACCCATCACGACCACCCGAATGACAAGGTCCCCGAGTTCACGGATTTTCATATCAGCCACATCGACTGCCAGGGCGCCGCTACGGCGATCGCCATCACCGGCCTGCCCCAGATGCCCGTGAGCAATATTGCCTTCGACAGTGTGACGATCCACGCTAACAAGGGATTCGTTGCCACACAGGCTAAAAACATCGATCTGCACGACGTCCGGCTCGATGTCGCCGAAAGGCCCGTGTATCAAACGGACAAGACCGCGGAGATCAAGGTGCACTAGCCGTTCTGGCCGATGGCGCCGCTGCCCGGCTCGCCCAGGCGAGGCTCGGGATGTATCCGGTAATACGCCCTATGCATCTTCATCTTCGTGACCGGCGCCACCACCAGCGGTAGTTTCTCCACCAGGGTCTCGCTGCTGTCCAGGCCAAAGGCCTTTTCTTCGGCCAGCGCCAGCTTCTTCATGCTGAAATAGGTGTTCAGGATGAAGCCGTCGCGCACGGAGAACTCATTGTCGTAAGAAAGAAATTTCTCGAGGATCACGAAACGGAAGTCTTCGGCGATATTGTGCTTCTTTAGCGAAGGATAACGGCTGACGACATCCAGCTCTTTGTTGTAGATCATCTCCATCACCACCTTTCGGAACATCAGGCTGACCTTTTGCTGTACACGGAATCCCAGCCGGAACTCTACCCGGATCACCTTATCGTTCATCAGCTCCTCCACCCCATACTCCATCGTATAGGGTTCGTCGGTGCGTTCGATATGCACGAACCAATAAACATCCGCGCGTTTGGGATTATGACTAAAAATGGAATACAGGATCTTTTCTTCGATCTGGTTCGCCCTGTTCGCCTTCGTGAGATAGATCAGATGCGAGGAGAATTTGGGAATGGACTCATCGCTGCTAAGACTCTCCAGCAGCGGAATGTGTTCGCCCAGATCGATAAAATTGAGAAACCGGTTGTTGATCTTTCGGGCATTGTACCAGACATACATGGTAAAGATCAGGCCAAATTCGAAGACCAGGAAGAAAAGCCGCTTCACGATCTTCACCGCGTTGGCGACGAAAAAGGAAGTCTCGACACTGACGAAGACGATAAGAATAGGTATCACCAGCCACATGGAGAGATGCTTGGTTCGGCGCAGGAACCAGTACATCAAGATCGTAGTCATCAGCATGGCCACGGTAATGGAAAAACCATAGGCTGCGGTCATCGCCTCCGAGGTCCGGAAATACAGGACCACGAGAAAACAACCCAGGCAAAGGATCCAATTGATGCTGGGAATATAGATCTGGCCGCGGACGTCGGTAGGAAATTTCACCGTCACCTTGGGCCAGAAGTTCAGGCTGATGGCTTCATTAATGAGGGTGAACGATCCGCTGATCAGCGCCTGGCTGGCGATGATCGAAGCCGCCGTGGCGATGAATACGCTAGGGATCAGGAACCAGTGAGGAACGATAGCGAAAAAGGGGTTGATGCTACCCAGGCCGTCTTTGTGCTGCATCAACACCCAGGCGCCTTGCCCAAGATAGTTGAGCACCAGGGTAGTCTTCACGAAGATCCAGCTGACCTGGATATTCTTTCTGCCGCAATGCCCCAGATCGGAATAGAGCGCCTCGGCGCCAGTAGTACAAAGGAATACGGCGCCCAGCAACCAGAATCCTTTGGGGTGACGGATCAGCAGCTCCAGCCCATAGTACGGACTCAACGCACGAAGCACCGTGGGGTTGTGTTGGATCTGGTTAAGCCCGAGGATCGCGAGCATCGAGAACCAGACAAACATAATGGGTCCGAAAGACCCTCCCACCACCTTGGTCCCAAAACGCTGGAAAACGAAAAGCAACAGGATAATGACCAGCACCACCTCTACAACGAGATTATTGCCCGGCACGATCACATTCTCCATTCCATGCACCGTGTTCAACCCTTCGATGGCCGAGGTCACGGAGATCGGCGGCGTGATGATCCCATCCGCCAGCAGGGTACCTGCGCCAATGATGGCGGGATAGACCAGCACCTTCCCATACCTGCGTACCAGGGCATAGAGCGAGAAGACCCCGCCCTCTCCCTTGTTGTCCGCCTTCAGGGTGATGAATACATATTTGAACGTCGTCTGCAGTGTGAGCGTCCAGAAGACACAGGAGATGGCGCCAAGCACCAGTTCTTCCGAGATCTTGCCGCCTTCCGTCATAATTGTCTGGAACGTATAGAGCGGGGAAGTGCCGATATCGCCGAAAATAATACCAAGGGTAATGAGTAGTCCTGCGGTAGATATCTTTTTTGAATGGGAAGGATCCATAGATCGCCCCGATGAGCAAAAAATGTACCTTTTACGCAAAGTCCCGTTCAGCGTGACTTTCACCGTTACGTACGTACATTCGAGCCATACCAAAATGGGAAAAACCGTTTCATTTTGAAAAACCGAGCTCTTCCCGGTCGTCACGCTGCGCCCGGATCATCTCTGCGTAAGTCTGGTGTCTGGCCATGGCATCGACTACACGGGCAATACGCCGCGTCCGCGTGCCCTCCGTCTTGGCCGATTTGACCCAATTGCCGAAATAGTTCTGATGGGACTTGGGTAGGGTCTTGAAGTAAGCAAGCGCCTGAGGTTCGTCGGCCAGACAGTCCAGCAGGTCTTTGGGCGGTATGATGACCTTGCTATCGACCTCGAGCTCGACCGCCAGCATATCCCCTTTTTGTTTGCGGATTACCTTGCGGATGTCGGCCTTCAACGCCAGGATGAAATCCCCGCCACCCATGGGGATAAGCGCCATACCGCTAATCGCGTGGGCATCTAGCTTTCCCTTGACCCGGAATGACTTCTTGTTGTCCGGCTTGAGTTGTTGTGCAAGCTTAGCCGGGATCTTGATATAAGACCAGCCGGTCTTCTCGCCCATGTCTTTGAATTGCTCGATCTTGGTTTTGAAACGTATCATACACCCCCAAGATAAAAAAAGAGCCCGGCTTTTCAGCCGGGCCCCCATCTTTTCAGCCGCTGAGCGGCTCTTTCTATGCTCTTTTCTTTTTTTGTTTCAGCGCTTCTTCGATCCCCTTTTTCAGGTTCTCGAAGGTGGGCTTCCCGGTGAACGGGACGCCGTTGATGAAGAAGGCCGGCACATCCCGAACCCCCTTGTTCAACCCTTCCAGCAGATCGCTGCGGACCTGCCAGCCATAGGTGGAATTGACAAGGTTGTCCAGAAATTTCTTGTTGACCACTCCCACATCCTTCGCATATTCCCGGAGGCTGATCGCCCCCAGCCGGCGCCGGTGCTGGAACAACATCGTGTGCATCTCCCAGAACTTGCCTTCCTGGGCGGCGCCAAGCGAAGCCTCAGCCGCCTTCATCGCATGCTGATGGATCTTTGTCAGCGGAAAATGCCGGAAATTGAATCTTAACTTCCCGCCGTATTGCTCTAACAGCTTGGCCACCACCTCGTTTACCTTAGCACAGGCCTCGCTTTCGTAGTCTCCGTATTCCATCAGGGTCACGGGTGCTTTTGGATCACCCACGAAAACATCCTTCGTTGGAATGATCTCGACTAGTTCTTTTTTCATCATTTACTAATATAACACTTCCCAAATAAATTGGTTCGGTCAAAATGACATTATTTTTAGCCCGCCCTGTGGGGGCCGGGCATTATTTTCTGCTCGTCTCGGCATGGGGCTGCTCATTCCGGAAAACGACCACCCCATCGAAAACATCCACCAACACCAGCGAAGTGCGATCCACGTCTCCAGACAAGATCTTCTTGCTCAGCTGATTAACGATCTCTTTTTGAATTAATCGTTTAAGTGGCCGCGCCCCGAATTGCGGATCGAATCCGTTCTCCGCCAGATAGTCGATGGCATATTCGCTGAATTGCAGGTTGATGCCATTTTTGGCAACAAGATTCTGCAGATTCTCCAGCTGGATGCGGATGATCCCCCTGATCTCGCTCTTCAGCAGCGGCTGGAAGAGGATGATCTCGTCGATCCGGTTCAGGAATTCCGGCCGGATGGTCTGCCGAAGCAGGTCCACCACTTCCAGCCTGGTCCTATCCATCACCTCATCCCGGTTCTTTTCCGTGACATTCTCGAAATTCGCCTGGATGATCTGGCTGCCCATATTGCTCGTCATGATGATGATGGTATTCTTGAAGTTCACCACCCTACCCTTGTTATCGGTGAGGCGGCCATCGTCCAGTACCTGCAACAGGATGTTGAAGACATCCGGATGGGCTTTCTCGATCTCGTCCAGCAGCACCACGCTATAGGGTTTCCGTCTCACGGCTTCGGTGAGCTGTCCACCCTCGTCATAGCCTACATAGCCCGGAGGCGCGCCGATCAACCGGCTTACCGTATGTTTTTCCTGGTATTCGCTCATATCGATGCGGGTCAGCATCCCTTCGTCGTCGAAGAGATAGCCCGCCAGGGCCTTCGCCAGTTCGGTCTTACCAACCCCCGTGGTCCCCAGGAAAATGAACGACCCGATAGGCCGTTTGGGGTCCTGCAGTCCGGCCCGGCTCCTGCGGATGGCGTCGGCCACGGCTTCGATGGCCTCGTCCTGACCCACCACACGTTTGTGCAGCTCGTCTTCAAGATTCAATAACTTTTCTTTTTCGCTCTGGAGCATCTTGCTAACCGGTATCCCGGTGGATTTGGCGACGGCCTCGGCAATGTCTTCGGCATCCACCTCTTCCTTCATCAGCCGGGTGCCGGCATTCATACCCGACAGCTGTCTGCTGTATTCGTCGATGATCTTTTCCTGTTCCTTGATCTTACCATAGCGGATCTCGGCTACCTGACCATACTGTCCTTCCCGTTCGGCTTTTTCCGCGGCCAATTTGAGATTCTCGATATCGGCCTTTGCATTCTGTACTTTTTCCACCAGTTCCTTCTCCTGTTTCCATTTGGCCCTTAAGGTATCTCTCGATACGCTCAGGTTACCGATCTCGGCGCTGAGCTCTCTGAGCTTTTCGTCGTCCTTCTCACGTTTGATGGCCTCCCGTTCGATCTCCAGCTGGCGGATCTGGCGCTCCAGCTTATCCAACTCTTCGGGCATCGAATTCATCTCCAACCGAAGTTTGGCGGCGCTTTCATCCACGAGGTCGATGGCCTTGTCCGGCAGAAACCTGTCCGTTATATACCGGTGTGACAACTCCACGGCAGCGATGATGGCTTCGTCCTTGATCCGCACATGGTGGTGCGTCTCATAACGGTCCTTCAAACCGCGGAGAATAGAGATGGCATCGTCCACGGAAGGTTCGTCGATCATGACCTTCTGGAACCTGCGTTCCAGGGCCTTGTCTCTTTCAAAGAATTTCTGATACTCATTAAGCGTAGTCGCACCTACAGCCCGGAGCTCGCCTCTTGCCAATGCGGGTTTGAGGATGTTGGCGGCGTCCATGGCGCCTTCGCCACCCCCTGCGCCCACCAGCGTGTGGATCTCGTCGATGAACAGGATGATCTCGCCATCGCTGCCCGCTACTTCCTTCACCACGCTCTTCAGTCGTTCTTCGAACTCACCCTTGTATTTGGCGCCAGCGATCAGCAGCCCCATATCCAGGGCATAGATGACCTTGGACTTTAGGTTATCGGGGACGTCCCCGTTTACGATCCTATGGGCCAGGCCCTCAGCGATCGCCGTTTTACCTACTCCGGGCTCGCCCACCAGGATCGGATTGTTCTTGCTCCTGCGGGAGAGGATATGTAAGGTCCGCCGGATCTCCTCGTCGCGTCCGATTACCGGGTCCAGCTTGCCCTGACGGGCCAGCTCGTTGAGATTCTTGGCGTATTTGTTCAATGCATTGAAGGTGGTTTCCTGGGTCTGGCTGTTTACCGTGGACCCTTTACGGAGATCCTTGACCGCCGCGATCAGCCCATTCCCGGTAAGACCTGCGTCCTTAAGCAATTTGGCAGTATTATCACTTCCCTGCACCAGGCCCAGCAGCAGATGCTCCACACTGACGAACTCATCCCCAAACTGTTTCAGATCCGAACCCGCCCGGAGAACCGCATTGTTCAATTCCCGGCTGATGGTCTGCGCCGGCTCCCCGCCGCTTACCTTGGGGAGTTTCTGAATGGCTTCGTCCAGCTTGCTTTCCACAAAAGCCACGTTCACGTTGTTCTTCTTCAACAGGAACCCTACCGGAGAATCTTCTTCGCTCAGCAACGCCTTGAGAAGATGATCCGTATCTATGGCGGGGTTCGAACTGTCGAAAGCAAGCTGCTGCGCCTTCGCGATCGCCTCCTGAGCCTTGATAGTGAAATTATTCAGGTTCATATATTTATGGTTTTCCTTTTTAGATGAATAAATGTTAAACTTGTGTCACAAAATCCAAACCACGGATCACAATCCAGTATTTATGTCATATAAAATCACCTTAAACTGTCGACGATTCAGTTTGTTCACGGCCGGCCTGCTATTCTGTCTGCCCATCTTCGCCCAGTCGAATTTCGACGCTGTGGATCAGCTCCTTAAACAGAATCAGAAAGCTATCGGTGGCGGCTATGCCGTAGTCGTGTGGAAGGATGGAAAGGTCGTCTATCAGAAGAGCCTCAACACCGATTTCACGGCCAAGACGCAGGCGCCCATCGGCCGGGCCGGTGACTGGATGACGGCAGCCCTCGTGATGACCTTCGTCGACGAAGGGAAGCTGTCGCTGGATGACAAGGTCACGCAATACATCCCGCTTTTCGGCAAATACATGAAGGGCTATATCACCATCCGCAACTGTCTCACCAATACGAGCGGCATCAAGACGGACGAGAGCGTAGAAAAACCCATGGCGAAGGTCCATTTCGAGACACTGGAGGACATGGCGGGTAGCTATGCCGACAAACATTCTATCGCCACCAACCCCGGTACGGAAGTCTTCTATAGCGCCTATGGGCCCAATATCGCGGGCCGGTGTTTGGAAGTGGTCTCCAAGAAAACCTTCGGCCGGCTGATGATGGACCGTATCGAACGGCCGCTCAAGATGCACGCCACGAGTTTTGTGAACGAGGATGGCGGTGCCGACGACCCCGCCAACGGAGGCCGCAGCTGCGCGAACGACTATATCAATTTCCTTACGATGTTGCTCAACAAGGGCATGTTCGATGGGAAACGCGTCCTCAGTGAAAAAGCGGTGCAGGAGCTGGAGCGGGTCCAGTTCGGCAACCTGCCCATAAAATATATGCCGAAAGAATTGCAGGGGGCCAAACCAGCGCTTGGCAATTATTTGGCGAATGCGAGTGGCACCCTGATGGTCTCGCCCGATCTGCAGGGCATGGCCGCCTGGGTCGACACCTGCCGGAACTATGCCGCGGTTATCATCGTGGAAAAACCCCAGGAAGAGAAAAAGCCCATCTATCAGAATCTCATCAACCTCGTAGGTGAAGCCATCGGCGGGGCGTGTCAGTAAGCAGGCTACTCCTTTTTAACCAGAACCACGCGTTGATTGTCGCTCTGGTAGAGCTGTTCGTAGAACTTCACCAGTGCCGCATATTCCGCGGGCGGATACCGGCCGGCCGAGTGCTGACGAAACCGGTAGTAGATCAGCTTATCGTTCTCGAACCGCAAGCTGGTTCGAAAGGTACCGAAATCCCCCTGGATAGCGACGTCCTTCGGCCGGGCTTCCACCTCATAGCCGGAAGGTACTGAGATCACGACGCTGTCGATATTCGTAAAGGCATTGTCATCGACATAATCGTATTTACGGATACTGTCGGCCGGTAAACGCAAGCTGTTACGATCGAAAACATTGGGGTTGATGAAAAGGCGTTTGCCCGAGACGCTGGCATAGTTGGAGACTGTGACGTGCAGGTCTTCATCGATCACAGGGTGTGGTCCCTTGTATTCGTCGTAATGACTTTTGTCGACCGTATAGGTGGGCAGATCGAAGAGCTCGTTGAGATATTTTTTGCGGTCCTCAGTAGACCACACATCTATCATCGCGTGCGGTAATTCCTGCCGGATACAGCCATATCGGGTCCTCACGGCGGCATCCAGATTGCCATCGGGCGCCAACTGCGCCTGCACAACCCGGCATTGCATATTGTCGGCGGCTGTATAGCCCGGAGTCCTTACCAGGTGTCCCCCATCCTCGTCGATCAGGATCGCTTCCCGACCGCCGGTGAATGTCCCCATATACCCCGGGGACTTCGTTTGACTGGTGCATTCCAGCCAGATCGTATCCTTGTCCAGCGGGACACAGGAGATCACGTGGTTGAATTGAGAACAGGAGAATTTATCGATCATCGGCGGGGCATCTTCTTCCGCCATGATCTCTACATATTTCCCTTTGATACCCGCTTCCTTCAACAGCGCCACCATGTAATTGGACAGGGCCTTACAATCTCCATAGCGCTTGTTAGCCACATAATCGGCAGGGAAGGGCTGCCAGCCACCGATGCCAAACTGAATGCTGATATAATGGGTATTCTGCTGCAGATAGCGATATAACGCATATACCTTTCGGTGCACATCGGGAATGGTATCAACCAACGCATGGACCTGCAGCTTTATATTTTCAGGCAGCAGGTCGCGGCCTGTCCGCAGTTGCTGAATGAATTTACCATAGTCGGTCCATGTCGACATATTCCCCTTATATCCCTGCTGCTCGAAATCGGAAGGTGCGATCATGACATAGGGCACTATTTCAGTCCATATCGGACCATGTGATTCCGTTTTCCTGGCAGGCATGTTCCAGGCTTCCCAGGTATAGATCTTTTTGTCTTTGTCTTCGGTGATCACCGGCGCAGGCGCGCCATTGACCGATAAATAACGCACCATATAGTCTTTGGGTGCAATGATGACATATTTGCTATGCTGCGTGGAGATACCCGAACCCACAAGCGGCACCCAATCATGAAAAGCCAAAATGCCGTCTTGCTCATCGTCTTCCTGGTAGTCGACGGTGTAGGGATAGAGCTGACAATAGAAATTATGCTCGAGCTCACGGTCGTCTGTCGCGAGACTCATCCCATCGTCCATGGTTCGATCCTGCATATCTTTCCGTTTAGCCTTACGCACCGTCTTTCCCAGGCTATCGTACAATACGCCCGAAATATCGCTGATCGAAAGCAATTTGTCGTAACGAGACCGGTAATTAGCCAGGTAATCGGCGTTGGAATTCAACACAGTGTATACATGACGCTCCCGCCACACCGCCTTGCCCGGCGACTTGATCTCCATGATCATCTCCTGGTCGCGGATCACCCCGCGTGCATCCTTCTTTAGCGAATCGGGGATCAACGCGGTACTATAATTCTGCGCCCGCAGGCCACAGGGCATCAACAATAGGATATAGAATACCTTCCTCATACGGTCTTTTTCTTTTTGAATACGATCTGCTCGCTTTGCTTTTTAACGATATAACTAAAGAAATCGCGCAGCGTAGCATAATCTTCCGCCTTGAAATTGGCCTTGTTGAACTTGATCCGCGACCTGAACTGGATGGCGTCACCACTTTTGACGATCAGGTATTCAAAAAGGCCCTCGTCGGTGTTAAAAGCCACCCTGGCCGACTTGGGAAGCTCATCTACATCGTATCCTTCCGGGATGTCCATGTTCAGCGTATAGATCTCATCCATGGCATAAGGCATTTCCACCGGATATTTCCGCTCGGCGGATTTAAAGGGGTTTTCCTTCTGCCCTTCGTTCAACATGGGGTTGAAATAGAAGAGGTCGGAGCTGGAGTCGGGATGGATGTCCAGATCGTAAACCACCTGCAATGGATCATCCGGGCGGTTCAGCGAGTCGAGCTGGAGGTTGCTGACCATGAATTCCGGCGAATAGGCCGATTTAATGGTTTTAAAGAAGTCGGCCGCGCTGGTCGTTTTCAATTTTTCCCGCAGGGTACAGGCTTCATTAAACCCCGGCGTGCTCGTCATCTGACCGATTAACCCGCTGCCCTTGTCCGCTTTGCTAATGAAGACAAGCGTGGATTTTTCCTCTCGCATAGAATCGGCGTCGAGGTACACATAGGACGGCAGGTCCTTGTTCAATACACGTGCATAGCCATTATAACAACGCTCGGGTAACCGGTTAAAACCCAGCCAGGGCTCACTGGCATCGAGATAGTATCTGCCAGAGTCGATCGTCGCCTGGCAGACGACATAGTTGAACCGGGTGAGCAGCGGATAGATCTCATTGGCGAACCCGTGCGAACGGGTGCTCAGCATCACCGGATCGGCGACGATCTTCTCATGACGCAACAATGCTACCAGCAACAAGTTGAGCTCGGCCTCGTTGCCGTGTTTATTCTTGAACACCGTTTTTAGCGGATCATTCATATAGAGACTGCCATGGCCCGTACAGTTGAACTTGTCACGCACAAAGGCGAAGAGGCGTTCCGCTTTTTCGCGGTCCCCGGTCGCACCCAGCAGCACCGGCTTTAATTCGTCGTCCATCCAGCCATTGCCCTTGTCCAGATCGGCCCCGAAGTCATCGTCCTTGAGCAAGCTTTCGCTGACCGTAAGCCAATTGCCCATTACATCCTTGTAATAATGGGCTTGGGTGAAGTTATAGCTGGCCAGTTGGAACTCCAGGCTGGCATCATAATTCCGCATCGAGGTCGTGAACGGTTCCTCCTTCAGCGCAGGCACGTTCTTCATCACCCAGCGGTGCGTAACCACTTCGTCGTCGAGCGTTTCGTGGTCGTCCGCATCCGCCCCGCCCGGAAAAGTCAAATGGAACGTGGCAGTCCGGCTGTCCGTCGTATTGATATCGTAGTTCGCGTACCCATGCCCAAGCGTCACGTATCGAAAAAAATCGGGCATATCGACCTGGTATTCGCTCCACAGGCAGGGGTAATCACCCTGGAACGACCAGGGTTGCAGATTGAATAGGAAGGGTGAGGTTTGCGTATAGGTGTACTCGATAATCGCCCCTTCCTTCAACGCGGGAAAGGTGAACTTTTTTTCCACCCAATGCCGATCCAGCTGATCGGTGAAGATCGCCTTGTCATCGATCTTGGTCTCGACGACCTTCCCGTTTTCCAGCGTATAGGTCGCGGCGTGCAGCGACAGGATCTTTTCGCCATCGTTGCCCGACACATATAGTGGTATCTTGATGGTAGCCGCCTCGAAGGCATTCTGCTTGAGTATCTTGATGCGGCAGGAGTGCTTGAAAATTAGATCGAACCAGCCGCGGACGCTGCCTTCAAAGGAGCTGGTCCCATAATCGGCGATCACCACGGCGCCGGCCGCGGAATCGGGTCCTTTAACGGTGACATTGAAATCTTCCGGGGTTACTTTTCCGAACTTTACCGGCAGCTTATCCTGCGCCAGCAAAAGGGTGCAGAACAGCAAACAGCTTGCGGTTGTGAGCGATAGTTTACGAATGGTCATGGTCTAGATATAGGTGGTTAGTAATAAGCTATTGTTTTTTGAGCACGATCTGTTCGTTCTCCTTCTTCACGATAAAACCAAAGAAATCCCGCAGCGTGCTATAATCTTCCGCGCCGAACCAGGCCTTGTTCAGCCGGACACGGCAACGCAACTGGATCTGTCCCCCCTGGTTGACGATCAGGTACTCGAAATAGCCCTGGTCGCCATTGAAAGCTACCTTCGCCGATTTGGGCAGCTCGTCTACCACATAACCGTCGGGGATCATCAGCGAGAAGATATAGGTCTGGTCGATCGTATAATACATCTCAACCGGATATTTCCGCTCCGCCGCCATAAAAGGATTGGTGTGCCATTCATCCCCCATGATCGGATAGAAATAAAGGACCGGCGCACCCGGCTGCTGTTTCAGCAGAAAATCGTAGTGTATCTTTACAGGTTCCTCCAGCCTGTCTATCGAATCGATACCGCCATCGCTGATCTCGGCATCATCACCCCAGCTGGTCTGGATATCCTTGAAGAACTGGTCCTGGCCGTGCTCTGCGACCTTGCGGCGTACATTATAGGATTCCAGCATTCCCGGACTCGACTGCCAGGTTCCCGCCAACCCTTTGTCCGTGCCGGACATCAATACCATCGTCACCTTTCTTTCCTTGAGCGAATCGGCCCAGAAATACACCGAGCCCGAATCCGTTTTGCTGATGATGCGGGCATGGCCGTTGTAACAATCGGGTGCCAGCGTGCCGAACCCCAGATCAGGCCGGGCGGCATCCAGATAATAGACCTTATCGCCGAGGTGCAGCCGGACGATCACATAGTTCAGCTTTTCAAGCATAGGATAGCTGGCCAGGTTGAACCCATGCTCGCGGGTACTCAGCAGCACGGGGTCCGCTGCTAAGCCCTTCTTGCGGAGCAAGCCGGTCAGCAGCAGATTGATCTCGCCTACGGTCCCGCTATTGTTGCGGATGACGTCCCTGAGGTTGGTACGGACATATTTGTCGTGGCCGATACAGGTAAAATGCTGACTAACGTAGTAGTATACCGCCTTAGCCGTAGCCGTCGAACTGCTTCCCTCCGGGATCTTGTCGGCCAGTCCGGTGATCGCCTCGTCATCGTCATTCAGCGCTCCGCCAAATTGGGAACCCGTCAGCAATTCTTCGGTTGCCTTAGCCCAGGTATTCATATGGGCGGTACTTTCTACCCCATTGTAGGTGCTGGAAAGCTGAAAGCTGATCTCGTCGATGTAATTGTCCGGCGTGGTCAGATAATGCTCCGTTCCGAAGGCCGGGATATTCTTCATGACCCAATCGTGCTTGACCGTGATCGCGCTGACGGTGTAGTCGTGATCCGGCGCCCCCATGGACGATCCGTCCGCCTTTTCCGTAACGAAATAAGTACCATTGCCTGTAGAACCTTTATCTACCGCATACGGATGAACACCCTGCCGTACGAGGACATAGTTGAGCGTCGTGGGGATCTCCACGTGATATTCGCTGGACAAGCAGGGATATCGTTCCGACTGGAATTCCCACGACGGCAGATCAAAATTATACTGCGAGACCTTTGTGTAGGTATATTCCAGGATCGATCCCTCCTTGACACCAGGCACCGAGAATTTAGCCTCTGTCCAACGCTTATTGGCCTTCGAGGTATATACATCTTTGGGGTCCAGTTTTGTTTCCTGCAGCTGTCCGTTCTCCAGATTCCAGGCAGACGCTGTGACATTGCTGAGCCTGTCCCGGTCCTCGTCCGATTCGCCATAAAGGTCGACCTTTACCGTCGCCAGGTCGAAGGCCTTCTTATTCAGAATTTTGATGCGCGCCTGACGGACATACACATAGGAGAACCAACCTCGTTTATCCCCGATGAAATGAACATCGCCCAGATCGGCGAGGGTCACGGCGTTGGTATTGCTGTCGACAATGGTGGTGGCGGGAAGCGTGAAATCGGCGGCCGTGAGTTTTCCAAGCATATGCTTAGCTTTGCCCAGGCCCTGGGCAAAAGGATGAAGGACGCTCAGGCATAGACATAGGACGGCCAGCGGGGCAATCGACTTACGGTTTATCATAAGTAGGTGTTAGGGTATAAACGACAACAATATAGAAAAAATAATTGACAACAAACGATCATACGTATCTCGTCAAACAGTGGAGCCGGGAGCTCGGTTTCGATCATTGTGGTATTGCCCGGGCTGTCCGGCTCGAGGAAGATGCGCGCAGATTGGAACAATGGCTGAACAAAGGCATGCAGGGAACCATGCGGTATATGGAAAATCATTTCGACCTGCGGATAGACCCCTCCCGGCTGGTACCGGGAGCAAAATCGGTGATCACCCTGCTGATGAACTATTTTCCCGGCGCCGGCCAGCAGCCCGATGCGCCACAGGTGGCCAAATATGCCTTCGGGAACGACTACCACCAGGTCATTCGCGCCCGGCTGAATCAATTGCTGGACAAGATGCGGACGGCATTCGGCGAGATCGACGGCCGAGGTTTCGTGGATAGCGCCCCCGTGCTGGAACGCAGTTGGGCCGTGCGCAGTGGTCTGGGCTGGATCGGCAAGAACGGCAACCTGCTGCATAAACAGGCGGGTTCGTTCTTTTTTATCGCCTCGCTGATCGTCGATCTGGAGCTCGACTACGATGCGCCGTTTGCCGGTGACTATTGTGGGACCTGCCGCCGGTGCATCGACGCCTGCCCTACGGATGCCATCGGCGACAACAAGGTCATCGACGGCAGCAAATGCATCTCTTACTATACCATCGAGCTCAAGGACCTCCTGATCCCCGATTCCCAAAAGGGGCGTTTCGACAACTGGCTTTTCGGCTGCGATACTTGTCAGGACGTATGCCCATGGAACCGTTTTGCTCAGCCCACCGGGGAGCCAGCCTTTACCCCGATTCCCGCGATCCTGAACTTCAAGACCAGGGATTGGGAAGAGCTAACGGAAGAAAAGTTTCGGGAACTGTTTCGTCATTCGGCCATCAAACGAACCAAATACAGCGGCATCCGCCGCAATCTGCATTTTCTGGACGGCTCATTTCCTGCCGGGGATGACCACCAGCCGGATGCCGGTGTATAGCAAATGCTGAGCTCCCACTCCCTGTGTATTCACCAGCGGTGTCAGCCCGTACTGGATCTGTGGTCCCAGCTGGATATCGACCCCATGGAACGGCAGCCCCACCATCAACGCGGACTCGACATTGAACTGCGTCTTGTTGACGATATCGCCGTCCTTGGAATATAGCCCCGTTTTCGCATTGTAGAAGAGCGCGCTGGCGCCCATCAGCCGCGACAACGAAACGCCGCCTTCCACAAATATGGGCAGGAGATGGCTCTTGTTGATCTTCCATTGCAACCCCACCGGTAATTCCAGGAAATAGTATTTGTTGATCACACTCCGTGTATCGCCGGCGGTGTACATCGACGTAGTCGCGGCGGTCTGCACCGTAGGCGCAAGATAGGAATACGAGGACTGGACATAGGTCGTCACCTGCTGGCCCACGCTGATCCGGTTCGAGTAAAAATGCAGGTTCATCCCGGTATTGAAGATCCACCGGTCGCTGAGCGCTCTTTGCAGATAGATACCGCCTTCGAACGAAGCTTCAGGCTGGACGTTGGAGATATAATGGCTGCCCGAGGAAGCGTTGCTGATGGCGTAAAAGGAGGTAGTGCCTGCAGCCAGGGCGACCCTCGCCTGATCGCTTTTCAGCCGGTTCAGTCTCGACAGGCCTCCGCCAGCGACAAACCCGGCCTCCCACTGCCGCCGCGGGTGCAATAGCCCGGCCATCGCGACATTTTTTGCGCCCAATTGCGACGCCAGTGTCGCGGAAGCCCGTACCTGCGGGGCCAGCCGCTGATCGGCCAGTCCGGGGAGATAGAACCAGGCATCCAGCCCTTTTTGATCCGCAGCCCGGGACTGCCCGGCAATCTGGGTTTGATCCGCCGCCTGGGAATGTCCCGCCGCCTGCGGTCGACCGGCCAATGCCGCCCCTCCGGCAGTCGCGGTCTCGTCAATGGTCCCGCCGGTGGCCTTGTTGGAGGTCTCGTCGGCAATCCCGTCACTCTCTTTGTGCCCCTTGACCCGTTTGCGGCCCGCCTGCCGCGAGAGGGCAGCGCTTACCCTGGATAAATCCGTGGACGAATGCCCGGCCTGCGCCATCCTCCCCGTCGCTGCACTCGGCGTCGATGCACCCCCGGTCGTCGCATTTGCGCCCGCCGCTGGTTGGCCCGCCGGACTACTGCCGACGCCGCCCTCGGCTACCGGATTTCCACCCGTGCTGCTTCCAGCTACGGGATGAACAGCCTTCCCGCCCGCAGGTCCGGCAGGAGCATAAGCGTAATGCCCATAGAGGCCTGCTCCGGCAACCACCAATACCGCCGGCAACACATAGCGCCAGAAGAATGCCGTCCTTCTCCGCCGTTTGACCTCAACGGCTTTCTCTATGTTTACCCACACAGACTCTGGTGGCCGGAACTCGAGTTCCTCCATTTTTTGCTGTATCGCCTTCTCAAATTTAGGGTCGTACATAGGTCGATTCATTTTTGTTGGCAGCCGTATACTTGCGTATCCAGCTGATCAGTAAACTCCGGGCCCGCGCATACTGACTGCGGCTTGTCCCCTCTTTGATGCCCAATATCTTCCCGATCTCCACATGACTGTATCCCTCGACGGCGTGCAGGTTGAAGATCGCCTGATAGCCTGGTGGCAGCTGCCGGATCAGATCGGCCAGTTCCTTGGTATTCAGAGAGACTTCGGGATCTTCATCCGACACCGGATGCAGGACGTTATCGGTGAACAACAATTCCGTTTGATACCGGCTGTTTTTTTTCAGGTAGTTGATGGCCGTATTCACCATGATCCTGCGTATCCATCCGCCCAGCTCACCGGAAAAGGCAAACTGGTGCAAGTTCTTGAAAACCAGGATAAAGCCTTCTTGTAGTACATCCTCCGCATCTACCATCGATTTGGTATAGCGATAACACACCCCCAGCATCGCTCCCGCAAAATGCTCATAGAGCCGCTTTTGTGCAACCCCATCGCCCTTCAGACAGTCTTTGACGAGCTGGTGATGATCCATCTTCTCTTATTGAATGTGTTGACAAGAAAACCGGCTGCTTCGTTGCATTCCTTACCTTTACGGCCATGATTTCATTGACCGAAAGGGACCGGCGGGTGATCTGGCACCCTTATACTCAGCACAAAGGCTTCCTACCCCCCATTCCCATCGTAAAAGGTAAAGGTACTCTCTTATTTGATGACAAAGACAATACCTATATCGACGCCATCAGCAGCTGGTGGGTCAATATCCATGGACATTCGCACCCGCATATAGCGGAAAAGCTGCACCGCCAGGCCCTTCAACTGGAACATGTGATCTTCACCGGATTTACCCACGAGCCGGCCGTGGCCCTGGCGGAGCGTCTTCTGCCCATTCTTCCCGGCAACTTCAGCCGGGTCTTTTATTCGGACAACGGCTCCACCGCTGTAGAGGTCGCCATCAAGATGGCCATTCAATTTTGGGGCAACCGCCACGACCGGGATTCCACGAGCCGCCGACGCAACAAGATCCTCGCTTTTCATCATAGCTATCACGGGGATACCTTTGGCGCCATGAGCGTGAGTGAACGCAGCGTCTTTACGGACGCCTTTCGCGATTATCTCTTTGAGCCGGTGTTCATCGATACGCCCTCTCCTGACAACATCTACGACTTGCTAAAACTGGTCCGGGAACAAGGTCCGGAGATCGCCTGTATCATCTATGAACCGCTGCTCCAGGCCGCGGGTGGAATGCGGATGTATGACGCTGCGTCCTTCGACCAGCTGCTCGCCGAGATCGCCGGTCAGGGTATCCTGACGATCGCCGATGAGGTCCTCACCGGTTTCGGCCGCACCGGGAAACTTTTTGCGGGCGAATATCTCCGTCATAAGGCCGATATCATCTGTCTGAGCAAAGGGCTCACCGGCGGCAGCATGGCCCTCGGCGTCACCGCCACGACGACACCCATTTTCGAAGCCTTTCTCAGCGACGACAAGCGCAAGACGCTTTTCCACGGGCATTCCTTTACCGCTAATCCCCTCGCCTGCTCCGCCGCCCTCGCCAGCCTCGACCTCCTCCTCGATGAAGACTGTCTGCGGCGAATCGATCATATCGCCCTGCGCCAGGAAGCCTTCCTGGAGACCCTCGGCTCCTATCCCATCGTCCGCAACGCCCGATCGCTGGGCACCGTTGTAGCCTTCGAGCTAAATACCGGGCGCGACGAATACATCAACGCGATCGGTCCCCGGCTCACACAGGAAGCGCTGGACGCCGGCATCTATCTCCGGCCGTTGGGCAACACCGTTTATTTTATGCCCCCCTATTGTATCACGGAAAAAGAAATGGACCAGGTGTATGATTTCCTGGTCCATTGCCTGATGTCATATTCGAAACAGGTCCTTACATCGTAACAGGAACCTCAATCTCGACCGTGTCCCAGGCCAGGGTCACCCTGCCATGATCCGCCGTCATCGTCAGCTGTTCCACCGGCGTGCTCAGGTTCTTCACGGGTACGTCTACATGCACCACATCCTGGTCTTTGTATTTGTCGTAACTAAATGCCCCCCACTGACCCAACTTGGAGTTCAGGATCACCGTCCAATGGTCCTTGTTAGGGATGGCGCAAAAGGTGTACGTTCCGGCCTTTACTTCCTTGCCGCCAAACTTTACATCCTTGTCGAAGGTGATCTGCGTGGCCTCGTCTGCCCCGCACCGGTAGACTTTGCCATAGGGCTCCAGCTGACCGAAGATCACGCGCCCCTTCTTATATGGGCGGCCATAGGTGATCGTGATATCCTTAGCCCGTACGGTGTCATGCGGACTTTTGGGATGGCTGGGTTGTGCATAGGCTGCCGATCCTCCGGCCAGCAAGAGGACAAACAAACATAGAATAGCATGTCTTACTCGCATATGGTGGTTTTTTTAATGACAAGAAGGGCGGGTAGGACTTTAGGGGGTCTCAAAGTTAACGCGTATTTTCGACATACCGTTTCAGCTCGCTCAAAGATTCTTCCATCGCAGGTCCCAGTTTCCGGTCGTATATAAAAACACCTAATTTCTCCCATGGATACCAGCGGAAATGAAGATCGAACCACCATTCCACCGAAACGCTGTCGGGAAAGGTCTGGTAGACATCGATCACGCCGGAATATTGCTTGCCGCCCTTGAGGTCCCATCTCAAGGTGATCCCCTGCGTATCGACCGCCGTCTCCTCGACCGAAAGCTGGTCGGAGCGCATCCAGGCGCCTTTGCCATCGGCCGGGTCCGACCATGCTTTATGGGTAAGCTGCGGCGAATTGACAAACTCATTCCACTGTGTCCACGACCGCAGATCGCTCACCGTCGCCAGCGTCTTTTGCCTCGAAGCCGCTATATTCACCACCCTTATCACCCGGAGCGAGGATGGGAAAAGCAGGCTCAGCAGCGTCATCACCACGAACAAAACAAAAAGCGCCACTATTCCAAATCGGATCAGTCGGATTATTCTCATATGCATTACTCCCATTTAAAAACCTTGACGGCCACGGCATAGGTCGCGATGCCCCAGATCGCGAGGATGCCCAGCTGCTTCCAGCAATCGGTGAGATGGACTCCTTCGAAGGCCACATTCCGCAAAGCGTCGTTGAGCTGTTTGAGCGGCAGTATCTCGCAGAACCTTTGCAGCCATTTGGGGAACACGTCCGTCGGGAAAAAGGTCCCGGCCAGCAGGAACTGCGGCAGGGTGAACAGGTTCGCAAACGGCGGGATCGTGCTCTCGCTTTTGGCCACGCTGCTGATGATAAATCCAAAACCCATGAAAACGATAAGCCCGAAAAGACTCAACACCAGCAGTTCCAAAAACGTCACCCAGCCATGGACAAGCGTAAAATGGAACCCGACCTTTCCGATGGCGATGATGACCACGGCGGTAATCAGCTGGAAGATGACACGCGCGATACCCTCCCCGAGGACGATATACGGTTTGCCGATCGGCGTGGCATAGTACCGTTTCAGCACCAGCTGCTGCCGCAGGCTAAAGAACAAAAAGGCGACTCCGAACACTGCTGCGCTCAGCAATGAAAAACCCAGCATTCCCGGCAGGATGAAATCGATCTCCGAATAGATGCGGCCGGGGATCTGCGGCAACTGCCGGATCACGATAGGCCGGTATTGGATCGGCATGCCGCGCTCCACGAATTGTTCGAGCACCTGTGCCATTGCCGCCTGCAGGATACGGTATTTATCGGCACTGGCGGAAGAGGTCTGCGTACGCACGGTAAACTGCCAGAAATTCGCAGGAGACTTCAACGAATCGACCCAAACAGTCGCAGCGATCCGGCCCCGCTCCAGGTCATGATGGACGGCAGCCGTATCGTGGTCGTCGGACAGCTTCACCAGCGGGCTCGCGAGGAGCGCTTTGATCACCGAGGACGACGAATCGGCCGGATTGGCCAGCGCGATCGAAACACTGGGCACACCGCCCCCGATAAATCCAAACACTAAAATAAACACAAGCGGAAAACCGAAACTAAAAGCAACAGCACTCGGGTTTCGCAGGATCGCCATGAAACTTGCCTTGGCGATCGCCAGCATGGCCCTTAGCTGGGAGTAATTCTTATTCATAATAATATTGTGCACCGACGTGCTCAACCGAAAAATAGCCCGCCGGTGCACAACCGCTTATGATGGGCCTTCGGCCGGTGGACCCGTGGTCCACCCTATTCTATAGTTAGATCGAACGGAAGACGCGTCTCCGAAACGCCGATCATGCTCTTCACTTTTTTCAGGGTAACCCAGGTACGATAACCGTCTTCGCCGATCTCTTCCTTCACCGCGGCCTTCATCCCCGTGCCTCGCTTGTAGGTCCCCAATAGCCGGTCGATAAAGCTCTTCGGCTCCGGATATTCCACCAGCCGGTAATCACTCGTCTTCGCCATCCGTGCCGCACAGTCGATCGCATCCTGCAAGGTGCCGATCCGGTCCACCAGGCCGAGCGAAAGCCCCAGGGTGCCACTCCATACCCGCCCCTGCGCGATGCTGTCTACATAGGCGAGATCTTTTTTTCGCCCATCGGCCACCCGCGTCTTGAAATCGGTATAGATGGTATCGATCGATGCCTGGATAAACGTCCTTTCCATGGACGATAGCGGCCGGATATTGGACAATATATCTGCTTCAGGCGCCGTCTTCACGCCGTCGAAGGTCACCCCCAATTTGTTTTTAAAGAACCCTTGCATGTTAGGTATCAACGTGAACACCCCGATAGAACCGGTAATCGTTCCCGGCATGGCAAAGATAGAATCTGCGTTGCAAGAAAGATAATAAGCGCCCGAAGCGGCTACATCCCCGAATGAAACGATCACGGGTTTCTCTTTGCGGGCAAGCGTTACCTCGCGCCAGATATTCTCGCTCGCCAGGGAGCTGCCGCCACCGGAATTGACGCGGAGCACGATCGCCTTGACATCCTTGTCGAACCGGGCTTTCCGGATCAGCCAGCGATACGTGTCGGAACCGATCTCCTCCCGCTCACCCTTGCCTTCCACTACATCGCCTTCGGCATAGATCAGGCTGATCTTGTCCCTCCCAACCGCCTTATAATTTACCGCCTTGGCATATTTTCCTATCGGAACGAAATTGTTCCAGGAATGCGCAGCGACATGCGTCCGTTGCCGGATCTCGTCTTTGACCTCGTCGTCATACTTCAATCCGTCCACCAATCCATACTTCAATGCGTCGGAAGGAAAATTGATCAGGTGCTCGTTGACGCATTTGCGCAACACGGTGGTGTCAAGACCGCGACTGCCCGCCGTTGTATGCAGCACCCGGTCGAACAAACCGTTCAACAACGTGGTGAGCTGAAGCCGGTTGGCATCGGACATATGGTCTTCGCGCAAAGGCTCCGTGGCGCTTTTGAACTTACCTGCATAGAATACCTGCGGATCGATCTCCAGCTTCTGCAATGCAGTTTTGAGATACAGCATCTCGGATGCAAATCCCTTCCATTCCAGGTCGCCCTTGGGATTCAAATAGATCTTATCCGCCGACGTCGCGACATAATAGGCCTTTTGCGTGATCCCCTCGCCATAAGCGACGATGAACTTCCCGCTCTTTTTAAAGTCGACCAGCGCATGCCGGAGCTCTTCGTTGGTGGCAAAGCCATTGGGATCGTTGTTGCATTTGATATAGACGCCTTTGACGGCGGAATCCGTTTTGGCATAGTGTAACAAGCGGATGACGTCATAAAGCCCGGGAACATCGTACTGATCATCGGAACCCAGATCGGATAACGGGTTATCCTGCGCCTGTTCTTTAAAGGTCTGGCTAAGATCCAGTACCAGCACGGCCTTGGCTCCTACTTCCGGCTTGCTTGGAGACAATAGTCCACCCGCAATGACTACCAGGATGATCACGACGATCACTGTGAAGACCAGCAACGCTAGCAGCGCCGCAAAAAATGATTTAAAAAAGCCCCTCATGTGTGGATGTTATTTAATGCGAATTCAAGGTTCGCCTTTGACCGAAGGCCAAAATTAAAGATATTTGGGCCCCCGAAAGTAACGAATCTATGAATAGCTCCTATTTATTGATAGGTGGCAACGAAGGAAACCGGGAGGCAGCGCTGGCCGAAGCCCGCACCCATCTCGAGACCGCCGCCGGTACCATCCGGAAGGCGTCGCCCCTATATGAGACCGCCCCCTGGGGCAGAACCGACCAGCCCTGGTTCCTGAACCAGGCCCTGCTCCTGGAGACACCCGCCGATGCCCCTACCCTGTTGAAAACCCTGCTGCACATCGAAGCAAAGATGGGCCGGAAACGGCTGGAAAAATATGGCTCCCGGCGAATCGACATAGATATTCTTTTTTTTAATGATGCGATCGTTCGTCTGCCCGAGCTCGTCATCCCGCACCCTGAGATCGCCAACCGCCGGTTCGTACTCGAGCCGCTTTGTGACATCGCGCCGGATTATTGTCATCCTGTTCTGCACGTTACGGTACGGGAATTGCTACTGGCCTGTACCGACCCGCTGAAAGTAAAAAAATTATGAACGGATGAACTACCATTTTGTCACCATAGAAGGGAATATCGGGGCCGGAAAGACCACACTGGCGCATCTGCTCGCCCGGCATTACAATGCCCGGCTGATCCTCGAGCAGTTCGCCGACAACCCCTTTCTGCCGAAGTTCTATGAGAACCCCGCGCAATATGCGTTTCCACTCGAGCTGTTCTTTATGGCCGAACGCTACAAACAGCTCAAAGAGCTGGTGCAGATCGACGATCTTTTCCAGACCATCACCATCTCGGACTATCTGTTCACCAAATGCCTGCTTTTCGCCCGGGTAAATCTGCCTGAACAGGAATACAAACTCTACCAGAAACTTTTCGAGATCATGTCCGCGCAGCTCGTTCAGCCGGAACTGCTGATCTATCTGCATGCGCCGGTGTCGAAGCTGCAGGTCAATATCCGCAAACGGAACCGCTCCTACGAACAGGCCATCCCCGATGAATACCTGCTGAACATCCAGGAGACCTATACACAATATATCCGGCAGCACCATATCCGGACGATCTTCATCGATGTGAGCAACGCCGATTTCCTCGGCAACAAGGCCCATCTTCAGGTAGTCCTCGACGCGCTGGATAACGACTACGACGAGAAAAACAACTATTTTACGTTACCTTAGCACTCATGGAAAACGAGGAACGACGATTAAGCGCTCTGGACGTTTTACGCATCACCGAATACCGACACTTTATCCTGGCCCGCTTCTTCTACGTCATGGCCCTTCGCATGGTCACCACCATCGTCGGCTGGCGCATCTACGAGATCACCCATAATCCCCTCGCCATCGGGCTCATCGGCCTCTCCGAATTCATCCCTGCTTTTTGTCTGGCGCTACCCGCAGGACATGTCATCGACAAAAGCGATAAACGCTCGATGCTGCTTCGCACCACCGTGTTCTACCTGCTTTGTGTGGGAGGACTGCTGGCGCTGTCTTTCGGACCCATCGCGGGACGTCTTCAAAGCCATTGGCTCCAATGGCTGACCTATAGCATCATCTTCTGCACCGGCGTGATCCGCGCCTTCGCCGGACCCACCCTCAGCGCCATCATCGCGCAGATCGTGCCCAAAGAAAAGCTGCCCGCCGCCGTCACCCTCAACACCAGCGCCTTTCTCTTCGCCTCGGTACTCGGACATGCCACGGCCGGCTTCCTCATCGCACACACCAGCTATCTGATCTGTTTCAGCGTCGTCGGCGCCTATGTGCTTATCGCCTGGTTGATGCTCTTTACCCTCTCACCCAAGCAGGTCATGGTCATCCGGGATGTTAAACCCTGGGAAAGTATCAAGGAGGGACTTCGCTTCGTCCTGCATACCCGCGAGGTCCTTGGTGCACTGGCCCTCGATCTCTTTGCCGTGCTGTTCGGCGGCGCCGTCGCCATGATCCCCGTATACGCGCGGGATATTTTAAAGGTGGGCCCCGTCGGCTTCGGCTGGCTGAATGCCGCCGACGACATCGGCTCGATCTGCATGCTCACGATCCTAACGCTCTGGCCTCTGCGACGTAAACAAGGCTATATCCTGCTCTATGCCGTCTTCGGCTTTGGTGTTTGTATTATTGTCTTCGGCCTCTCCAAACTCTATCTGCTCTCCTATTTCGCGCTCATCTGCGCCGGCATGATGGACGGCATCAGCGTCGTCATCCGCGGCACCATCGTACAGGTCAAAACCCCCGACGCGATGCGGGGACGGGTATCGGCGGTGAATTCCATGTTCATCAATTCCAGCAACGAACTCGGCTCCTTCGAGAGCGGGGTCATGGCCAAGCTCATGCGCGTCGTACCCTCCGTGGTCTTTGGCGGATGCATGACAATAGCCGTGGTGCTCACGACCTGGTTCCGGGCCCCCAGTTTACGTAAGATGGAATATTAGGCTCCGTCGCGTGGCTCAGTCCACCGCAGCCATCAGCTTCTCGAGTACAAAATAGACGATCGGGCAAAATGTCGAGTTCTTTTGCGTCAGCGCCGGCCGCTTCACCAGCACATCCTCATCGGTATAGGGAAACCGCTCGCAATCGGAAGGCCGTACGTCATAGATGCCGCAATAATTGTCCGGCCCCAGAAAAGGACAGGGCGTCGACCGCGTCACATAATCTCCGTCGTCATCGAGCCGGAGATAGCGTTCGATGAACTCGCTTTCCTTTAGCTGCAAATGCCGGGCGATCCGCTTGATGTCCGGCGTCTTGAACCGCGGCGAATAGCTTTTGCAACAGTTGGCGCATTGCAGACAGTCGATCCGCTCGAAGGCTTCTTCATGGAACTCCGGCAGCTTCTCCAAAATGCGATTCCTTTTAGGAGCCTTGTCGGCCTTTTCGAGCCATCTTTTATAGAGCTTCTGCCGGTCGCCGCTCTTTTTTTGCCAGTTATTTAACAAATCTGTCATATATAAGCGTTTGCACGTCGGATGGGCTGGAAGCCCATCGGCCGAAGGCCAATCATTAGCCCTACGCGCCGAAGGCGCGCATGTGCAAAGGTAATTAAGCCTTGGTTAACAATAGGCCGCGATGCCGGTGCGTTATTTGCCTTATTTTTAGCCCGTGGAAAGCCTCAGAGAACAAATATTGATCCTCATCAGCACGCCGATCTACCTCATCATTATCGGTCTGGAGATCCTGCTCAGTAATTATGGCCATCGTCATCATCATTCGGACTCCCGCAAAACATACGCCTGGAAAGATACGCTCACCAATGTCTACCTGATGCTGCTCAACGGCGGCATTGACCTGCTGTTCCGCGCCGCTACGCTCCTGATCCTCGGAGCCTGCTACCAGCATCACTGGCTTTCGGTCACGAGCGTGTTCTCGTATTGGCTGCTGTTGCTGCTCGGGGAGGATTTTGTCTATTACTGGCTGCATCGCTGGGACCATGAGATCCGCTTTTTCTGGGCCGTACATGTTACCCATCACTCGTCCGAACACTTCAATTTTACGGTGGGCTTCCGATCTTCTGTCTTCCAGCCGCTTTACCGTTTTGTTTATTTTATACCGCTGGCATTCCTCGGCTTCCGGCCGCTGGATATCCTCTTCATGTATTCCGCGACCCAGATCTGGGGCATCTTTGTCCACACCGAGCTGATCGACAAAATGGGTTGGCTGGAATATATCCTCGTCACCCCATCGCATCACCGCGTACATCACGCTTCGAATAGCAAATACCTCGACCGGAACATGGGTATGTTCCTTATCATCTGGGACCAGCTCTTCGGCACTTTTCAGGCCGAACTGCCCGAGACCCAGTATGAGGCCGTTAAGTTTGGGCTGACCAAACCCCTGGAGAACACCGGTCCCGGAAACATTGTCTTTCATGAGTGGAAGGCCATCGGCAAGGATCTGGCCCGGCAGGATATCGGCTGGAAGGAAAAATGGCAATATGTCTTTGGTCCTCCCGGCTGGAGCCACGACGGCAGCCGATTGACAAGCGATCAGCTAAGGGAAGCAGAAAGCGTTGATTCTCTTGACTTTGCCACTGATCCGCAATTTTAATTCCCTTTTAATTGCGGCCATTTCCCATTTCCTGTTTTAGGCGTTAATTTTGTTCCAGCAATTCATTCCTGCTAACGCACGAATAGTTTAGCATTCAATTTTTAGGGTTTAGGGGTTTTTAAGATAAAAGGCCAGTCCCAATTTGTCAAAGTAGGGTCGGCCTTTTATCATTTTATGTCTTGAAGCGGCCTCCGGCCGCTTTGGATGGGCCAGCTCCAGTTTGTCAAGATCGGAGCGGCCCATTTTCAATTTTATGCACTCGCATTCCCCACACTGCGGCCTGCGTTCTTTTTCTCCTGTTCTCGTCGTACCTTTGCGAATCTTTTTCATCTTGGTCAACCTCTTTATCTAATTATGAATCTATTCGAACAACAGGCGAATGAATTTGCGAGCCGTCATATCGGCCCTGACGAACGGGAGACTTCCGGCATGCTGAAAACCATCGGTGTTGGGTCCCTCGATGCGTTGATCGACCGAACCATCCCGGCCTCCATCCGTTCCGGCAAACCGCTCAACATCCCCGGTCCGTTCAGCGAACACCAATACCTGAGCTCGCTGCGTCAGATCGCATCCCTCAACAAAGTCTTCAAATCTTATATCGGCCAGGGCTATTACGATCTGATCGTCCCCAGCGTGATCCTGCGCAACGTATTCGAAAACCCGGGTTGGTATACGCAATACACCCCTTACCAGGCCGAGATCTCCCAGGGACGGCTGGAAAGCCTGCTGAACTACCAGACCATGGTAGCCGATCTCACGGGCCTTCCCCTCGCCAATGCCTCGCTTCTCGACGAAGGAACCGCAGCCGCCGAAGCCATGACCATGTTCTTCAACCTCAAGAACAAAGATCATGATCATATCACGACGCCGAAATTCTTTGTCGACACGCATATCTTCGCCCAGACCAAAGACCTCCTGCTCACCCGGGCAGAGCCCGTGGGCATCGAGCTGGTCATCGGCGATTTCCGCAAGGTCACCCTTGACAGCAGCTATTTTGGCGCCATCGTTCAATATCCCGATAGCAACGGCGCTATCTATGACTACCGCAACTTTATCGGCCAGGCACATGCCGCCGGCGCCTATGTGGTGATGGCCACCGATCTGCTGGCGCTCACCCTGCTGACGCCTCCCGGTGAACTGGGCGCCGATGTCGCCATCGGCACCGCCCAACGTTTCGGTGTACCCATGGGCTTCGGTGGTCCGCATGCCGCCTTCTTCACCGCGCGTGACGAATTCAAACGCGCGATCCCCGGCAGGATCATCGGCGTCAGCGTCGACGCCCAGGGCAACCGCGCCCTGCGGATGGCCCTGCAGACACGCGAACAGCACATCAAACGCGAGAAGGCCACGTCCAATATCTGTACGGCCCAGGCCCTGCTCGCCAACATGTCCGCGATGTATGCCGTTTATCACGGTCCCGAAGGCCTCACCCGCATCGCTAAACGCGTGAGCCTGCTGACCCGCACGCTCGCGGGCGAACTGGAAGAGCTCGGCTATCCCAATCTCAACGAATACTATTTCGATACGGTCCGCATCAAGGTCAAGGACACCGCCGCACTCCGGCATACAGCGGAAGCCTATGGCATGAATTTCCATTATTCCGGCGGCACCGTGGGTATCTCGCTCGACGAGACCACGACGCAGGAAGACGTGCTCAATATCCTAAGTGTCTTTGGAGAACTCACCGACAATTCGCTTGTCTCGGTCACGTTCGACGTCGACGACACCCTGAGCAATATCCCCTCCACCGTCACCCGGACCTCCGAATTCCTCACACATCCCGTTTTTAATACCTACCATTCCGAGACCAAAATGATGCGCTATCTGCGCAGTCTCGAGGTCAAGGACCTTTCGCTCAATACGTCCATGATTTCCCTGGGATCCTGCACGATGAAGCTCAATGCCGCGACGGAACTGATCCCCGTGAGCTGGCCCGAGTTCGGCGGTCTCCATCCCTTCGCACCCGCCGACCAATGGAAAGGCTATCGCCGCATCCTCACCGAGCTGGAAGAATGGCTCAGCGAGATCACCGGCTTCGCAGCCACTTCGCTCCAACCCAATAGCGGCGCGCAGGGAGAATACGCGGGTTTGCTGACCATCCGCGCTTATCACAACGCCAACGACGGCGCACACCGTGACGTACTGCTCATCCCTATTAGTGCGCATGGCACCAACCCTGCCAGCGCGATCATGGCAGGAATGAAGGTGGTGGTCGTAAAAAGCGATGACGACGGTCATATCGACGTCACCGATCTCAAGGAAAAAGCACTTCAATACAAGGACCGGCTCGCCGGCCTCATGGTCACTTACCCTTCTACCCATGGGGTCTTCGAAGAGGCCATCGTGGAGATCTGCCGCATCATCCACGACAACGGCGGTCTCGTCTATATGGATGGCGCCAACATGAACGCCCAGGTAGGCCTTACCAGTCCCGGGCGCATCGGCGCCGATGTCTGCCACCTGAACCTCCACAAGACCTTCGCCATCCCCCACGGCGGCGGCGGTCCCGGCATGGGTCCCATTTGCGTCACGGAGAAACTGAAACCCTATCTCCCCGGGCATGTCGTGAATGTAGAGACGGGCCTGCGGATCGTAGGCAACACGGAGACGGCATCGGGTTCGGCAGGACATGCCGTTTCGGCCGCTCCCTTTGGATCTGCCAGCATCCTGCTGATCAGCTACGCCTATATCAAGATGCTAGGGGCCGAAGGGCTCACCAACGCCACCCGCTATGCGATCCTCAATGCCAACTATATGAGGACGCGGCTCGAGAAGAAATACAAGATCCTCTATACCGGCGCCGGTGGCACCTGCGCCCACGAGTTCATCGTCGACCTCCGCCCCTTCAAAGCCAGCGCGGGCATCGAAGCGGAAGATGTCGCCAAACGGCTCATGGACTACGGCTTCCACGCACCCACCCTCAGCTTCCCCGTGCCGGGCACGATCATGATCGAACCCACGGAAAGCGAGGACAAGGCCGAGCTCGACCGTTTCTGCGACGCGATGCTCAGCATCCGTGAGGAGATCACCGCGATCGAAGAAGGCAAGGCGGACAAGACCGATAACGCGCTGAAGAATGCGCCGCATACCCAGCACGTGATCATCGCCGAAGAATGGAAACATGCCTATACCCGTAACCAGGCAGCCTTCCCGCTGCCCTATGTCCGGGAGAACAAATTCTGGCCCAGCGTCGCGCGTGTCAACAACACCGTGGGCGACCGCAATCTGATCTGCACCTGCGAGCCGGTAAGCTCCTATGCGGATGTGGACCTCACCAGGACCCCGGCATAGCCGGGGTTCTCTATTTAATAAATATACGAAGCCTGCAGCACATTGATTAACAGCGGATTGCTCGACGATCCGTCGATCCCGCTCAGGAAGATGGTATAAGCATTCCCCAATGCCAACGGGACATTGCTCCTGGATACGATCACACTGTCCGTACCCGCAACCTTTGCCGTAATCGTATACGTCGCCGGCGTGGTCGTTTGAAAACCGTCGAACGAAAAGTTGGTCGCATTGTCGGCGGTGGCACGGCCCTGTTGCGTTAGGGCGCCGTTCAAGTAGAGGTCCACATGTGGATGGGTCGAGCAGAGATTAAAGAACCGATAGTTCGCCTGGGTGGAGGAAAGGGTGGTGAAATCGTCCTGGATGGTGGCCGCCCGCACGGCGCCGGTTTGCGGCACCGTATAAACCATCATCGTATAAAAATTGAGGGTATCGAAAACGAAGCCGGGGATCTCCGTGAGTAAGCTATCCGAAGCGGCGGCTACGAATTTGATATCATAGGTACCGGGGCGTTCCTGGCCATAAATCTGCGAATACGCTCCGGCAGCGATCCCGCCCGTCACCGTGGCGGCCGTATCGTTGAGCAAAACCGTTACATTGGAAGACAAAGCGGAAGCATTGATCAGCGTCAAATAGGTTACGGCGCTTTTCTTCAGGCTCGTACCGGTCTTCGCACAACCCATTTGCAGAAACAGGACAAAACTCAACAATACTGCTAAAAAAGTAAACTTTCTTGTGCTCCTTCTCATGATGTGTCATTTTTCGGACTTTTTGCACAGCCCGGGCTGAGCCTCCGAACCCATGACAACACCTACGGGTTTTTCGTTGCGCGGGTTGCTAACCCAAAAACACGATCCCCCAGGCCGGGGGATCGGAAAAAGAGCTTACTTGACCGTCACGTTGATCGAAGTGGCCAGCTGGCTGCCATAGCTGCGGTGGATACCGTCGGCAAATTGCAGCGTCAGCACATGCTTGCCCGGCGACAGCGTGACTTCCGCGGTGGATTGCGCCTTGCCGAAATGCAGGTGGGTAGAGTCCTTGGGCACGACCTGGCCGCCAGGGATCGAGTCGCCGGCATCGATAAGCAGGTGATGATGACCGGTACCGGCAACAATAGCGCCGGCAGTATCCAGCTTCATACCGTCCACACCCATCTCGATCTTCACAGGTGATTTGACCGTTTGTCCATCCTTGAGATTCTTGAAATAGACCTTGGCGCCCGCGGGTACCGGCGGCAACGGCGTCACGGCCTGGCTGGAATCGGGCTTGGCCATCGACATGGTATCTTTCGCAGCAGTCGCGGTCGTATCTGTTGAACCGGCCTTATTGTCCGCATTGTTGCAGGCAACCATCCCTACCAGCAAAGCGGCAGGAAGAAAATAAAATTTGCGCATAAAGTGGTTGGTTTTTTATTTAGGCAATAAATGTACAAAAAAAATCCCGCCGACTTCGCCGGCGGGATAAATACAATCTTTCTCACTGTTCAGTTGGGTCGCTCTCATGGATACGGACTAATATGCATTCACGGTTACAAATGTAAAGCTTAACTTCATACAAACAATCGCCCGCATGCGTTTAACCTGCCTGGTCTCCCTGCTGCTTCTGTCCCTTTCAGGATTCTCCCAACAATATTATCTTTTTGTCGGCTGCTATACCGAAGGGCCGTTCAAGAACGGCGAAACGAAAGGTCTCTTCGTCTACCGCTTCGATGAAGCTACCGGTGACCTCACCCCCGTGAGCTCTATCGCTACCGATAACCCTTCTTATCTGGCCCTGTCCGCCGACGGGAAATTTGTCTATTCGGTGAACGAAACGGATGGTGCGAAGCCCGGCGGTGTAAGTGCCTTCTCGTTCGACAAAGCCACCGGAAAACTCACGTTCATCAATAAGCAGGCAAGCGGAGGCGACGATCCCGCTTATATCAGTGTCGACAGAAACCGCAAATGGGCCATCGTCGCTAACTATGGCGGCGGCAATTATTCCGCGTTGCCGATCCGGTCCGATGGCTCGCTGGCTCCCGCCACGGAGACCATCCAGGACGAAGGCAGCGGCGCTAATAAAGCCCGGCAGGAAAAAGCGCATGTGCATTCCACCATTTTCTCGCCCAGCGAAAAGCTGCTGGCGGTCTGCGATCTCGGTACCGATAAGATCACTCTTCTGCATTTCAATTCCGCTGCTACGACCAGGCCGCTCACACGCGATTCGACGATCAGCGTCACACCGGGTTCCGGTCCCCGTCATACCGCGTTCGATCCCGGCAAGCCCTTTGTCTATGCCATCGATGAGCTCTCGGGTACCGTCGATGCCTATCGCATCACAGCCGGGAAGTTCGTCCCCATCCAACGTATCTCCTCCCATCCCCGGGACTATAAAGGCGATATCGGCAGCGCCGATATCCATATCTCGCCCGACGGCCGTTTTCTCTACGCCTCGAATCGCGGCGATGCCAACAGCCTGGCCATCTTTTCCATCGACCCCATCTCGGGGCACCTGACCCTAAAAGGATTCCAGTCTACGCAGGGCAGGACGCCGCGCAATTTCCTCATCGACCCTACGGGTCGCTGGCTGCTCGTCGCCAACCAGAACGGAAAGAATGTAGTGGTGTTCAAACGAGATGTCGCCACCGGCGCGCTCACGGACATCCACAAAAGCATCGAGCTGCCGGCGCCGGTGTGTCTCAAGATGGAACCGGTAAAATAGGCGGCGGCTCACCTGCCAGCCCCGGCATTAACCCCAGGCCTTTCGCAGGAACCGGAGCCAGTTGCCATGCAGGACATTGGTGATGTCTTCCCGGCTATAGCCCCTGCCTTGCAACAGCCCTTCCATGCGTGTGAGATCCGCGATCGTGTCCAGGTCATAGGGACACTGTTCCTTGCCGAAGGCCCCATCGAGATCGGTGCCGATGCCCACGTGTAAAGCGTTTCCGGCGATCTGGCAGATGTGATCCATATGGTCGGCGACCTTTTGCAGATCGCAATGCATTTCTTCCGGCGTCGACACCCCACGCACCCAGCCCGGCACCATCATCCACGCATCGAGCGCACCGCCGATGACCGCCCCTTTGGCGATCAGCGTCCGGATCATGTCATCGCTGAATTGACGATTATGATCCACCAGCGCCCGGCAATTATTATGACTGGCCCACACGGGACCATTGAAAAGCTCCATCGCATCCCAGAACGCGTCATCGCAAAGATGCGTGGCGTCGAGGATGATACCCAGCCGTTCCATCTCCCGCAAGAGATCCTTCCCCGCGGCGCCCAGATGCCCCGTACTATCCGTGCCGTTGGCATACCGCCCGGGACCATAATGCGCCGGTCCCAGCGCCCGCAGCCCATTGACGTAGGCATGCCGCAGATAATCCACATGGACGATGGAATCTGCGCCCTCGAGACTTAAAATATATCCAACGGGCAGCGCACCCGTGTCTGCATCGGCGGCCTGCCAACGCGCGAGATGCGCCTCCAGCGTCACAAGATCTTTGATCATCACCATCTCCCCCGCCTTCTCCATCTCCCGGTACCAGGCAAGCTGCCCCTGCGTCTGCGCCCAGGCCTGTGCCGGCGAATGCCAGCCGGGCAGCGGATTATCGGGGGCCACATACCGGCCGATCTGCGTGGCGACCACCAGCCCGATCCCGCCCCGGCGCAGTTCGGGAAGCGAGACGGTTCCCTTCCCCCTGTCCGGCTTATCGGTCATTCCCTTTTCGCGCGCCCGCAGCCCGGCAACCGGCCGGGTCAGATCGCGATTCCATTCCAGGGCATTCATGCTGAGATCCAAATGTGCGTCGATGATAAACATAGCCGGAAATTACATCATTTCTATTGCTTGTCCCACCAGATATGCGTCATCAGATCGTCTGGACCTTGTTGCGAAACCGCGGCGGCATAGTTCGCGGCATTGAGGTTCTGCTCGGCGATCGGATACAGACATCGCCTGAAGATCTGTCCGCCGGTGGCATTCGTCGGATAATTGTTGGGTACGAGCGCCGGGTAACCCGTTCGGCGATAGTTGTTATACACTTCCAGCGCATCGGGGAAGATGCTGACCCAGAATTGGGTGTAGATCTGCCCCATCTGCTGATCAAAACTCCCCCCCGTATTCAGGGGATTGTTATTGACATAGGCCGAGATCTGCGCCGCAGAGATCGTACCCGCGCTTCCCGCGATCACCGTCCATTGACGCATGGCCGCTTCGATCGCGTTCTGATACAATACGGATGCGGACGCCCCACTATACCAGCCACGCAGCGCCGCTTCCGCCAGCAGGAAATTGGATTCAGCCACAGTGTAGAGGAGCTTAGGAGCCCCCATCAGCAGGACGGTATTGGGGTTCGGCTCCGAATAGGTAACGAAATTCGCGGGCTTCGCATTCGGTATATTTTGCGGCATTCCCTTTTGGATCGCGGCCGCGGTATCCGGCACGCCATTTACCCATACCACGGAGAGGATGCCTAACCGTGGGTCGTTCGTGGACTGCAGATAGTTGATCCAGGTATCCGCATATTTACCGCCTTCGGTATTGGTATTCCCGTTCTGCGCGATATAATCGTTGTTCCACAAGCCCAGCACCTCAGGATTCTTATTGATATTCTGCCCGTTCGCGATATAGCTCATCCTGGCGATATCCGCATCCTGGGTGATCACCCCGCCGGCAATGGCCTTCGTCACCCAAGTCTGGGCCGAGGCGATGTCGACCTTGGTCAGCCGCATCCCAAGCCGCAGCATCAGCGAATAGGCAAATTTCCGCCACTGACCCGTATTGCCCCCATAGATAAGATCGGAGGCGCCAAAGGTCGACTTGCTCGCGTCGAGGCTTTGCGCTGCCGCATCCAGCTCGGAAAGCATATCGTTATAGATGCTTTGCTGATTGTCGTAAACGGGTTTGTAGATCGACGAATCGTATCCCAATCCAGCCTGCGAATAAGGGATATCGCCATACAGATCGGTGAGCCGCATAAAACAAAAGACACGCCAGATGCGGGCTTCCGCCAGCAGGTTCACTTTGGACGCATCGGACCTCACCGCTTTGATCACAATGCCCAGCTCGTTGATCTCATCCGGATAGGCGGCGCTAAACATACCTTCGGTTTGCGTTACCTGGCTGGAAATGTATTTCGAGCCAAAACCCGCCACATCGTTATAGCTGGTGGTATACTGCATCGTACCCAGCAAAAAGTCGGCGGCGCTGGTACCATATGCCCCACCGTTATAGCCCGCCCCATCGTATTCGGCCAGCGTGAACACATAGGCCGGCGTGGGGTTGATCACCGCGTCGGGATTCACATTGAGTTCCTTGTATCCTTTGTCGCAGGACCACAATCCTGCAGCGGTAAGTGCCAGCAGACACACCGTTGTATAGTTGAGCGTTTTTCTTTTCATCTTTGTCGATTTGTACGTTATAATTTCAGCGTCAGATTTAATCCATAAGACCTGGTCCGGGGCAGACCTATCGATTCGAATCCTTGTGCATTGCTGTTGGTAAAGCTTTGTTCCGGATCGAAGTTCTTTGTCTGCCGGTAGAGGATCAGGAGATTACGGGCTACGAACGAGATGTTGGCGCTCTGGATCTTCAACGCCTTGAAAGCGCTCACCGGGAGCTGATAGGAGAAGATCACCTGGCGCAGCTTCACGAAACTGCCGTCGTGCAGGAACAATTCGGAATAGGTCTTGTAGTTATCGTAATAGTTGCGCAACACCCCGCCGGTTTGGGTGATTACGGTATCGTAGGGCGCACCGGTCTGATCCACCCCCTTGAGCTCGAGGCCCCCTACCCGGCCGGGCAGCGTGCTCTTCAGCTTGCCCATGCGGGTAGCATACAGTTCGAAAATGGAAAAGATCTTGTTGCCGAATTTTCCATCCAGCAGAATGCTCAAGGTGAAACGCTTGTAATGGAAATCATTGGTCAGCCCCATCGTGTAAGGCGCCACGCTGTTCCCCAGGACCTGGGTGGCGGCAGTCATCACCGGGGTATGCGTGACCCGGTTATATACCACCTCACCCGTTTTGGCATCCCGCGTCATCCTGGTCCCCACGATGGTACCGAAGGGTCTTCCCACGATCTGATCCAAAAAGGCCCAGTTGCCCACGCTGTTCGCGATCTGGATAGATGGCAACCCGGGCGCCAGCTCGACCACCTTGTTCGCATTGTAAGCTACATTGTACGCGACATTCCAGCCGAAGTTCTTTGTCTTCACCGGCTTGATCGTCAGCAGGGCTTCGATGCCGCTATTGCGCAATTCGCCTATATTCATGATCACATTCCCATAACCGGATGTCGTGCTTACCGCTGTATTGACGATATCATTCGTGGTCTGCCGGTTATAATAGGTCAGGTCGAGACCCAGCCGGCTCTGCAGGAAATCGATCTCGAAACCACCTTCATAGGTAGTCGACGTATAGGGCTTCAGGTTGGGATTGGAGATCGTATTGCTCCCGCTGTTAGGATCGGGTGTAACATTCTGCAGCGTAGGACCGGAGCTGGCGACGTTGCTATAGGTAAGATTGATCTGGTAAGGATCGGGCGCACCACCACCCACCTGCGCCCACGAACCGCGCAGCTTGGCGTAATTGATGAACTCCGGCAGCCGGATGGCATCGGAAAGGATAAAGCTCCCCCCGACGCTCGGATAGAAGATATGGTTGTGCTGCGGGCTCAGGGTCGAGAACCAGTCCTCCCGTCCGCTGACGGTCACAAAGAAAAGGCTTCTGTAATCCAGGTCCAGTGAACCGAAGATGGAGTTGGTGCCGATACGCGGAGAATAGGGTGCCGTCGACGAAGAACCCAGGTTGGAAAAACTATAGAAATAGGGGATCGTAAAGTTCAAACCATTCATTGTCAACCTGTTCTCCACATACTTGCGCGTATTGCCGCCGGCCAGCACCGATACCCCAATATCCTTTATTACGGATGTCTTATAGGAAGCAGTCACCAGCGCATTGGTCTCGGATACATCGGTCTTTATCCCCGTATACTGGCCGTTGGGTTCATAAAGTGTCCCGGTTGGAAGGATATTGTCATAATTGTAATTGTAATGATCTTCGCTGATCGTCCCCTTGAACAACAGATCCTTGATGGGCTCGTAGGAGATGGATGCCTGACCGATGAACCGGTTCTTCGTATCGTTTTCCTGGTACTTATTGATCACGAAATATCCGTTGGAGGCAATCGAAGCGTCGTTCCAGATCTGCTCGTTGCCATTGGAATCATAACCCGGCTTCAACCAGCGAACGTCGGCAGTACCCGCGATCTCCAGCGGCGTCCAGTTAGGATTCCCAAGGGCATCCCCCGCGCCGGTACGGTCATGGCCCGTTTCCTGGTTGTATTGCGCCAGGGCATCCACCGACAACTTGTCCGTAAGCCTCCCATTGAGCGCCAGGTTAAACGTCTTCCGGTCATAGGTAGTGTTGGGCAGGATCCCATTGCTTTTCAGATCGGCTGCGGAGAACCGGTAGGTGGCCTTTTCATTGCCGCCGGAAAAAGCGATGCTGTTGGTGAATGTCGATCCCGTTTGGTAGAAGTTTTGCAGGTTGCGTTTCTTTGCCGTATAGGGATGGTGCAGCCCGTCGACGGCGACATAATTGGTGTTCCCGTCTATTGCCGCACCCCATGATTTACGGCCCGACGCCTGCGCGCTGTTGAGCGTGGTGGCTTCGACGCCATCCAGACCCTGCCCAAACGTATATTGGAAATCGGGGATCACGGCGACATTCTCCAGCGTGGTGGTGGTGTTGAATTCCAACCCAACGCCCTTCTGCGCCCTTCCTTTTTTGGTGGTGATCAAGATGACGCCGTTGCTGGCTCGACTGCCATAGAGCGCCGCGGCCGTACCGCCCTTCAATACACTTATGGATTCGATATCGTCCGGATTGATACCGGCTATCCCGTCGCCACGATCCACGTTGTTAGTGATGCCGTTCACGGTGGGCGCCCCGCCGGGAACCGAGTTGTCGATGGGCATGCCATTGACGACATAAAGCGGTTGGTTATCGCTGCCCAATGTCCCGTTCCCGCGAATGGTCACCCTGCTGGAACCGCCCGGCCCCGTGCTTAAGCCGGCGGCATTGACACCCGCCACCTTACCCGTGAGGGCATTGGCAATATTGTTCTCCCTTGCCTGCGTGAATTCATCCCCTTTCACGGTAGTCACCGCATATCCCAGCGACTTTTTCTCCCGGTTGATACCCAGGGCCGTCACGACCACTTCGTCCATCGCCGTGTTACCTGTCTCCAGCAGAACGGTAAGCTGCGTCTGATGTGGCTCCAGGACGATCTCGCGGGTTTGATAACCGATGGAAGAGACCAGCAGCCGGATGGGCCCGTCCACCTTGCCGGCAGGGATGCGGAGCGAAAAATTTCCCGCGGCATCGGTACTGGTGGCGATCTCCCGGTGTGCCGCCAGCGCTACGGTAGCGCCTGCGATTACGCTACTGCCGGTAGTGCTTTTGACCGTCCCGTGAATGGAGGCTGCAGGCTCCTGGCCATGGCCGGAGAAAAAAAAGAGGAGACAGCAGGCTAATAGGCTGCACCCCCGGGTGAATGATAGTTTGAACATAAGCAGTTTTTTGAGTTTTGGTTCTGGCAGAACGCCATTTGCAAATTCCTCGTCGAACTTATTCAAAAAAAAGCAATATGCAAAAAATTTGCAATTAAAATTTGCAAATACTGTGTATAATGCTGGTAATCCACGATAAAATCCGCAAAAATTGCAAAAAAATGCAAATTACTACCGGCTCG
>Ga0134128_10000372_pt1 | contig 62898 bp, 67 predicted proteins | sample KB31754_FD_96462 | JGI IMG/M metagenome (GOLD analysis project Ga0134128, IMG submission 96462) | Terrestrial soil microbial communities with excess Nitrogen fertilizer from Kellogg Biological Station, Michigan, USA - KB3-175-4 | ecosystem: Environmental > Terrestrial > Soil > Unclassified ... | reverse complement strand
TCCCCCGACCTCAACCCCATCAAGCAGGACTTCGCCGCTCTGAAGAAGCGCCGGGAGTATCAGGAGCAGGCCACCCTCGACGCTATCGTCAAGACCTATCAACGATTGTGGACTTAGCTATAGGCTATCCGTGATTCCTTGACGAACCGTCATTCGTTCTCTAGACTCGAAAAATTACTTGCTCGAGGACAGGCCATGCGACGGTCGACGTTGCTTTGCACAGCCGTGTTGCTGGTCGCATCTACCTTGCCTCCTCACGTCTCCGCTGCAGAATTCGTGATCGCAGGTCCTCGCGCCATGGGTATGGGCGGCGCCGGTGTCGCCGTGACAACCAATGCGCTCGCGACTTACTGGAACCCCGCAGGCCTGGCCATGACCCAAACCGTGGACATCCGCGCCCAAGGGGGCGGACAAGCAACTGACCACCTCGGCTTAGGTGATGCGCTGCATGATCTGAAGAACTTCAACACTGGTGACACATCTCCGGCCAATCTGGCCAGGGGTCAGTCTATCGCCGATCGGATCAACCGATCCGGGGCCGCTGTCTCCGTCAACGGATCCGCAGGTCTGTATGTCAAAGGACACCTTGGCGAACATGCGTTCGGGTTCAATGTGTCTGACGTCGCCACTGGCGGCGGATTCGTCTCGACGCCGGTGCAGGCATCCCAACCGGGCGGACCTGGGACACCCATTACTGTAGCGGGGCAGATGGCGCTTCGCGGGCTCGAAGCCAGACAGGTGGCCTTCTCCTATGCCTATGCCTTTTCCGACAAAACCTTTTCGATCGGAATTACCGCGAAAATCATTCAAGGCGCCGCATACAACGGCTCTACCGCTCTCCAAGGCGGAAGCGGAGTGAGCACGATCGACCATTTCGGCAAACCGACCATTTCGACAACCTATGGAATTGACATAGGAGCAATCTATCGTCCATCCTCGTGGATCAGGCTTGGGGTCGTCGCGAAGGACATCAATAAACCTACCTTCGATGCTGCGGACGGAGGGGAGTTGAAATTAGAACCGCAAGTTCGAGCCGGCATCGCGATCAATCCATACTCTTCTCTGACATTGACGGCCGATGTGGATGCGACCTCGAACAAGACTTTTGTACCTGGTGTGAAAAGCCAACTCTTGAGTCTGGGAGTCGAACAAACGATCTTGTCCGAATTTCTTTCGTTTCGGGTCGGCACCTTTAAGAACATGCAGGATGCAACCACCCCCTTCGTTCCTACGGCAGGGTTAGGGCTGAGGTGGTTTTCCTTCCGGGCGGATGCCGGGGGGGGGTATGATTTTCGTGCAAAGGGTGCCCTGGTTTCTGCTTCTATTTCATTCACATTCTAATGGTATACTAGGCCCATGCTGTCTCGATTATCCGTGCATATAGTATCCATAATGTCGTTCGTCGCGTTGCTCGGGGGCTGCGGCGGCTTGCAGGAAGTATGGGAAGGCCCCGGTGCAAAGGTCTTTCGACCGCAGACCATCGCCGTGTTACCGCCGATGGCGAGCCAATACGACAGCGCCCGCGAAGACATTCAAGATGTTTTGGCTGGAGCACTCAACCGCCAGGGAAATATCGAACGAGTCGTCTCGCCCGAACACGTGACAGATATCTTCCAGGCCTCAAAAGAGGCGTTTGATTCGCTCGTGTTTTATTTCTCTCGTCTGGAGATGACAGGGCAATCCGATAAAGAATCTGCCATTAAGCTCGGGAAAGCGCTCAACGTCGATTCCTTTCTCGTGGTCCGGGTCAATTCGTGGGAATACGTGCGGAAGGAGGGAGACAACGTCGGGCGAGTCGGGATGAGCCTACGGTTGATCGATGCCACGACCGGCACGACGGTCTGGAAAGCGCGCCATGAACGTTCCAACAGCTATATGTTCATCAAGCCAAGCCTCAAGAACATCGCGAAAGAGCTCGCCGACGAAATGATCAAGTACATGCCTCCGCAGGCGAAGCGCTAACCGAGAGTTCAGAATCTTCTCAGCTCACCCTCCCTCTCTCATTCGATATACCACCACATATTTCGGCACTTGGAGCTGGGAAGGAGTGGCTTCATTGTCCGTTGTTTTTACCCTGCCGCACCAGAACCTTCGCCCGAGTATCGATGCTGACAAGCATCTCATGGAGGCTAAAGAGCAGAATGGCTCCTTCGCACATCATGCGCCACACCAGATTCCCTACCAGTAGGACTAAGATTCCTCCGAGGCGAGTGAGAATCGGGCCAACCTCATACTCATTCAAGGTCTCCGGGGATAGAATCGACAAGAGCCCTGCTGCGGTAATGAAGCAGGCTCCTACGATATAGACCACTTTAATGAGTTGCGGGGTCACCAATTCACGAAAGGCAAAATACTCGGCATAGAAGCTCATGTACCTCGCGGACTTAACTTGCTGTGGGGCAAATGCATGCTCACATATCGAGCATTTCGTGGAAGATATGTCATTTTCCGTCAAACATTGCGGGCATTTCATGGGCTCTCCCTTCAGTCAGCGGTTCAAATACGATATACGATGACGCTTGATACGCCTCATATGACCTTATGGCATAAGGCGAGGGCGGGATCTGATAGTGGCTGGTCGGCTTCACCAGTCACTGCCCCATCTCAATGATACCGCCCAACCGTTCGAAAAGGTTAAGTGACTGATGCGAGTCAGAATTGAGGTAAGCAGAATGGTGCATCATAGTACGAAGCAAACTTAACAGGCGACGGTCGGCGAGGGAAGAGACGCAAGCGGTGACACTTTGTAGATGTGATCGAGTACCTTCACCCAGAGGGTATTGGCGGTCTGCTGGCCGTCGAGTGAACCAGGCAGATTGGTCCACACGATGAGTGTCACGTCGTTGGTCGAGTCATAGCTGATTTTTGAGTTGTACCCGGGAGTCTCACCGCCGTGAAAATAAATCGTGTTCGGTCCCCAGCTGAATTGGCTGATGCCGTACCCGTACTTTTGGCCCTCGGGTTTGCTCGATACCTCGGGCTTGAGGCTGTCGAGCCAGCAGCGCTGATATTCGGCGTTGAGCACCCTGCCCCCAACCAGTGCCTTGATCCAGACGGCGACATCGTTAGCAGTGGAGATGACGCCCCCGCCGCCTCGGCAAATGAATGGTTCACTCAGTATAGCCCTTGGGCAACAGGGTGCCGGCTTTGGCGGCGGCGATGACCTCGGGCGAGTACGGCGGTTCGCCCACCAAGGCGACCGAGGAACTGCCGTACAGGTAGCCGTGCGAGTATGGTTTGGGGATGGTGTTCACGGTGCTGGTCGGGAGGACGGTGTGCTGCATCTTCAGCGATCCGAACAACCGGTCCCGCATCGCTTGAGCGAGTGGCTTGCGATCGACCTTTTCAATAATGAGACCCAACAGCGCATAGTTGGTATTGTTGTACTCGTAAGCTGTACCGGGCGGGGCGTTGGGTGGGCACGCAAAAGCAATGGTCAGCAACTCAGCGGGGGTCCAAACCTTGGCTGGGTCATTGTCAATGCTCGCCGAGACTTCGGGGGCGTTGGTGTAATTGGTAGAGACCGCTGCGCATCTCCAGCAGCTGGGTGATGGTGTTGCCGTTGGGGACGTCCGGGACATGCTTGGACACCGCATCGTCGAGACTAAGTTGGCTTTCCTCTGCCAGTAGCATGATCAGCGCGGTAGTCATAGTCTTGGTGTTCGAGGCAATTCTAAAGTAGGTGTCGGCGCGGGGCGGGGTTGTCGTGCCGAGTAATGTGGTGCTGGAGGCCGCGGTGAAGTCACCTTGAGGTGTGCGCAAGAGCACCACCGCGCCGGGGACGAGGAGCTCCTTGATGGTCCTGTCCACTAGGGCCTGCAGCGCAGCCTGGTCGATCGGCTTGAGACCCGATGCAGTCTGCGTTGATTGAGTCTCCTCAGTCGAGCACCCTGTGATCAGGAGAACAGCCCCAAACAGAAAGCTCACGAAAGCAGAGGTGCCGCCTCGTCGCTGCGACAGCGGCTGGCCCATGAATGTCCGTACATTGAGCATGAAGATACCCCCGTCGGCAAGAGGTGTCTTTCCCATGCCTTCATCCCACACAAATGATCCCACCATCAAGCGCTCACTGGCAATCTACAAATCCTCGAAGCCGCATTATTCACAGGTGGTCGAAGGCAATGGAATCTTGAAAATGTAGCTGCCGCCGGGTAACTGGTTCGTGGTCGTTTTCGAGACGCAATCGCAACTATATGGATTGCAACCGGCATCCCGCGAGTCGATGTCACCTAAGTCTCAAAGATTGGCGGTGGTATATCCGATGGTCGGTGTGACAGCCACTTCAATGTCAAAGGTCGTTCTGCCCGTGCGCGTATCCGGACCTGCCTGCTACAGTGCGGTCTGCACTGCATCGGTAAATGCGCCGTGGGGCGTTTGACCTTGTTGGGGATTCGTACCCGAGTTGTCCCCGAGCTGAGACCGGCACACCTTATCCCACGCCATTTGCACGTGACTGGTGCAATTGGTACCTGCGTCAGGTTCATCGCCCCCGGTGCAATACTTGAAGGTCCAATCGGCGCCCTGATTGCCCGTTTGGCTCAGTTTAAGATCAAGAGGAGGGACCGTGGTCACTTGTGTATTGGTCCACGTCATGCCCGCAGAGATTCCCGCACTCGGGCCAGTTCCTGACACATTCACCGTACCTCCCAGCTGAACGTAAAGCCGGATGTGTACGTGGTTGCCTGACCCTGGCTGGCAGGGGGTTTTGCGTCAGTCTGAACAATGGAACCGGTACTGGGCGGCTTCATCGTGACATCGTACTCAAGCGGGTAATTGATGTATCGACAGATGTTTGCATTCGTAGAAAGCCAATTATGTGAGCTGCAGTAGGTCCGCTGGAGATCATCCTTCCAGTGAGCCACCACGTATGTGTCATTATTGGTGTCGTAATACATGGATGTGTCACCCAGCTCAGTCGCGGCGCTCTGGAATCTGGCGTTGGTCGGAGTCCAGTCGGCCAACGCCGTCACCATGTAGTAGTCCGAGGTGAGGCCCGTTCTTACGTCTGCTTGACAGCTGTGCAGGGCATAGATGTTCATCGTGGTGTTGTAGACCCCCGCTGCGCCATTTTGCTGGAAGACCGTTGTTTGCACTGGGCTGGTCTGCCAGTCGACGTTCTGATGGGGATCCCGCGGCTGCAGTATGCGGACATTGGGCCAGCGCTCTAATTCTCTCACGGTGAGTTCCGCGGCCCGTTTGCGTGCCTGTTCCTCGTCCTGCAGACCCGTGGGAGCCGGATCGCCCAGTGCGGTACGCAGGGGGCTACGAAGCACATTCGACAACAGTGTGGCGGTGGGGATGTGGTTCTCCTGGCGCAGGGAATAGGCCAACACCCCCTCACCATCTGTGACCTGGAGATCACCCCTTCCCCGATGATCCCGTGCAAGGCTGCGACATGCTCCATCGTGGCGTCAAGCAGCACGATGGTATGTCCGGCCCGATACGTCGCTTTCAGGCCCTCCTTTTCCGGCTCTTTCAGCCCCGACATCATCTTGCCTTGCAGCAAAATCGGCGTGTGATGCTCCGCTGTAAATGGGACGGCGTTCACCTGTTTCAGTACGTCGGCGGCGATGATGCTATCGAGGCTCCCGAATTGTCGGACCTTCGTTGGGCAATTCTGGGATTTCTTGCAATCCTTGCCATGGCGCTCCGGCGTCCGTCCGGCGTCGTGCTGGGCCCTATCCTGACTCTGAGCCATCGCCAGCCCGCCAGCAATGATCGCAAGGCCGATGAACAGCATCATCCGCCCCAATCGTCGCTCCCACCGTTGTAGTCCGTCCCATGCCGGTCCGTTGGGCGATTTCCTGCATTCGCGTGTGTCCATTGCTGCCTCCTGGTTGTCGACGTCCGTCGTCACCGGTTTAGCGCGAAAGTGGGAAGCATAATCGACGGGTCCGAATCAAATAGTAGGGTCACCTATGAAAACGGCTGTCAAGGGACGAGCCCGACCGTCGGCGATCCGGGCCCTCGCGCGTCTCTGTGGACGACAAGTCAGTCACCGATGCGGGCCATGGCCCAGGATGAAATGGGACCCCGGGCGCGCACTCACAGACTCGGACCTGGCTGAGCCCGCAGGCGAGCCAGCCATGACCCCCGGGCGCTGACCGGAGAGCCCCTTCGCCACTGATGATGGTCGCGATCTTATTCTCTTCACCTGCGCGCGCAGCCGGACCAAGGAGGCTCGGTACCGGAGCACCTCCCGCGTATCTCGCACGTCACGGGGAGGAATGTAGGCGGCGGGGACCAAGTCTGCCCGCAACAGCTGGGCCAACGTGGTCGCATCAATCTTATCCGGCTTGATGCGCGCGCTGGCAATGGCGTTGGTCTTCAACGGATGCGCCAGTACCAGATCCGGATGCCGCTCTTCGATCAGTTCGTAGAGCCACATCCAGTTGCCAGTGGCCTCTACCGCGATGCGCGCATCGGTCGGAAGCTGGGTGAGATACTGCTTGAGGTCGCCCGCCCGCGTGGGCAAGTTCGACTTGTTCGAGCACACGACCCCGGCTGTTGAGGCGCGTCACAAACGACTTGGCCTTATGGAGATCGATTCCGATATACTGGCTTACGGCTGCACCTCCTGGTTGAGGGTTGTGCCCTCCCATCTCGGGGAGGAAGCACCGCTGGAGCATCTGCTCCATGGTCCATCGAGACCGCATTCTACCTCAGCCCCGATGGTGCAGCCGTTTTCATTTCATCACAGCTTGTTCTGTGCATCGACCCGTCGTTCGACACGACGCTACTATCTCCTCGCGTGATGAAGATTTCGTCCGCCTAAATCCCCAGCAATTCAATGCCGTGGCTGCCGCGTCCGGATTCTCGGTAGGGTTCGCATTCTCGTATTCGTCCCATACCAGCTTCACGCCCCAGATTCGGATCTTGCGCGCGGTCATTCCCTTGGCGCCGTTGAAGCATTTGTCCGTGAAGCCCTGCTTCACGCTAACCGTTGTATAACTTTTTTTCTTGGGAAGGTCGCGGACCTGATCGATCAGTCGTGGAGGCTCAGCCATACTTTGCCGTCAAAGCTGTTTCTCAACAGAGGTAGGTAGATTCACGATGTCGGTGCGCTAGTATCATCTACGTATTCCAAAAAGCAAGCAGAATTTTTCCCATCCATCCAACCGGGCTAATACCGGCTCGATGTGTCGGGGATTTGGTGTGCGTTAGAGGGCAGAGGGTCCGGTCGTAGGGTAGAGGGTCTGGTCTTGTTATGTGCTACCCGACTCTGCCTGTTTCAGCCCGACGGCCGATCATCGCCTTGTGCGTACCAAGATAATCGGCCATTCGGCAAGGAGCATCCTTATCGACAATAGGCTTCATGCCCCAAGAAAAACCTGCACGATGTCATTGCCTGAGAATCCGCTCCCCTGCCATACGAATTCTAGTTGCACGTCCCTCCCACGGTAAGGAAATGATTCACAATTTTTGTTGCGAAGTGCGACGACCTTGGCTATTGGATTCTGGAATCTCGCGGCATTCTGACGAAAGCTCGGAAACGAAGAGGATGAGCAAACTCCTTCATTCTGTACTGCTCGAAGGGGATTCTTGATCTTTCTTCCTTCTTGAAAGAGGAATCTTCTTGATGTTAAGGGTGACTCATGGGAGATGAACAGTCCTTGATCAAGCGAATCCTCTTCGCGACCGACTTTTCCGCGTGCGCACATCAGGCCGAAGCATATGGGGCGTTTCTCGCCAAGGCCTATGAGGCCACAGTGACGATCCTGCACGTGCTGGAAATCTACGAGGGCGCATATGTCACGACCGTCCAGGATCCGAACGAGACGAACGCGCGATTGGACGAGATCGTTCGACGACTAGCGCAGCCGGCGGGTCGCATAGGGTATCAGCAGCGGGCCGGTATTCCAGATACAATCATTTGTGAAACGGCTCAGGAGGTCCGTGCAGACCTGATCGTGCTGGGCACTCATGGAAGAACCGGACTTCGTCATGTCCTCCTGGGCAGTACGGCAGAACGAGTGCTGAACATCGCTCCCTGTCCCGTGTTGACGATCAGGAAACATGGGCAGGTGGAGGGACATGACCCAACGAAGCCGATTCAGTTCAAACAGATCGCCGTCCCGATAGATTTCTCCGACTGTTCGCTGAATGCCTTGGAATATGGCGTTCAGATTGTCAAGGACTTTGGCTCGTTCCTGACACTCCTGCATTGCTTGGAGCCGCTCTCCTACGGGAGCGATTTGACGTTCGGGCACGCAGCGGAAGAGAACCATCACCGTGTTGCCGCGCAGCTCAATCTCGCGGCGGACCGGATTCAGGCGCAGGGGGCCTCGGTGCACACAGTGGTTCGTGGCGGCCTGCCGGCCGATTCCATACTCGACTTCATCGACAGCTCAGGCTGCGACCTCGTTGTCATGGGAACGCACGGCCGTCGCGGGCTCGCTCATTTCATGAAGGGCAGCGTGGCGGAAGCCGTGTTGCGCCGGGCCTCCTGTCCAGTCCTCGCCGCCAAGTATTTCATGCTGCCTCGGAGCGGCCAGCCCTCGGTGCCCGTGTCGTAAAGAATGAGGTGTTTGGCGTTAGACCGCCAAGCGGCTACAAGGGTCTCTCCGGTGACATCGGTTACGATAAGGTGGGGAAGAGTTATTGGCTCAAGCGAAGTTTGGTATGGAAAACAAGATGGGAAACCGACGATGTACCCGGCCCATCATTTATCCGGTTTTTCTCGCCCCTGATCTGTCCGGTTGAGGGTTTTCTCCACCAGGGGAAAGTGGTTATCCATCAGGCAATAGGCGTGCAACAGCACATGAAATTGAGCCTCGACGTGCGTCGCACATCAAGGAATCGCTGTCAGTCCTCGCCATCGAGGAAGATGTCCTGCCGCGCATTGCCCCAGGTGGTCATGTGGTGGAGCGCACCTGGAAACTCGATGCGCAGGGGGCGGGCCATGAGACAAGGTGTAGCTCATCGAAAGGCGCAAAACAAGATTCTTAGTTTACTACAGAACTGCAGCCCAACCCTGGCCGATGCCCGTGCGGGGGTGGTGATACAGACCCGCCCCTTCCGACTTACCCCCTATCTGTCCGATCAGACAAGGCTATCGAATTCCTACGATTTTGCAGATATAATTAGAGCCTGGCCGCCTCACTGAAAGGACATTCGAGACGTGATCCAGCGCCCCGAATTGGTTCAAGCCTTCGAACGAGCCTTGATTCGACGGACTCCCCTCAGCTATGCCCGCAATGTCGAAATTGTTGAAGCCCTCTGTCAGGAGGCTCGACACTTGGGAGCATGGCCGACGGCAGATCCGCTCGACGGAATCGACACGGATGTGCGCCTAGCCAGAGCCATCAATGTTCACACAACTCCTTGAGCGATTGGCGACGGCGCTCGATCTTGCCGAGATTCCCTACATGATTATCGGTGGCCAGGCCGTCTTGTTATATGGCGAGCCGCGCCTGACCGGAGATATCGACATCACGCTCGGTATCGACGTGGATCGTGTCTCGGATCTTCTCACGCTCTCTGCCCAGCTCACCCTTACACCGTTGGTCGACCCTGCAACCTTCACCAAGCAAACCATGGTGTTGCCCTGCCGCGATCTCACGACGGACATTCGGGTTGATTTCATTTTTTCACATAGCCCGTACGAGCGACAGGCCATTGGTCATGCGGCTACCATCACGATCGGTCAAGCGCCGGTTCGATTCGCCACGGCCGAAGATTTGATCGTCCACAAGATGCTCGCGCATCGTCCGAGGGACATTGAGGACGTGAAGAATGTGGTGTTGAGACAGCCGCGGCTAGATCTCGTCTATATTCGACATTGGCTGACTCAGTTCGCACAAGCGCTTGCTCAGCCGTTCGACGAAGAATTCGAACAACTGCTGAAAGAAGTTTCTTAGCGGTAACTCACAGGCTCAGAACTGCAAGTCCCACCATGGCTGACACCGCGCGAGGGTCGCCAACTCTCACGAACTAAAGCTTAGGGATCTTTAGATCCTTACAGATCTTGTTTGCCAGATGATTGGTAACTTCAGTGTGGCGGGGGACTGCTGAACGGGTATTCAGAGAAGGATGATGCCACCAGGAGTGCTTTGCTCCTTCACGCAACAACTCGCAACCATGCTGTCGTAAATGCCGAAGCAGCGCCTCACGTTTCATACCGCGATGGAGGCTTCCTCAAAATTTTCGCCGGCAGCCTCTAACGCTTCTTGACGATTGAGTTCCAATGCCTCTCGTAGCGTGACTCGGAGGGTCTCAACTAACTCCTCGCGGCTACGTTCCTGACAGTTCACACCCGGTACTTCCTCAATCCAGCCTATCCACCACCCGGCATCTTCTTTAATCACAGCCGTATAGTTCTGTGGCATGAGTCGTCCTCCAAACCATGGGCAGCGCAAGCTGACCCTCAATTCTCGATTCTAGCTTTCACGGTTTAGTCTTCCTTCTTTTTCATGCGTATCACACCTCTTTTGCCGCAAGCGGGACATAATAGAATTCTTTCGAACATCATTGAATCGAGTGGAGAGTCATGGTCTTCGACTTTCACGAAGTCATTTCCACACGAGGGGCATTTAACCTTGGCCTTTGGATCATTCCCAAGAAGTTTGGCGATTTCGGTCCATGCTTTGAGATCGTTCTTGCTCATATTGTTCAGTCCTTTAAAAGAAGGCGGCAAAGGCGCGTTCCGCGAATGTAAAAGCTGCACCAGTTTCCGAACTCGCCGTACCAGCAGAAACACCACTTTCGAGTGCAGTGCTTGTTCCAATCCGATAAAGTTCATGTAGTAGTGTTTTAGCCAATTCGGCATTTGAGGCGAACGCTTCTCGCCCAAGTACAAAGGCCTGCTCTTCGAACAATGTAAACCCTGAGCCAGGAAGACTAGGTTCAAATAGCACTGTACGGCCGCCAATCGTCACTTCCGCACTTTCTCCCGCCTCATAGGCAGCACTCAGAGTGTTCATTTCCGATGAACTTAGGATGGACTGAGCCTTGCCTACTATTCCTCTTTCGAAGGCACTGAATGCCGCTTCTCCTACCTCTGCTCCTGCGGCAGCTGCAGTTTCTGCCGCACCAGCTGCTGATGCTTCTGCAGCGGCCTCTGCTGCCGCTTCCGCCGCTCCTTCTGCGATGGCTTCACCTGCGGCCCCTGCAATGGCTTCACCGGCTCCTGCAGCTGCACCGAGTGCCGCTGCCGCCCCCGACGCCGCTACTATACCTTCGCCAACTGCAGCAAGTAGCGCGGCGATCGCCGCAGCAATCTCCGGAAGGAAGAAGAGCAAGAGGAGAGCTAATAGGGCAAGCAGGAGACCAGCAAGTACAGGGCTGGAACTAATGGCATTGAGTACATGATAATTGTTCAGCAGTTTGTCGAGTGGTGATACCCCACTCACGCCTAAGAGGAACGAATACGATCCGAGAGCGAGCGCGCCTGCTCCAGCAAACAATCGCAGAGCCAACGTAGCGCTTGTGTCAGCCAGTGGCGATGCTACTGCTTCCTGCCACTGACGCATCGACATGAGTAACTGCCACCCCATCCATCCGAGTCCGAGCCCAGTCATGACAAGTATCATGATCCAAGCGGGTGTCGATGAAAGAGCCTGTTGCAGCCATGCCGTTTGTGGCTGCCCGCCCACTACGAAATATAAGATAGAGGGCGTGGACAGAACTAGAATGACAATCATCTGTGGCCGCTTGAACACCGAAAAGAGCGCGCTTATCCTCAAACCTGTTGGGATCAGCGTCAATTTCCCAGGTCGACTTGTCGCATGATCAATCTGATTTCTAAGTTTGTAGACAAGGGGGTGAAGGGGATTGTCAACCTCGGTGACACCGATCGCATTATAGGCGCGCCTGACTCTGACAAATTTATCGACCCACACCATTGACCAGGGGATATGGGTGAACACTGTAGAAAGCATACCGTTCCAGGGAGTTGAGCTGTTCCGCTCGGCAGCTAATAAAGGCTCAAGATCACCCTTGCCACATTGGCGAGATTGGTCAACATACCAGGCCACTGCTAGAGCTACGATTGGCAGAAGGCTTAGTCCATTACGTAATACTCGGAATGGTGTTGCCACCGTGCTCGCAAGCCAACTGTTATTTGACAGCTCCAAATTGCTGGCCGCATGATCGGCGCTCACAAAGAAGAGGAGAGCGATACCCATCGTTCGAGCCTTGTGGTCACTTCTAAGGGAAAGGAACCCTACAGCGAGACCGCCGATGGCCGACCAGGCAAGGTGAAGATTTGTACGTCTGGGTGTCGTTTGAAAGGAGAGCAAGTCACCTACTGACACGCTTTCAGGTAGCCAAGAAGTAAGGATTGTCCAAGGGCCAAATATCGTCACAGGGGAAAGGCCTTTTTGAACAACCCAGCCAAACGGCATTGATAACACCATCCCACCGGGGGAGGTGCTATAGCGAAACAAATCCTCTGCCAACCCAAACCCCGATCCCAATGCAGCCCCAACAAGGACGCAGTCAGTGAGCGACCATTGTTTCCTAACGTTCTGTATTCGAAGAAGAAAAGCAAGCGGCAGGATCTTCACCAGTTCTTCGATGCATGGGTCCAAGGTATAAGAGGCAATGCTAACCACCTCTGAAAGAGATGTGCTGGTGAGCCATGCGACGGGCCGGGTCCAAGCTATCTGGAACAGAACTGCCGCCAGTGCGCAGCCATACAGCCCGGCTGAAATTGCAACGAGGATGGTTTGGAGCCGAATGATCCGCGCGAAGCTTCCAAGCGCGACCAGCTGCAGCACCCCCCAGACATGGCCGAAGATGATTGAGAGGATCATTTCCAAATCCCGCTGTTACCTACGCCGTCCCTATCACTCGGTGGGGCATCTTAGTCCAGAGCATCCGTATCGGACTCAGACCTTTTTCTACCGCACTCACACCCGTTCAACCGATTCGCTGAACAGCAAACGAGATGCCACCAGAGGGCAGAAACGTCGGTTCAATTAGGTAATATAGTTATAAGTAATTTCGACGCTGTACGTCTGTCGGAGCTATCTCCGCACTTCTCGCACGATCACCGTGGGATGTATCGAAATGGATTCACGTGGATCTAAATAGATTCATGCCCGACCGTGAAGGAGAGATAGGCGGTAGTCTAACTCATCCTCGATCATGCACAGATTCGCACCCGCCCTTCCTGGGGAAACTGAAGCGGGATTCGGAGCACATAGGGAAAGACAGATAGTTTCAGTTCTCGTCGGAGTTTATAGATAAAAATTGGGGTCTGGAGATAGGAAGAAGTTGAATATTGACTTACGAAGAGACGGACAGCTGACACTCCCCAGGAGGGTTGTCCTGGCAGGTGGTCAACTTGCCTTCTTCTGTTCTTCCTTCAATCGCTCGGCGATCCACAACTTGATCACCGATTGCCTTGTGACGCCAAGGCGGTTTGCCTGCGCGTCCAGTGACTTGATGATCCAACTGGGAAAATCGACGTTCACGCGTCTCTGTGCATGCCCAGGACGGCGCGCTTTGGAGAGAACAAGATGAGGCGTAATATTTTTCTCCTCATTGAACATCTTCTCGAGATTCTTTGCTTTCATAGTAGGCATGAAACAAATGGGTCCGGGAGTGTTTTCTGATTGGAAGGTTTGCGACGCTCTACACCCTCCCTAATGCAGCTCGGTGAGTGTTCGGCCCATGCGCCAAGGAAATCTCCAGCCGACCGCCGCAGGCACGGACAATTTTTCCCAGTGTGCGGAGTTCATAGCGATCGTAGTCCGCATTTTCGTAGCGGCTGATCGCCGATGCAGTGGTACCGGTCCGCTTCGCCACTTGCGATTGGGTCAATCCCGCCTCTTGACGCAGCCGAGCGAGTTGCTCGCCAATGGCCAGCTTTCGCAACTCTTCCTCAAATCCTTTGCGAAACTTTGAATTCGTTAGCTTCCTATTCAGCCATCCTTTGTCCTTTCCCAGAGCGTTAGCTTTCATATCGCTCTCTCCTTTCAAAGTCACTCTTATACGTTTCGGCTCGGTCGATTTCTCGTTTCGGTGTTCTGTCGCCGGTCTTTTTGAATCCATGGGTCAAAATCAGTCGCTGGCCGACGAAAAAGAAACACAGGAGGCGATCAGCTTCGACTTTGAAATGAAGCTCCCCGCAGCAAGCTGCGGGGTATCACAGAACTCAATTCCGAAGACTTCTCGGAAGGAGAGGCCAACCCCGTAGCGAGCTACGGGGAATGTCAAGTTCAAAGAGTTGATTGGTCTCGGTGAGATGCTTGAACTTACGCTCGTTCCAGATCTTCCCGGTGTCCCCCATGCGCGCAAATAGAGCCGCGAACTTCTGCTGGGCTTCAAGAGGGATCCGTTCGAGCCAGTCTTCTGCCGGAATGTTGCCATTTGGAGCCACGTAAAACTCGATTCGAAAAACCGTGCCATCATAGACCAGCCGGGTTAATGGCGACTTGCTTGGCGGATACATCATTCTCTCTCCCGTCAAAGCATAGCATATATGCTATTAACCCAACAAGCGGAGGGAGATGCTGGAGATGCAATACAGGTAGCAGGGCAAGGAGTATCCTTGGCGACAATAGGCTTCGTGCCTGAGTTCCAGAGAGATGTTTGCAGGTGGAGATACTATGACAGTGAACCACTTGCCCAAGAAATGACGTGCGTAGGTCCATGTGGCTACATGGCTAGCCCACAGCCATGGCCGATTTCAACGAGCGGACGAACTCGGCGACATGCCCGATCATCGTGGGATCTTGCTGGTGGGATGCGATGCGTTTGACGATGGCGCTGCCGACGATCACCCCGTCCGCCATTTTCGATACCCGCGAAGCATCCTCGGGTGTCGCCACGCCGAACCCAACTGCGATGGGAGCAGCGGAGACCTTCTTAAGTTTTTTGATATTGTGTTGTATGTCCCCAACGTTGCTCAGCTTCGACCCTGTAATGCCCGTCAATGAGACATAGTAGACAAATCCGTGTGACTCTTTCGCTACAAGCTTTCGCCGGTCATTGGTGCTGGTCGGCGCGAGCAAGAAGATCAGCGCGAGTCCGGCTGCATCCGCCGGGACCTTGAGCGGTCCCGCTTCATCCGGCGGCATATCTGGCACGATCAACCCATCCACTCCGGCAGCTTTCGCCGCGTTGCAAAATTCTTCACAGCCCATGGCATGGATGGAATTGTAGTACAGCATCAGAATGATCGGGATATTCGTCCGCTGCCTGAGCGATGTGACAGAGGCCAAGATTTTCCGAAGCGACGTCCCGTTCCGCAATGCCCGCTCCGCAGCCTGCTGAATCACCGGTCCGTCCGCAATCGGATCCGAAAAGGGCACACCCAGCTCAATGATATCAGCGCCCGCCTGTTCCAACGCCAAGACCAGTTGTTCTGTTTCAGCCAGTCCAGGATCTCCCGCCATCAGGTAGGCAATGAGAGCCTTCTGTCTATTCTTACGCAGACCTTCGAAGGTGGTTTCCAATCGCCCGCTCATAATGACACGCCTCGCATGCGCGCAACCTGCTGTACGTCCTTGTCACCACGACCAGAAAGATTGGCGATGATGAGCTGCGCTTTCTTGAGCTTGGGAGCCAGCTTGACGACATGCGCGATCGCATGGGCGCTTTCGAGCGCCGGAACGATGCCTTCTTCACGCGCGAGGAGGTCAAAAGCCGTCAGCGCCTCAGCGTCCGTCGCATAGGTATATTCGATGCGGCCCTGATCATGGTAGAGGCTATGCTCCGGTCCAACCGCCGCATAATCGAGACCGGCTGATACCGAATGAGTCAGATTGATCTGTCCGTTCTCGTCCTGAAGCAGGTAGGTCATGGTGCCTTGCAACACCCCCGGCTTGCCTCCTGAAAACCTTGCGGCATGTTTTCCACTCGCGACCCCAAGTCCTCCGGCTTCCACGCCGACCATCTTGACCTTGGGGTCGCGGAGGAATGCATGGAAAAGACCGATCGAATTGCTTCCTCCCCCGACACAGGCCACAAGATAATCCGGCAACCGTTTTTCTGCGGAAAGAATTTGTTTCCTCGCTTCTCGTCCGATAATCGCCTGAAAATCGCGGATCATCATGGGATACGGATGGGCTCCCAAGACCGACCCCAACACATAGTGCGTAGTCTGCACGTTGGTCGTCCAGTCGCGCATGGCCTCGCTGATGGCATCCTTGAGGGTGCGGCTCCCGGCATCGACGCCGGTCACCGTTGCACCCAGCAGACGCATGCGAAAGACATTCAGCGCCTGCCGCTGCATGTCTTCCGTGCCCATGTAGATCTCGCATTGCAAGCCGAACATGGCCGCCGCCGTCGCTGTTGCCACACCATGCTGACCGGCCCCGGTTTCGGCAATGATTCGCCGTTTCTTCATGCGCAAGGCCAGGAGGACTTGGCCGATCGCATTGTTGATCTTGTGCGCGCCGGTATGGCAGAGGTCTTCCCGCTTCAGATAAATCTTGGCGCCACCCAATTTTTTGGTCAGCCGATCGGCACGATACAGACTCGTGGGCCGTCCTACATATTGTTTGAGGTAGTAGGCGAGGTCGGTTTGAAATCGGCGGTCTTTTTTTGCCTTGGCATACTCTTCTTCCAACTCCAAAAGCGCCGGCATGAGGGTTTCCGGCACATACCGGCCGCCATAGGAACCGAATCGGCCATGGCTGTCTGGAAGCATCGGCATCTGATCAACCCCCTCCTCAACGAATCGTCGTGAGTATAGCCATGGCGATCAGACGGACACAAGTCTGGCCGCTTCAATAAAGGCTTTCACCTTATCGAGATCTTTCTTGCCCGGACTCTGTTCCACTCCGCTGCTGACATCAACTCCATAGGGGCGCACCATCTGGATCGCTTCTGCCACGTTTGCCGGATTCAAACCACCCGCCAGAATAACTGGAGCAGATCGAGCTGCTTCCTGAGCTAATGTCCAATCGACCGTCTGCCCCGTGCCCCCATAGGCCTGGTCTGAAAAGGCGTCGATGAGCACTCCGCGCATGTTCGCGCGCCCCTGGAATTCCGCTAAGGCGAGAAATGTACCCCGGTTCTTCAGACGAATAGCTTTTAGAACCGGGCGGCCGAGATTCTGACAATACAGAGCTGATTCATCCCCATGCAATTGGGCCAAGACAAAACCACATTCATCCATGAGTGCCCGAACCCTCTCGGCCTCTTCATTGACGAACACACCGACCGCAGACACAAATGGAGGAAGACCGGCTATTATGGATCTCGCTGTTGCCGGTTCCACCCAACGTTGGCTTTTTCTGTACATGACAAAGCCCAAGGCATCCGCGCCTGCTGCCACCGCGATTTCTGCGTCTTCTGTGTTGGTGATCCCGCAGATCTTGATCTTCATGCCGAGCGATTTAGCAGGCTTCGGAAAAACTCGGTTGATGCCAAAAACATGGTCGGAGGTTTCCGTTCGGTGTTAACAGCAGAATAACTTCAGGATGCTCAAAAAGGCTGCCCAGCAAGGCCACAGCGAGCGAAGGGGCGAGGCGTACGCTTCGGTACGTTGAGCCTCTGAGCGATGCGAGAACGCCGCTGGCGGACTTTTTCAGCATCCTGTTAGGCGACCCCTTTCCTGCCTGCAGCCTGACCAAGCAATTCTCGGACTTTGTCCGCTGTGTGCTCTGCACGAATGAGCGATTCTCCGATCAACATGGCGTGAACGCCTGCTTCGGTCAGTTTTGTCACGGCATCGCGATCGTGAATTCCGCTCTCGCTAATGATCAGCTTGTCGGAAGGAATTCGTTTCGCCAATCGGAAGGTCACATTGAGATCGGTCGTGAACGTATTCAGATCCCGATTGTTGATTCCGATCATCCTCGCAGTGGGAATCCACTCCAGGACCCTGTCCAACTCCCTCTCGTGATGGGTTTCAAACAGGCTGTCCATCCCAAGCTCGGTGGCCAACGCATGAAAATCCATCAATTGCCGTCGCTCCAACGCCGCCACAATCAGTAACACGGCATCGGCGCCGTGAGCCCGCGCTTCATAAAACTGCACGTCGCCGACCATGAATTCCTTGTTGAGCGCCGGAATCGGGAGCGCGCGCTTGATCTCTTTAAGATACCGAAGGTCTCCTTGGAAAAATTCCTTGTCGGTCAACACGGAAACGGCCGATGCCCCATGCTCATGGTATGTCCGCGCAAGCGCCAGGTAATCGAACTGTTCTGAAAATTCCTCTCGTAAAAGCCCCAAGCTCGGTGACGCTTTCTTGATTTCCGCGATCAAGGCCGGGCTGGCAGGAGGCCTTGTCGCATCCAAGGTGACGGCAAACCCAAGAGCCGGCGAGGCATCCCGGATCGCCGCCTTGAGGTCGGCCAGATAGGAACGGCTCTGTTTGTGCCTGAGTTCTGCTCGCTTATGCTCAAGGATGCGATCAAGAATCATGAGTCAATCACGCTTGCTTGGTAAACGCAATCAGCCGATCCAGCTTCTCTGCGGCGGCTCCGGAGTCGATCGCTTGTTGTGCAAGACGGAATCCGTCTTTGAGTGTTTTCGCTTTTTGGCCTACGACCATGGCTGGTGCGGCATTCAGACACACGATATCCCGTCTTGGGCCCTTCCGGCCCTGGAGAATCTCTTTCGTGATCCGTGCGTTTTCCTCCGGCGAGCCGCCGACGAATTCTTTTCGCGCCGTACGCCTGATCTCAAACTCCTCCGGCGCGATAAAATAATTCGACACGACACCACCTTTACCTTCTGACACTTTCGTCCGGTCCGACAATGTGATTTCATCCAGACCATCCAGCCCGTGAGTCACGAAACAATGTTGCGATCCGAGCTCCAGAAGAACACGCCCGAGGATTTCCGTCCACTTCGCATCATAGACCCCGAGCACTTGGTGCGTGGCGCCGGCCGGATTTGCCAGCGGGCCAAGCACATTTAGAATGGTCCTGATTCCCATCTCGTGCCGGACCCCGGCACACTGTTTCATCGCGCCGTGGTAGAGCGGCGCAAACAAGAAGCCGACTCCGACTTCGTCGATACAATCCGCCACGCGGCTCGGCTCGAGATCGATCTTCACACCGAGCATGCTCAGCACGTCCGCGCTGCCGGAGCGAGAGGAGACGGAGCGATTCCCGTGTTTGGCCACGGTAATACCGGCCCCTGCGACCACGAATGCCGCGGTCGTGGAGATATTAAACGTATCGGCCCCATCCCCACCCGTTCCGCAGGTATCGACAACGATCGACGACCCGACCCTGATTCGGATCGCTCGTGATCGCATGGCGCTGACCGAACCGACGACTTCAGCGACTGTTTCACTTTTTTGCCTGAGTCCCATGAGATAGGCGGCCATTTGAGCCGAGGTTGCAGCCCCGTCCATGATCTCCAGCATGACCGTTTCAGCCTCTTGCGCGGAAAGGTCGGCTCCGTCGGCCAATTTGGCAAGCGCGTCTTTGATCATGGCCACACAGATCAGGAAAGATTAGAGTTTTAGGAAGTTGCGTAGCAGATCTTTTCCGACGGTCGTCAGAATCGATTCGGGGTGGAATTGGACCCCTTCTACACCAAGTGTTTTATGGCGGATCCCCATGATCTCACCCTCGGTAGTCTCGGCGGAAAGCTCACAACAATCCGGAAGATTGACCCGATTCACGATGAGAGAATGATAGCGTGTCGCTTCAAACGGATTAGGTAACGATTGAAAGATGGTCTTGCCGTCGTGTTTGATCTGCGACGTCTTCCCATGCATCAAGCGGGGAGCGCGGATAACTTCTCCTCCGTAGGCGACGGCCATCGACTGATGGCCCAAACAGACGCCGAGAATGGGCAGCTTCCCTCCAAACCTGCGGATCGCATCGACTGAAATACCGGCTTCTTTCGGTGTGCACGGTCCCGGTGAAATCACGAGACGGCTCGGACGCAATTCCTCGATCTGGTCGAGCGTAATCTTATCGTTTCGATAAACTTGCACATCCTCGCCTAATTCTCCGAGATACTGGACGAGGTTATACGTAAAGGAATCGTAGTTATCGATGACAAGCAGCATGATCGCCATAAGAGCTTATGGCTGATAGCTGATGGTCCAAGCAGGAAAGAGCATTCTCTCCTCTTACTCTTGACCACATACCATCCGCCATACGCGCTTTCCTACTCCAGCCCCTGTTCCGCCAGTTCGATCGCCTTCATCATGGCGCGGGATTTGTTGCACGTTTCTTCGTACTCATGTTCCGGATTCGAGTCGGCAACGATGCCCGCGCCGGCCTGGATGAAGGCCCGGCGGCGTGACACAACGACCGTGCGGATATTGATGCACATGTCCATATTACCCGAAAATCCGACATAGCCGACGGCGCCGGCGTAAGGCCCGCGTCTGGTCGGCTCAAGTTCCTCAATGATTCCCATCGCTCTGATTTTTGGGGCACCGGACACGGTCCCGGCGGGAAAGCACGCCTTCAGCACATCATAGACCGTCTTGTTCGGGCACAGCTTGCCTGTGACATTCGAGACCATATGCATGACGTGCGAGTACCGCTCGACATTCATCAACGACTCGACGTTGACGGATCCCCGTTCAGCCACACGGCCGACATCATTGCGTCCGAGATCCACCAGCATAATATGCTCGGCTCGTTCCTTGGCATCGGCAAGAAGACGACGCTCCAATTCCGCGTCCTCATCCATCGTCGCGCCACGCCGTCTGGTTCCGGCAATCGGACGTATCGAGACAAGCCCGTCCTCACACCGCACAAGAATTTCTGGAGACGAGCCCACGAGTTCAACCCCTGCAATCCTGAGGTAATACATGTACGGCGACGGATTCACGAGGCGCAAGGCCCGATAGAGTTGAAAGGGCGGAGCCTGTAGATTCGTTTCCCAGCGCTGCGACAGGACACACTGAAAGATATCTCCGGCCTTGATGTATTCCTGGGCGTGAGACACGATCTTCTCAAAGTCCGCCTTGCTCATATTGGCCGTGAAACGAATCGGAGATCGTCTACGCCTCGGCTTCACCCGCCGAAGCGGTCGACGGATTCTGGCAATCATCGCTTCAATTCTGCCTGTCGCATCACGATAGGCTGAACGAATATCTCGTTCCGACGGGGACTTTACATGTGCATTGGCGACGACCTTGATCTTCTGCGACACGTTGTCGAAGATGAGCAGCGTTTCGGTCAATAAAAATGCAAAGTCCGGAATATCGAGGTGCTCCTTTCTTCGAAAGGGAAGATCCTCGAACGTCCGCACCATGTCGTAGCCGAGGTAACCGACGACGCCACCGACGAAACGAGGCAGATCCGGAACTGTGACGGGACGATACGTCTCCAAGATCTCCCGCAGACGGTCCAGTGGCGCGCCTCGGCTGGGGATCCGCCGGCGATCCGAACCCTTCTTCACACAAAGATCGCCACGATCTTCGTAGATGACGAGAGGAGATCCACTCCCGAGAAAGGAATATCTGGCCCATTTTTCTCCACCTTGAATGCTCTCCAGCAGATAGGCCGAGGGCCCGTGATCGATCTTGGCAAAGGCCGAGACCGGCGTATCATGGTCCGCCAAGATTTCACGGAATAACGGAATGAGGTTGCCCTGCTTTGCATACGAGCGAAACTCATCCAGAGTGAGTGAATAGGTCGCGGCCTTCATGTCGTTCCGCTTACTCTGCTCCCACCAGGAGCTTCTGTCCGACCTCGACGATGTCGTCCGGCAGCTTATTCAGTTTCTTCAATTTATCGATCTCGATTCCATACCGCCTGCTGATGCTGAAGAGGGTCTCCCCCGGTTTCACCACATGCACCATCCCCGCTGTTACCTTCATAGCAGCAGAAGCCGGCTCGGTCGAAGCTGTCATACCCTTGTCTGAAAGATTGCCTCCGCTGCGACCGCCGGAAGCAGCTTTCGGCGCCTCGACTTTTTTTGGTTTGGCGGAAACAGAAGGGCCTTTCCGCTGCATATCCTCCAAGGCTTTTCGTTCCAACACGGTCGCTTCCCGGATCGCTTCCGTCTCTTCTTGGAGGCGCCCCATCTGCTCTCGTGCCACTTGCACCTGTGCGGACAGCTCGCGATTCCTCGCCTCAAATTCAACCAGTTCAGCCTTGGTGTGCCTGATTTCGCTGTCGAGCTCAGCCGTTCGCTTCTCTTCCTGAGCCAGAAGGCGCTGAAAATTCAGGCTTCGGGCTTTTTCCGCGTTGTATTTTTCCTCTAACACGACACACCCGCTGACCAGCAAACCACTACAGAGCAGTATCCCTAAGAAAGGAATCCTCCGCACACGCTCACAGACCTGCTGCTCTCCCTTCTGCATATATCCTCCTTTGCCCAGGCTTTCCGGCGACTTCAGACTTGCCGGAGAGACGCTTAGAATAGTGGCCACTGATACGAAAGTCAAAGCGGACCGGGCCTGTCCGGTTTGACCGTTTCCACAGCCCTATGCTAGGGTCAGCATGACTTAGACCTCTCTCCCCTTTCATGCCGAATGTCACCTGTCATGACACCCTAGCGATAGCGATGATCGTCGAGGCTTCACCTCGTTGAGAGCAGCGATGGGACAGGATTCACTCTATGACGACTCTCTGTCCTCTTCGAGGGCCACACGCGCCGAGCAGGAACGACTCGCTCAACTCAAAAGCCAAATCAGGCATCACGACTACCTCTATTACGTCAAGGACCGCTCCGAGATTTCCGATGGGGAATATGATCGGTTGTTCCGAGAATTGGCCGATCTCGAACGGACGTACCCGGAGCTGGTCGCCCTCGATTCTCCGACCCAGCGCGTCGGTGCACCCCCTCTGGGTGAACTCGGCAAAGTACAGCACGAACGGCCCATGTTGAGCCTTGATTCGTTGGTGCATCCTGAGGAAGTCCTGGCCTTCGATCAGCGAATGAAGCGGGAGCTAGGCACCGACCAAGTCGAGTACACAGTCGAGCCAAAATTCGACGGTCTGTCGGTTGAACTGGTCTACGACCACGGGACGTTTGTTCGTGGTTCAACCCGTGGTGATGGAAATGTCGGCGAGGATATCACCATTAATCTCCGCACGATTCGATCGCTACCGCTCCAGTTGCAGACCGACGCTTACCCGGACCATCTAGCCGTGCGGGGCGAAGTGTACATGCGCCTCTCCGACTTTCATGCGCTCAACCGCCGAATGACGGAACGGGGGGACGACGTCTTTGCAAACCCGCGCAACGCCGCCGCCGGCTCTCTTCGGCAACTCGATTCGCACATTACCGCCTCTCGGCCGCTGGTCGTCACCTGCTATGAAGTGATGACGATGACCGGAACCCCTCCTCCGTCGCACTGGGCTGAACTGGAAACGTTGGCTCTGTGTGGACTTCCGGTCCCTCATCTTCGCCGACGATGCGACACCATTGACCAGGTCTTGACCTTTCACCGGGAAACGGAATACCAGCGCGACAATCTCCCCTATGAAATTGATGGAGTGGTGGTGAAAGTCGATCGCGTGGATTGGCAAGCTCGACTGGGGATGAAGTCCAGAAGTCCTCGTTGGGCCATTGCGTTTAAGTTTTCTCCTCGGAAGGAAATTACGGAGATACAGGACATTGCCATCTCCGTCGGCCGAACCGGGACCTTGACCCCTCTTGCCCTGCTGAAGCCGGTGGAAGTGGGTGGGATCACCATCAGCCGAGCCACCCTGCACAACGCCGACGAGGTGGCAAGAAAAGACATCCGCATAGGCGACAGGGTTCGAGTCGAGCGCGCAGGTGATGTCATTCCAGCGATCGCTGAACGTATCCCCATCGCGAATGAAGTCAGGTCGGACCCTTTCCAGATGCCACCTCGCTGTCCGATATGCGGTTCTGCCGTGGCAAGAGAAGGCGCCTACTTCTACTGCACAGGCCAAGCCGCTTGTCCGGCCCAACTGAAAGGCGCCATTGAACACTTTGCGTCGAAGGCCGCTCTCAATATAGACGGACTGGGTAAGAAAACGGTTTCACAATTGATAGACCACGGCCTCGTGAAAGATCTATCCGACCTTTATCGGCTAAGGCCTGAACAACTTCTTGAGCTCGAGGGGTTTGCGGAACGATCCTCAACCCTTCTCCTTGACGCCATCGCTCGAAGCAGAAACGTCTCGCTCGACCGATTTTTGATGGGCCTGGGAATCCGTCAAGTAGGGCAGCACATCGCAAAAGTGCTCGCGAAAGAGTTCGGCTCTCTCGATGCCATCATGTCGGCTGACCTCGACCGCTTGCAGAAAATCCCGGAGATTGGTCCAGAAATATCTGAGAGTTTGGTCTCCTACTTCCAAGAAAGTTCCAACCGACGGGTCATCGACCAACTGCTTACACTAGGTTTTTCGATCGTAGACACCCCCTCACCGCAGAGCCGGGCCGCTTCGCCTTTTTCAGAGAAGAGCTTCGTGTTCACCGGTGGATTGGAGAGGCTGACGAGAGATGAGGCCGAGGCATTGGTCGAACGATTAGGCGCCACGGTGTCTTCCAGTGTCAGCAAGAAGACAGGCTATGTCGTAGCCGGCACAGACCCTGGCTCCAAACTCGATCAGGCTCAGAAATTAGGGGTGGCGGTCCTAGACGAAAAGGCCTTCCTAGATTTGATAGAAAAACAGAAGATGGGCTAGTCACACCGCGGCTTCGACCGGAACAGGCACTTTCTCGTCCTTGAAAATTTGCACGCTTCGTATCGAGCGAGGATCTGCTTCATGGACCACGAGGCGGCAATTCTCGATGCGGAGTTCTTCTCCTGCCTGAGGGATGCGACCAAGATTTTCCTGGATCAGCCCTCCGATCGTCAGGGCTTCATCTCCAAGCTCGACTTTCAGGAAGTCGTTCACCTTTCGAACTTCCGTCCGTCCGTGCACGAGGATTTGGTTCTTTCCGATGCGTTTGATGAGTTCTTCAGTGATATCCGTTTCATCGACGATCTCACCCACGACTTCCTCGAGGAGGTCTTCAAGCGTCACCAAACCCATGACACCACCGAATTCGTTGACGACCACTCCCATATGCCGCTTTTCCTGCTGGAATTGCTTCATCAAATCATCCGCCGTTTTACCGGCCGGGACGAAGAGCGGAGGATGGGCGATATCCCGAAGGCGCAAGTCGGTTCTCCCTTTGGCCAACTCGGTCAGCGCCTTGGTCTTGTAAAGAATTCCCGTAATGTTATCGAGCATGCCGTCGTAGAGTGGAATCCTGGAATACTTAGAATTATAGAGTAGCTCTTGTGCCTCCTTGAGTCGAAGGTTCCCATCAAGGGAAAACACATAGATGCGCGGCGTCATCGCATCTTCCGCCGTAATGTCCTTCAGTTGAAAGACGTTCTTGATCATTTTGACTTCTTCCGATTCTAATTCCCCGGCCTTTCCTCCTTGGTCCAACATGATTTTCAGCTCTTCCTCCGTCACCAATGGAAGCGTCAACCCCTTTCCTCCTGTCAAACTGTGGATCAGGGGGACAATCAGAAAAAGAAAGGGCCTCAACATGACTTGAACCCAATAGACAGGGTACGCCATGTTCAACGTCACGGGTACGGAGAACTTTGCCGCTAGAGTCTTTGGAATGACATCCACTGACACTAAAAGAACAAAGGTCAGGATACCGACCATAACCGCGATCGCTTCTTCAAACACACTCTTGCCCCCATAGGCATTTAGTGTGATGAAGGTAGCGAACATGGGCGTCGCGGTACTGACGAGGCGGTCGCCTACGAGAATGGTCGAGAGGAGCTTTTGGGGGTCGCTCCTCAATTGAAGAGCTTTGGCTGCTCGTTTACTTCCGTTTTGCGCCAATGCTTTCAATCGTGTTTCGTTGACCGAGAAAAAGCCGATCTCAGCTGTAGAAATAATAGCGGATAACCCTATCAATCCTAAAAGGATGAGGATGTCCATCGCAGTCGTATATTAGGGACGTTGGACCAGTATGGCTGGCCTGATGAGAAGCCGGGCGTCTCCCAGAGGATACCTCTTCGCCCACCCTTCAGAGGATCGTAAGATTAGGATGACCGAACCGCTTAGAATAGAGTTCATAGCTGATACATCTATCACAAGGATCAAACGCAAGCAAGTAATTCAGAAAATGTTACTTAAAAATCAATCAGTTCCAAGCGAGCCACTCGGATAGTGCCGCCGTCCGTCTAGTGTTTAGCCATCATCTCGAATAACAAACGATTGTAGGCTAAATGTACGATCGAGACGAACCACAGCCACCTGAGCCTCTGTTTCTGTCAAGAACCGACCAATTTGGACTCGGAAACGGCGCCCTTCCGGGAGATTGACCTGAATGATACGTCCATCGGGAAAATCCCGTTGAACTTGTGCAAACAGCGCCCGTGCATTCTGAATGTCCGCGAAGGCGCCGACTTGAACCCGTAACACCCCCATCCCTTCGGGTCGAGCGTTATAGCCGACAACTCGAAGTTCGATCTGCTCGGTTCCGCTGTCGACCATCCCAAGCGCTTGAGCACCGGCCAATGAGAGGTCTAAAATTCGCCCTCTCGCGAACGGCCATCGATCATTAATTCTGACCGTAACATGGCGACCCGAAGTCAACGAATGAACAACTGCAATGGACCCTAGCAGCAGCGTTCGATGAGCAGCCGTCAGTTTATACATGTCGTACCGCTCTCCATTCGCCGTCTTGTTCCCATGAAAACCAGGGCCATACCACGAGGCCATCCCTCGTTCTGCAAATCCAATAGGATACCCAGGGAAACGGTCAGTAGGACGGGGGGGCTGTGGTGCAGCCTTGGTAGAGGAAGGCGCCCAGTCCGATCACGATGATGAACGGAAGGGTAGGGTTCGTGAGCGGCATCGGCCGCATCGATCAAAACTCGTCGAGCGATTGATTGCGTAGAATGGTCAGGGCCTTGTCGGTGTTGGAAACGGTCAGAACGACGATCGCCCGCTTCCCTTCCCGTGAAGGCGTGCAATAGCCGCACTTGATGTTGATCCGGCTCTTCATCAAGGTATCTGCCACTTTCCTTAATGCACCAGGTTTATTTTCGAGACTCAGTAGGAGCGCCGTTTCTTCACCGAACTTAATCTTCGCCGCCCTAAGCGCCGCGCGAGCACTTTCCAGATCCGCGACCAGCAGACGCAACTTGCCCGTTCCCATCACTTCCGGAGCTGAGAAGGCCTTGATATTGACCCCGGCTTCACCGAGAACCGCCGTCACTCTGGCAAGGGCGCCCGGCTTACTCTGACCGCTGATGACAAGCTGTGTCGTAGTCGGCATATCAGTACTCCTTGTGGCTCTCCGGCATCAAAACTTTTTTCGCCTCGCTGAGCGAGCGGCTCGCAACGGAGACCAAGACCCGTAATGACCAAATATGATGCGAGAAGACGCTGGTCTCACACAAAGTTTTCGAGCCCGTAACCGCAACGAAAAGCAGACTTCGGCACTCGATCGAATTCGTAAGAACCGCCGCTTCTTACACCAGAGACATGATAACGGCCGCTTGCTCCGCATCCTCAATCTCCTCTTATGAACATCCACTCGTTGCGCCGCATGTCACACATTTGAGACAGGTGCCGTTACGAACCATGGTGAATTGCTTGCACTCTTGGCAGGGGTCGCCTTCATAGCCCTTGACTTTGGCCTCTTTCGCGCTTTGGACCTCCGTCAGCGTGAGCGTTTCGCGCATGATCTCCACGTGTCGTGCAACATTGTGTCCGTTTCCGTGGCCGTTTCCTTTTCCGCCGTTCCGGCGAATGGGAAGATGTTCCGTAATAACGGAAGATTTAGCCAGTGCGTCAAGGTCCGCTTCTTCATCGAAGCATTCGGGGTCCATATTATCTTTCCTCACAGAGTCCATGCGTAGATCTTCTTCGTTCACCTGCGCGAGGTCATACCGATCGAGATACGTCACGGCCAATTCGCGGAAGATATAATCGATGATCGAAGTCGACATTTTGATTCGATCGTTCAATTTGACGGGACCGTTCGGCTCAAACCGGGTAAAGACGAACGCCTCGACGAATTCTTCCAGCGGCACGCCGTGCTGAAGTCCAAGAGAGATGGCGATCGCAAAACAATTCATGAGGCTTCTGAACGCCGCCCCCTCCTTGTGCATGTCCAAAAATATTTCTCCGACCGTCCCATCCTCATACTCACCAGTGCGCAGATAAAGCTTATGTCCCCCGACAATTGCCTTTTGAGTGTATCCGCTTCGTCGACTCGGCAGCGGGCGCCGCTTGGCGAGGTACCGAACGAGCACCCGTTCGGTGACTTTCTCCGCCAACTCCATCACACCGGTGGCCGCCTCCACAGCCTTTCCACTGTCTGTCGAGGCACTCAATGGCTGACTCAGCTTGGACCCGTCACGATACAGCGCGACCGCTTTGACCATGCTCTTCCATGCGAACAAATAGGCCGCCTTAACGTCTTCGAGCGTGGCATCGGCCGGCATGTTAATGGTTTTACTGATCGCACCGCTGATGAACGGCTGTGCCGCGGCCATCATGCGGATATGCGCATCGACGGCGATGGAGCGTTGCCCAATTCGACCGCACCGATTGGCACAGTCGAATACCGCGAGGTGCTCGGCCTTCAGATGCGGCGCGCCTTCCACCGTCATCGTCCCGCAGCAGAAATCGTTTGCGGCGGCGATCTCTTCTTGCGTAAAACCGAGCGTCTTCAGCATATTGAAGTTCGTTCCATTCAGTTGGGCCTCGGTCAAGCCAAGCTTTTCGACACAGAACGCGTCTCCCAGCGTAAACTTATTGAAGGCGAACTGAATTTCAAACGCTTGCCCCAAACCGCTCTCCAAACGATCCAGGGCCGCGTCATCGAATCCCTTTTGACGCAACGTGTCGTGATTGATGAACGGTGCATCCTTGAGCGTCTGAGCACCGACACAGTAACGGACGATATCCTGCGTTTGCTGACCCGTATAGCCGAGGTTGGCCAGCGCAATCGGCAAGCTTTGATTGATGATCTTGAAGTACCCTCCACCGGCCAGTTTCTTAAACTTCACCAGAGCAAAGTCCGGTTCAATACCGGTGGTATCACAGTCCATGACCAACCCGATTGTGCCGGTCGGAGCGATGACGGTCACTTGTGCATTGCGGTACCCATAGGCCGTCCCTAATTCAAGCGCATGGTCCCACGCTCGTCTGGCGGCAAGAAGCATGTCGGGAGGACAATGTTCAGGGCGGATCCCCGACGGAGCGATCGTCAGACCTTCATATTCCGCATGAGGCACCTGGTAAGCAGCTCGACGGTGATTACGGATGACCCGCAGCATGTGCTCTCGATTTTTTGCGTACCCCGGGAAGGGCGACAATTCGGCAGCCATTTCCGCCGACGTCCCGTATGCTTCCCCAGTCATGATGGCCGTGATGGCTCCACAAATCGCCACAGCCTTGGGCGAATCATAAGGGATTCCTTGTCGCATGAGCACGGTCCCCAAATTTGCATACCCCAACCCGAGCGTCCGGAACTGATAGCTCTTTTCAGCGATGGAACGGCTCGGGAAGGAAGCCATCAACACGCTGATCTCTAACGCGATCGTCCACAGTCGAACGGCATGGCGGAAATGTTCCAGTTCGAACTGCCCGTCGGCGGTGTAAAACTTTGTGAGGTTGAGGGAGGCGAGATTACAGGCCGTATCATCCAAAAACATGTATTCTGAACAGGGGTTCGATGCGTTGATGCGTCCGTCTTCCGGACAGGTATGCCACTCGTTGATGATGGTATCGTACTGAGTCCCCGGATCGGCACAAATCCAGGCCGCCCAAGCGATCCGGTCCCACAGCTCCCGCGCCTTGACGGTCTTACAAACCTTGCCGTTCGTTCGGCGTTTGAGATGCCAATCGCCGTCTGTTTCCAGCGCAGCAAAAAACTCATTGGGAATCCTGACACTGTTGTTCGAATTTTGGCCGGAGACGGTCTGATAGGCCTTCCCATCCCAATTCGTGTCATACTCATGAAACGCAAAGTGCGTGAAGCCTTGCTGTGCATAGGAAAACATTCGTTGGATATACGCTTCGGACACCATATCCCGACGGGCCGATGTCAGGGCCTCACGCAAGACCGGATTGGTCTTCGGATCGAGGTCCAGCCTGAGAGCCCCCTCGCCATCGACCGTATGACAAGCTTTCAGCACGGCGTTGAGGCGCTGCGCACAAATCTTTGAACCCGTCACCATCGCCGCGACTTTTTGTTCTTCGATGACTTTCCAATCGATGAATTCTTCGATATCCGGATGATCGAGGTCCAAACAGACCATCTTGGCGGCACGGCGCGTCGTCCCTCCAGACTTGATCGCTCCGGCGGCTCGATCCCCGATCTTCAGGAAGGACATAAGGCCTGAAGACCTTCCGCCGCCGGAAAGCCCTTCGCCATCCCCACGCAGTTTCGAAAAATTAGTCCCGGTCCCGGAACCATACTTGAACAACCGCGCCTCCCGGACCCAAAGATCCATGATCCCGTTTTCATTCACCAGATCATCCTCGATTGATTGAATGAAACAGGCATGAGGCTGAGGATGTTCGAAAGCATTGGTGGCTTTCACAACTTCGCGAGTCTGGGGATCGACGTAATAATGCCCTTGTGCCGGACCCGATAACCCATAGGCATAATGAAGACCTGTGTTGAACCACTGGGGAGAATTCGGTGCGGCCATTTGGTGCGCCAGCATGCAGCACATTTCATCGTGAAAAGATTCGGCATCTTCTGGTGTCTTGAAATACCCATAGGACTTGCCCCAATGGGTCCAGCATCCGGCCATGCGCTCGAAGACTTGACGGGCGTCTCGCTCGCCACCCAACACCGGCTTGCCATCCGGGCCGATGACAGCCTGCCCATTCTGATCGCGCTGCGGAACTCCGGCCTTCCGAAAATATTTCTGAGCCAATATGTCGACGGCAAGCTGGGACCATGCCTCCGGAACGTCGATATTTTCGAACTTAAATACGGTGGATCCGTCGGGATTTCGAATCTCCGACGAACGCTTCACAAACGTGATCCCCTCGTAGGGATTCTGCCCGCGACGGGTAAATCTTCGATCAATTTTCACGGTAGACCTCCTGAGAGAGGAAAGGAACTGTGACCATGCTTTGATTTAGACGTCATCATCATGGTACGGGAACTCGTTTAACTTCAATGGACAGCTACATATAGCTATCATAAATTTTTGTCAACACCAAGTATTGTGGATCTTTGGGAAATGAGAGGAAAGGCTGTGAATAGTCGCAACGCGAATCTCATAGCCGATTTTGGTCGCTTATCAACGAAGTTATCCACAGAAATAACCGATAGAATCGGGCCAGTCCAAATTACCCTGGCCCTTTTTCTTTTTAGAAGGCCATTCGCCCGATTTTCAACGTCGCTTCCTCGACACCCTGAAGGGGTATGAACCGACTGCCGAGACCGAGAACGATGACTTTCGTATCCGCCACCTGTGTTTCATACCAGCTCGCAATCCCCCAGTTCTGTCGCGCGGTATTCGGTCTCACGATGGATTCGAGAAGCTTCCTACTTTGCGACTGAAACACCTGCCGAATAAATTGTTGTTCTCGAGTCGCTGTACCCCGGTCCATTCGGTCTATCGCCTTGCTCAATTCCTGTTCAACGAAGCGTAAATAGTCGTCCATGGTCGGATTCGATAATGCGAGACCGACGGCCACGACCAGCGCAACAACCACCCCACTCAGGCGGAGAAGACTCATGACGTTCTCACAGAATCATTCATCTTCGATATGATTCGATGACAACCAGAGCGGCCTGGTTTGACAAACGAATGTCAGCCAATTAGTTTACCTCGACTTCGTTCACAGAGTCCTTTTGAGCCAGGAGGAGACCATGTTCGTTTGGAGCAAAAAACTCATTGCGGTTCTACTCGGCGCGTTTGTCTTGCTGCTAGGACTTTTCCTTCTCCAAGGTTCTCCCGATAGTTCGAGCGGCCTGAAAATTCACACGACCCGATGGATCACCCTCAACTATGTCGGCCTTCTGGTCTGGCTTTTTGTCTGGATGATCGACCAAGCGCGCGTACGCGGCAAAAATGTCTGGTTATGGTTGTTGCCGTTTGTGCTGGCTCCGCTACCGACCTTGATGCTCTTCGTGCTCTTCCTTCAACGGCGGTTATCTTCCTAACCAATCATCCGATTCATCGAAAATCCAGTCTGTTCCTCTTTTCATCGTCACAACCCTTAGTTGTTCGCCAGCCCGAATGCAACTACATTCTCCACGTCCGCAGGAACTGATTTCCAGCCAGAAAGTAATTCGGGAAACTCAAAATAAGCTTGCTGTTTCGCTTCCTCCACCATCATGTGCCAGGTGTCTCCAACAACCTGACCGTCGGCAGAAAAACGAAACAGGAACACCCCGTCTGATTTCTCTTCGATGAGAACAAGTGCGGGTGCTTCCATCTGTTCCCGAAGATCATGTCCTGCGGTCAACTCAAGAGGCAAGCCGTAATAATGCTTGACGTGTGGTTCGGCCAAACGGCCAGTGATTTTGGCTGTCATACGTACAAGCATAATTGCGGATTGGTTATCACAACGTGAGAGTTCTCAACTATGCGTACATCTGGGCCAATTGTCTCTGGTTGGATTGTAGGAGATTGGGATGAGAAGGCAAGCAAAGTCGGTACGCCGAATCACTTGGAGACTGGCGATGCTGCAGGTTCCATAACAGAGGGATGCACGACCGTCCTCTGTTCTGGTTCGAGAGAACGCCGGACCCGCCAAACAGCCCAAAGACCCGGCAAAGCCACCACCACGGTCAAGACAAAAAATTGTGTCCATCCGACCAGAGTCACGACATCCGCCGACGGACGACCGGCAAAGACCCTTCCCAATGCCTCCAACGAAGACAGTAGCGCGAACTGAGTCGCGGTATACCGAGGATCGCAGAGCGACATCACCAAAGCGACGAACGCAGCGGTACCCATTCCTCCCGTCACGTTTTCAATTACGACCACCGCTGTGAGGGCGGTTGGGTTCTTGCCGACTACGGCCAATGCGACAAAACCCAGGTTTGAGACCGCTTGCAAGGCACCGAAGATCAATAGGGAGCGCACCAGTCCAAACCTGGTCATCAAGAGTCCCCCCAAAAAGGCACCGAGCAATGTTGCAAAAACCCCTAGCCCTTTCACAGCGCCTACATCCGTAGCGGAAAAGCCGAGTCCTCCGATCAGGAAAGCCGTCTGGAGCGTAGACGCAAAGGCGTCTCCAAGTTTATAGAGAATGATCACGGCCAAAAAGCCCAACGCGTGAGGCCGTCCAAAGAACTCTGCCAGTGGTGCGCCGACCGCCTCTCTCATGCTCTTCGGAGCCTCGGCGACGAATGTAGGGTCCGGGCTGATCAGGACGATACATAACCCAGCCAGCATGACGGCTGCCAACGCCAGATACGTCATCTGCCATCCCACATAATCGGCAAGGACCAACGCGCCAGCTCCGGAGGCCAAAAGAGCGATTCGATATCCATTCACCCACACAGCAGCGCCCAATCCGCGTTCGTGAGGGTGGAGCGTGTCCGTTCGGTAGGCGTCAAAGACAATGTCCAATGAAGCGGCAAGAAACGCGACGAGCACGGCATAAGCCGCCATCCATCCAGGATGAATCCGCGGATTGGTCGCCGCCATAAGCACCAAGCCGAACGCAACACAGAGTTGTGTCAGGACCATCCAGCCTCGCCGTCGGCCGAACCAGGGAGGGATCACACGATCCATCACAGGAGCCCAAAGGAACTTGAGCGTATAGGGAAGGCCGACCATCGTGAAAATGCCGATGGTCTTAAGGTCAACTCCTTCGACTGTAAGCCAGGCCTGTAAAGTCCCGGACGTGAGCGCAAGGGGGAGACCGGATGCAAAACCCAACGGCAGCATCACGAGGATGCGCCGATTCACGAGACCGGCAAGATCGAAGGTTCCTTGTTTCACAGAGACTTTCTCATACGAAGGTGAGCCGAATCAGTCAGACCTGCATACCGGAGCGATTTTCCAGCGCAAGGCAGAATACCATCGCCTCCCGGAGCTGTTCAGCAGAATCACAAAACATGCGGGAGCGGCCTCACCGGCAAGGACCGGGACGATCTTACAAGAGTCTCCCCAGTCTGTTCAAAAGGTCTTCCAGCGAGGCCGCAGCGAGCGAAGAGGCGAAGCGTACTCAGTCCCGTACGTTGAGCCTCTGAGCGACGTGAGAACGAAGCTGGAGGACTTTTTCAACAGACTGTTAACAGGGTTGGCCGTTGAACAGACAGGGCTTGTATCGCGAGATATCGAAGTCGGTATTTTCCTGATAGATCTTTTCGTTGCCGTTGACCCCGTCCTGCTCTGGATCGTTCCACATGATGTGGTTCCACCAATAGAATAGCGGTTGAGCCTCGGTCTGGTAGATGGGATTACCATAAGTACTCCGAGAATACTCCTGAACCAGCCGGGCCGTGACATAGTCGACTTTGCCGTTTCCGCTAAGGGAATACAGCATGATAAAGAGACGTGCCTCATGGTCATACAGCTCATCGACGCGAGTATTGAGATCGGGCTCGGGGGGAAGCGAATCCGCGCTCCATCCCGTCACAGGAGGGCTCCAGAGCAATCCTGTAAAAACAAAAAGGATGAGAGCACGCAGACGCATGACCGTCACGCTCTCCCCGACGACTCGGATATGATCCGAGGATAGTCTTTCCGGCAATTATCAAACAATTCCCGGGGCCTCGTCGCAATATGCGACCTTGCCGGAACAGGCATGATCTTCCTATAATGCCACCCTATGGTGACGACCCGTGCCTCTCTTCATACGCTCGGCTGCCGCTTGAATCAAGCCGAAACCTCGATCCTTGGGGAGGGGCTCAGACGAAAGGGGTTTGATCTCGTCGAGTTCGGCCAACCGACAGATCTGCTTGTGCTCAATACTTGTGCGGTCACGGAAGACGCAGAACGGACATCGCGATATCTGATCCGGAAGACCCTGAAACATTCTCCCCATGCCTTTATCGCGGTGACCGGGTGCTACGCCCAAACGGGAATGGAACGTCTCAAACAACAAACAGGGATCGACCTCATCGTGGGCCACCAATTCAAGCTCGATCTGCCGACCTACCTTCCTCCCGCTCACGAACTACGGAAACGATCCGTCGCAGAGATTCGGCATACGAAATCGATTGCGCGTGGAGATTTCGAGCTGCCGCACTTTGCGGAATCGGACTCGACTCGTGCATTGCTCAAAGTACAGGACGGCTGCAGCGCGATGTGCAGTTTCTGCATTATTCCGTTTGCACGAGGTCATGAGCGAAGCAGAACTTTTGATGATATCCAGCGTGAAGTTGAGGTCTTAGCCGCTCGCGGATACCGGGAAGTCGTACTGACTGGGGTGAACATCGGCCAATATGTCAACCAAGGCCGAGACTTTTGTTCGTTGCTTCGTTGGCTCGATCAAGCGGCCAGCTTCGAACGAATCCGCATCTCATCAATTGAACCTACAACAGTCAGTGATGAATTACTTGATCTCCTCGCTTCGTCGAAGAAACTCTGTCCCTATCTCCACATCCCGTTGCAAAGCGGAGACGATCAGATCTTGCAGGCCATGAATCGCCGCCATACGATTAAGAGCTATATCAAACTGATCGAAAAGGCTTTCACAACTATCCCCGACCTCGGTCTTGGGACTGATCTCCTGGTAGGATTCCCCGGGGAGTCTGAAATCGCGTTTCAGACTACGCTTGCCGTCGCCACTGATCTTCCATTCTCCTATCTCCACGTATTTCCGTACTCCCCTCGTCCGGGGACGGCTGCAATGCGCCTGAAGCAGCGGATCTCGTCGGCATCAGTGAAGAAACGAGCCGATCTCCTCCTGGCTCTCGACCGAGTCAAGCGACTCACCTTTCACAACAAACAAATCGGCAAAACGGTCTCGGTCCTTTTTGAAGCTGGTACTCGCGATGCCTACCGCTTCGGCACGACCCCGAACTTCACCAGAGTGGGGATCGCAGATTCAGGGGATTTTCAGAATCAGATCCTGCCGGTCACGATCACGGCCGCAATAGACCGTTGCGCTTTGGGCCATGTCGTGTCTCCTCAACAGGTTAACTGTGCCGTGGTAGTACGATGATCTTAAAAACAATTCCTCAAGTCCACATTGAAACCTTCGGCTGCCAAATGAACGAGTCCGACAGCGAACTCGTTCGCTCGATGCTGAAGCGGGAAGGATTCGTTTTTACGGAAGACCGTGAACGGGCCGACGTCGTATTGGTCAATACCTGCGCCATCAGAGAGAATGCACACAATAAGATCTATGCCCATCTTTCTGAACTGAGAACACTGAAAAAACAGCGTCCGCTCGTCGTCTGTGTCCTCGGCTGTATGGCTCAGAATCTGAAAAGCGCCATGACGGAAAAGGAGCCGCTCATCGACGTGTTGGCCGGCCCGGATGCGTACCGTCAACTTCCTTCGTTGCTGACGACTGCGCTCGAAGCCCAAGAACAAGGACTCTTCCAGAAAGGGTTTGCCCTCGATCTGTCGGAGTATGAAACCTATGAAGGGATCATGCCGGACCGCGACAGCGGCGTAAACGCCTGGATTACCGTGATGCGAGGCTGCGATAATTTCTGCTCCTTCTGTGTCGTCCCCTATACGAGAGGACGTGAACGGTCGCGTGATCCGAGATCCATTCTGCATGAAGCTCGTGACGCTTCCGCCCGAGGGTTCAGGCAAATCACGTTGCTCGGCCAGAACGTAAACTCCTACCGTCATGAAGACTGGGACTTCGCTAGACTGATCACGGCCGTGGCGGATACGGCAGGCATCGACCGAGTACGGTTTACCTCTCCGCATCCGAAGGACTTTCCCGTCGCGCTCATCAAGGCGATTGCCACGCACCCTAAAGTCTGCAAGCACATTCATCTCCCCCTGCAGGCCGGGAGCGACCGAATTCTCGAACTGATGGGACGAACCTATGCGGGAGCCGAATACCTTGCGCTGGTCGATCGCATTCGAAGCACCGTTCCCGATGTCGTCCTGACCACAGATATCATCTGCGGTTTCTGTTCCGAGTCAGATGAGGATTTCCAGTCCACTTCTCGCATGGTAGAACAGGCACAGTTCGACTCAGCCTATATTTTCAAATACTCGGAGCGGAAGCATACGATCGCGGCTAGAAAGTATACTGACGATGTCCCTGATCAAGTCAAAGGCATGCGTGTCGCTCGACTCGTAGAGACTCAACGCCGCATTACTTTGGAGCGCAACCGCCGATATATCGGCAAAGACGTGGAAATTTTGGTCGAACGTGATGCGACCCGCTCGTCAACCCAGGCAATGGGGAAAACCGACGGGAATATTACGGTCGTATGGGATAAGAGCACCGGTGATTTTAAACCAGGCACGCTGACTATGAAACATATCTTTGACGCCTCGGCTGCGACCCTTTATGGCGAATGCCCCTGAGAAGTCTTGAGGTCGTATTCTTTCTGGGACACCTATCTCAAGCTTTCGGAACAATTCTGCACGCCAAACGGTTGAAATGAACATTTTCTGACCGGCTCCCTCGGCCATCTTCGGACAGTTCTCCGGTTGTTCTTTCCCTGCATTCGACCTCCTTTGGCCTCGGTTAAGATTAGACTGTCTGCCGATTGTCCGAATCCTTTCCCTCTGCTCGATCAATCTTTCGATGCTAACCCCATGATTTGAAAGCACCCTCCAAGGTTCAAACTTCTGAAGCTTGGTCGTCAGGGGTTTGTTAAGAACAGCCTCTCGCCTTGAACGACAATAACAAACCCGTTACTTCAAAAATAAAAGGCATGAATATTGCTTTATATTCGGCATCTATCTGTTCGGCAACGAAGGACTTTGCTTCTCGTTATGAAGTCTGCCGACTCGGAGTCAAAGCCCAATCCAAACCCGTCCGATTCCGGCATCACACTCGAAACAATCATTTCGGTCGGGGTAGTCGGATGGTTGGCGATCGGCATGGTACTCATGGCACTAGGTATCTGGTAGATCGACATCCGAACCACAATAGGATTCAAATCTTTCGTCAAATAGCAAGCGCCTTCGGTTACAAGACCATGTGAGGAGATCCCATAATGCATGCCTATTTCAATGTCCACGGCTCCCGATATGTCGGTGTGCTGATGTCCCTCATCCTGGTCGTGGCCGGATGCTCGATGCTTTCCGGAGAGGCAAAGCTCCACAAGAATGCCAAAGGCTCCATCTATCTCAAGGAAATCGCCGATTGGTCATTTGAAGCTAGCCACCCAGCCACCATTGACCAGATGACGATGCTGAAAATAGTGAAAGGCGTTATGATCGACGACGTTCAGAACATGTCAGACAACATGCCCGCCAGTGGCAGCAAGCCGATGAGAGTATTCAGCGATGAAGACGCCGAATTTCTTGCTCCCCTGCTAGCCCAAGGCTTGTCGCAAGCGAAACCGGAGCAGATTGTCGGTTTCAAGGTGTCTCCATCGGCAGGGTCAGGCAGTGAACCCACAGCGGGCACCCTCTATATGCATAAAGGATCGATCTACCTGACCATCGCTCCTTCTCAAACCGGGAAGGCCCCGAGATTCACTCCTAGTTCTGCCGCTCGTCTTGAAAAAGCTCCTTCCTTCGTGGCTCTGGGAAGCGGAGCGATGACGATGGTGATCGACTATCAAGCCCTCGCCAAAAGATCGACGCCGAATTCCTACACTGCAGTAGGAGTCTCAAAGCCCATACCGGTTTTCGCGTCTCAGGCCGCTCCAGTTGCATCAACCGCGATGTCGGCACCAAACGCTTCAACTGCGAAAATTGCGCCGGCACCGCCACGGGAAGATTCGATTTTGGACCCTCGGACTGATTCAGAAACCCCTCAATTGAGCACTGATGAACTGCTCAACAGGAAACTCGATGAACTCAGGGAAGCGCGCGAGGCCAACAAGCTCAAGGACTCTGAGATTGCGATGCTGAAGAAGGAAACAACGTGGATGAAGAAAGAGCTCCGTCAACGGACGGAAGAGGTGAAAACATTGAAGGCAAGCAAGACAGTCGCCCGTCCTGCCCCAAAAAGGAAATCGGCGGAAGCCTATCCGACTCGTTGATCGACTGATCGATCAGCCGACATCGTACAATTCAGGCTGCAACAGGACAACCTCCCTGGACAGCGGCTGACGAAAGTTCATGCGGCAGTAGCAGGCATAGGTCACATAGGTATCCTGCAGACAGTACTGTGCAAGCTCACGACCCTGTCTCCTTTCCCACATCTCGGCGACTTGCTCCCCACTGCCTGATTTCGTGTCGACCTGTAATGCGCGGGCCAATACATCGAGCTTGACCCAACCCCTCATATCCCAATTACTCCAGATGGCCATTGTGTCATAGACCGGTTCGGTACGGAATTTCGCGAGGTTGATGTCGAGGCTGGGTTTCACTTGATTGATGATCGACCGCTTCTTGATGAAGGGAAGATCAAAACCAAGCCCATTATGCGTGATGTACAAGGCAGGACGGTCTTGGGCCAGTCTCGCCCAAAATTGGCGGAGCAACTCACGCTCGTTCGCCCCGAACCAGGCGACGGCGCTGCGTGCTTCCAGCTGATCGGAAAATTCCAGTAGGCCGATACAGACGATGCGGCTGAACGTTCCATCGAACGCCGACTTGGCATACGACTCATCCTCCGCGCGACGTTGCTCTTCAGCAGCTCCCGCCGAAAAGAGATCGAAGCCTCCTTCTGCCGGATAAGACCCTTCATTTGCCGGCGGCTTCCCCAATAGACGAACCCATTCATCGCGTGTGGCCTGGACGGTTTCAATGTCGAGCACCACCTTCATCGCGAAACTCCGAACGCATCGCGTCGTAAGGCTTCGATGACCGCGTAATCTGCAGGCGGGAACGTAAAGTATGTGAGATCTTCGGGGTATACCCATCGGATTTCTTCACAGCCGATAGGTATCGGCTCCCCTTGGTCAATGGCACATCGAAAAAAATGCAACTCTATTGTTCTATCCCGATAGTCGTGCCGAATGATCCGATACGGAATAGGGAGATCGACGCGAATGCTCAGCTCTTCAAACAGTTCCCGTTGCAAACACTCCGTGAGCGATTCGCCTGTTTCCCGTTTTCCGCCGGGGAACTCCCAGAAACCGGCTAAGTGGGCACCGGGTTTCCGACGGGCGATCAAATAGCGACCGTCACGGTGGATAAGTCCTGCCGCTACTTCAATGACCTGCATGATCAGCCTACTATCGCTCACGCGTCGCCGGACTGAACGGATATGTCTTGCAAAACGACTTCATTGGACACAGGAGACAATAGGGGTCACGAGCTGTGCATACCATCGCTCCAAAGTCCATGATCGCCTGGTTAAAGTCATACCCATTCCCCGGCGGGATCAAGGTTTCCGATAATTCCCATAGCATCGTCTTCTGTGCCTTGGGATCACCTTCAGCGACAAACACCCTGTATAAGACACGGATCACATTCGTGTCCAGGATGGGCGCATCTTCATTGAACGCGAAGGAGCGAATAGCCCCGGCAGTATATCGCCCGATCCCTTTGAATGAGAGCAACTCGTCGGGGTCATTGGGTAATTTCCCTCCGTACCGTTCCACTGTTTCGCAAGCGATTCCATGCAGCCGTTCCGGGCGAATGTTGTACCCAAGGGGATACCACGTCTTCCTGACATCGGCGACCGGAGCCTCTGCCAGGTCTTCGAAACTCGGATAGCGTTCCAAAAATTCATGATACTTAGGAATGACCCGATCGACTTGTGTCTGTTGAAGCATCACTTCTGAAACAAGGATATGATAAGGATCTGAGGTTTTGCGCCAGGGTAAATCTCGACCATGTTCCTCATACCACTTTAACAATCGCCGCTGAAATCGGCGCTTGGCAGAAAGATCCGGTAGAATCGCCTTGGTAGGTTTTTTCTTGTTGGAGGGTCGTTGCGCAGGCATGGACCGAGCCTTATTATCACCATTATCACCGACAATTGACCGGTTGGCATTGTAGGAGCCCCCTGAATCAAAATCAAATGCGCCGTTCGACCACGTCTGGAGAAACGTTCGTGCAAAGAGGAATCTGTTCAAAATGACGTGCTCGTGATAATCTCTAACCAGTCAAGCAGAAGGGAGCCATGAACGTGGAGGCCTTCCGAGATCGGTTGTTCCAGGTATCAGTTTTGGCCGGAAGTTTAGCCTGCGTACTCTTCCCTTTTCCGTCCATAGCGGAAACCCTCCAAGTACCATGGGAATGTTCGAACTACACAAGCGATGCGCAGACCCGTTGCGTGAACGCCTTCATGGAAGCGCAACAGAAGAAGATTGCGGAGCTCGAAGGAAAGCTCCAGGCTCAAGAGGGGACCGTCGGCCAACTCAAAAGCCAGCTCGATCGGCAGGCGACTGCAACAGCCGATCTACAACGACAACTTACTGAGCGGCCCTCCACGAGCATTGTCCCGATCCCATATTCTTATCCTTACTCCTATGGCTATCCCCTCGGCCTCGGGTTCGGACTCCAATTTGGCGGCGCTGGTATTTATGCCTCACCCTATTACCGTCCCTTTTGGGGCCACCGACATTACGGGTATTGGGGTTATGGTTGGTGACGCCGCTGGATGATTAACGACAGTTCGTTCTTTATCCCCATCCATTCATTGCTTGTTCAGACCGAGCTTTTCGTTGACAAGTTGCCTGCGGCCACATAGCCTGCTACCAGTACCCCATTACTCATAAGACGGTAATTTGCAAAACACGATGTAATTGTTGACCTTATTCTATGCGGGTTTCATTCGCGTTGTTGTTATCTTAATTGCTGACTACTGAGTAATGTTAGTCGGCTCGATAAGGCAGAGTTCGAATCCCATGCTTCACAGGCAAGGGAATTGCCACGAGGATACACAATGGTTGTTCGGAAATTCCCCCGGTTTCCGGTTGCAATGCCGAGCACGTTGGTTCAGAGAGACAAACTTCGATACAACGCTTCTGTGAAGGATCTCTCGCTGAAAGGCTGTCGGTTAGAAAGCGTCGTCCGGCCCTTTACCGGTATGCAAGTGGAATTATTCATCGAACTCCCCGGCGAACCTACACCGATCCACATTAGCAGAGGCGCCGTCCGCTGGTCTGGATCACTGGGCATCGGTGTCGAATTCTTAACAGTGGCACCCGCTGAACAAGAACGACTCAAGCGGGTGGTCGAGCAACTCTCCGTGAAGGTGGGCCAGGCCCTCATCGTTCCAAAAGTCGAGCTACCGAAGGCGTGAACTGTTTCCATGCTTGCGCATCTCATCTTCAGAACCTCAGAGCTGACGTGCATGACAGCCAGGTGTTACCAGACCTCCTGCATGAAGTAGGGACGCGGGTGTGGAGTGACGCCGCCTACAGCGGGCAATGCGACGTGATCCGGCAATACGCTCTCCGGTGCCCAGCACTTCATCCAGAGAAAAACCCATCGCGATAGGCCCTTGAGCGAGGACGAGCCTGCCCGCAAGCGCACCAAATCGAAGGTCTGCGCAAGGTCGAACATGTGTTTTGGGGATCAAGGCCCGTCGCGCCAGGAAGTAGCCACTGGAGTCAGTGTGAGATGGCCCACACATGTCGCGATGTCTGTCGATGTTACAAAGATCTTGGCTTAAAACGCAGGCTTGTCCGGTAGGCTGCCGAGGTGGAGTCGAAATTCACCTGTTTTCGCGTCGGCCACGTAGCGCCTCAAAGCTTCACTCACCACGAGAAAGGCCATCGTCTCCCAGGGGATTTCAGAGAGCGGAAACAGTCGTACGTCCAAGCTTTCAGGTCCCGCCTGAAACGTCGGCGTCTTCATTCTGCCACGAAACACCAGGTAGACCTGTCCGACATTGGGTAGACTCAGTACGGCATAAAGTCCGGCAATGGTGACATCTGCATGGGCCTCTTCCAGTGTTTCGCGCACCGCCGCTTGTTCCGTACTCTCGCCAAGCTCCATAAATCCAGCCGGAAACGTCCACAGCCCTAGACGAGGTTCGATGGCCCGACGGCACAAGAGGATTTGATCTTCCCATTCCGGAATACAGCCCGCGACGATTTTGGGATTGTGATAATGAATGCGCTCGCATTGATCGCACACGTGCCTGGGCAGAGTATCCCCAAGAGGAATTTTATGCGAGACCGTTGCGCCACAGTGGCTGCAATAGTTCATGAATGGTTCAGGAGAACATGCATTGCAGTTCTCGTTAGAGAAGGTCTGATTTATTCAAAGTTACGGCAAATAATCAGCTCAATTCCCCGTGTTTTGAGTGTCAACCGATTAAAATCAGGAATTAATCAGACCTTCCTTAGGAATACAATACGGATAGCACAAACACGCTTGACTTTGCACGCCAAGGTCGAGCCTGGGTTCCTAGCGATGACTGCGAAAATGAGTGGTATGACAGGGAGAGCAGTGATGAACATGAGTCGATAAGAAACCTTTCAAATCGCGGCATGCAGCGATGCGAGCCTCTTTTCTTTCCGGTAGTTCCTACTCGTCCAAGATTCCCTCCCTTGACTTCCATGCGGGGGAACCTATCAGGTTGTTATAATGTCTTGAACCCTGAGGAAGGATGGGCTTCCATGGAAAATGATGTGTTGTCGACGTTGCCGATACTCCCCGTCAAACGAACGGTGTTGTTTCCAGGAGTGATGATGCCGCTGACGGTCGGGCGGGAGCGATCCGTCGCTGCCGTCAATGCCGCAATGAAGACCGAAGAGAAGACGATCGTCGTGGTGGCACAGCGGGATCCGCAGGCCGAAGAACCGGCGCTCGCCGATTTGTATTCCATCGGCACGAAGGCGATCGTCAAGCAAATCGGCCAGTCGTCCGAGGGAACGATCCACGCGCTGGTTCAAGGACTGGATCGCGTCGTCCTTCTGAAAGAAGAACAGTCCACCCCCTACTCCATCGCGCGTGTCCGTTCTTTGGGACGTCCTACGGATGGGGGACCGGAAGTCCAAGCGCTTCACCGAGCCATTCAAGAACTTGTGTCAGACTTACCGAAACTGATCCAGGCTCCCGGCATCCAAGAAGTCGGCACGGTGCTGAGCAACGAGGATGATTCCGTGACGTTGGCCTATCGTATCGCTTCGCTCGTCAATCTTGACGTGGTGGAAGAACAGCGCTTGCTCGAAAGTTCTTCGACGTTGGACCTGCTTCGCAGCCTCTACGCAGCGCTGTCGAAGGAAATCCAAATACTGCAGCTGCGGGAAAAGATCGCCAAGGATGCGCAGACCAAAATCGGCAAGAATCAACGAGAGTACATCCTACGCGAACAACTGAAAGCGATCCAGGACGAGCTCGGCGAAGGGGACGGCGAGGAGAACGAGGCCGCTCGGTTGAGAAAGCAGATCGCTGAAGCCGACTTACCCGAGCCTATTCGCAAGGAAGTCGAACGCGAAGCCGCTCGGTTGAGCAAGGTACCGCCGACGTCGCCCGACCATCAGGTCCTTCGGACCTACCTTGAGCTGGTTCTCGAACTCCCGTGGAAGAAGGCATCCGAGGAACATCTCAATCTTTCGACAGTCCGGCAGGTGTTGGAAGAAGACCATTACGGAATCAAGGAAGTAAAAGAACGTATCGTCGAACACCTGGCGGTCTTGAAGCTCAACCCGACGGCGAAAGCCCCCATTCTCTGCTTCGTCGGTCCTCCCGGCGTCGGCAAAACAAGCTTGGGGCAATCGATTGCGAGGGCAATGGGCCGGAAGTTCGAACGATTCAGTCTCGGCGGCGTCCATGACGAAGCCGAACTGCGCGGCCATCGTCGTACCTATGTCGGTGCATTACCAGGCCGCATTATTCAGGCCATCCGCCGGGCCGGAGTCAACAATCCGGTCTTGATGCTTGACGAAGTCGATAAGATGGGGCGTGACTTCCGCGGCGATCCGGCTTCGGCGCTGTTGGAAGTCCTGGATCCGGCACAGAATCACACGTTCCGTGACCATTACCTGGATCTTCCGTTTGATCTGTCGAAGGTGTTCTTTATCACCACCGCCAACACCCTCGATACGATAAGCCAACCTCTATTGGATCGGATGGAAGTGATTCGCCTGCAGGGTTACAGCGAACGTGAGAAGGCTGAAATTGCCCGCCGCTATCTCTGGCCGAGGCGGCTCAAGGAAGCCGGCATCGAGGGTAGCCAAGCTGTGCTCACGGACGAGGTGCTGAATCTCGTCATCTCGCGTTACACCCGTGAGGCCGGTGTGCGCCAGCTCGAACAGATGCTGGGACGGTTGACCAGAAAAGTGGCCTTGATATTCGCCGACCTTCCGGAAGGTCAGGAGCGACAGCCCGTCGCTATTCGGACAGACCTTCTCGGCGAGTGGTTAGGCTCCGAACGGTTTATGCCGGAAGAAGCTCGGAAGAACCTGCCTCCTGGCGTCGCAACCGGCCTGGCCTGGACCCCGACAGGAGGCGATGTGCTCTATATCGAAACAACCTTGCTGCCAGGCAGCCACGAGTTGACTCTGACGGGCCAGTTGGGCGATGTGATGCAGGAGTCCGCGCGCGCGGCCAGGAGTTATCTGTGGTCGCATGCTGAGAGCATGGGTTTGGATATCTCGCGTTTCAAGCGGAACGGGCTCCATATTCACGTCCCTTCTGGAGCCATTCCGAAGGACGGCCCATCTGCCGGTATTACTATGGCAACTGCCCTGGCTTCAGCTTACGAATGCAAAGCTGTACGGAGCGACACGGCGATGACAGGTGAGATCAGCTTGAGCGGACTCGTTTTACCGGTGGGCGGCATCAAAGAAAAAGTACTGGCGGCGCATCGGGCTGGAATCAAACGGATCATTCTGCCGAAGGCCAATGAAAAAGATCTCAAAGATGTCCCGCAAGAAGTACGCGACCAACTGACCTTTATCCTGGCTGAGCGGATTGAAGAGGTGCTGCCTGCGGCCTTTAACTCGGACTCGGAGTACGGGCCGGCCGGAGGCGGGAGTATGCCTGTGGAGGCTGCAGACGCCGCAAAGGATCTCTAAGCCTCATAGAAGGCGTGGACAATCTGCATCGTATTGAATAGCAAAGCGTGACGACGCGTGTAGGCTGCATGGCCATAGTAATGGTCTCGGGGGTTCGTCGAGCCGGTGCTGTCCTTGTAATTGACGAGGAGACAGCGTCCTTCACTGGGAAAACGTACGGCTCGCCTGGCACATTCCAGCCACCGTTCGAACCCATCGTACGGCTCGACTATCTCCCAAACCCGCTTATTCGCCGCCTTAGTCGGTTCAGTTGGAGGGGCGGCATCGCTGCCCGCGACCGCCAGTTCCTGAACATAATCTCCACCCCAGGCGATCGGCATTTCCATCGTAATTTGAGGAAGCTCCATCTTCGCCAGCCAGCCCTTTCCATCTGTCCGCAAGTTTCGGTGATTCACGACGTGCAGCAGCTTCCCGATACCTGACGGATCCCATCCATAGCGAACCGGCGTGCCGAAGGTCACCATGTCGAGCACGACTCCGTTAAAAGGCGACGTCGTCGCCAGTAAGGACTCAACGAGTTTGATGATGCCGGTGAGCGTGGTCTGATTTGTTTGGTCGGCATAGTCGGTGAGAATCTCGAAGAACCTTGGTCGACCGGTGATGGGGCTTGGACAGAGAAGATTCGACACCAGCGTCAGAATCAGTCCGGCTTGTCCATGAGCCTGTATCAGAACTCGGTGCCCCTTTCCCAAGTCCTGATTTTTACAGAGCTTGTGTAGTTCGGCAAGCAGTGACACAGCGGCGAGTGCCCTCCCTAGATGGTGGTATTCCGATGACCAGAGCAGCCTGATGCAGGAGATCGGCTGAGTCAGATTCCTATTGATCGCTTTCTTGATCGATTCGACATCAGCATTGGTAAAATTACCCGCGTCTCCGATCTGTTCGTCCAGAAGTGTTTTCGTCACATCATCGTCCGGAAGGGGCGGCTTTAACCCACCAGGCAGCAACGGAATGCCATTGTCGCCTTCGCGCATGGCTGCGAGCAACGCATCGACACCGGACACGCCCCTCGAATAGCCCCGCTTGAGTCCGCCCGCTTCATCTAACCGCTGCATGCCGAAGACATCGGTGCCATGGAGCGAACCATGGAGGAAGACCACGCTCGCGACACCTGCATGAGACAGGACTGCCCCATACTTGCCCATGGTCTCTGCCCAAACCGGCGAATCCGGAAGGACAACATCTGTCAGGTCAGCGACACTCAACCGCTCGCCGGGGGATTTTCGTGACAGCTCGTCGTGCTGAAAATTGTTCTCGATCGGCATGGGAAGACGTTCTTACCTGAAAGGCAGGCATGAGCGCAATGGAGCGAACCAGCGGAGACGAGATCGGCTGATTTTTTTGGTGGGAGGCTAGGTGACCACGCCCCATCTATTATCCGGATGAAGGCGCTGGTCCTCTTGCAAATTCACCACAAACTGGTGAATATCTCTCCATGATCAAGAGAAACATTGAGCAAGCGGTCCACTCGGCAATGGCCCTTTGACTGTCGGATAGCAAGACGCGCCCCCTCGCATCTTTGACTTTTTTCTCAAGCAAAAACGTGTGACGGTAGAATGCGGCAGTGGCGCGCGCACAACCAGCCGCATCTTCCGTATTGGGCGCGATGCAGTCAGCGAGAGCGACCTCGACTGTCCCTACGCTTGGTTGCCCAATGAAATCCCGTAGGGTTGGCCGAGGACATTGAGTGTGGCCGAAATCTCTTCGGGGCGGCGGCCCATCGCCTCAAGCAGACCAATATAGTTGATAGCCGCCTGAAGATGCGGATGGGGATGGCTGGTGACATGAGTGAACGTCAGTAAGATTTCCACCATTTGGCGCATCAAGGGTTCCGCCTCCCCCAGCCGATTCGTGGCCTGGAGCAGCCGCGCCAGATTGTTGAGATCGATGGCTACGTTAGGATGCTCCGCCCCATAGCTCGCCTCATCGATCACCAAGGCCCGCCGCATCAGCGGCTCCGCCCCTGAATACAAGGCGGCGGCGGTGAGAAAGTAGGCAAGCGCGCTTGCGACAAAAGCGATCTGCGTTTCCTCGTTGATCACTCTTCCGGCCCAGGAATCGAAGGATTCGAGGTAGGGCTGGCCCATCGTCCGCTCTTCGCCCAGTGCAACCCAATATCGCACCGGTTCTTCTTGGTCACGGCGGTGGATTTCGAGGAACCGATCAACATCCAGCAGGCAGACACGGAGGCGCATGAACGATTCCGTCTGCCACAGGAGCCAGGGCAGCTCGTCGGAATTTCTCTCAGAGAGCGACTGGGCTTCGAAGTAATCGGCCAGCTGAATCTGGAATGTGTCCTGCCGGTCTTGATCCCGCACGAAGGCCGACTCGACGGCACTCCGGAGGTACTCATGGGCGAAGTTGAGAATCCCGCCGCGATCCACCAGCAGGTCTTCCATGGCGTGACGCAACGGCGCCCAGAGGGCCTGCGGCAATTGCGGCTGATCCGCCGGTCTCAGCAGTTCCCGCAACTCCGTTTCCGACAGCCCGCGTCTGGCCGCCCAGATCACCCCAGCGCCTCGCCGATCAATCCAGGCCGGTCGCGCTTATAGTCGCGCTGATATCGAGTCAGCACACGTTGCAGCAGCGCCGGGATATCTGGAGCTTTTAGATAACCGTTCAACCGGTCGTCGAGTTGGTCGTGTGTACCCGTGACGCGGAGTTCATCCAGCAGGATCTTGAGGTAGAACGGATTGGCTGTGGCGGGTGCCTCGGCCAAACGTTCGATGCGCGGATGATCCAGCTGCTTGCTGAAGCGTTTCAGATACGCCGCGATCATGCGGCGGCGCTCGTCTCCAGTGAGCGGCTCGACCATCACTGTGGCCCATTTTCGTAATTCCACGGCTTGCCACGTTTCGCCCGGCAGGGTCGAGGTCATCAAACGGAGCGGACCGGTGAAGGAATGTGTCAGTAGCCAACCGAGCTGTCGCGCTCGATCCTGGTCCGCCAGTTGATTGAGGGCGTCCAAGACGAGGATGCAGCGTCTGTCGGTCTGCTCCGCCTTGCTCCGAACCTTGGCCAGCCAGACCGGGAAGGGGTCTTGAGCAGGTCGTCGTGCGAGTGGGGGACTTCTTCTGGATCATCGGTCCAGCGTTTGATTTCTTCGATCACGCGTCGCATGAGCCGCCAATGGTCGGCGCTGTCGGGGGTGCTGCCGATGTAATGCTGGATGATGAGATCCTGAGGATGCTGCTCTCGCCAGCGCGCCGCCCAGTTGGCCAGCAGGGCGGACTTGCCACCACCGGAGTCACCCAGCAGGACAAGCGGCCCGCCGTCGTCCATCGCATGGCGGTCGAGCCTCTCGAAATAGTCCGGTCGTCCAATATAGGTGCGGCGACGGATCTCGGCAAAGGCCTCGTGCTCCCGCGCCTCGCGAGTGAGCGCATCGGGGATGGCTTCCTTGGGGTAGTCGTCTTCGATGGCGGCTTGGAGATCCTCCACCATCAATTCCGCTAACCGCCGAGGGTCAGGATAGTTCTCCCGTAGCGGGATCGGGTGCGCGGCGCAAGCCTTCCGGATCGCGGCCTTGAGGTTAGTTTGCTGCACGGCCGCTTCGGCGCTTTCGGGGAGACAGTCTGAACCTCGCGCCTGGGCATAGGCGGGATCTCGCAGATAGAAAAACGCGCGCCCAGCCATCTCAGGATTGTTCAGCACGCCGTGGAGGATTTCCAGTTCGGTGACGCTCTTGCCCAGCAGCCCGGCCAGCTAGGGCTGCTCTTCCCGAAGATCGGCCGTGACCGCTTCAGGGATGCCCCAGCGGAGGTCCACCTTGACGAACTCCACCTGGCGCTCTCGGCACAACCGGCGCAGGGCGGGCCAGGTGTGCGACATCAATTCGTTGCGCTCCTCCACCATGTCCCGAAAGGTCGAGGAGACGAAGACGCGGATGGAGCGGTTGCGGGAGAGACCGACTGGCTGCGTCATGTGGCACCACTCGTTTTTACAATTCTGACAGTCCAAGTCCAGAATCGCCTTAGCTGGACATGCGGGCTAATCACTAACGGCACTCCCACAGTGTAGGTCGCTGACCGGCACAGCGATGGGCAATATACTCCTTGATCCACTTATCGTCATCCCAATTTGTTCTCCGGATGACAGAGTCCTGCGCTGTCGCATCAGGCAATGAAATGAAAATAGTAGGAGGAGTGACCTGATACTGTCGTGGGGGGTTATGGAGCGTCTATAAGTGGCTTAGGAGCAATGTCCTGCTTCGGCATGACCGCTGTCGCCGTACAAATCTTGTTCTCTTCGTCGATCCGGCGGTCGATGATCTTCACATCTTGCAAATATTCCTGAACGATTTCCTCACGGGTCAGCTCGATATCCTGCTCGCTCTCGCGCCCTGATCGTTCACGGACACGATCGACCATGTGTTCCTTGACCAACACGCGAATTTGTTTGGCCAGATCCGTCCGAGCTGAAAGCTCCGACACACGCTGACAGACAACCTTACCCTTGGTCAAATCTCCTCGGCCGTTACCAATCCAATAGTGATCTGAGGAGTATGCACCGTGGCCAACTTCGGCTGAATGCTTGACCGATGAAGACGTGTCCGCTGCTTTCCCCTCCTGGTGGTTCTTGAGCTGATCGAACGATCGTTCGGCCCTTGTCCTGACATCCCCCGTGTCAGTCGCCTGTACGCTGGTGACGACCAGTCCTTCGATAAGGCAGAAACCCACTGCGATGGCCATCTTGATCAATCCCCTCACTGCTTCCCTCCTCCGGATCTATGACCTCCCCCTGGTGCTCTATGTATGAATGATCTCATTCGACGTCCGTGGGACGCCCGACAATCCAGGAGGCGGAACAAGCTCATGCCGTGGCATCTGAGGCTTTATGTTTCCAGGCGCAGGCGGCTGGGTAGGAGTCGGTGGCTGCCTGTACGTGATAATCTGCCGCGCGATTGCGATGTGCGGGTTGGTCGGAGAAAGGCCACTCGCGTTGTTCAACAGACCTTGAGGAATGCCGACCGGCGAGACAAGGACCCAATTCGTCCAGGCTTGCGACACCATCGCGTTCGATTGCACACGATTGAGAATTTCCTGCCGCTTTTGGGCCGCCTGTTGAACCTGCTCCGTTGTTGCCGCATTACCCAGCGCCTGATTGGCGACTTTCAGTTCCTCTTGCAGCTGTTCATTTTCTTGCCTCAGCGTGGCCAGCTGAACACGAGCATCTTCGTTTTCGCGAAGCGCCGCGATCGCCTTCGCTACTTCGTCCGTATCCATCTGTGCGAGAAGATTCACTGTCACGACCACGACATCGCCGTCCAATGTCGTGGCGGTCTGTTGATTGAGCACAAGCACCAACCCGGCCGTATAGGACCGGATTTCGTCTTTGGTGACATCCATATCATGATCATGAACAACCGTGACGCTCTCGAGATACGTGGCAACTTGTTCGAGTGCGTTCCGTTTGGCTGCCTCGGTGGCAAGCCTGATCGCGTCTTCCCTGGTGTCGCGATCCCCCATGCGATATTCACCTTGGGCATTGACGACCCTGATTTCAGCGAGTACAGAGGAATCGGCCATGAACGCCGCGAGCGCGGAAAAAAGGGTAATGGCTCCATACGATTTATGAAACAGCATGAACAGGGGGAAAGGTGGTTGATGGAATAATCGACCAGGCATGGCTTCCCTCTTCTCACCCCTGCGTTCGGATGGAAACGGTCAGCGGTTTCAGCATAGCACTCGGAAGGCGGTTCTGCCAGCAATCGCCGGGTGCCTCCCCCACCTTGCCTTCCGGAAAATCTGCATGTTAGGGTACCACTTCTTACTTTTCAGGACACATGCGGGTGATATTTCGTTATGACACATCCTTCACGTCTCCTTCACTCGATCCTTGTCGGTCTTCTAACCATCTTGCTTGAAACCGGAGCCCAAGCGCCCGTCGATGCAGCTCCTCTGCTTGGGAAGGAAACCGCTCCCTCCGGTTCTGGAACTGAACATGTCATCCTTTTTGTCCTAGAGGGATTTGGTCAAGAGTCGCTCAAGGGCGGCGCGATGCCGGTCCTGAGCAAGCTCATCAAGGAAGGGTCAGTGACCTGGTCCGCGAGGGGGGTCAAGCCAGCCCTACGGTTGCCCACCATGGCATCACTGGTGACCGGCATGCCGGTGGAGAAGCATGGGATTACCTGGAATTTCTTCGAATTCAGCCGAGGCTATCCTCGCGCTCCCAGTCTATTCGACTATCTGGATCTAAGCGGAGGCCGCGACAGCGCCATCTTTTATATGGATGAGTCCCTGTATCAGCTCGCCAAGCCGGAACCCTACACCGACTATCAACTCTGCGGGGCATTGCGGCCGGAGTGCGGCTCTCAGAAACTCGTCGCCTACATCCAGCAATATCTTCAAAAGGCGACCAGCGGACATGGATATGGGCACGCGATTCTCTCCTTGCCTCATTTGCTGGTGGTGCACCTTCCGGAAGCAGGGAGGGCCGGAGTGACCCACGGCTGGAACTCTAAAGAGTATCGCGAGGCGCTGCAAACAGTCGATGGCGCGATGAAGTCGGTCCTGGACCTCTTCAAGGGATACTCGCTCATAGACCGAACCGCCATAGTCGTCACCGCTCTCAGCGAAAAAGGGACCAATCCCGGCGCCGAGGCCCCTACGACTGATTCGCCGGTCGTTCCCTGGATCGTCTCGGGAGCCGGAATCAAACATGGCCAACTCATTCGTCAGCCGGTGTCTATCATCGATACCGGAGCCACCGTGATGAAAATCCTGGGTCTGGAGACTCACACGGAATGGGAGAGTAAGGCTGTGGAAGAAATCTTCCAAACCGCAGCGGCCACCCCAACCGTACGGCCCCTCAAGAAACGCTGATCATGTTCTACGCTGCTCTCATACAACGCTGGTCCTTCCTGATATTCGGGTGTGCGCTGACCAGCCTGTTGGCTATGGCAGGCGCCAGGGAAGGATTCGCGGGAGACCCGCCGGCCGCTCATTTGAGAGAACACAGGATTACTATCGATGCAACGAAACTGGTTCCTACTTCATGGTGGCAGGTGCCGGGGATAACGCCCTCGATCTGGAATTCCGACCTCGACTCACTTGATGCCCCCAAGACATCGGAGCTTCGCGAGTTGCAGTTACGGCCGGGCAAGTACAAATTCATCAGCTTTACGTTCGATTTCCCCTTTACAGTGACCCTCAACGGCACGCTCGACTTTTCAAAATCCTTGGATCAATGTGTCGAAGGCCGCGGAACACAGACTTTGGTGGTGTTGTGCAAACGTACGTACCCGCATAGCGGGCAACGCGACGCCTATTACGATCAGAAACCGAACGATGGCTGACGTACTCGAAGATCTTTTAGAGGCGCTTGAAGATGTGGACGATGCCACCCGTGAGGAGGCCGCAAGGATGCTCGCCGACATGGGTGATCCGACTACCTTGGACGCGCTGATCGAAGCCTGCAACGATGATTTCTGGTCCGTCCGGGTCCATGCCGGCTGCGGCGTCGCCAAAATCGGCGGGCCGAAAGCAGTCGAAGCCATGATCGGCCTGTTCAACGATTCCATCATGGAAGTTCGCGATCAGGCGGTCGAGGCCGCAGTGAAGATGGGTCCGATCGTGCTCGATCGCCTGGTGGCTGCCATGAAGGACGAGCGTTGGCGTGTACGTGAACACGCCGCCAAGGCGGCCGGCAAGATCAAGGACTCAAGAGCCGTCGACACGCTGATCGGCGCCTGTCGCGACCGGGACGGGGCCGTCAAGAGCGCAGCGGCGGAAGCTTTGGGCAGAATCGCCGATCCAAAAGCCATCCCAGCCCTGATCAAGCTGTTTCGAGATTCTTCTAAAATCGTGCGTGAGACGGCCGGAACGGCGCTGGTCTACATCGGACACCCCTCGGTCGATCCATTGATCGAAAGTCTCAAGGACAAAGATTTTGTGGTTCGATGTCATGCGGCTCGCGCGTTGGGTGGGATGACCACCGACTATCAAATCGGAAGGTCCTGGGTACGGGACGCAAAGGTCGTGGACGTTTTGATCGCCGCCTTGAAGGACCCTGACCGAGCCGTTCGCGAAGACGCGACGATCGCGTTAGGCATGATCGGTGACGCTCGAGCGATTGATGCGCTGATCGAAGCCATGAAAGACGGAGCGGTGAAGCGCCATGCCATTGCCTCACTCGGCATGATCGGCGATTCGCGCGCGCTCCCAGCCGTGTTGGACGCCTTGAGGGGCAAAGGCATCAAGCAGGAGGGCTCGCCGACACCCGGGTGCATCGTCAGTGAAGATGCGTTCATCAAGGAAGCCGCCGCCACTGCCCTCGGTCAGTTTCGCAATCCTCGTGTGATTCCGGATTTGATCATGTTGCTGAAAGACGGGGTCTTGCGAGAAAAGGCTGCGGCGGCTCTGGCGGTGATCGGTGACGCGGCCATCGAACCGTTGATTGCCTTCCTCTACGACCCCAAAGCGTCTGAGGTCGAGGCTGAAAAGGAACGCGTGCTTTCGTACGCATCCGTTCGGCTGACGGCAAAAGACGCCTTGAAGCAGATCGCCCTCGATACGTTGGAAAAACTGGGCTGGACGCCTCCGGATGAAGTGGTGGAAATCAGCTCAAGCCAGGCCGACAATCTGCGCGTCGATCGACCGTTAGGGCAAACCGGGCGCTTTGGCCCGTCAGGCGACCTCGCGTGATCACGTCCGGACAAGCATGCGGGATCCATTCCTCTTCGATGACGACAACGAGTACTGCGTCCGACCTGAGCCACTATTCTTCATAAGAGCCGGGCAACAGCATGATCGACGCAGTGGCGGAACAGATCGCGGCACTCAAGGACGAGGATTGGTCCATCCGTGGTGAAGCGGCCGGCATGCTCGGTACAATCAAAGATCCACGTGCGGTGGGTCCCCTGGTTTCGCTCCTTCGCGACGAGGACCGTTCCGTGCGAGAGGCGGCTATTGAAGCGTTGCGCGCGATCGGAACAGCGGCCGTCGAGACGGTGGGAACCTGTCTCACTGATCCAGATCTCTCAATCCAGGAATCAGCCTCGGCCATCTTGGTCACCATTGCCGACGAGCGGGTGCTTGCTCCACTCATCAAGGCGCTGCACAGCGGCGACTGGATCGTTCGGATGCACGTGGCCAAGGCGCTGGGACGGATACGGAATGCAGATGCGGTTGTGCCGCTCATTCCACTGCTTCAAGACAAGGTCAAAGCAGTTCGTGAGGAAGCGGCTGCCTCTCTGGCCGCGATCGGTGATGCCGCGATTCCATCCCTTTTGAAGACGTTGCAGCATGAGGACTGGCTTGTTCGTCTCCATGCGGTGGAATCGTTGGGGAAAGCTCAATCGAAACGGGCTGTGGAGCCGCTGCTGTCAGTGTTGTTCAACGATCGTGATTCGGCGGTTCGTGAAGACGCAGTACGGGCCTTGGGCGAGATCGGTGACCCACAGGCGGTCGAGTATTTGTTCACGGCAATGCGTGAGCTCGGATTACGGACATTGGCGGTCGAAGCGCTCGGTCGGATCGGTGATCCACGCGCAGTTCCAGTGCTGATCGACGTCCTCTCGGGAACCAGTCCCCCGCAAGCGACGAGGACGATGGCCGGCTGCGGGGACCAGTGGAATGAAGAAGTCATGACGCAAAGCGCGGCGGCGCGAGCGCTCGGCGCGATCGGCGATGAAAAGGCGATCCCTTCGCTCGTCGCGGCGCTGAGCCAGACCTTTACGAGAGCTGAAGCGGCGGCGGCGCTAGCCCAATTCGGGTCGAAGGTCATTCCACTCCTGCTTCCACTGTTGAACGAGCCTCGCGATGAAAATCTTCTGTTTCACGTCCGCGAGACATTGGCGTCGGCAGGATGGAGACCTAGGCGGATATAGACTATTTCGCTACTAATGTCATGCCGAAGGAAACGATTGAGACGCTGGTCTCTGAACTGATCCATGAAGAGGATTGGCGCCGTATGCGAGCGACGGCCGCCTGTGTGGCCGGCGGTCCTCGTTCGGTTCAGGCGCTCATTGAGGCTTTACGGTCAGGGCCTAGCGAACTGAAAAAAGAAGCGGCGGCGATGCTGGCTCGAATCAAGGACCCACATGCGGGAGTAGCCTTGGTCGAACTTCTCGAAAATGATGAGGAGGCCGTCCGAAATGCGGGAGCAGCGGCCCTTGAACAGATGGCGGGGGTACTCGACACCGACACGGCGCGTGCGCTGGTTTCGTTGCTGCCGAGAATATCGGAGGGAGCGACGCGGGAGGTCCTGACTCACTTGATCGGGGCGATTCCCACATCCGTCCTTCCCCTATGCGAAATGCTCAAACATCGAGACGAGGATGCGCAGGTTGCAGCCGCATTGATGTTGGATCAATTGTTGGATCCCCGCTCCATTGATGCATTCATTGATGCTATGGGCCAGCCGGCCGTGCGGGACATCGCCGTCGGAACATTGAAGAAACTGAGCGCAATTCGTGAACGAATCGATGGGACGTTCAATGCGTTGCGGGAGGTCGAAGGGGCCGGCGAGCGCGAGGAAGCGCGGATGGCGACGGTCATCGACCTGCTCGGGATCGGGCGCCCGAGCGTGGAAATTCTCATCGAGTATCTGGAAGACGACGACTGGCTCGTGCGCGAGGCAGCGGCTGACTTACTGGGGAAAATCGGCGATGTGCGAGCCGTAAAACCATTAATGAAGCGACTGGAACAGGACAAGGATACCGGAGTCAAAGAGTTGGCGATCAAAGCCCTTGGACTGATCGGCGATGCGCGCCCCTCCCGGCTCTATCTGGACGCCATTCCTATCCGGCCACTGCGGGTGTATGCCATGGAGGCATTGGCCAAGATCAAGGAAGTGGGAGTCTTGCGCCCACACAAGGAACTCTTTGACCGACTCCGAACGGATCGTGACGGCCTCGTGGCCTATAATGCCGGTTTGATCGCCGACAAGCTCGAGGCCATCACGGCCATGGAAAGCCAATCCAGCGAAGAGGACCACGAGCATGACTGAACAGGGTGAATCCGATCGAATCGAGCAACTCATACGAGCCTTGCACGACGAAAACGAAGCGTTGCGTGAGCACGCCATCGCGAGCCTCGGCCAGACCGGCCCACAGGCACTTCCCCGGTTGATCGATCTGATGGCCGATGAAGATGTGGTGATTCGGGAGGCGGCGACCAGTGCGGTCGTGCGGATAGGCCCCTCCGTCGTCGACCCGATGATCGACGCTTTGCAAGATGATTCCTGGGCGATCCGAGAACAGGCCGCCTCGGCACTCGGCAAGTTACGGGACAAGCGCGCCGTCGATCCGCTCGTCCGAGCGATTAAGGATCGAGACGGCGCGGTGCGGACGGCGGCCGTCTGGGCGCTTGAGCGGATCGGCGATCCCCAAGCAGTGCCTGGGCTCATCGAAGCACTCATGGACAGCGCCCTGCGCGAGGACGCGGCTCGGGTGTTGAAGAAGATCGGCGACGTGCGGGCGGTCGAGGCGCTGATCGACGGTCTCCTAGGCTCCAATTGGATGGTTCGCCGCCATGCGGCAGAGGCGCTGGGCAGGATCGGCGATCGCCGAGGAGTCAGCCCATTGATCGACTCGCTGAAAGATGAGGACTGGCTGGTCAGACGCAATGCCGCCGAATCACTCGCGCGCCTCGGCGCAAAAGAAGCCATTCAGCCTCTGCTGACGCTACGCGAAGACGAGAATACCATGGTTCAGGAAACCGTTGAGGCCGTGCTGGCCAGCCTCGGCTGGACACCCGAACCGCAAAACTCAAACCAATAGAGGATACATACCCATGGCGGATGAAGCCCCGAAGTTGATTCAGATCGCTCCGAAAGGGGGAGAGAAGAAAGACGGTTTCAACTTGGTGACAGAGCGTGTGGTGGCGATCAACCCTGAGAGCAGGCAGCTCGAAGTCGAACTCCTGGCTTATGACGGCAAGACGGTCGTGTTGGACGTGGACGAGGAGACACTGGAGGACCTCAAAAAGATCAAGGTGGGAGACGGCGCCACGATCCGAGTGGTGGAAGAAAACGGCAAGCGGGTCGCGAAGAGTTTTAAGGTTCGTCCCAAAGATCCAAACGCCGCCAAGGCCGACGCCATGTTGCTCGACCTGAGAGATACGCACTGGCTGAATCGGAAATACGCGGCGGAGGTCTTGGGCGAGTTGAAAGATCCCCGCGCCGTCGATCCCTTGGTGGCGGCGTTGAACGACGAAGTCGGTGACGTGCGGCAACGGGCCTATGATTCGTTGATCAAACTCGGTGGCCCCTCCGTACCCTCGCTCATTCCGCTCCTGGTGTCCGAAGAGGACGAAATTCGTCAATCCGCAACCGAAATTCTTCGGAAGATCGGCAAACCGGCCGTCGAACCGCTGGCCACGGCATTGACCGACGCCGATGACCGATTGAAGACTCGAATCATGAAGGTGCTGGATCGAATGGGGTACAAGCCGAAAACCAAAGAGCAGCCTAAGGCCGAGTTGCCGAGGCTGGCCTAACCAACCCAAAACCCACAGGCTGGTCAAAAAGGCCGTCCAGCAAGGCCGCAGCGAGCGAAGAGGTGAGGCGTACGCTTCGGTATGTTGAACCTCTGAGTGATGCGAGAACGCAGCTGGCGGACTTTTTCATCAGCCTGTTAGGGAGTCTGCGCCGCACGCCCCACCGATACATGTTTGAAGCCGGCAGCCGCGACGCGTTCGGGATCATAGACGTTTCGGAGATCAAGCAAGACGGGAACCCGCATGACAGACTTCAGCTTTTCAAAATCCAGGTTTCGAAACACATTCCACTCGGTCATAATCATCAGAGCATCAGCTCCTTCGGCTGCATGGTAGGTGTCTCGACAAGGCTGGAGTTCAGGCAACATCCGACAAGCTTCCATAAGCGCCTCTGGATCGTATGCCCGGATGCTTGCACCATCGGCGAGGAGTACTCGACCGATCGCCAAAGCCGGGGCTTCTCTGAGATCGTTGGTGTTCGGCTTGAACGAGAGGCCGAGCATCGCCAGCGTCTTTCCTTTCACTCCCCCCAACGCCTCCCGGATCTTCTCGATCATCCGTCCTCGTTGACTGTCGTTCACCCGTGAGGCGGCGGAGGCAATCTGCATGGGATAGCCATGGCGCTCGCCGGTCTGGATGAGCGCGGCGAGATCCTTGGGAAAGCAAGATCCTCCGAAACCCGGACCCGCATGAAGGAACTTCGCCCCGATTCGATGATCCAGCCCCATGCCCTTCGCCACCATTTGGACATTGGCCCCGACTTTTTCGCAAAGATTGGCGATCTCGTTGATAAACGAAATCTTGGTGGCCAAGAATGCATTGGACGCGTACTTGATGAGCTCGGCAGTTGGAACATCCGTCACGACAATCGGTGTTTCGATCAGATAGAGTGGACGATAGAGATCCTTCATGATGGCGATCGCCTGATCGCTGTCCGCCCCGATCACGACGCGATTGGGTCGCATGAAGTCCTCGATGGCCGACCCCTCTCGGAGAAATTCCGGGTTCGACACCATATCGAACCGAAAGGCATTCGTCTGAGCGTTGGTGATGACCTCACGAAGTGTTGAGCCGGTGCCTACGGGGACTGTAGACTTGGTCACGATAACCTTGTATCCGGTCATATGACGCGCAATCCCTTTACCCACCTCTTCGACATACGAGAGGTCGGCAGAGCCGTCACCCCTCGGCGGTGTCCCAACGGCAATAAAGATGACGAGAGCCTTATCGACAGCCTTGGCGATGTCCGTGGTAAAACTCAACCTGCCTTCCCTGACCCCTTTGGTGACCAATTCCCCAAGCCCCGGCTCATAAAACGGGATCTCGCCCTTCTCAAGCTTCTCGATTCTTCGGCTGTCGCTGTCCATGCAGGTGACGTGGACGCCGAACTCGGCAAAACATGCTCCAGTGACGAGTCCGACGTAACCGCTTCCTATTACACTGATGTGCATGAGCCCTCCTCATCGCCTAGGTAATTTGTCCGAAAGTATAGCAACCTGAATCCTGTCCGGCAACGAATTCCAGGATCGCTTGTAGCCATTGCGTGCCCCGGTTTCATTGACTCTCGGAAAATATGGTGAGTACAATCCAACGCCGTTTGAGACCTGACAAGGAGCCCTCCCCTCCCTTCAATCAATGACCGCTCATCCTCCACGAATTCCCCGCTGGTTTTTGCTTTTGACCGCCCTCGTGACCGGTGCGGTGGTGATGGCATTGGAAATCCTCGGCAGTCGGCTGTTGGCCCCCGTATTTGGAAGTTCGTTGTTTGTCTGGGGCGCGTTGATCGGCGTCATCCTGGCTGCCATGAGCAGCGGGTACGCATTTGGTGGGTGGGTCTCCGATCGTTATACCGGTGGTCGTGTGTTGGCAGCTTTGCTTTTGTTTTCAGGAGGCTGGACGTTTCTCGTCGCCTGGGGGAACCAACCCATTTTGCTTGAGATCGAGAAGATGGTGCAAGACCCTCGCTGGGGGCCTTGCCTTGCCGCAACCGCACTGCTCGCTCCCTCCGCGTTCGGGCTCAGCGGCGTCCTGCCGGCCATGTTGCGCTTGGCGGTAGCGGACATGGAACATCTTGGTCGACAGACGGGCCGTATGATCGCCTTGTCGACCGTCGGAAGTCTAGTGGGCACCTGGGGCACTGCATTCTTTCTCTTATCGTGGCTCGGAAGCCGATCGTTGATGGCCTGGCTGGGTGGCATTCAGGTCGGACTGGGGATTCTATGGCTGATGAAAGGAACATCGGCTCGCCCATCGGTATTACTGATGACCTTTAGCTCCGTCGCTCTGCTGGGAACTATGGCTCTCAACCCGCTCCAACGACTGAAGACCCCCGTCTATCAAGAGGAAAGTCCGTACCAACAAGTCCGTATTCGCGAAGATGATCTCTTCCGGTATCTCGTGTTGGATCGTACGTTTCACGCCACCATGTGGAAAGCCGACCCCATGTATCTCTTCCTCCCCTACAGCCAAATGATGGTGTCATCGCTGGCGCTGGTGGCCGAACCGAAGCGCGGCCTCATTCTCGGTCATGGGGGCGGTTCGTTGGCGAAGTGGTTGGCCAGGCACTGGCCTGCGTTGGAGCTGGATATCGTGGAATTCGACCCGGTCGTTGTCCGAATGGCCGAGGAGTATTTTGATTATCGCCCACCGGCCGATCATCACGTTTTTGTGAAGGACGGTCGAGCCTTTCTCAACGCGACGGATCACACATACGACGTCATCTGGATCGATGCGTTCGCGCGGGACATGATCCCTTTTCACCTCACCACGGCGGAATTTTACTCCTTAGTACGAACGCACCTGAACCCGGAGGGAATCGTCGCGGTCAATCTAGCGTCGTCCGGCAAAGAAGGTGATCTGGCTCGAGCCGCAGCGGTCGTCCAAACCATGCGTCAGGCCTTTCCGGTCCTCACTACATTCGCCGTCGAGGGGCCCTGGAAGACGGGAATGACTCCGGCGAAGAATCTGATCTTCTTTGGAGGCTATCTCATTGAGCACGAATCACCGCACAGTCTCATGGCAAAGATCACGGACATGGCGATAAATCAGCGCCTGCCGATGGAAACGATCGCGCTGTTGGGTACACGTCGGACTGAGCCCTGGCCACCCGGCGTCGTCTTGAGCGACGACTTTGCCCCTTATGATCTTCTCCTTGGAAGGGAACGCTCACGGTTGGTGGAATGATGAAGGCCCGAGGGTGGCTGCACAATGAGGATCACCGGAAGCGATAGATCCACTTGCCTTTTAGGCGAAATGTGTTGATTCCCTGAGCGATTCAACGTATCAAACTAAGTAAACTCTACCTGCACGATTAGAGCCGAAGTAATCGAACAGAGGGTTTGAAACCATTTGCCCTTCTCCATAATGTCGCGGGTGTGGCAATGGGATACCAGCTCGAAAATTGGGATATGCGTTTCGAGGAAACGCTAGAACGCCTCGACGCTCCCACCCGACACAAAGCTGGCGCGTTATTGCCTCTTATACCGGATCGCGAACTATGGACCGGGTTTCTGGCAACTGTGCAATCAGAGTGGACTGTTTGGAAGCATGACCTCAATCGGTATCCTGTATGCTTAGTCGTCCTTTACGGGGGTCTGGCTTTCTACGAATACGATGAACGCGTGTTTTGGCGTCATTTCGCCAAAGCAATAGGCAAGCAATCAATTCCCCCGAATCGTCAGACTGAAATCAACCAAGCCTTTTCACAGATAGCCGAACGTCTTGGCTTTAAAATTCTCCGCAAGGTTACACACCGAACAGTCCATCTCCCTCAACTCGATCTTCCCGTCGAAGACAGCAGGACCTCCTATGTCAGCTCAGCAGTTTATCAGGTCGGTATTCCTCTCTCCTTCTGGGATGGTTTCCTAGAAATATGTGAGTGGACCTCATGGCAAGACGATTGGAGCGCTCTAAGCGACGAAGATTGGCAACAGGTTGTTGAGAAGCGGATAAGTGGTCAAACCAGACTGAAGAAGTTTCTGATCGATAACCGAGAAACCACCACCGCCCTCATTAAAGAGCTTCTGGATGCAAGGAAAATTCTGTCAGATGACCCAAATCTCTCCTTATCAGATCTGTCTCAGGCCTGTTTCCTTCGGAGAGAGTACTTTGACGAGGTGCCTGAAACAGCCGAGTTTCTTCGTCCGAAAGATCCTGAGTCCCTTCTCCGTGATCGTGCACAGGTCGTATGGAATGATGACCACATCCGCCTGCGGCTACCAGGAGTGGCAGCAGATAAGTTGCCAGCCACCTGGCACGTCGATAAGAAAGTTCATTCCGCCGCAACAACCCCGCGTGAGCTGATTCTGGATTTTTGTGCCTTCCAGCCCTCGATAAATCTACAGCTGACGTCGGGCAATCACACAGAGACTCAAGACCTTCGGGGAATCAATCCTTGGGGGCTCTTCGATCTGGACAACGGAGGACGTTATGTTAGCTCTGGCCGTGAACAGCTTCCACTTCACAGCTATCTATTAGTCTCTCCTCAAAAACTCGATATTATCACGCGTGACGGGTTCGAAGAGGCGGATAACCCCATCAATGAACCTTATGAACTCGCAGACGGAACTAGGGCGTGTCGTCAATTAGCGGTCCGATCGTTTTCCGGATTCACACGAGAATCGTATTGTGATTCACTGTGTATAAGCCGATGGAGGGGCTTATGAATGGTACGACGCTATGGATTGCG